>ERZ773075.719-NODE-719-length-22567-cov-3.8726_pt1 | contig 22567 bp, 20 predicted proteins | sample MGYA00580614_ERZ773075 | MGnify/ENA primary metagenome ERZ773075 (study PRJEB29015, sample SAMEA2738021) | human oral metagenome | biome: human oral; feature: human-associated habitat; material: dental | place: China | collected 2043 ... | reverse complement strand
CGAGGTCAGCGAAGCAGGAAGCCCATAGGCTTTAGACTATGGGTAGTTCACATAAGAAGACAGATAGGAACAAATCCATATACACCGATGGCCGAGAAAGAGATACTTGCAAAATTGAAAAAGTCCAGAGAACAGGAAATGTTCAGGGATGCGGATTATGTGATTTCTGATATGAGGTCAAAGTATGGATTATAAGATTGTTCTTATGTGGGATGCAGAGGAGGATCTTCGTATTGAATGATAAAAAAATAGTAGTAAGGCCCGGAATAGTATATTTGTTTGGCGGTATTTTATGCATAGCTGTCGGTTTTTTTATGTTTTGGGGTTTAGGGCAAGCTTTGCCCTCGGATGATCCGGTAACAGCCGAAATAGTTAGATGGTTATTGTTATTATTTATTTTGATTATCGGTCTGTATTCCATTCTGTTTTTTTCACTTAGTAAAATACAATTAGACGATGAGAATATATCAATAAATAAGTTCCCTTTAAAAAGAAGGGATTATCTTTGGAGCGAGATAACACATGCAAAGATTATTGGTGAGGCGCTGGCATATCCATGTGTAATCTATGCAGGAGAAAAGAAAATAGTAAAAATACCTAGAGCTTTTATCGGGTATGAACAGCTTTTAAACGAACTGGATAGAAGAAATATTCTTTGGCAGGATGATTTATATGTGGAGGCAAGGATAATATTGGAGATGGATAAAGTAAAGATTAGAGATTTGTTTAGGAAAGGGTAAATGATAAGTGTAAAATCTAAGCGTATTTTTCTCTAAAAATACTTTAATAAAATTTTAGTGTTGATTTTAAAGAAATTGTTGTAAAATACAGGTAAGAGTAGTATAATATTTTGACTGTTACTAAATTGAAGGAGGGATGTATATGGAAAATACATTGTGCGTTGCAAAGGCTTTGTATGAAATGTATTATGAGCAGAATGGGATATGTATGGATGAGATGAAAATGCATAAACTTATGTATTTTTCACAAAGAGAATCCCTCATGTACAATAATGAGCCTTTGTTTGATGGAATATTTTATGGTTGGAAATATGGACCTGTATTAAAGGAAGTTAGAAGTACATATAAGAATAATACATTAGCATCTAAGTCATCTGGAACATTATCCGATGCAACACTGAAATTATTGAAAAGTGTTATGGAAAGATATGGTTCTTTGTCATCATGGAAACTTAGTAGCTTATCTCATGAGGAATTTTCTTGGAAAAAAGCAAGAAAAGGACTCGAGGCTGCTGAAGATGGGAATATAGAATTGTCACTTGATGCAATGAAGGTTGATGCCACCAGAGAATTGATAGATCGAAGGGCTACAATGGCATAAGGGAGGTATTGTTATTAATGTTGGAGAAAAACGAAATTATTTTCGTGAGTTTAAATATGAAGTTTTAACCTCCAAGCCGGAAAACATTGAATTATTAAGAGGATTTGTTTCAAAAAAAGAAAACAATTCGCTTGAATCGTATATAAAAGATAAAGACAGGGCGTGGAATGAGGATTTGGATGGTGAAACAAGAGTTTATCTTGTTAAGGATAAGTCTGATAACATCGCCTTGTTTTTTTTCTGTGAAATGTGGACTTTTGGTAGGGGAAAATTTGGAAGAAAAACTATCTGACGAACATGAAGAATTTGTTGAAGCAGTTATTTCTGCAAAGAAAGCTAAAGATGAAGACGGAATTAAGAATATGTATGAGGCCGGAAGTTCAATGTATGGTGCAGAAGTAGATAGATTGTTTGGAATTGCAAACCGTAGGTTTGATACTAAAAATGAAGCTATGGAGATTGGACAATCAGAAAATACTATAAATGTTCCAAATTGTATTTCAGCTATAGAATTGAGACATTTATGTAAAAATGATAGTTTTGTTATTCCGGAAGATGTAGATATTCCTCTTGGATTTGGAATATTTTGGGAAGTTATCGTGCCTATAATTATTGAAATTATTAAACAAGTAGGGTGTAAATACATCTATTTATTTGCTGCAGATAGGACAGAAGGGAAAAGTGAACTTGAGATGAGGAAACTGATTTCACATTATAAAAACAACTTTAAGTTTTCAGAATGTGACGAAGGGATAAAGTTTGTTAAACCTGAGTATGATAACCATTGCTATGGTCTGATTCAGCGAGTCTCAAAATTAGAAAGCAACAGAGAAGCAATTTGGCATGAGTTCTCAGATATTTAATGCGTAGAGGGAGAATCGTTCTTCCTCTATTTTTAGTAGTAGTAACAATTTGCTAAATATTGTTTTGCTTTGCCATACTTCATTATTCAAAAGCATTTTATAAAACACTTGAAAAGCCCTACAAAACAGGGTAAACTACGAGATTTTAGGAGGAATAAATTTATGATAAAAGTACTTTTCATCTGCCATGGCAGGACTGTGGGTAGTCGGATGTACTAGGGAATAAAGGGGCAGAACGGGGCATAGTACGGCAAGCCGCCGAGTGCGAGACTACGGTTTTACTACGAATGACGGAATGCAAATGAGCATATGTGCAAGTGGTGGGCTCACAGTAGTAATGGTAGTACCGTTAAAAGATTTAGTAGTCGGTCAGTAGTAGAAACTACCCCGAAATGTAAAAGTGCCTATTTTCAAGACTTTAGGACAATCCGTTAAATGGTTCAAGCAATCGTTAAATTGTAGGCAATCGTTATAAGGTTTAATATAGAAATCGTTATAAGGTATAGCCTTCGTTAAAAAGTATAATTTCTAATGCCAGTTCCGGCTTCAATTCCATTTTTACAATTAAAAAGGTGCAGATGGAAACCACCTGCACCAGGAAATAAATCAATATTAAGTTTTAGAAGAGTAAGTTCTTCTTGGCTTCTTTGGCACGTCTCTTGTGGTCGAGAATTGCCTTTGTTGACATTACATCACTGTCGAAGAATTTGTAGCAGAGATGCATTGTTTCATCCATGATGGTATAAACACGCTTGCTACCGGATGCAAGACCAAGACCCTCGCAGATTTCTTCTACAGACTTCTTGTCTTTAATCATAAGGAATGCCTGAAAGTGACGAGGGTGATTTTCTTCAAGGTGCTTGAGTAAAGCGAGTAATCTTTCTTCGTCAGTCTTATAAGGTGATTCTTCTTCGTCTCCATAAAACACAGTAGGTTCTGCAGCGAAGTCTCTGCCTGTTACTTCCATATGTTCCTCAAGGGAAACTTCCGTGATAGGTGCTTCTGGATTGAAACGCTCATAAGGAATACCATTCTCATTACAACCTGTACATCCCTTGCAACTCTTCCAACAAAGAATAGGTGTTCCATCAATCTCATAACCTCTTACACATCTGCCTTTACGATATGGCTTGAGATATTCGTTGATGAATTTATTCTTATCCTTATTGGCTTTGTCATATGTCTCTTCGGCTGTAGAGCCGGAAGGAATGTCTGTTGCGACATAACCAATATAAAAGGTCTGACCACAGCACTTGAAGGTTTCAAGGTTGTCTATGATAATGCACTCAAGAGCAGGCCATTCATTGATGCTTAATACTGCAGGACATAATACCTGGTTGGCCTTAGCAGGTTCTCCATCAGCTGGAAGTACTGCTTTTTTAGATGTGGTCGTTGTGGTAGTTACTGTTGTAGTAACGGTAGTAACTGTTGTCTGTGTTTCTGTGTTTGTCTGTACATTTACATTCTTTGTCATAATAGGAGCCCTCCTTCGGCTCAGTGCGAAATGGAGAACTCCTATTGGAAAGCCAGAAAAAAGACCGCAGTCTGCCATCCAAAATGGAATATCCATTTCAGTTGTTTGGTAGACCAGGCCTTCCGATGGACTGGCTGTTATTAATTTGTTGCTATCGCTTCACTTCGGAACACTACTGATCGGGTAATGAGATTCACAATAGAGCTGATTTTTGCTTGTCCTCGCCGGGGACAAAACCATAAGTTCGGATTGTAAATTTGCCCTTCATACTGTATAATTTTCTATGTATGAATAAGTAGGAATAAGTTTTAATACTTCCAAACTTGTGGGATTAAGAGAAGTGGTTTTTGTACCTCATCTATATGGTTTAATTATAAGATTTTGTAGGATTTCCTACATTGCTTGGGCATTGGCTTATCAATGGGGAACATTGGCTTATTGGTTAGCTTGCCTTTGGCTTTTTAATTGGATTTTGGCTTTAAGCAGAAAGAAGGATAAAAAGTTTGATTTACAGTGATATATGTAATGCGTTTTACATATCTGAAGAAGAAAGTGTGAAGAATATAGTTGAGTTCGGTTTGAACTCTGTTACTTCACAAGGAGGAATTGCTGAACGAATCATTACATTAGGTTGGAGTGATGAAAAAACAGAAGGTGTATTGCCGGATAACATTAGTACATATAATAAGTGGTTCTATGGAACAACTGGACAGAAATCCGCCGTATGGAAGAGATTTCAGAAGGACTACCGTGAAAAAAGATATGTGAAGCTGTTAGAGGACGATATCAATGATGATGTTCTATCTTTAATAGCAAAGAAACTGAATATTACGATACCAAGAGGCAAACAGGTAAATAAGCATATGCTGGCAACGGCTGTAGCAAGACAGATGTGTGAATTTGCCAAGAGTAAAAAAACGAAGAACGAGGCAGAGAGTGTATTTGCAGAAGTGTACTTTGCAAGTGAGATTCAGACAGAGTTCTCAAGATATATTGATAAAGCCTCTGAACGATACAATGTGATGAAACTCATCGGAGGAGATGAAGTTCCATTAGATAAGTTTTTTGTATGTAACACGATTGGCCAAAAGGAAAGGGTATTTGCAGATAAAGCACAGATAAAATGCACTTACCTTGAAAATCCCGATATGAGAAAATTGAGGGATATGTTTATCAATCGTGGATTAGATAATTTGAGAACTTTGCTTATAGGAAGTGGTGGCTGTGGAAAATCATTAATGATGCAGCATCTGTTCCTAACAGCAGCAAACGATTATGAGAGTTCTGGGATATTACCAATATTCCTTGAATTAAGACATTTTAAGCAAAGCCATGAAATACTTCAATTCATTGTGGAAACCGTAGTATCAACGGGAGAAACCTTTACTGAGGATGATGCAAACATCCTATTGCTTGCCGGTAAATGTCAGCTATTGTTTGATGGCTTTGATGAGATTGACCCATCAGATGTGGGTCCATTTTTGCAGAAATTAAAGGACTTTGTGGCAAAGTACGATAAGGTGCAGATGGTAATTACATCAAGACAGAATGATTCATTAACAGGCATAAACCAATTCATGAAGTTGTATGTGTGGCTATTTGAAGAGAAACAATCATTAAAGCTGATTGATAAGATTTTGGAGTACCAGGGAGAGACTGGAGCAAGGGATACAGTTCTTGAATACATAAATAATGGATTCCTTAAGAAGGACGGTGTATTTGTGTCTCATCCGTTGTTGCTAACTTATGTAACGATGAAATATCCACAGTACAGTAGGTTTAATGCGGATCCATCATTGTTCTATAAAGTGACATTTGAGGCATTGGTTTCCGGGCATGATGATAATAAGAAACCTTATGACCGAGTTTTTAAGAGTGTAGACAACGCGGAACAATTTACTACTGTGTTTAGAGAGTTCTGTGCATTGACCTATAAGGACGGAGTTCTTGAATTAGACAGCCATTCCTTTGAAGAGTATTTTGGCAGAATGAATTCTTATAAGGTATTTGAAAATACTCATAAGATGAATATTAAAAACTTCAAGCACGATGTATGCTCCACAGCCTGCATCATGTATGAGAAAGAATATGATATTTTTTATATTGACCCTGGTTTTCAAGAATGCCTATTTGCAGAGTATTATTCGGTAGCACCAGAAGAAGAGGTTGTTCAGTTATTAAAGTCATTGGAGAATACTTCATATACAAAGCTTGCTCGATTCGAAGCATTGGATATGCTATGTAAATTATCGAGGGAGAAGTTTAGATATAAAGTCCTACTACCATTTTTGGACGAAATATTTAAGCCAAAGGATGAACTAGTAGCTTTTACAAACTTCCTTCATATGTGTTTTGACGATGTGACGGTAGTAAGTATTAATGAGGCGGTTCAATATCTTATGATGGATAGATTAAAAGCATATAAGGTTCTTTACCCACAGAAAGAAAATTACTCAAGGACAATACTGCTAAATTATATTTTAAGAGATATGGAGGATATCCCGGATTTTTCATTTTCCTTATATACCAAGGAATGCTCTGTAAAGGATGGAGAATTAAAAGTATTACAATTACCAGAAGATGCTGAAATAACAGGTATGGTTATTGGACAGGATACAGAAGTTGAGAATGAAAAATGCCTTCTGATTGATGCAAAGCCAATGTATGTGTATGAGAATTTTTTGAAAGAACACAAAGAGGGAAGGAAAGATGCATATTTGGTAGACGATAATAGTGAATTGATTCAGTTCGGCAAACAAATCAAAGTAGAAGGATATTACTTAATGACCGAGCCGGATGAGTTTAAGGGTTTCGTTCAAAATGCTTATGAAAATAGCAAAAAAACACACGAGATGTTTCTTCGCTTGAAGGAATATTATAAGAAGTTAAAAATTGAGCAACATAGAAGTGGTTTAAATTAGATGTCCGAATTTTAGGACAGCAAGGAGGTTATAATGGATGCTGTAGAAAGATGGCTAAGTCTCGAAGAAATCTCAAATCATCTTGGAGTGAGTAAAGATACAGTTCGCTCTTGGATAAAAAAAGAGACTATTCCATTTCATAAAGTGGGAAGACAGTACAAATTCAGAGTATCCGAAGTAGATGCCTGGATTGAAAGTGGCAAAAGCGCAGACGCAGATAAATAACGACAAATTGGAGGAATGTTAAAATGGCAATTGATACCAAAAAGGAACAGGAAAGAGATGAACTTCATCGTGCTATTTGGGCTATAGCTGATGAATTAAGAGGCGCTGTAGATGGTTGGGATTTCAAGAACTATGTTCTTGGAACAATGTTTTATAGATATATTTCAGAAAACTTAACTGAATATATCAATGCAGGAGAAGCAGATGCAGGGGATTCAGGATTTGACTATGCAAGCTTATCTGATTCAGATGCTCAACTTCCAGAAGAAGAATTAAAAGATATTATCAATGAAAAAGGATTCTTTATTCTTCCAAGTGAACTCTTTGTTAATGTAAGAAAAAGAGCTGCCAATGATGAAAATTTGAATGAAACTCTTGAGAAGGTTTTTCGTCATATCGAGGAGTCTGCGAAGGGAAGTCAGTCGGAAGGTAGTTTTGCTGGTCTGTTTGATGATTTCGATGTAAATAGTAATAAGCTTGGTAGTACCGTTGCAAAGAGAAATGAGAGATTGGTAAAACTTCTTGATGGTGTTGCAGATATGAATTTGGGCTCTGTAAAGGACCATGATATTGATGCTTTTGGAGATGCCTATGAGTATTTGATGAAAATGTATGCATCTAATGCAGGAAAGTCCGGCGGAGAATTTTATACTCCACCAGAGGTATCAGAACTTTTAACTCGCCTAGGAACTGTCGGAAAGAAGAAAGTTAATAAGGTTTACGACCCTGCGTGTGGATCTGGCTCATTGCTTTTGAAGTCAAAAAAGATTCTTGGAAAGGATGCTGTAACCAATGGATTCTTCGGGCAGGAAATCAATATCACAACATATAACTTATGTCGTATAAATATGTTTTTGCATGATATTGGATACGATAAGTTTGATATCGAATGCGAGGATACATTAACTAATCCACAGCATTGGGATGATGAGCCTTTTGAACTTATCGTCTCAAATCCTCCATATTCCATCAAGTGGGAAGGTGATGATAATCCATTACTCATTAATGACCCTCGTTTTGCACCTGCCGGAGTTCTTGCACCAAAGAGTAAAGCAGACTTAGCTTTTATTATGCATAGTCTTTCTTGGCTTGCACCAAACGGAACAGCAGCAATTGTATGTTTCCCAGGTATCATGTACAGAGGTGGAGCAGAGCAGAAAATCAGAAAGTATCTTGTAGAGAATAACTATGTTGATTGTGTGATTCAGTTGCCAAGTAATCTATTCTTTGGAACTTCAATCGCTACTTGTATTATGGTTATGAAGAAAGGAAAATCAGATAATAAGGTACTGTTCATTGATGCGACTAACGAGTGTGTAAAAGTTACAAACAACAATAAGCTAACGGAGGATAATATCAAGAGAATTGTTGATGTTTATTCAAGCAGAGAAGATATTAAGCACTTTTCACAGATAGTATCATATGAGCAACTTTCAGAGAATGATTTTAATTTATCTGTTTCATCATATGTTGAAGCAGAAGATACAAGAGAAGTAATTGATATAGAAAAGTTGAATGAAGAAATAAGAGATATTGTTGAAAGAGAGCAGGTACTTCGTGATGAAATAGAGAAAATCATCGCAGAAATGGAGGGATAATTATGAGTAAGTTAAATGATTTAATGAATGAATTATGCCCAGATGGCGTTGAATTTAAAAAGGTAAAGGATGTTTATACAAGAATAAAGGGGACTCCTATTACGGCAAGTAAAATGAAGGAGATTGAAACCCCAGATGGAGAAATAAGAATTTTTGCTGGTGGAAAGACTATGATTAATGCTAATGAGGAGGATATTCCTAAGGCTAATATAACTCGTGTACCTGCAGTTCTTGTTCAGTCAAGAGGTGTCATAGATGCTGTATATTGCGACAAGCCTTTTACATTTAAAAATGAAATGTGGGCATATACACATGAAGAAATTGTTTCAGTGAAATATCTTTACTATGTACTTAAGAATAACATACAACAGTTTAGAGATACTGCATCTGGTATGGGTTCTTTGCCACAAATTTCACTGAAAGTGACAGAGGAGTTTGTCTTGCCTGTACCTCCGTTGGAGGTACAACGTGAAATAGTCCATATTTTGGACTATTTCACGTTACTTACAGCCGAGCTTACAGCCGAGCTTACAGCTCGTCAACAACAGTATGAGTATTATAGAGATTTACTATTGACATTTGATAGAAAATCAGAGAATGCTTTGACAGACAGACAACGTGAATTAGCGGTTGAATGGCTTTCGTTAAATCAGATAGCACAAAATTGTGATAACCAAAGAAAGCCGGTCACAAGCAGCAATAGAGAGGCTGGAGAATATCCTTATTACGGAGCATCAGGCATTGTAGATTATGTAAGTGATTATTTGTTTGATGGTGATTATCTTTTGATATCAGAAGATGGTAATAATTTGGTTGCTCGAAATACTCCGATTGCATTTTCGATTACAGGAAAAAATTGGGTTAATAATCATGCCCATGTTTTGAAATTTGAAACTTATGCTACTAGGCGATTTGTTGAGTTTTATCTTAATTCTATTGATTTATCTCAATGGATTACTGGTGGAGCACAACCAAAGCTAAACCAAAAGAACTTAAATCTGATACCAATTCCGATTCCATCCATCGAAGAACAAGAAAGAATTGTTTCTATTCTTGATAGATTTGATGCTTTGTGTAATGACATAAAATCTGGTCTACCAGCAGAGATAGAGGCAAGAGAAAAACAATATGAGTATTATAGAGATAAGCTATTATCTTTCAAGGAGTTGAGTGCATGAGTAAACTTGATGAACTAATCTCTGAATTATGTCCCGATGGTGTACCTTATTTGCAAATAGGAGAAATTGTCGTTGATATTTACCGAGGGGCTGGCATAAAAAGAGATGAGGTAACTGATAGCGGAATTCCGTGCGTAAGATACGGAGAAATATATACAACATATGAAGGGTGGTTTGATACTTGTGTTTCGCATACACAAGTTGACTGTGTAAAGTCCCCTAAATATTTTGAATATGGAGATATTTTATTTGCAATAACGGGAGAAAGCGTAGAGGATATAGCAAAGTCGATAGCGTATGTTGGGCATGAAAAATGCTTAGCTGGAGGAGACATTGTTGTATTAAAACATAACCAAAACCCTAAATATATGTCATATGTATTATCGACAGAAAACGCTAGAATTCAGAAAAGTAAGGGAAAAGTAAAAAGTAAAGTGGTACATTCTAGTGTAGTGTATCATTGATAAACAACCAAATGTTGTTGGTATGTTAAACTGTTTCATGATATACTAAAAAAAAACGGTGGTGATTTAAGATGGCAAGACCGAAAAAATATACCATTTCACTAACAGATGACGAATTCAAAAGGCTGAGATCCGTCATGAACAAAAAGCAAACAACTAAAACAGTTAAGAATAGGTGCCAAATTATTATTGATTTAGATGATGCACACGGCAAAGTTCTGACTCATAAACAGTCAGCCAAGACAAACTGTGTTTGTATGTCTACAATTACCAATGCAGTAAGACTTTATTCCAAAAAAGGTATTGAGGGAATTATTACTTTAAAACGTAATGTCAACTCCGATAATGCACGTAGGAAACTTGATGGACGTGCTGAAGCACGCATCATCGAAATTGCATGCAGTCCTGCACCAAAGGGATATTCCCGTTGGACACTCAGATTACTGGAGGAACAGGCAAAAATAGTGCTTGATGTTCCTGTCAGTAAAGATACAATCGGCAGGGCTTTAAAAAAATAAACTTCGACCTCACATGAAAAACTATTGGTGCATTCCTTCAAAAGAAGATGATGATTTTGTAGCTTGCATGGAAGATATCCTTGATGTTTATGAACTTACATATTCTCCAATGTACCCTGTTGTATGTATGGATGAGAAACCATACCAATTCTTGGATAATGTAAGGGAGCCTTTGCCTGCACGTCCCGGTAATAATCAGAAAATTGATTCTGAGTATAAGAGAAATGGAACTTGCAGCATTTTTATTTTTGTTGAACCACTTGGAGGGAAACGCTATGTAAGTGTTCGTGAGCATCGTACTGCAATTGATTGGGCGATGGAAATCAAATATCTGTCTGATGTAGTATTTCCTAACGTAAAGAAAATCATTTTAGTAACGGATAATCTTAACACACACAAACCGGCTTCCCTTTATAAGGCATTTACGCCACAAGAGGCACGGAGGATTATAAAATGGCTGGAAATCCACTATACTCCCAAACATGGAAGTTGGCTTAATATAGCAGAAATTGAACTTAATGTAATGACACGTCAATGCCTTTCACGTAGAATAGCGAGCATTGAAAAACTTAAGTGTGAACTTTCAGCATGGGTAGAACATCGCAATCGGAATACAGCCAAGATACAATGGCATTTCAAAACCGGAAATGCACGAGAAAAAATGATATCACTGTATCCGTTAATTGAATCTACTACTTCTTAGCTGAAGTAGTAGATATGCTAAATATCAATGATACAGTACACTAGTGTACCTTCAATAAAAGAAATTGTTATGCCAATACCACCTTTAGAAATACAGGAAGAAATTGTAAGGCTATTGGATGATTTTTATAAGGTGTCTAGAGAACTTGGTGTAAAAATTGATGCCGAGTATGAGGCAAGAGAAAAGCAATATTCTTACTACAAAGAAAAATTATTTAACTTCAATGATATTGATTATGTTTCTTTAGAAGAAGTAATGGAATTTAGAAATGGAAAAGGTCATGAGAAGTCTATTGTCCCTAATGGAAAATATGTTGTTGTAAATTCCAAATTTATATCAACAAATGCAATGGTAAAGAAGTATTCTAATGAACAAATAGCCCCACTTTATGTGGATGACATTTTGCTTGTGATGAGTGACTTGCCTAATGGAAGGGCTTTGGCAAGAACATTTTTAGTAACTGAAGACGATAAATATACTTTGACCCAGCGAATCTGCGCCGTCACTGTTAAGAATAAGAATAAATACTTAACTAAGTTTTTATATTATTTTTTGGATAGAAATCCGCAGTTTTTACAGTATGACAATGGTGTATACCAAACAAATCTTAAAAAGAGTGACATTTTAGGAATTAAAATCCCAGTAATGTCAATTGAGGAACAGATAAAAATAGTGAGTATTCTAGAAAAATACTATGGTTTGTATACTGGGATAAATGAAGAACTTACAGAAGAAAAGAACAATAGAAAAAAACAATAAAAAAAACAATATGAATATTATAGAGACCAGTTGTTGGCATTTAAAAAGCTGGCATAAAAAAGGAGGCGAGTCAGAATGCCGTATTTTAACATTGTCGCAGAGACAAATGAAAATACAGTAGTTACACAATATGACCCAGTAAAGAAACGCTCCGGTGCATACCAAAGCGAGGCAGAATTTGAAAAAGAGTTTATTCGTATGCTCACAGAACAGGGATACGAATATCTGCCAATACATTCTGAAGAGGATATGGTTGCTAACATTCGTCAGAAACTTGAGGAATTAAATGACTACAAGTTTTCGGATACGGAATGGGAGAGATTCTTTAAGGATTGCGTAGCTAATAACAATGATGGTGTTGTTGAGAAATGCCATAAAATACAAGAAGATAATGTCCAGGTCTTAATCCGTGATGACGGAATGACCAAGAACATTACTCTTATTGACAAGAAGAACATTCACAATAACAGACTGCAGGTAATTAATCAGTTTGTTTTGGGAACAGATCAGGGAGCAAGACACGACAATCGATATGATGTAACTGTGCTTGTTAACGGTCTGCCTTTGGTTCATATCGAGTTAAAGAGAAGAGGAGTTGCTATCCGTGAAGCCTTCAATCAGATTAACAGATATGAAAGAGATTCATTTAGTTCCGGATATGGCTTGTTTGAGTATGTTCAGATTTATGTAATATCCAATGGTACAAACACAAAGTATTATTCTAACAGTACAAGGTACAATGCCATCAAGGATGCAGAGGCAAGTAAGACAAAGAAAGGAAAGACAAGTAACAGCTTTGAGTTTACTTCTTTCTGGGCAGATGCCAATAACCTTGTCATCCCGGATTTAATTGATTTTACAAAGACATTCTTTGCAAAGCATACTATCCTCAATATACTTACAAAGTACTGTATTTTTACATCAGAAAATATGCTTATGGTTATGAGACCATATCAGATTACCGCGACTGAGAGGATTCTCAACCGAATCGAGATTGCTCATAACTATAAAAAGTATGGAGATATAGCAGCAGGTGGTTATATTTGGCATACCACAGGTTCTGGTAAGACTCTGACTTCATTTAAGACGGCCAGACTCGCATCAAACCTTCCTTTCATAGAGAAGGTATTGTTTGTAGTAGACCGTAAGGATCTGGACTATCAGACCATGAAGGAATATGACCGATTTGAGAAGGGTGCTGCCAACAGCAACTCTTCAACTACAATTTTGGAGAGACAGTTGCGTGATTCTAAATCAAAGATTATTATCACAACCATTCAGAAACTGTCTACCTTCATCAAGAAGAATAGCAAAGACCACCCTGCCTTTGATAAGCAGATAGTTATAATTTTTGACGAATGCCACCGTAGTCAGTTTGGTGATATGCACGCGGCTATCGTTGAGAGTTTTAAGAAATATTATATGTTCGGATTCACAGGAACTCCTATTTTCCCTGCCAACGCAGGTGCTGTAAGAAATCCGAAGTTTTCTACTACGGAGCAGACCTTTGGTGACCAGCTCCATACATACACAATCGTTGATGCAATCAATGATAAGAATGTCCTTCCTTTTAAGGTTGAGTATCATAAGACAATGACAATTGAGCCGGATATTGATGATGAGATGGTTCTTGATATCGATAGAAAGAAAGCATTTGAAGCTCCTGAAAGAATTACCCTTGTAACAAAGTACATCTTGGAGCATTTTGATCAGAAGACTTATCGTGGAGATAAGACTTATGTTTATAATGCTTTGACGAATATTTCAGAGGTAGCCTCAGCTGAACGAGGAAAAGTAGAAGAGATAAAACAGAAACAGAGATTAATTGGTTTCAATTCTATCTTTGCAGTTTCTTCCGTGGAAATGGCAAAGGCATATTATGAAGAGTTCCGCAAGCAGATGAAGGCAGACCCTACCAAGGAAATCAAGGTGGCTGCCATTTACAGTTATGGTGCTAATGAAGAGGAACAGGACGGCATCCTTGATGAGGAGAACCCGGAAGACACATCAGCACTTGACCAGACTGCTAGGGACTTCCTGGATGGAGCAATTCAAGATTACAACCTTATGTTACATACCAACTACGATACATCATCAGATAAGTTCCAGAACTATTACAAGGATGTATCCCTTCGAATGAAGAATAAAGAGTTGGATATGCTCATCGTTGTAAATATGTTCCTTACTGGATTTGATGCAACCACACTTAATACACTATGGGTTGATAAAAACTTAAAGATGCATGGTCTTATCCAGGCATTCAGTAGAACGAACCGTATCTTAAATAGTGTTAAGACCTTCGGTAATATTGTATGTTTTCGTAACCTTCAGAAACGAGTAGATGCAGCCATTTCATTATTTGGTGATAAGAATGCTGGCGGTATTGTTTTGATGCAGAGTTTCAAGGATTACTATTATGGATATGAGTCTGTAGATGGAAAGCAGATGCCGGGCTATATCGATATGGTGGAGAATTTGACTAACAAGTTCCCTCTTACAGAACCACAGATTATCGGTGAGCAGAACCAGAAGGACTTCATTGCTTTATTTGGATCTATTCTTCGTATGAGAAACCTTCTCGTTGCATTTGACGAATTCAGAGATAAGGATCTTATCGATGAAAGAGATTTGCAGGATTATCTTGGCCGTTACCAGGACTTAAGAGACGAGTGGAAACGCAAGAGAGAGAATGGTGAGAATACAGATATTATTGATGATATCGTATTTGAAGTTGAACTGCTTAAGCAGATAGAAATCAATATCGATTACATTCTTATGCTTGTTAAAAAATATCATGATACCCATTGTGAAGATAAGGAAGTGCTTATTACAATCCGTAAGGCTGTGGAAGCAAGTCCAGAACTTCGTAGCAAGAAAGAACTTATTGAGTCTTTCATCAACGGTATTAATGATGTAGATGATATCATGTACGAGTGGCATGATTATGTTGTTGAAATGCGAGAGCAAGAATTGGTAATCATTATTGAAGAAGAAAGACTAAAGCCAGATGAAACTCGTAAGTTCCTTGAGAATGCATTCAAGGAAGGCGAGGTAAAAACTGTAGGAACTGATATCGATAAGATTATGCCACCTGTTAGTAGATTTGGTGGTGGCAACAGAGCTGCCAAGAAGAAGACAGTAATTGACAGATTAAAGGCTTACTTTGAGAAGTTCTACGGCATTGGTGGAAGTACTTCATTTACAGATAATTCAGAAGAATAGAGGTGGAACTCATGACCGTAATTGAATGTAAAAAATGTGGTAAAAAATATGCGTATGAAGTTTGGGGAACAGTTTATCCGGGGTGTAAGGAAAGAGAAACTGCATATTGTCCTTATTGTGGAGAAGAGGGTCATTCAGAAATGACTAGCCAGAATATTCATCTTATATGATAGATGATGACGGAAACCCAATAAGAAGATAAAGACAAGCACCGTCAAAGGTAAAAAAACTAAGATGGTGCTTTTTCATTTAATCCTTCTTATAAAATTCTGTTTCATAGCCGTCTGCTCTTAAAAGCAAGCCTTCAATCCAATCCGGGGTTCTGCCCATCTGCTCGCAAATGGCATCTAGGTCTGTATCCATAGGAGTTTCAATGATTAATTCATCATGGACATGACCGACTATAAAACAATGGGAGAGTGTTCTCATTGTATAGCAGAGGATATCACGGCTAATTGCCTGAAAGATGTTCTCCACAAACTTGGGACCATAACTTTCGATGCGTTCCCATTTTTTATTTGTACCTACACCCTCGTAGATTACTGATTCGCCACCGAATTTATTCTCGCCAATCTTAGGCTTAACATAGCAGAGCCTTCTGCCGGAAGGTAAAACAATAAACAGCATTCCACTTTGATATACAAATTTAATGCCGTGGGTTTCAGTAGTAGTTCTTTGCTTAATTGCAGTCTTAACTGAATTATAAACATCCCACCAGAATTGTACAATATTAGGATTGGCAGCTCTCCATGAATTTACAAGTGGTTGTAATTCTTCTTCGGCAAGACCCATATCCAATGCACCCATAGCTGTAAGGGCTCCGACCGAACCACCATATCCAAGTGCTAATTCTGCGATTTTACCCTTCTGACGAAGATGTGCGTTTTCTCCATGTTTTTCAACAGGAACATGAAACATGGCACTTGCAGATGCACAGTAGATATCTCCATTGTTCTTAAAGACTTCTGTTCTCCAAGTTTCATGGGACAAAAAGGACAAAACTCTCGCTTCAATAGCAGAGAAATCGGCAACACAGAACTTATATCCAGGCTTTGGTATAAAAGCTGTTCTGATAAGCTGGGAGAGTGCATCCGGCAAATCATCGTAGAGGATATTCATAAATTCATAATCCCCGGACTTCACAACATCCCTTGCCTCTTCCAAATCCGACATATGGTTCTGTGGAAGGTTCTGTAATTGAATAATTCTGCCTGCCCATCTGCCAGATCTATTTGCACCGTAGAATTGGAACATACCTCTTGCACGGCCATCGGCACATACTGAACCTTCCATTGCCTGGTACTTCTTGACAGAGGAATTCGCTAACTGTTGACGGAGTTTCAAGACATCTGCCACATCTGATGGCACATTCTGTGATAGCCTTTTTATCCAATAACTCGGTTTCAATGCCTTTGGAAGTAAGCCAGTCTTTCATTTGTGCCACAGAGTTAGGATTTTCAAGTTCTGTTTTATCTTTCATGGTAGCCATAAGTCATGCCTTGCTAAATGCATCAAATCTAATTGCATTTGTAACAACATCCATATCAAGCATAATGCCACGGTCGTTTATTTCCTGGTCAAGATGATATTCTTCCCACACCTTATTCGGCACAGGAAATCTTGATAATTTCTGTTGTATATTCATCTCAACTTCAACATCCCTTTTATTATAAGCTTTGAATAATTCCCATTTGTCGGGAGCATCAGCTGGCATATTTTTTGTTCTGCCTCCATTGGTTTTTGTGGCTTTGCAGGGAATGTAGAAGTAATGAATGAGGTCTTTGCCTTCTTTAAGTTTCTGTTCCTCAAGACCAAGAACTGCACCTACACCTTCAAGGGAGAGTGGAAGTCCCATATAAGCAGACCAGATCATACTGCATTTCCATGATGAAGGGTCGAGGTAATTACCAACAGAGTCTTCGTCAATACTGTAGGAATTGAAGTATTCTGGGTGATTTCTTTTAAGCCAGTACGATAAGAATATTCTTTCGAATGCAGTATTGAATGCCCATTTTTCAACCTTATCATCTGTAAGTGCCTTTAATATATAGCTGGGGATTTCTCCGCCACTTGCCACATCAATTACTATGACAGGTTCTCCGTTGATGGAGTAAGCGAATAGGAGAATTTCAGAGTCTGGTGACTCGGCATATGGATAGACACCATATGTGATTGGTACACTTGAATAAGTTTCAAGGTCGATACTGATTGTTTTAATAATTTCTGGTATTTGCATATTTATACCCATTCCTTTCGCTTTGCTCAAGGCACAAAACGTTATGAAAATGTTTCCTTGAGCCTATTTTTTATTTATAATTCTTCTTGTAGGGAACTCGGTATACTACAAATCACGGGGGGATGAGTGGGCTGTCCGGCTTGCCGGATGACCGCATATTTATATGTGTAGTTCGCCTTTTCAAGCACAAATAAGTGTGTCATATAACACGTAATCTTATCTTTGTATAAACAATCTCGTTTATGGCTTAGGCGTTCAGTCAATGCCGTCTTTCCCTATAATCTCTAATGAATCTTCTGATTCTGAAAGGAGTCCCTATGGCTTTAAAAATCGTCTACAAAATCTGTTGTGGTATTGATGTCCACAAGACTTTTGTAGTTGCCTGTATCGCTTCTACGAACGATAAAGGTGTCACTTCTTATGAGAGTCACCGGTTTTCTACCTACACGAGCGGTCTGAAAACTTTGTTACAATGGCTACTCAACCGGAATTGCAAGGATGTCTGTATGGAATCAACCGGTAAATACCGGATTCCTGTTTATAACATCTTAGAAAATGACTGTTCGATTGTCCTTGCTCATCCCAAATATGTTAAGGCTATCCGTGGAAAGAAAACTGACAAGAAAGATGCCAAATGGATTGCTGACCTGTTTAAGCATGATCTTGTTGTCGGTAGCTTTATGCCGCCCGCTGACATCCGCCAGCTCCGTGACCTTATGCGTTACCGTTTCAAACTGACCTGCTTTCAATCAAGCGAAAAGAATCGTTTGCAGAACTGTCTCACGGTTTCCAATATCCAGTTGGGAAACGTTGTTTCGGACACCTTCGGCAAATCTGCTCAGGCGATACTGGGTAAACTTTTGGAAAATCCCACAGATACCTCTTTTGACCTTGAACCCCTTATTTACAAAAGTTTGAAAAAGAAACTTCCTGAACTCCGTGACGCTATTGACGGTTATATCACACCGGAACAGGTCGGCAAACTTAAGGTGATCAAAGCTCATTATGAAAGCCTGGAATCCCGGAAAGCAGAGCTTGAAGAACTCATTCTTGCGCTCGCCGCTCCCTATCAGCAGGAACTTGCCATTCTCCAAACCGCTCCCGGTATCCGTAGCGACTTTACTGCCATCGGAATCATTTCCGAAATCGGTACCAACATGGAGGCTTTTCCTTCGGCGAAACACTTATGCTCATGGGCCGGTCTTACTCCGACCAACAATGAAAGTGCAGGGAAGAAAAAATCTGTCCGGGTTTCCAAGGCCGGATGCTATATCAAACCTTTACTGGTCCAGTGTGCAAATGCTGTTGTTACCAGTAAAAAGCGTCCGGAAATTCGCAACCGCTATCTCCGTCTCAAAAAGCGTCGCGGTCACAAGAAAGCAATCATTGCCATTGCAAGAATGCTTCTGACTGCATTATATCATATGCTGAAGAACGGTGAAAACTATAATGCGGAACTTTATCGAAAATTCGATTTGCCTCCTGCTGACTGGGAAATCACTGTAGAACAGGCAATTATCATCGCAAGAAATCAAGGTTATAAAATCAAGTCAGCAACTGCATAGTCTTAACTGTTAATATTCAATTTTTAAAGCAGCCACCGAAAGATGGCTTGTTTATGATGCGATTAAGGGAAGGTATATCCTCTACTTTTCATTTTCAATCTTTGTCTCCTTACAAAACTTTATAAAACAGGTAAATTACTGTTTTTTTAGGAGGATAATGCTATAATAAAAGTACTTTTTATCACCGTGATTAACAATTCGGAAAGGAGTTGATTCAATTGGCTTATCCATATAATCTTGAAATGCCAGCCTTATTTAAGATAGTGAAAAAAGAATTCTTACAAGATCTTGTACAAGGCAAACTATTCATGAATAATTTGCAGTTTTTTGTAGACCTAGAAAAAAAGACAGGAAAGCAAGGTGTAGGAGATATTCGCGAAGGCTCTTTGCTGAAAATTAGTAAACATAAATTATTTATTCAGTATGATGGAGGAGAACGTAAAGAGGTAGAAATAGGCCCTCCACCAGGAATAATATATGATGAAACCGCACTAGAACATCCAGTGTTCTGTATGGTTGGTAAGATATTTATTCAGGAAAAAGTTGGGGATGGCGAGTATGCTTGCACAATTTCTCTTGATAGGGATTTATTAAATGATTTTACGGAAGGTAATGACAAAGATTACAGTGTTGTTTTAATTTTTAATGTTATCGATTTTCTTGATAGACTTGAAAAAGCGATAAAAAAAGCTGGATTGTCAGGAAAGAGTGGATTTATTAATTATCGTAATCTTTCGTTGCCAAAAATAGTCGATGGGAAATGGATTTTAGATGATACATTTACTAAAGATAACAGGTTTAAAAAACAAAGTGAATATAGGATTGAATTATTTAAACAAAGTAAGGAGCCTTTTGTATTGGAAATTGGAGATATAAGTGATATAGCCGTAGTTTTGGAAGTTGAACAGATTGAAAAAGGATTATCAATTATACAAAGGATTAATGAATAATTCATTTAGCATCTATCTGAAAAAGATAAGCGCTTTTTCTAGTACTTAGCATGAAAAAACAAAATAAGTAGTTATTGAGATGATAAAAAATGTTAAAATAAACATTGTGGTTGAGGAATTGTGTTTGTTTATGTGATAGTGGTATATCTCAATAATACAAAATAATTTTTAAACTGCTATTATTGCGGAAAAGTAGAAAATTAATTATACTTAGCCTAGCTGTTGTGTAAGCGACTTGGTACAATAACAACTTAGAATTTGTTGGGGAGAAAATATATGAAGCTAAATAAAAATAAATATGTGTCAATAGGAATGTTGTTTCTAGTGCTAGCAATAATTTTAAAGGAGATAACTAACATCAGTGACTTAGTGATTAGTATCCTATATGGAATATCAATCGGTGTATTAGCGGTTGGAATTTTGAGTATGTGAAAAATTTCCTCCCTGTTCCTAAACCTACACAACATCGTTTTATCTGAAAGTCAAGCAAATCAAGGGCTTAGATAATATGGCGCCTGATTATTAGCAAATCTCTCAACCAAAGATAACCACATTTTCATATAACTTAATAGCAGGTGGCAAAGTAAAATGCCGCCTGTTTTTCTGTATTAAGGCTTATCAATTTTAAAGTTTTTTGGTAGAATAGAAACGACAAATTACATCTTATAACGATAACCCTAAATTTGAAACCCCTTTAACGATACTACCGTTAAAAAGTGAGTAGTTAACCCCACTATCGTTGACTACGATTTGACTACGAATGACTACTACACTTTGCCACGATTTGCCTTATTTTGCATATTTCTTAAAATATATGTAGGTTTACCCGGTTTCTACAGACTGAGTAAACCCAAGCAAAACACGGCATTTTAGGAGGAATAATTTTATGATAAAAGTACTATTCATCTGCCACGGCAATATTTGCAGAAGCCCTATGGCGGAATTTATATTTAAGGACATGTTACAAAAAGAAAAGCTTTCAGACAAAGTAGAGGTGGCATCAAGAGCGACTTCAACAGAAGAGATCGGAAGCCCGGTCTATCCCAAGGCTAAGCAGGAGCTTGAAAAACATGGTATCGGCTGTGTGGGTAAGAGAGCAAAGCAGCTTGAAAAGTTAGAATATAACGATTATGATTACATTATAGCAATGGATGATATGAATGTAAGAAATATAGAAAGAATTACAGAAAGGAGTGTCAAAGAAGGAAAGATAAGGAAACTTCTTGAATTTGCAGGCAGCAAGGAAGATATAAGCGATCCTTGGTATACAAGGAAATTCGACATAACCTATGCGGACATAGTGCGTGGTTGCGAAGGGCTTATGAAGGATATAAAAGAAAGATTATAATTACTGACACTTTTTTAATAGGAGGTCTGCTGTGGATTATGTCATAGAGATGAACCATATCACCAAAAAATTCGGTGATTTTAAGGCAAATGATGATGTAACGCTAAAGGTAAAAAAGGGAGAGATACATGCCCTGCTTGGTGAGAACGGTGCAGGTAAGTCTACACTTATGAGTGTACTGTTCGGACTGTACCAAGCGGAAGAAGGTGAGATTAAAATAAACGGTAAAAAAGTTGATATACTAAATCCTAATGATGCCAATGCACTCGGCATAGGTATGGTACATCAGCACTTTAAACTTGTTCATAATTTCACCATACTCGAAAATATAGTGCTTGGAAGGGAAACGACCAAGTTTTCGATTTTGCAAATGAAGGGTGCAAGAGAAAAACTGCTTAAGTTAAGCGAGCAATATAAACTAAAAATAGATCTTGATGCTTATATATCGGATATAACGGTAGGTATGCAGCAAAGGGTTGAGATACTGAAAATGCTCTACTGCGATAACGACATACTTATATTTGACGAGCCGACAGCAGTACTTACTCCGCAGGAAATAGATGAGCTTATGAAAATAATGAAGCAGCTTGTTGACGAGGGCAAGTCCATTATATTCATAACCCATAAGTTAAATGAAATAAAAAAAGTAGCGGATAGGCTTACGGTTTTAAGAAAGGGCAAGGGTGTAGGAACTGTAGATGTGGATAAAATATCCAAGGAAGATATGTCGGAACTTATGGTCGGAAGAAAGGTAAGTTTTATCTTGGAAAAAAAGAAACTTACTCCGGGAGCTGATATATTAAAAGTGGAAAACTTAAATGTAGACTCCAAGCATAAGGGCAAACTTTCCGTAAAGAACGCTTCATTTGAGGTAAAGGCAGGGGAGATACTGTGTATAGCAGGTATAGACGGCAACGGTCAGTCGGAGCTTGCCTATGCACTTACAGGTTTGGCACCTTGTGCTTCAGGGCATATATATCTTAATCAAAATGATATAACTAAAAAAAGTATAAGAGAAAGAACCTTATCCGGTATGGCTCACATTCCGGAAGACAGACATAAAGACGGGCTTGTGCTTGACTATACTTTGGAAGAAAATCTTGTGTTACAAAGTTATTACAGCAACAGGTTCCAAAAACACGGTTTTCTTAAATTCGGTGAAATAAGAAAGTATGCAGGAGAGTTAATAGGAAAATTTGACA
>ERZ773075.716-NODE-716-length-22633-cov-54.4419_pt1 | contig 22633 bp, 23 predicted proteins | sample MGYA00580614_ERZ773075 | MGnify/ENA primary metagenome ERZ773075 (study PRJEB29015, sample SAMEA2738021) | human oral metagenome | biome: human oral; feature: human-associated habitat; material: dental | place: China | collected 2043 ... | reverse complement strand
CATGAGTACACGCGAGTCCTACCGCAAGGGGCCAGTGGTGCTGCGCGGCACCCAGATCCCCTCCCAGACCACCGACGCGCGCCTGCTGAGCAGCGCCGCCGACGCCGACTGGCTGCACTCCGACCCGTGGCGGGTCATGCGCATCCAGGCAGAGTTCGTCGAGGGCTTCGGGGCCCTGGCCGAGCTGGGCCCTGCCATCAGCGTCTTCGGCTCGGCCCGCACCAGGCCCGAGGATCCCACCTACCAGGTGGCTGCGGAGATCGGAGCCGGGTTGGCTCGCGCCGGCTACGCCGTCATCACCGGAGGCGGGCCGGGCATGATGGAGGCCGCCAACCGCGGGTGCCACGAGGCCGGTGGCACCTCGGTGGGGCTCGGCATCGAGCTGCCCCACGAGCAGGGCATGAACGACTACGTCGACCTCGGGGTCAACTTCCGCTACTTCTTCGCCCGCAAGACCATGTTCGTCAAGTACTCCGACGGATTCGTCGTCATGCCCGGCGGCATGGGGACCCTCGACGAGCTCTTCGAGGCCCTCACCCTGGTCCAGACCCAGAAGATCTCCTCCTTCCCCATCGCTCTGGTGGACAGCGGCTACTGGGGCGGGCTCCTGGAGTGGGTGCGCACCGCCATGATCGAGCGCGGAATGATCTCGCCGGCCGATCCCGACCTGCTTCATGTCGTCGATGACGCCGGGGAGGCGGTGGACTACGTGGTCGGTGCCGCCCGTCGGCTGCGCAACGGCCAGGGCGGGGCGTGAGTTGTGTTATCGCGGACGCATCCTCGAACGTTGCACCTTGAATGTCGTAGAATATGACAGGTCGCGCGGCGATGTGCCCGCGCAGCACTGACGAAAGGTGAGCACATGGCTGCCATGAAGCCCCGGACCGGAGACGGCCCTCTCGAAGTCGTCAAGGAAGGCCGCGCCATCATCATGCGGGTTCCGCTTGAAGGCGGCGGTCGACTCGTCCTCGAGATCACGGCCGACGAGGTCAAGGAGCTTGGAGAGGCCCTGGCCAACGCCAAGATCTGATCGATCCGGGCGGCCTGGGTACTGCCGGTCCCACGCGGTCCTCGGCGTCGAGGAACCGGTGACCGGGTCATCCAGCCTATGAGGAGAGGGCCGGACCCACGCGGGTCCGGCCCTCTTCCTGTGTCCAGCCTTTCCTGGTGGCGTGCTATCAGGTCTGGCGTACGGAGACGAGCAGGCCGTCTCCGACGGGCAGCAGTGTTGTCAGCAGCGCCCGTGAGGCGCGCAGCGCCTTGCCGAGCTCACGGGCTGCCACGGTGGTGACGTCGCGGCGGGCCGGGTCGGCCACGTGGTCGTTCCACAGGGCCCGGGTGACGGCCAGGACCCCGCCGCGACGCAGCATCCGCAGCGCGTTGGAGGCCAGGAGGATCGCCTCCTCCGGGGCGACGTCGAGCACCACCATGTCGTAGGAGCGGGCCGCCATCCGGGGCATGACGTCCGAGGCGCGTCCCTGGATGATGCGGGTGCGTGAGGAGGGGTAACCGGCCCCGTCGAAGGCGCGACGGGCCTCGCGCTGGAGCTCGGGCTCGACGTCGATCGTGGTGAGGACCCCGTCGGAGCCCATGCCGCCCAGCAGCCACAGGCCCGAGACGCCGGTGCCGGTGCCGACCTCGGCCACGGACTTTGCGCCTACCGAGGCGGCCAGCATCCGCAGCGCCGCACCCGTTCCGGAGGAGACCGGGGTGATGCCGAGCTCGAGCCCGCGTATACGGGCCTGGGCGGTGGCCTCGTCCTCCGCGGTGAAGTCCTCCGTGTAGGACCAGCTCAGCGTCTTGTCCGCACTCACTGTGAGCCTTTCTCCTGCTTCGGGGTGCCAGGTGCGACCCCTCAAACCACATTGTTCCAGGTGTTCGGCCGGATAGGGGGAAGGGCGGGTACCCGGGTGAGTCCGCCGGTAGGCGAACCGATGCGGGCCCGGCCTGGGAGGACTCCCTATACTGGCGGCGTGTTCGGCATTTCTGGATCTGAGTTCCTCGTCATCGTCCTGGTGGCGGTGATCGTGGTGGGGCCGCAGCGCTTGCCCGAGTACACCCGCAAGCTCACGCAGATGGTGCGTCAGCTCAGGGTGTTCCTGGACAACGCGCGCAGTCAGATCGCCGAGGAGGTCGGCCCCGAGATGGCGGACCTGGACCTGTCCAGCCTCGACCCGCGCCAGTACGACCCGCGCAAGATCGTGCGCGACGCCCTGGGGGAGGATATCGACGCCATCCGCGAGGACCTCGCCCACCCCTTCAGGTCCGTCGGCTCGGCCGCGAAGGAGGTCTCCGACGACGCCGCCCAGGCCGTCAACGACGTCGTCACGCAGGACCGGGCCAAGTCGCTGAGCAAGCAGATCGAGGCCAAGCGGGCCGAGCAGCTTGTCGAGAAGGACGGCGCGAGCAGCGCTGCTGACGATGCTGAGAAGAGCGCTGGGAGCAACAGCGAGGAGAATGCCACACAGCCGCAGACCGGCGCAGATGTCCCTCCCGAGTCTCAGGACGTGCTGGAGGCCGTCCGGGGCGCAGATGCGGCCGAGGCTGTTGAGAGTACGGGGGACACCGAGAAGCCTGAGACCTCTGCCGTGCCGCAGGGTGTGCTTCAGACGGCGGGCGGTACTGAGTCCGATGATGAGCCCGAGCCGGCTGAGTCGACTGATCAGGTCGAGTACGAGGCAGTCGAGTCCGAGCCGCCGGAGCCCGGTACGGAGCCGGCGGAGGTCCCGGCGAGCCTGGTCGAACCGGGGAGTGCCTCCGGTGAGCACCAGAGGGACGCCTCAGCGACGGCTGATGACTCCGGCACCCGAGTGCGTCCTCTGTCTCCGCGTGACATCGTGCGCGCCGCCAACGCCGCCGCCCGCACTCGTGCCGAGGTCGCGCGCGTCGCCGTCGATTTCTGACCTCATCGAGCCAGGTGCTTCTCGCGTAGCCGGGCAGAAAAACCGTCGGCTTAGGCGAACAATGCCCAGCTCGACGAGAGATGACGAGAGCGAGGACGCAGATCAGGTCGGGGTGACTCCCAGGCTCTTGCCGGCCAGGCCGCGAGCACGGTGGGTCAGACGCTGAGCGACGGCGGACAGTTCCAAAGCTGCGGGGGCGTCGGCGACGGGCTTGCCCTCGTCGGCCACGGTGGCCGGGTGACCGGTGTCGGAGCCCTCGCGCAGACGGATGTCTAGCGGTAGCTGGGCCAGCAGCGGCACTTCGTAGCCGAGAGTCTCGCTCAGGGAGGTGCTGACGATCGTGCCCCCGCCGGATCCGAAGATCTCCAGGCGCGAGCCGTCGGGCTGGGGCATGTAGGACATGTTCTCGATGACGCCCACCACCTTCTGGTGCGTCTGGGCGGCGATGAGGCCCGTTCGCTCAGCCACCTCGGCGGCGGCCGTCTGCGGGGTGGTGACCACGAGGATCTCGGCGTTCGGCAGCAGCTGGGCCACGGAGATCGTCACGTCGCCGGTCCCGGGAGGCAGGTCCAGCAGCAGGACGTCCAGGTCGCCCCAGAACACGTCGGAGAGGAACTGCTGGACGGCGCGGTGCAGCATGGGGCCGCGCCAGACGACCGGCTGCTTGTCCTCGACGAACATGCCGATCGAGATGACCTTCACCCCGTGGGCCACGGGTGGCACGATCATGCCGTCGAGCTGGGTGGGGACCCGGTCCACGCCCAGCATGCGGGGGATGGAGAAGCCGTAGATGTCGGCGTCGACGACGCCCACGCTCAGGCCCTGGGCGGCCATGGCAGCGGCCAGGTTCGCGGTCACCGAGGACTTGCCGACCCCGCCCTTGCCGGAGGTGACGGCGTAGACCCGGGTGAGGTTGCCCGGCTGGGTGAAAGGCACCACCGGCTCGGCGGCTCCTCCGCGCAGCCGGCGGCGCAGCTCGGCCTTCTGCTCGTCGTTCATGACGCCCAGGCTCACCCGCACATCGGTGACGCCCTCGACGGAGCCGACCTCGCGCCGGGTATCGGCAGTGATCGTGTCCTTCAAGGGGCATCCGGCCACGGTCAGGAGCACCTCGACGCTGACGACGCCGTCCTCGGCGATGTCAACGGAGGAGACCATTCCCAGGTCGGTGACGGGGCGGCGCAACTCGGGGTCGATGACCCGATCCAGCGCCTCCATGACGGCGTCATGAGTCGGTAGCGGCATGTCCCCATCCTAGGGGCGGCGCTTGGCGCCTCAACAGGTGGCACGTCCCACGTGGGAAGGTCAGCCTGTGCTCAGTGCGTCGCGCGCTGGTCCGGCTGGTCGCCTGCATCGTCGTCGGCCCCCTCCTGGAACTCCGCGATCTCCTCGCGGGTGAGACGCTCCTCGGCAAGGATCTCGCCGAGCATGTCGCGAAGTTCGCTGCGCACGAAGTCGCGGGTGGCGACGTCGTTCATGGCCAGGCGCAGGGCGGCGATCTCCCGGGTGAGGAACTCGGTGTCCTCCAGGTTGCGCTGGGCGCGCTGGCGGTCCTGCTCGGCGGTGACGCGGTCGCGGTCGTCCTGCCGGTTCTGGGCCAGCATGATGAGGGGGGCCGAGTAGGAGGCCTGGGTGGAGAAGGCCAGGTTGAGCAGGATGAAGGGGTAGGGGTCCCATGCCCGCTGCACCTTGACCAGAACGAGGTTCGCCACGATCCAGGCGATGACGAAGATCGACATGTAGAGCACGAACTTGGGCGAGCCCATGAAGCGGGCGGTCGCCTCGGCGAAGCGGCCGAATCCGTCGGAGCGGGAGGCCCGGGCGGGGTGGGTCCTGCGCAGCCACCGCAGGCGGCTGTCGGGCAGCGGCTGGTCGAGCTGGTCAGGCATTGGCTCCCCTCTCGATCGTCTCGTCGGTGACGGCCTCGTCGGCCACGCGCCAGTCGTCGGGCATGAGGTGGTCCAGGACGTCGTCGACGCTGACGGCGCCCAGCAGGCGCCCGGCATCGTCGAGGACCGGCAGGGCGGTCAGGTTGTAGGTGGCCAGCAGGCGGGTGACGGTACCGATGGAGTCCTCGGCGCGCACCGAGTCGATGTCGGTGTCCACGATCGAGCCGACCAGGCGCTGGGGGCGCTCGCGCAGGGCCCGCTGGAAGTGGACCATGCCCACGAACTTGCCGGTGGGCGACTCCAGGGGAGGTCGGCACACGAAGCCGACGGCGGCCAGGGCCGGGGGGATCTCGGCCTTGCGCGACTGGGCCAGGAAGGTCGCCACCGTGGCCTCGGGGGGCAGGATGATCGGCTCGGTGGTCATGAGGCCGCCGGCGGTGTAGTCGTCATAGGCCATGAGACGGCGCACGTCCTCGGCCTCCCCGGGCTCCATGAGGCCCAGGAGCTCTGCGGCCTTGAGCTGAGGGAGGTCGGCGACCAGGTCGGCGGCGTCGTCGGGCTGCATGGCGTTCAGGACATCGGCGGCGCGTCCGGCCTCCAGACGGGACAGGAGTGCGACGGCGTCCTCGTTGCCGAGCTCCTCGAGGACGTCGGCCAGGCGCTCGTCGGTCAGCTCGGCGGCCACGCGCATCTGGCTGTCCTGGGGCAGGTCGCGCATGACGTCGGCCAGGTCGGCGGCCTTGAGGTCCTCCAGGGTGGCCAGCAGCGCGGTGGCGCCCTGCTGGTCGGCGCTGGCGGCCAGCCCGGCGACCTCATCGGGGCGCACTGTGAAGGTCTCGCCGCGACGCAGGCCCAGCGGCCCGGTGGAGGCGCGCTGGACGAACAGCCGGGTCACCTTCCAGTCCATGCCGCGGTCACGCTCGATGGCGACGTCTCGCACGGTGACGGTCCCGGAGCCGTCACGCATCGTGACGACCCGGTCCAGCAGCTCACCGACGACGAGGGTCTCCACGTGGCGCTGGGTGAAGCGGCGGATGTTCATCAGACCCGTGGTGATGACGGCTCCGGGCTCGATCGCGGTGATCCGGGACAGAGGCAGGAAGACGCGGCGCCGGCTGGAGACCTCGATGACGAACCCGACGGCTCTCGGCTCGCCACGCATCTGCAGCAGGACGACGACGTCATGAACCTTGCCCACCGCGTCGCCCAGGGGGTCGAAGACGGAGGTACCGATGAGGCGGGCCACAAATACCCTGCTGGTCGTGCGCGTCCTGGTGTTCTCCACAAGCCAAGCCTATGCGCCTGAGGCGTGAATGCCTGCCGATGGGTCTGTACCGCGTGCCCGCGCGTGCGACGATAGCCCCCATGAGTGCCAATCCGAGCCCGCTGTCCTCCCTGACCTCATCCAGCGGTGGTGTCATGCCACAGGGGGAGGAGGTGGCCTCCTTTGCGACCTACCCCGAGGCGCAGAGGGCCGTCGACGCCCTGTCGGACCAGGGTTTTCCGGTTCAGCACCTGGCGATCATCGGTACGGACCTGCGTCAGGTCGAGCGCATCACCGGGCGTATGAGCTGGGGGCGCGCGGCGATGTCGGGCGCGATGAGCGGTCTGTGGATCGGGGTGTTCTTCGGTCTCATCATGTCGGTGGCCGGCAGCAGCGGGCCCCGGCTCAACTTCTGGGCCTGCGTCCTGCTGGGGGTGCTGTGGGGCATCGTCTTCCAGCTCTTCAGCTACGCCCTGACGCGCGGGCGGCGCGACTTCACCTCGATCAGCCAGGTCGTGGCCTCGCGCTACTCGATCATCGCCGCCCGTGAGGTCCGTGAGGCGACCCAGGCGCTGGCCGACGTCCCGGGCAACCTCTCACGCGGAGGAGAGGCGCTGCGCCGCTCCCAGGAACGTCGTCGGGCTCGGGAGGAGGCCTCCTCCGGACCGACGGCCTTCGGCTCCCGCCCCGACGAGCAACCCCGCTTCGGGGTGCGCTTGCCGCAGCCCGGGAGCAGCGTCTCCGACTCGGCTCCCGGCATCACCCCCGGTGGCGTCTTGGGGCCGGAGTCCAGCACTCCCTCCGTCCCCGACGACTACGACCCGTTCCGGCGTCCCCCGCGTCGAGACGACCAGGGGGGCTCTGGCGGCTCGCCGTCGTCGCAGGGCCCCGCCGACGAGGCCGGCTCCAGCAACGATGACTGACGGGCACTGAGGGACGAGGGATTTCAGCAATGAGTATTCCGGTGGGGCTGTCGACTGCCTGCGTGGTTCCCGGCAGCGTTCCCGATACCTTCGCGATCGCCCAGGAGCTGGGCTACGACGGCGTCGAGATCATGGTCTGGAGCGAGAAGGCGTCCCAGGACGCCACCCGCCTGGCGTCCCTGGTGGAGAAGTTCGACCAGCCGGTGCTGGCGGTCCACGCCCCCACGCTGCTGGTGACCCGCGGAGTCTTCGGAGTGGACCCCTGGGACAAGGTGGACCGCTCCATCGAGCTGGCCCACTACCTCGAGGCTCCCACCGTGGTGCTGCACCCGCCCTTCTTCTGGCAGACCCGCTACGCGCGCTCCTTCATCGCCGGGGTCGCGCAGCGGGAGTCCACCACGGGTATCCATCTGGCGGTGGAGAACATGTTCACCTGGAGGCCCCGCCACGCCCACTCCACGCGCGACTTCCAGGCCTACTCGCCCACCTGGGACCCGGTGGGGCAGGGCTACAAGTCGGTGACGCTGGACATCTCCCACGCCGCCACCTCAGGCTCCGACGCCCTGGCCATGGCCCGCTCCCTGGGGCCGACCCTGCGCCATCTCCACCTGACCGACGGCGTGCCCGGGCCCCTGGACGATCACCTGCTCCCCGGGCAGGGCAACCAGGACTGCGCCGGGGTCCTCAAGCACCTGGTCGCCACCGGCTTCGAGGCCGGCGGGGGACAGGTGGTCGTCGAGGTGACCACCCGGTCCATGACGGCCGCCCAGCGTCTCGAGGGGCTCGCCAGCGCGCTCGCCTTCGCCCGGGAGCACCTCGAGGGCGGGGAGCCGGCGCACATCCCCGAGCCGACCCGTAAGCGCTACCGTCGCGGCTGAGCCCTTGGCGCGCGGGCGCTCGCGGTTCTCAGCAGTGTGCGGGCTCGTGCTCGAGGTGTGAGACGGGCTCGAGCTGGAGGGTCGCGTGCTGGATCCTGACTGGGAAGTGCTCGGCCACGCAGCCCTGCAGCCGGTCGAGGATCTCCTCGGTGTGGCCGTCGCGCAGGCACTCGTCGCGGACGACGACGTGCGCGGTCAGCACCGGCATCCCAGAGGCGACCGTCCAGGCGTGCAGGTCGTGGACCTCCTCGACATGGTCGACCCCGAGCATGTGGGTGCGCACCTGCGCCAGATCCAGCTCCTTGGGAGTGAAGCCCATGAGGACGTGGCCCGCGGAGCGCAGCAGGGAGGCGGCCCGCGGCAGGATGAGCGCGGCGATGACGAGGGAGACCGCCGCGTCCGCACGGGTCCAGCCGGTGTATGCCACGATGACTGCGGCGATGATGACGCCGACAGATCCCAGGGCGTCGTTGAGGACCTCCAGGAAGGCTGCGCGCATGTTGAGGTTGTCGCCGTGCCCGCCGGCCAGTACCAGTAGCGCGATGACGTTGGCGACCAGCCCGATGACACCCATGACGAGCATGCCGGAGGCCTCGACCTGCGGGGGCTCTACGAGATTGTGGACCGCCTTGAAGGCCACGAGGACGCCGACGACGGCGAGCATGCCCGCCTGGAGTGCTGCCCCGATGACCTCGGCCCGGCGCATGCCCCAGGTGGAGCGGTCCGTGGCCGGTCGCGTGGACAGGTGCGCGGCCGTCAGCGCCATGACCAGGCCGGCGACGTCGGTGAGCATGTGCCCGGCGTCGGCCAGCAGTGCCAGTGAACCCGTCAGCAGCGCCGTGACGATCTCGGCCACCAGGACGGTGGCCGACAGGCACAGGGCGACCAGGAGCCGACCGCGCGAGGCACCGGCACCGTGGCCGTGCGTGTGCCCGTGGGAGTGCTCGGAGGCGGGTGAGTGATCGTGGTGCGTGTGGCTGCGGGGGGTGCTCACGGCTGCTCCTTGTCCCGGTTCGAGGCATCGGCGGAGATGATGGCGGCCAGGGACTCGGCCGCGGCCAGGACCTGCTCGATGGCCTCGGGGTTCTCGATCCGACTGACGTTGGCCCGCCCGTGGGAGTGGCTGGAGATGAGGCCGGCGCTGCGCAGGATCGCCAGGTGCTGGGAGACGGTCGACTGGGCCAGACCCAGGTGCTCGGTCAGCTCCACCACCCGGTGCTCGCCGCCGTGGAGGTGGCGCAGGATCGCCAGGCGGGTGGCGTCCCCCAGGACATCGAGCAGGGAGGCCACGGTGGAGGCCTCGTGCACGGCGCCATGGTCCTGCGAGCGGTCCTCGGGGAGCAGCCCATGTTTCATCGTCATATGACGATGCTATCTATGGGTGACGATGACGTGCAAGGGTTAACTGGTCTCACACTGCCCACCCTGCCTCCTGACACATGACGGTGCGGGCCGGCTGCCGCAGTGGCAACCGGCCCGCACCGGGCTCGTGGTTGGGGAAGCGACCAAAGAAGCAGTCAGGCGATGAGACCGCTCACCCAGGCCTCGACCTCCTCCACAGTGCGGGGGACGTCCTGGGTGAGACGCTCCACGCCGCCGTCCTCGCGCACGATCACGTCATCCTCGATGCGCACACCGGTGCCCCGCATCTCGGCGGGCACCAGCAGGTCGTCCTGGCGGAAGTACAGTCCCGGCTCGATGGTGAAGCACATGCCCGGCTCGAGCTCGGCGTCCATGTACATCTCGCGGCGCGCCTGGGCGCAGTCGTGCACGTCCAGACCCAGGTGGTGGCTCGTCCCGTGCACCATCCAGCGCCGGTGGTACTGGCCCTCGGGGGCGAGTGAGTCGGCGGCGCTCACTCCCTCGGGCAGCATCCCCCACTCCTCCAGCCGGGCGGCGATCACCTCCATGGCGGCGGCGTGAACGTCCTTGAAACGGCAGCCGGGCGTGCCCGCCCGGGCGAAGGCGGCGTCGGCGGCGTCGAGAACCGCCTGGTAGATCCGGCGCTGCGCCTCGGTGAAGCGGCCGTCGACCGGGATCGTGCGGGTGACGTCGGCGGTGTAGAGGGAGTCGACCTCGACGCCGGCGTCCACCAGGACCAGTTGGCCGGGCTCGACGGCGCCGTCATTGTTGATCCAGTGCAACGTGTTGGCGTGATCGCCGGCCGCGGCGATCGTGTCGTAGCCCAGGCCGTTGCCCTCCTCGCGAGCCTTGGCCCCGAAGGCCCCCTCCAGGACCCGCTCGCCGCGCCAGTGGCCACGGGCCCTCGGGATGGAGCGGATGAGGTCGTCGAAGCCGGCCTTGGTGGCAGCGACGGCGGCGCGCAGCTGGTCGATCTCCCAAGGGTCCTTGATCAGGCGCAGCTCGCTGGCGGCCTCGGTCAGGCCGGCGTCGACCTCGGCAGCGGCCTGACCAGTCTCAAGCCCGACCTGCCGGCGGGTGGTGGTCACCAGGGCGGTCACGGACTCTTCGGCCTCCGCGACGACGCGCAGGTGGACCGCTCCGGGCCCCGCGTCCTTGGCCAGGGCGTCAGGCAGGGAGTCGATGTGGGCGCAGCGCATGCCGGTGGCCGACTCGACCTCCTCCAGGGAGGGACGTACTCCCACCCACAGCTCGCCGTAGCGAGGGTCGCCGTAGAACTCTCGGCTGGAGCGTGAGGCCCGAGGACGGAAATAGAGGACCGCCTCGTGTGTCGGGGCGGCACCACCCACGTCATCGGCGTTGTCCGGGGAGTCCGCGTCCTGGGCCGGCGAGGGGAGTGGGTCCAGGACGAGCACGGCGTCGGGCTCGAAGTCCGTGCCGGTCCCGGCCAGGTGGGCGAAGGCGCTGTGCGGTCGGAAGCGATAGTCGCAGTCGTTGTTGCGCACCTTGAGCGTGCCTGCGGGCAGCACCAGGCGCTCGCCGGGGAAGAGTCGCCCGAGGGCCTCGCGGCGGGCAGCCGCCCACGGAGCCGCCTCGCTGCGGGAGGGCAGTCCCTCGGGGCGAGGGCCCCAGCCCGAGCCGATGAAGTCTCTGAAGGCCTGGTTGTCGGGCTGTCGGGACCGGTTGGAGCCGCGCGCCGCCAGGGACTGGGGAACCTCACTCGAGGAGGTGGACGAGGAGGCGTCGTCGGACCGGTTGTCGTCTGCTGGGGAGATCGATGTCATAGGAGGCATCATCCCACCGTCGACCCCCTGCTGGTGTGGAGAAGAGAACGTCAAGACCACCGACGTGGATCAGCCCTGCTCGTCGGCCGGGAAGCGCACTCCCACCTGACGGCGGGCCTCCTCCAGTGCGGCGATCGCCGCCACCGAGCTGCTCAGTGGGTGAAGGTCGGACTCGCGTGCTCCGGCGCGCACCAGACGGCAGACCTCGGCCAGCTCGTAGGCGAGCTGGCGGCCGGGCTGCTGCGCCTTGCGCTCCACTGACAGGTCCTCATGAGCCTGCGCGTCCTCGCCCGCGCTCCTGTCTGCCGTCGGCCCGTGCAACTCGATGCACTCGGGCCACTGGCAGTCGTCGATGCTCAGCATGTCATGCTCCGCAGCGAAGGTCGACTCCGTCCCCGGGGAGGTCTTGGAGTGCAGGCAGACGACCTCCGATCCGGCATGCTCACCGGAGTCGTAGGACAGGATCACCGTCCCCCTCACGTCAGCACCGGAGTCGAGCAGCTCCCCCGTGGCCGTCACCCGGTCCGGCTCTCCGAACAGGTGGATCGCCAGACTGACGGGGTAGATCCCCAGGTCCATGAGGGAGCCGCCGCCCAGCGCAGGATCGAAGGCCGGTGGCAGCTGGCCGGCCCGATAGGCCTTCATCCGAGAGGAGAACTGCTCCTTGGACAGCACCACCCGATGCAGCCGGCCCAGTCGCGGCAGGGCCTCGCGCAGCCGAGCTACGCCCGGCTCGAAGGCGGAGAGCCACCCCTCCATGAGGAAACGGTCGGCCCGCCCGGCTGCGTCCACCATGGCGTGGGCCTGGCCAGCCGTCAGCGCGAAGGGCTTCTCCACCAGAACATGGAGACCGCCCTCCAGCGCCGTGATCGCATGCTCTGCGTGTAGGGAGTTGGGAGAGCCCACGTAGACGACGTCGATCGGGGCCTCGGAGTCCGGGCCGTGGGCCGCGAGCATCTCCTCGAGCGATGCGCAGGCATGTGGGACTCCGTACTCCTCGGCGAAGGCGGTAGCGCGCTCACGGCGGGCGGAGGTGACGGCCACGATCTGGGCGGCCGGCTCGCGGGAGACGGCCTCGGCGAACCATCGGGCGATGAATCCGGCCCCGATCACCCCGAAACGGACCGGGTGGTCGCCGAGGCTGGACGTGGTATCTGTCGTTCGGCTCAGGTCGCTCATGTCGTCCAGTTTTCCATGCCTCCCTACACTGTCCCAGTGCGCATCGACCCCCACACCCACTCGGCCTGCTCCGACGGCACTGACTCACCCGCCGAGCTCATGGCCCGGGCGGCCGGGTCCGGCCTCGACGTCGTCGGGCTGACCGACCACGACACCATGGCCGGCTGGGACGAGGCCGCCTCCGCCGTGCCGGTCACCGGCGTGACCCTCCTGCGCGGAACCGAGATCTCCTGCGCCGCAGACGGCATCACCCTTCACCTGCTGTCCTACCTGCACCGGGGGGACGACCAGGCCCTGAGCGAGGCCTTCGCCCATGCCCGCACCTCACGGGACACCCGTGCCCAGCGGATGGTCGAGCGCCTCAGCGAGGACTACCCGATCACCTGGGAGGACGTCATCGTCCAGTCCTCCGGCGCCCACACGATCGGCCGACCCCACATCGCCGACGCCCTCGTCGCGGCCGGGTCCTTCCCCGACCGTGATGCCGCCTTCGCCGGGCCACTCGCCACCGGTTCCCCCTACTACGTCATCCACTGGGCACTGGACCCGGTCGAGGCCTGTCGCCTGGTGCGCGCTGCCGGCGGGGTCCCTGTGGCTGCCCACCCACGCGCCTCGTCCCGCCAGCGCCGTCTTGTGCCTGATGCGGTCTTCGCCGAGATGGCCGAGGCCGGACTGGCCGCCCTGGAGATGAACCATCGAGACCAGACTCCCGAGCAGCGCGAGCAGGTTCGTGTCCTGGCTCGGCGCCTGGGGCTGGGGCTGTCTGGGGCCTCGGACTACCACGGCGCCGGCAAGCCCAACCGTTTGGGGGAGAACCTCATGCCGCCCGAGCTCCTGGAACGGATCGTCGACGAGGGCGTCCTCGACCTTGTCACTCCCTGAACCACGTTCTGACTCCCGCCGATCGCCGGTGATAGAAAGCCACCATGCAGTCCGTCTTCGAACCAGCGGTCTTCGCCACGACCTTCATGACGCTCCTGGTCATCCAGGACCCTCTGGGAGCCATCCCGATCTTCCTGTCCCTGACCTCGCGGCAGAGCCCTGCCGAGCGCGCCGTCTCCGCGCGTCAGGCCACATTCGTCTCCTTCGGCGTCATCCTGGTGTTCGCGGTCTTCGGCCGCTACATCCTCAAGTTCCTGGGCATCTCAGTGCCCGCCCTCCAGGTGGCCGGCGGGCTGCTCCTACTGCTGGTAGCGCTCGAGCTGCTGACTGACAAGGCCGATGAGAGCCCCGATCCTGATGCCGTCACCTCCAACGCCGCCCTCGTCCCCCTGGGCACACCCCTGTTAGCAGGTCCAGGAGCGATCGTTGCGGCCATGGTCGCGGTGGACACCACCGGCGGCGGCGTGGCCGGATGGGTCTCCGTGACGGCGGCGATCGTCGGCACACACATCGCCATCTGGGTAGCCCTGCGCTTCTCCCTGGGCCTCAACCGGGTGCTGGGCACCTCCGGCATCCGGATCCTCACCAGGGTCATGGGACTGCTGCTGGCGGCGATCGCCGTCCAGATCATGGCCGACGGCGTCTTCGCCTTCCTGGCGACCCGCCTCTAACCCGGGCTGTCTGGGCCGGCCGGGCTCTCGTAGGACTCTCCGTCGCCGTGCGACAGTCCGGCCTACTCGCCGGCGGACCCGTCGGTGGCCCCGCCAATGGGGCGGCCCCCGCGAGTGCGCTTGCGGGTGCGCTTGCGCCGAGGCTTCGCCTCTCCCTCGGCCGAGCGCCGGGAGCGCGAGCGCTCACCGCGCTTGGTGTCCCTGCCGCCGCGACCCCGGCCGCGGTCTGCGCGCCCGCCCTGCCGGCCGGACTGCTTGTGCCCGCGTCTGCCGGTCTCGCCCAGGTCCTCGATCTCCTCGGCGTCCAGGCCCTCCAGGGTGCGCTTGTGACGGGGGAGGCGACCGGTGACCTTCTCGGGGATCGACAGGTCGGAGAAGAGGTGCTCGCTGGTGTGGTACGTCTCCACGGGCTCCTCGATGGGCAGGCCGAGAGCCTTGGCGATGATCCGCCAACGCGGCACGTCGTCCCAGTCGACGAAGGTGACCGCCGTGCCGGAGTTGCCGGCTCGGCCGGTGCGCCCGATGCGGTGGACGTAGATCTTCTCGTCCTCGGGGCACTGGTAGTTGATGACGTGGGTGACGTCGTCGACGTCGATGCCGCGGGCGGCCACGTCGGTGGCCACGAGCACGTCCACCTTGTCGTTGCGGAAGGCGCGCAGCGCCTGCTCCCGGGCCCCCTGACCGAGGTCCCCGTGGAGCGCGGCGGTGGCGAAGCCGCGTGCGCGCAGGTCGTCGGCCACCCGGGCCGCCGTGCGCTTGGTACGCGCGAAGATGATCGTGCGTCCGCGCCCCTCGGCCTGCAGGATCCGGGCGACGACCTCCACCTTGTTCATGGAGTGGGTGCGGTAGACGACCTGCTGAACGGTCTGGACGGTCATGCCCTCATCACCCGGGTCCTGGGCGCGGATGTGGGTCGGACGAGTCATGTAACGGCGCGCCAGGGCCACCACGGCACCGGGCATCGTGGCGCTGAACAGCATCGTGTGCCGATCGGCTCGGGTGCGGGCCAGGATCTTCTCCACATCCGGCAGGAAGCCCAGGTCCAGCATCTCATCGGCCTCGTCCAGGACGACGGTGGTGACGTGGGTCAGGTCCAGGACACCACGGTCCATGAGGTCGATGAGACGGCCCGGCGTTCCCACGACCACCTCGGCGCCCCGCTCGAGATCCTCGATCTGTGGCTCGTAGGCGCGTCCGCCGTAGACCTGGACGATGCGCACGGTGCGCTTGGCGGCGGCGGTGGACAGCTCCTCGGCGACCTGCTTGGCGAGCTCGCGGGTGGGCAGGATGACCAGGGCCTGTGGGCTGCCGGAGGCGGGGTCCTCGTCCCAGCCCTCCTCCCCGGGGCCCAGGGTGTCCATGAGCAGAGGGATGCCGAAGCCCAGGGTCTTGCCGGTACCGGTCTTGGCCTGTCCGATGATGTCCTGCCCCTCGAGGGCCACCGGCAGGGTGAGCGCCTGGATGGGGAAGGGATGGGTGATGCCCTTGGCGGCCAGGGCCTCGCAGATCTCCGGCTCGACGCCGAAGTCGGCGAAGGTCTTCCGCGTCAGGTCGGTCTGGTCGCCCTCGTCGGTGATGTCGGGAGTGGCCTCGTCCAGGACGGGGGCGTGGGCGCCGGCCGTCTCGATGATCCCGGAGGCGAAGGCGGGAGTGCCGGTGCCTGAGGTGATGGTCTGCTCGTCTGTGGAGTTGTGGCTGGGCTCGACGGCGTCGGCCCCGTACTGCTCGTTGCTCACGAGGTTCCTTAGTCTTCTGATCAGGTTGTTCCGGTCCGGCGTATCCGTCGCTCGCGCGTACAGCTCTAGGGCGCGCTGCGTGGGTGTTGGCGCCGTCGGGGTGGCAGCCGATCGCGAGTCATATCTGAGTCCATCTGACGACCGGGCAACCGTGGACGCCGTCAGCGTAGCGGGAAAACCTCATGATGGCCTCCCTTGGTGAGGAAACGTGCCGCGGGCGTGGCTGATGTCACGGCGTCGCTTCGCGCATGGCGCGATCTGGATACGATGGGGCCCATGACTCAGATGTCGACGCCGTCACCGCAGCCCAGCGCCTCCTCGCCGATGCAGGTCGGTCCGCACGAGCTGTCCGTCGTCGGCGTCGTCGCCATCTCCCGGACGGCCGCCTGCACGCGCTACGCCAAGGACGCCGACCGCGCCCCGCAGATGAGTGCCCGCATCGACCTGCTGCGCATGAGTGCCTGGGAGGTCTCTTCCTTCGACCGTGTCGTAGCCCTGGCCTCGGCTCACGGCATCGACGCCGCCGGGGCGGCGGGGCGCTTCACGGACGTGCTCGGCGACTTCGACGAGCGCCTGCGCCCCCTGGACTGGGCGGAGCGGCTGGTCAAGACCTACATCGCCTTCGGGCTGCTCATCGACTTCGGCATGGCGCTGAGTGACTCCCTGACCGAGCCTCTGCGCGGCGGGCTCATCGACGAGCTCGGCGAGGACCCGATCAGCTCCTACGCCGTTGCCGAGCTGGAGGCCGCTATCTCAGCCGACCCGCAGCTGGCCGCGCGGCTGGGGCTGTGGTGCAGGCGCGTCGTCGGCGAGGAGATCGGGACCTTCCAGAGGCTCCTCGGCCAGTTCCCCGAGCTACTGGGATCCATGGGCCCCGAGCAGCTTCACACGGTGCTGTCCCAGGGGGCTGTCTCGCGGATGAAGGGGTTGGGCCTGCGGGTCTAGCGACTCACGTCCGAGGTGTGAGGTGGCCAACAGTGGGAGTGGTGCCCGTGTCGGCAACGTGACAGAACCGGGGCTTTACCGGGTAGGGTGTGAGTATCCAAGCCCTATGACCCGCCTCGAGAACCGCAGTTCTTGGCGCTGAAGGAGTTCCCATGAAGCGAAGCGTGTGGATGGCTGCGTCTGCGGCCGTTGCCCTGTCCGCTGTGCCGGTCGGTGCGGCTGCTGCCGAGTCGGATCCCGCCCCGGCTGCCGAGCAGGCGGCGCAGGTCGACTCTCCCGTGAAGCCCGAGCCCAAGACGCCTGCCCCCGCCGTCCCCGATCCCAATGGTGGCAAGCCCGCTCCCGCACCCGCTCCGGAGCCTGCGCCGGCTCCTGCCCCCGCGGATGACGCCGGCAAGGACGATCAGCAGGCGCAGAACGCCAACAACGCTGCTGCGCAGCAGAACAAGCCGGAGGCTCCTGCCGAGCAGCCCGAGGACAACCAGGGCGCGGCCACCTCCGGCTCCGAGGCCGCTTCTGAGCAGCAGGCTCCCCAGGGGGAGGCGGCGCCCGAGGAGTCCTCCGAGGGTGCTCCCGTGGCATCCGAGGAGGGGCCGGCCCAGGGCTCCGCCGATGCTGCTGCTCCGCGCGAGCAGGCCGCCGCTCCTCGTCAGGGGGGCTCCTCCAGCGCCAGCCGCCCCGCTCTCGCACAGACCGGTGCGGGGACGACCGCCGCCTGGATGGCTGCGGGTGCCGGTGCCGCGGGCGCTGCCATGCTCATGGCGCGCCGTCGGTTGGCGTACTGACGCATATCGGGTCCTTCACGTTGAGGAGAGGTCTCGCCCATGGATGACCGGATGCTCGACGGGGACAGGGTGCTGTGGTTCATCGGTGGCAGCCCTGAGCGTGCTCGGGAGGCCTTGGCCGCCGGTCATGCCTGGACGCCCGAGCAGCGTGCACAGCTCGAGCGGATCGCTTCGTCTGCCGCATACTCTCCCCAGTCCGCCGGGTACCCGTCTGTGCAGCAGCCTCCTGCACAGGAGCCCGTGCCCCCTTACGGGAGGTCTGGAGGCGTCTTCGCCTCCGATGGCGTGTACGGGGGCGGCTATGCCGACGGTTCCACCATGGACTATGGCGCCGCGCAGCCGGCCGGCGTTGAGCAGCTCCAGCCGCAGGCGGTGACGCCGACGCAGCCTCAGCCGCAGGGTTTCCGGCTCCAGCCCTTGCCCGCCGTGACCGAGGTGCAGTCCAGTCAGGGAATCGCCCAGTACTCCGACTACTCCGACAGTACTCCCCGCCGTGGCTGGGTCCTGCCGGTCGTTGCGGTCGGAGTCCTCGTCATCGGGCTGGTAGGGGGTGCCCTGGGAGGACACTGGCTCTGGCCCGCCAAGGAGTCGGCGGCGCCAGCGCCCTCCGCTGCCACGAAGCCGGCGTTCCTGCGTGCCGGTAGCGGATCCTTCGTCTGCTCCTCCAGCGGCACCGGCGTCTCCTGCTGGGGTGCTGATGCCCAGGCCAACACCCAGGGGGCGCGTGTCTCGCCGACGGCGGTGCCCGGGCTTGAGAAGGTCAAGGTCTCCGCGCTGAGCGTCGGCAAGGGCTTCGCCGTAGCCGTGGACGACTCGGGCACCGTCTACGCCTGGGGGGCCAACGAGGTCGGCCAGCTCGGCAAGAAGACCGATGAGGCGCTCGTCAACCAGGCCGTTGAGGTCGGTAAGCTGCCGGCTGTTCCCAGTGAGCTCGTCTCGGGTTATGAGCACACCTGCGCGCTGGCGCAGGGAACGGTCTGGTGCTTCGGTTCCAACCGCTACGGACAGGTCAACGGCGCCGTCTCGGACACCCCATCCGGGCTGGTGCAGGTGGACAAGATCGACGGAGCCACCCGGATCGGCACATCGGGCTATGACACCTGGGCCGCGGTTGACAAGGGCACCTGGACCTGGGGGAACAATTCCTGGGGGCAGGCGGATCCCTCACAGAGCGTCGTCAACGTGGCGCCGACCCTCATTCCTGCGGAAAGCTGACGCCCGTATCGGCAACAGAGAAGCGCCCAGCCTCCTTCACGGGGCTGGGCGCTCGGCGTATTCCGCGACGGCTCTACTTGTCGCCCTTGAGACGGTTGACCGCGCCCTGGATGGCGTCCTTGGCGTCCTCGGCGACCTCCTTGACCTTGCCCTCGGCCTGCTGGAGCTTGCCCTCGGTCTCGGTCTCCTTGTTACCGGTGACCTTGCCTGTGGCCTCCTTCGCCTTGCCGGCGATCCTGTCAAAGGTTCCGTTGTCGCTCATGTGAGAGCTCCTTCCCGTGGTGAGTCTCCATAGGGCGGAGACGTGCGGATGCCTCGACTATACATGCCGACATCTGAAATGACGCTCGACATACAGTGAAATTTTCTATATAAATCGAGTGAAACATGCACTGTTTCCTATTTTTGGGGCGTGGGCTGCGCGTCTCGTCTCGTTGACGTCGTCCGTCGCGCCTGAGGACCCGTAGACTTCATGCACCTCTCATTCGAGAGTGCCCCGATACTGACACTGAGGTCGATTGCCCATGAGCAGTGCAGCTGCGGATGCGCCCACCGCTACCCGCGTCGAGAATGCCGGTCTTGACGTCATCGCCGAGTCCGATCGTAAAGGCCGGCCGAGCGATCTCTTCATGCCTTGGTTCGCGGCCAACATCTCCGTCCTGGGGCTGTCCTGGGGCGCCTGGGTCCTCGGATTCGGACTGTCCTTCTGGCAGGCGGTCGTCGCGGGCAGCGTCGGTGTCATCGTCTCCTTCCTCCTGTGTGGTGTCGTGGCCGTCCTTGGTAAGCGAGGTAGCGCTCCTACGCTGGCACTGTCCCGAGCCGCCTTCGGCTACAACGGCAATCGCCTGTCCGCGGCCCTGTCCTGGATCCTCACGGTCGGCTGGGAAACCGTCCTGTGTGTCTCCGCCACCCTGGCCTCGGCAACAGTGCTCCAAGCCCTGGGATGGCACAACCAGGTCGGCGCTCAGATTCTCGGCTTCCTGCTCACTGTCGGCCTGGCTGCCAGCGCCGGCATCCTCGGCTTCGAGGCGATCATGAAGGTTCAGACCTGGATCACCTGGGCTACCGGTATCCTCACAATCGTCTACCTTGTCCTCGTCGCTCCCAAGATCAGTATCGACAGGCTCCTGGCCCTGCCATCAGGCGGCCCCGCGGCCTTCATCGGAGCCCTGGTCATGGTGGCCACAGGCTTCGGCCTTGGCTGGGTGAACGCCGCTGCTGACTACTCCCGCTACCTGCCCCGCAAGGCCTCGACGGTCGGGGTCGTCGGCTGGACTACGCTGGGTTCGGCACTACCCTGTGTGGTGCTCGTCTTCTTCGGCATCCTCCTCGTCGGATCTGACGCCGACCTCGGCCAGGCCATCAACGCCGACCCCATCGGTGCCCTGACCACGATCCTGCCCACCTGGTTCCTCATCCCCTTCGCCATCGTTGCCATCCTGGGGTTGGCCGGCGGCATCATCATGGACCTGTACTCCTCAGGCCTGTCCCTCCTGGCCACCGGGCTGCCTGTGCGCCGGCATGTGGCCACCTCCATCGACGCCACCATCATGACCGTGGGCACTATTGCCGTCATCTTCGGTGCCGATGACTTCCTCGGCCCCTTCCAGGGGTTCCTCACCACCCTGGGAGTCGTCGTCGCCGCCTGGGCCGGCGTCATGGTCGCCGAGGTCATCCTGCGCACGCGTGACTACGACGAGGAGGCTCTCTTCACGTCCTATGGCGTCTATGGGTCGGTCAACTGGGAGGCCATCGCGCTGGTGACCATCGGCTCCGCCATCGGTTGGGGGCTGGTGGTCAACTCGGCCGCCTCCTGGTTGTCCTGGCAGGGCTACCTGCTCGGGCCCCTGGGTGGTCGCGGCGGGGCCTGGGCCGGAGCCAACCTCGGTGTGCTGGTCGCCCTGCTCGTCGGCCTGATCGGGCACCTCGCCCTTGGTCGAGGCCGGGTGGCCCGCCAGGAGTCCCGCTCGTGAAGGACGATACAGCCGGTTTCGCCCTCGGGCCCGAGCGCCTGGAGGCTCTAAGTGCGTCCGCTGGAGCGGAAGGTTTTGGTCAGGCTATGGAAGGCGCTCATCAGATTGCCCGACGCACCAGCGTGCCTTGCCATGACCTCCTGGTGGTCCTGGGGTCCGGCGCCGCTGACGCCTTGGCTGCTTGGGGTGAACCGGCCGCGAGCCTGCCCCTGTCCGATCTGCCCGGTGTCCTGGTCCCGGTCGCGCCAGGACATGAGGACCGCCTCGACTCCTATGTTCTCGACCGAAGCGGCCGGGGGCATGACCCGCAGGGCGGGGGAGGAGTGCGCGTGCTTGTGGCCCGCGGACGGACCCACCTCTACGAGGGGCGCGGCCCCGGGTTGGTGGTCGCCCTGGCCCGTACCGCGGCCGCTGCCGGCGTACGCGGGGCCGTCCTGGTCAACGCCGGCGGCTGCCTGCGCAGCTGGCGGGTCGGCGAGGTCATGACGATCACCGACCATCTCAACCTCACCGGCTCCTCGCCCTTCGACGGTCCGGTCTTCACCGACGTTCGCAGCGTGTGGGATGACGAGCTCGCCGACATCCTGGGCGGTGTCACAGAAAGGTCAGGCGTCTATGCCGCTCTGCGCGGCCCGGAGTACCAGACCATGGCGGAGGCGCGGATGCTGGAGTCCGTCGGTGCCGACTGTGTGGGCATGTCCACCGTCCTGGAGGCTGTCGCTCTGCACCAGCTCGGTGTGCGCGTGGCTGGCATGAGCATCGTCTCCGACCTGTCCTTCGCGCAGGCACCCACCGACCCCGACGAGGTCGTCCGCCTCGCGGCTGCCGCGCACACGACGATCGCCGCCGGCATCGAGGCGGTGCTGGCGGCGATGTCCTGAGTGCTCGACGTGAGTCGTGTCGGCTTCCCGTTCCGGTCAGTTCACGCCCATGAACATGTAGGCGCGTGTCACCTTGCCGTCGACGTCGCGGAAGACGGTGTCGACTCCGCGCCCGACGACGTCGCCGCTTGGGGCGGTCATCGACCAGCGCAGCAATAGTGCGTCGCCGGACTCCATGCGCTGGTCATAGCTGAAGGTCAGGCCCTGACCCGCAATGCGGTCGTTGTGGACGCGGTTGATGTGCTCAGCGATGTCGGCTGTTCCTGTGACGGTCAAGGCGGGTGAGGAGATGTGCAGCGACCCGTGCGGGGCCCACATCTGCTCGATGAGTGCACGGCGCTCACCGGCGTCGGGCTCAGTCCAGGTGCGCAGGTAGGCCGCGTCGAAGTCGGCGCCGGTCCGGGTGGTGTCGGTCATGAGTCGTTCCTCTCCTCAGGGTAAGTTGACAAGGTCAGCATAACCGGAAAGTTGACTTTGTCAACATGTGGGTAGGCTTGGGGTGTGAGCCCTCGTGATCCAGGTCCGACGCGTGCCGCCATCCTCGACGCCGCTGCTACGCTGCTCGAGGACAGGGGGCCTGAGTCGGTGACGCTGCGCGCCGTTGGAGAAGCTGCGGGTGTGTCCCGCTCGGCGCCCTATCGTCACTACGCGGACAAGGCCGCGCTCATGCGTGCCCTGGCAGGACGGACGCTGCGGCAGATCGCAGAGCGGATTCGTCACGGTGCGGAGCGGCATCGGGATGCGTGGCAGCGGTTGCGCGCCGGCTGCTGGGCCTATATCGACTATGCGGTCGAGTGTCCCCACCACTACCAGCTGGTCTTCGGAGACGCTCCGATTGCCGAGCCGGACTCAGGACTGGAGGAGGCCGCTGACGACGCCATGGCCGCCGTCGGTGAGCTCGTCGCTCAGGCCCAGGATGCTGGTCTGCTGCGCCCCGGCTCCACCCGTGAGATCGCCACCGTCGTCTGGGTCCTGCTTCATGGAGTCTCTGCCCTGCAGATCACGGGTCATCTCCATGAGCCCCGGACCATTGACGGCAACGAGCGTCTTGCGGACCTACTGGACCTTGCCCTGGAGCAGCTGCGACCCGTGTGACGTGCCTTCGGTGGTGTCGGCCGGCAAGCGATCTGAGACGTGTCTGGGACGCCGGTCCTCGCACGGCAGGGAGCATGAGCGCCTAACCTTGCACCTATGACAACTGATGCAAAGACGCCCAACCAGGCTGTCACGACCCGCACCGAATCCGACTCCATGGGCACCATCGAGGTGGACGCCAACCGCTACTGGGGGGCCCAGACCGAGCGGAGCCTGCACAACTTCGACATCGGCCGCGAGACCTTCGTGTGGGGCCGCCCCATGATCA
>ERZ773075.715-NODE-715-length-22662-cov-56.0174_pt1 | contig 22662 bp, 18 predicted proteins | sample MGYA00580614_ERZ773075 | MGnify/ENA primary metagenome ERZ773075 (study PRJEB29015, sample SAMEA2738021) | human oral metagenome | biome: human oral; feature: human-associated habitat; material: dental | place: China | collected 2043 ... | reverse complement strand
TCTACGCCGGAGTCCTCGCCGCCCAGCCCATGGGCTTCTGGTCCCCGCAGTCCCTTGTGGCCGACGCCCGCCGTCACGGTGTGCGCGTCCTGCCCGCAGACGTCAACCACTCCCTGGCACAGGCCACCGTTGAGTGCAGGCGGGCGCAGTGGGGTGCAGGGCCGTCACCGGAGCGAGCAGAGCAGTGGAGACCACTCACCCCGCATCCCGCTGCCCCGTCACCACTTGACGTCCACGACGACCTCGCGGTGCGGCTCGGTCTGAGCCCGATCAAGGGGCTGGGAGAACGGGTTGCTCAGGCCATCGTCACTGAGCGTCGCGCCCACGGTCCCTACCTGGACCAGGCCGACCTGGCTCGACGTGTGAACCTGAGCCGCTCCCGTCTTGAGGCGCTGGCAGCCTCGGGGGCTCTCGACAGCCTGGGGACGGATCGCCGTCGAGCACTGTGGGCTGCCGGGATCCTGTCCGACGAGCACGGCCGACGCCGCGGCGCATCCCGCCAGGATTCAGGAGGATGGTTCCAGCCCACGCTTCCGGGCACCGCTGTTGGCGCTGTCGCCCCGACCCTGCCGACCATGACCGACCGTGAGCGCCAGGCCGCCGACTTGAACCTGACCGGAGTGTCCACGCAGGGATCGCCTCTGAGATCACTGCGTCCCGGACTGACCGCCGATGGCGTGCTGAGGGCGGCCGATCTCTCAGACCAGGAGCACGGGAGCCGGGTTCGGGTGGCTGGCGTCGTCACCCACCGGCAGCGGCCTCACACGGCCACCGGCATGATCTTCCTCAACCTGGAGGATGAGACCGGTCTGCTCAACGTCGCCTGTCGAGCCGGCATGTGGCGCCGCTACCGCAGCATCGGCAGACGCGCCGGCGCCCTCATCGTACGCGGCACCGTGGAGAAGGGAGACGGGGTCGTCGCCCTCATGGCCGAGCACCTCCAGGCCCTCCCCGGTGTTCCCTCGACCGGCAGCCGGGACTGGTGCTGAGCACCGGATCCGCCATTCCTCTATCTACTCCTCGCGGGTGGAGTACGCGGGCAGCTCCCCGGTGACCGGGGCGTCCTTGGTATGCAGCTCGGAGTAGACGGACCAGGCCACGCTGATCAGCGGTACCGCGACGATCGCGCCGAGCAACCCGGCGGCATAGGTCCCCAGAGCAACACCGATGATCACCACCACCGGATGCAGGGAGACCTGACGGCCCATGATCAGCGGCTGGAGAATGTGCCCCTCGATCTGGCCGATACCGGCCACCCCCACTCCCACGACGATCATGGTCACGAAGCCTCCGGAGGCCAGTGCCACCACCATGGCGACAATCATTGCCAGAGGGGCGCCGATGATCGGAATGAAGGCGCCGATGAACACGAGCACAGCCAGAGGCGCAGCCAACGGGATACCCACCAGCTGCAGGAAGACTCCGGCCATGACGGCGTCGGTCAGCGCCACCAGCACGGTACCGCGCGCGTAGCCGGCGAAGGTGTACCAGCCGGCTCCCGCAGCCCGGTGAGTCGACTCGCGCATCGTGGCGGGCAGCTCGTTGAGGAACCAGCGCCACATCCTGCCCCCGGAGGCGAGGAAGAAGATCGTGACGAACAGCGCCAGGGCCAGGACCGTGAGCACGTCGACGACGGCGCTCGCGTTGGAGACGACCTCAGAGGCAAGGGAGGGGGCGTTGGACTGCAGGTAGTGCTGGCCCTGGCGCAACCACACCTGGAGCTGGTGATAGACCTGCTGCTGCGTCAGGTGCAGCGGCCCATGCTCCAGGAAGTCCATGATCGTGTCGAGACCGTCACTGAACTGGGATGCCAGGGAGCTCCACTGACTGGTCACGGAGGCGACCACGTAGGTCACCAGTCCAGCGATCCCACCGATGGTGGTCAGCAGGGCCAGGAAGGTCGCCGGGTAGCGGGGCATGACTCTGGCGAAGAGATTGACCATTGGCTGGAGGATCGAGGTGAACACCAGAGCCATGAACAGGCCGATGAACACCGGGATCACCTGGGAGGTGGCGTAGAAGATCAGGCCGATCACAATGATGATGCCGAGTCCGAGCCACGCCCCCAGGCCGCCTCGCACCAGCCACGAGGGCAGAGAGTCCACGATCGTCGAACGGGTCGTGACCGTCTCCGGGAAAGAGACTGATGGTGCGACGCGGACGTGGGTGGTCGATACCGGGGGAGTGGTGGGCTTGGTGGCAACGTCCTCTCCAGAGTCGGACTCCCAGTGCAGCCGGAAGTCGCGATCCGCCTGCCTGCGTCTCTCGGCCCAGTCGATTCCCCGGTCCAGGGCCGAGCGCGCGCTTCTGATCCTCCCGAGAAGACCGCTGCTGCTCAGTACCTCTCGGGACGGCTTCTTGACGGAGCCGGGTGTGTGACTCGGCTCAGGGGAACCGGAGTTCTCAGAGGGCTCGGGAACCTGTGCGGGGGTGTCCTCTGACGGAGAGCTGGTTGTTGCCATGGGGTGAACGTTCAGTCCTTCGCTGGTTATCGGGCTGACGAAATACACACAGCCTACTAGCGTGGCCCCATGACCGCCCCGAATATCAGCAATCCGACTCACCCCGCCGCTGCGATGAACCAGGTGCGTCTGCCGCGCACCGCTGCGCTGGGACCGGGACTGGGAGGACAACCACGGCTCCTCATCGACGCCCCTGCCGGAGCTGCGGAGATCTACCTTCACGGCGCCACCCTCACCTCGTGGGTGCCGCGCGGCGGGTCGGAGGTCATCTTCACCTCACGACAGGCGGTCTTCGACGGCTCCACCGCCATTCGTGGGGGAATTCCCCTGTGCCTGCCGGAGTTCGGCGTCGGCATCAACGGCGACGCCGTGCCAAAGCACGGCTGGGCGCGTATCGCACCCTGGCAGCTGCGGATGGTCGCCAGTACGGATGACGGCGGTGTCCGCGCTCTGCTGAGTGTCAGTCGTGATCACCTGACGGCGCTCTATGAGGTCGAGATCGGTGAGACTCTGCGCCTAGGTCTCAGTCTGCGCAATGACGGTAACGCGCCTCGTACGGTGGAGGCCGCTGCCCACACCTATCTCTCGGTCCATGATGTCACCGCCAGCCTCATCAGCGGTCTGGCCGGCGCCTCCTACAGTGACAATCTGGCTCACAGCCCCCGGGAGGCGCATCGTGTCCAGGACGGTGATGTGAAAATATCCGGCCCCGTGGACCGCATCTACGACTCTGCTGAGCCGGTCGCCGTGACCGATCCGGGTCATGAGCGCACGATCCACGTCGACAAGCGCAACGCACCTTCCACGATCGTGTGGAACCCCTGGTCCACCTACAGCGCCCCGCTGCCGGACATGGCCGACGACGAGTTCCCCACCATGGTCTGCGTCGAGAGCGGAGCGGTACGAGAGCACGCACCCACTATCGAGCCTGGGGCGAGCTGGTCCATGCAGGTGACACTGAGCGTGGAGAGCACCGGAGTGTGATGGGAAGCACTTGAAAGTGGTTTGGTGGCCTCGGTGGCCGTCATGCTAAGTTTCTCTGCGTCGCCGGGGCGAGGTCCCGGAGAAGCCGCTGAAAGGCGGAGGAGACAACACAAGTCCGAGTGGCGGAATAGGTAGACGCGCTAGCTTGAGGTGCTAGTGCCTTATTAAACGGGCGTGGGGGTTCAAGTCCCCCCTCGGACACCACCAAGCATATGATCCCCGGAACCCTGAGGTTCCGGGGATCACTTCATGTTCGGGCCGGCGCTAGATCGGCGTCAGCTCCATTCTGGACGGTAGAGGTCCGGGCGGGACTCGAAGCAGCACAGGATGAGCGGCACGATTCCCAGTCCAACGAGGCCCAGCAGGACGAACCATCCTGACTTCCCGTTGTCATGAAGACGACGCACCATGACGGCGAGGGACGGTACAAGGATCACAAGGGCGTAGACACTGTACAGAATCAGAACCAGGCCGCTGCCGAGAAGCGCTCCAGCGGCTGCGTCCTCTGAGCCCGTCCCTGCTCCCGCAAGAATGATGGCAACGGCCAGTACGCCGAGAACAGTGGGGATGATTACCTGGTACAGCAGGAAAGACCACCAGAACTCGGACGGGGAGGCGTAGCCGCGGAACTGGGCGTAGCGCTGGAAGTAGCGCTTAGCGGCGTCGCCGAAGCTCGCACCCGGGAGAGGGGCAATATCGGGGTTCAGGGGCGGAGCCCCGAATCCGAACTGGTTGGGGGCGCCGTAGGGGGCGGGGCCGCCGGGGTAAGGGGCGGGGCCGCCGTAGGGTGCCTGACCGCTGTAGGCCGACTGGTCTGGCTGAGCGTCGTAGGGGGCGGGACCGCTTCCGTAGGACATGAATCCTCCATATAGGACGGTGTAGGGAATTACGGGTGCCTTCATGGCTGAGAGGACCCGGACTGATGCGCCTTCTGGTGTCAGATCGGCATACGAGCCACAGCCTAAGGGTAGAAGGGATGACTCGTCACCTCGGTTCCTTTCTACCGTGGTGGGGAGTACTCCCTATGCTGGCCCACAGGTAAGCAGTCTCGGTAGAGTGAGTTGTCATGCTCTCTGCCACCCCATTGCGACGTCGTCTCACTGCGTGGCGCAGTCCTGAGCTGGTACGTGCGCGCGCCGGGGTCTGTCTGGTGTTCCTGGCCAATGGCCTGGGATTCGCCAACCTGGTCCCGCGTTTCCCGGAGATCGTGGCTCACCTGGGGCTGAGCAAGGCGGCCTTCGGTCAGGCCGTTGCCGCCGCCAGTGTCGGCGCTCTGCTCGCAGGGTTGGCCGCGTCCTGGCTCATCTCCCACCTGACCTCGGCCAAGGTCGCCAGCCTGGGCATGCTCGTGGTGGCCCTGGCGCTCCTCGGCGCCGGCCTGGCCCGTTCGTGGATCGTCCTGGCGGGCTGTTTGCTGATCGTGGGCGGGACGGATGCCATCGTCGACGTCGCGCAGAATGCCCACGGTCTGCGGGTCCAACGCCGTTGGGGTACGTCGATTGTGACGAGCTTTCACGCTGCCTGGTCACTGGGGGCGGTCCTGGGAGCCGCCATGGGGCAGGCCATGGCCGGGGCCGGCGTGGCGCTGGGGACCCACATGGTGCTGACGGCGGCGGTGCTGCTCGTCCTCTCGACAGGCCCCCTGCTCGCAGGCTGGTTCCTGCCCGGCCATGACTCATCCGAACGCGCTACCAGCCAGCACAGGACCTCCGACCAGCCTCATGAGGCATCGCCTGCACCGGCATCGTCAACCCGTTCATTGCCCCTGACAGTAATGGTCCTCAGCATCGTCGGACTTCTGTGCGCCGCCTCCATGTTCCCCGAGGACGTCGCCATGAACTGGTCGTCCCTGCTCCTGTCCGACCAGGGTGCCGCCCCCGGGCGCGTGGGGCTGGGACTGGTTGCGCTCCAGGGAACGATGATTGTGGGGCGTCTGGTGGGTGACCGGATCATTGACGCCGTCGGGCAGCGAACGGTTATCGCATGGGGCGGAGCACTGGTGACCCTCGGTATGGGTATCGCCCTCCTGCTCTCCTCCGTTCCCGGAACCTTGATCGGGATGGCGATCTCCGGAGCGGGCTGCGCCGTCGCCGTGCCTGTGACCTACTCCGCGGCCGACGACGTCGAAGGGCTCCCACCCGGGCTGGGCCTGACTGTCGTGTCCTGGCTGGCCCGTCTCACGGGACTGCTGGCGCCACCTGTGGTCGGCCGGCTCGCCGATGGCCACGGACTGTGGGTGGCCCTGGCCTACGGCTTGTTGGGAGGTCTGGTCATGGTGACCTGTTGGCCGGTCCTGCACCGCAGGCCCGCCGAGGCCACGAGGCGGGACTAACGCAAGGGTCAGGCCAGTCCCACGAGACGCCGTCGTCCTGCGTCCCGGTTGCGCGCCCAGACAACACTGACCACAACGGTCATGGCCACGGCAATCATGGTCAGTCCGATGTACACGGGGGCACTCAGGAAGAGTGCTGATGCCGCTGAAGCGTCCGTTGAGTGTTCTGAACGACGTTGAATGAAGAGCAGAACGCCTCCGGCCCCGCACAGGACCCAGAAGCCGCGAGATACCGCATTCCAGTAGTCCTGTCGAAGACGCGCGGCGCACCAACCGGGCAGATTGTCGACATCGACATCTCGGAGGCCTATGCGGTGGGGAGTGTCCTCTCCGGGGACCTGGGTCGGGTAAGCCGCCAGGAGCCGGTCGCAGGCCTGTAACGACGGTATCAGGCATATTCCAATCATTCCTGTGCAGGCCAGAACGGCGGAGACCATCCGATCGGTGTTAAAGTCTGCCCCGCTTCTGCTGAAGATGTAGAGAACGCCAAGAATGACGATGATGAGGGAAGAGGTGAGGAGGACCTTAATTCTACCTTTTCTGATGGTCTTGGTGACACTGTAGGTGTCGGGCCAGGCCGGCCCCATACGGCCATCAAGAGTGACTCCCCGCCTGCGTGTCTCACCATGAGGGTGGGTAATGAGATCGGGACGTAGCCCCGCTTCAGTGTCGAGCGGGCGTGACGATCCCGGCTGCTGCCCGGTCATCCGGGTGAGGACTGAGCGCAGGAGCTGCCACTGCTCCTCGGCGATGAAGTCCGGTGTGCGCAGGATCCAGGCGCTCCGGAGTCCAATGACCATGATCAGTACGCCCAGGACGATGAATCCAGCAGGCAGGAGCAGAAATAGGGAACCAAATTCGAAGGAACGTCCGTAAGCCTCCTCGTCGATTCTCATGACGGGAATGACCATGATGAGGATGGAGAACGCGATGAAGGAGAAGACGGCTCCGAAGCCGGCCACAGCCAACCTGCTCCACATTCCCGGGCCCCACTGCTTGCCGGGTGTGGCAGTGCCCGGATTGTAGGAGGAGACGGCGGCCTTGACCGCCTGCTCGACCTGTTCTCGGCCGGCGATGGATGCCGGCACCGTGAACCGCTCGCGAACCAGGGGGAGCCTGGAGTCGGAGCCGAGCCCGGACTCGTAGTAGTACGTGCGCTGGGTCCGAACGTGCCCGTCACTGTCAGACGTGGTGCTGACCGAGATGTTGCTGACGCGGGCCGGGACCCTCTGCTCGACCGTGACGACGGCGCCTTCCTGACGTACTCGCACGGCGGGGAGCTTCCAGCGGGCGATTTCGGGGCCATAGCGACGACTTTCAGGCATGGGGCTGGGCATACTCATGTGGGCTTGTCTCCGTGGGGTGTGGGCACAACTCAGATGAGTCCTGCCTGGTGGCGCAGCTCGCTGTCCTTCTGCTGTATCCAGCGCCTGCCGATCACAACGGTGGCGAGTGCTGCAGCGATGACGACCAGCGCAAGGACCGAGTTCTGTATCAGTGCGTGGGTGTGAGCCTCCTGCGACGAGGAGCTGGTCGAGAACGCAGTCTGATTCAGCATCACAGAGGCGAATATGGCGAGAATAGCCACGACGAACTCAATCAGGAACACGATCGCAGCAAGGTTCCAGTAGCGTTCGCGCCGGCGAGCATCGCACCACGCGGGCAAGGAGGCGGTGTCGACATCCTCCCAGCTGATCTCTCGCGGCTCTTCCTCTCCGGGCATCGTACTGGGATAGGAAACGAGAAGGCGGTCGCACTGCTGGGAGGTGTGGGAGAGGATCGCGCCGAAGACACTGACGCCGCCGAGCAGGGGAATGAGTGTGAGCTGTCCGGCGGCGATGAACAGCAGGAAGATCAAAACCCCCACGGTCAGGAAGACTGAGGCGAAGATGGTCATGCCGATGAGGGTGCGCCGGCCCTGCCTCACGCGCTTGGCGACGTCGTAGGCATCCGGCCATGGGGGACCCATGCGCCCATCACGGGTGACTCCTCGCGTGAGGGAGTCTCCGTTCGGGTGAGTGATGAGATCCCGGTGCAGGCCGGCCTCAATGTCCAGGGGGCGCGACGAGCCGGGCTCCTGCCCTGCCAGCTGGGTCAGGGTCTGACGCAACAGCCCCCACTGCTCCTCGGCCACGAATTTCGGGGTGCGCAGGGCCCATGCGGCACGAGCGCAGACAACTGCGAGGGTGATCGCTACGAGGATGAAGATACCGGGGAAGACTGTCAAGAGCTTCTGGAAGCTGGCGAAAGGGTCTCCTGGAGGCGCGCTTGAGGCGCTTTGGTAGAAGGGGATGACGATAAAGTGCAGACCGAATCCCGTCATTCCCAGTAAGAAGACAGTCTGCAGCAGTCGCAGCAGCGCATCCCCACTGAACTGAACGGACAGCGCCGCCGTGCCCGGATCGTAGGCGGCGATGGCGTGGTCTACGGCTTGACGAACCTGCTGCTCACTCACTTCGCTTGCTGGAACGGTCAGCCGTTCCTTGACGAGTGGCACTGATGTCGGTGATCCCAGTCCGGCTTCATAGATCGGAGTGTGATACTCGTCGTGAAGGCTACCGGAGTCATCCCTGCGACTCGTGTGAATGCTCTCCACGCGGGCGGGAACCCTCTGCTCGACCGTGATGACATCGCCGCGTCTGCGCACCCTCACTGAGGGCAGCATCCAGCGGGGAATGGCGGGACCGTGACGGCGGTTCTCTGACAAGGGGGTGGTGCTCACGCAGGCTCTTCTCTCCTTGGTGCTTCGTCCGTGAGCATAGGGCAGGAATCGTCCTGGGAGATGATTTTGGGGAATCCATCAGGAGCGCAGACGGGGGAGGCGTTAGCATCGTCTCCCATGGATCCCTTTGAGATGACTGTTCCTGCGGATGCCGGTCTGCCCGCTCTTGTCCTGTCGGTTCCGACTGGCGACGACATCGACCGCATCGCTGAGATCTGCCAGGAGGCCGACATCCAGGAGTGGACCCTCATCCCCCGCGGCTACCAGCGCAGTGACGCGCAGGTCTTCGTCGAGCGGATCGTTGCTGATGGCTGGAGCGAGGGGGGCGAGCTCACCTGGGCGGTACGTGAAGTCGGCGACGACGACGCATCGCCGACCCTGGTGGGCATGCTCAGCATTACCCTGAGCGGCCCCGAAGGCGCTCGAACCGGAGAGATCGGCTACTGGCTCACCGCGGCTGCGCGGGGGCGTGGCACCATGACCCGCGCTGTCGCCGTCCTCATCGACACCGCCTTCGACCCGGACGGCCCTCTGGGCTTGTCGGCACTGCGGTGGCGCTGCGACATTCATGACTCAGGCCGCGGCCCGGTGCCCAACTGGGCCTCCTGGAAGGTCGCCTGGTCCCTCGGCTTCCAGCGCGAGGGGCGAGTACGCCGCTTTCTGCTCACGGACGGACGGCTCCACGATGGCTGGATCGGTACCCTGCTTCCCGAAGACCCTCGTGAGCCGCAAGCCCCCTGGGATGGTCCTATCGACGCGGGTGGCGTTGTTCCCCTCGTGGCGCACAACGGCGTCGGAGAGCGTGAGGGGGATGATCCTGAGGCCCTTGTGCGCCGCTTCCACCGCATTTACGGACTTCCCGTCCAGACCGACGGTGCCAGCCTTGAGCGCGAGAGCCTGAACATGCGTATGAGTCTCATCGCCGAGGAGTTCGCCGAGCTCGTCGGTGCCGTCTACGGGCAGGCGGCCCGCACCGAGGTCGAGTCGGGCTACCGCCACGCCGTGGCCGCCGATGACGGCGCTCGTGACACCGTTGAGGCCGCCGACGCTCTGGCGGACCTTATCTACGTCATTTACGGCATGGCCCTGGAGACCGGGATCGACCTGGCGGCCGTGCTCGCCGAGGTTCAGCGCTCCAACATGTCCAAGTTGGGTGCTGATGGCAAGCCGGTCTACCGCGAGGACGGCAAGGTGCTCAAGGGACCGGGCTACTTCGCACCCGATGTGGCTGAGGTGCTGCGCCATCGGCGCCTGCGCTGAGAAGAGAACATCGACACGCCATAACTATACTATACGTATAGTAAAGTTATGGCCATGACTCGTACCCCCGGACTTCGTGCCTGGGCGGCCCTGGCCGTCCTGACCCTGGCCGTGACCCTGCTGGCCATCGACTCCACGGTGCTGGCGCTGGCGATCCCCTCACTGAGTACCGACCTGAGCCCGACGGCCAGCCAGCTGCTGTGGATCGGCGACATCTACTCCTTCACCCTGGCCGGCCTACTGGTCACCATGGGTAATGTCGCCGATCGCATCGGTCGGCGACGCCTCCTGCTCGTCGGGACGCTCGGCTTCGGGGCCGCCAGCATCATGGCGGCCTTCGCGCCGAGCGCGGGAGCCCTCATCGCCGCTCGAGCCCTGCTGGGCGTCGGTGGCGCCACAATCATGCCCTCCACCCTCTCCCTCATACGCAACATCTTCCCCGATGCCCGCCACCGCACCACCGCCATCGCCATCTGGTCCGCCGGCAGCTCCGGCGGCACCGCCCTGGGGCCGCTGGTTGGCGGAGTCCTGCTCGAGCACTTCTGGTGGGGCAGCGTCTTCCTCATCAACGTTCCCGTCATGGCGGCCGTCATCGTCACGGGCCTGTGGCTCCTGCCGGAGTCCAAGAACGAGCAGGGCGCCCCGGTTGATTTAGCCTCCGCGGTCCTGTCGGTCCTGGCCATCGTGCCGATCACCTACGCCGTCAAGTCCTTCGCCCACGACGGCCTGACGGCCGTTGCGGTAGCAGCGCTGGTGGGCGGCCTCGCCGCCGGATGGCTGTTCGTCAGGCGTCAGCGCACTCTGGAAACACCACTGATCGACGTCGAACTCTTCAGCCGCCCCGCGTTCACCTGGGCGATTGCGGCGACTGTCCTGGCGATCTTCGCCTTGGCCGGTCTGCTGTACTTCTTCTCCCAGTACCTCCAGCTCGTTCGGGGCTACTCCACGCTCCGAGCGGGCCTGACCGAGGTGCCCGCATCACTGGCCTCCATCGTCGTTGTCGCGGTCGTGGCCGCGGTGGTTCGCCGACTCGGCAACGGTCGGGCGCTGGGAAGCGGCCTGCTCATGGCCGCGGTGGGGCTGGTTGTGGTCGCTCTGGGGGAGTCCTACGGCGGAATCGTAGTGATCTGCGTCGGCCTGCTCATCATCGGTGCAGGCATCGGCCTGGCCTTCACGGTCTCCACCGGAGCGGTTCTGGGGGCGGTACCGGCGGACCGCGCCGGAGCGGCCTCCGCCATCTCCGAGACCGGACTCGAACTGGGAGTGGCCCTGGGGATCGCGGTGCTCGGCACGATTCAGGATGTCGGTTACCGGCTCCTGCTCGGACAGGCCCCCTCGGGGCTCCCGGGGCGGGTCGCCGACGCCGCTGAGCAGTCCCTGGCCACCCTGGCGGGTGTCATCGATCCGAGTGACCCCGGGCAGGCCGAGCTGATGGTTCAGGCCCGGGAGGCATTCACCCGCGCCATGCAGACCACCGCCGTGATTGCTGCCGGTATCCTCCTGTTCGCGGGTGTGATGGCTGCGCGTCATGTTCCAGCGGCGAGTGAGGAGAGCTCATGAGAACCTCGAAACGGGACCGCATCATCACGGGGGCGCTCGAGCTCGCCCACCGTGACGGTTTCGATGCGCTCACCTTCGACACCCTGGCTGAGCACGTTGGTCTGAGCCGCGGCGGAGTCATCTATCACTTCCGCACCAAGAACGAGCTCCTGGAGGGGATCGCGGCAGCGTTCCTGGAGCGGTGGCGGACTGAGGCCCTGGCTGCGCTGGGCGGGCCCCTGGAGGAGGCGAGCCGGACTGAGCGCATCGAGGCACTGACTCGCTCAGTCCTCGACGGCGAGATCCTGCCCGGCGAGGTCAGCTTCATGCTCTCGGCCACGCCGGAGGCGGAGATGCTCAAGGAGACCTGGAACACGCTGCGCCGGGAGTGGGTGGGTGAGATCCGTGAGCTCACTGCCATGCAACGCGTGGCGCTGCTGGCCGTGGACGGATGGTGGGCCAACCGCGCCGTTGACAGTGACAGCCAGGACCCCGACGATCTCGAGATCGCCGAGCTCATCGTTTCCCTGGCCCGCGGTGAGCACGCCCGTGGATAGTGGATAGCAGTGACAGGCTTTCCTAGAAGCGGGGGATGTTACGCATGTTCGACGTCGCCATGCTCACGGCCTCGCCCGCGCCGCGATTAAGGACGATCTTGCTCATTGCTGTGGCGAATCCGATCAACTGTTCACCCGTGATCTCCGGTGGCAGCGACAGGGCATTGGGATCGGTGATGATCTCCACCAGTGCTGGGCCATTGACGTCGAAGGCCTTCTGAAATGCCCTGCGCAAGTCTCTTGGATCGTCAACGCGTTCGGCGTGGAAGCCGATCGACTGTGCCACTCCGGCATAGTTGACGTCGTGGACATCAGTACCGAAGTCTGGCAAACCATTGACCAGCATTTCAAGTTTAACCATGCCCAGAGTCGAGTTGTTGAAGACTACGACCTTGATCGGCAGGTTGTGCATACGGGCGGTCACGAGCTCTCCCATGAGCATGGACAGGCCGCCGTCGCCGGACACGGAGATCACCTGGCGGTGCGGGTGGGAGACCTGCGCACCAATGGCATGGGGAAGGGCGTTTGCCATAGAGCCGTGCAGGAAGGAGCCGATGAGTCGGCGTGTACCCAGAGGATCGATGTAGCGTGCGGTCCACACGTTGCACATGCCAGTATCCGCGGTGAAGATCGCATCCTTGGCGGCGACCTCGTTGAGCACGTGGGCGGCATACTCGGGGTGAATGGGTTTGATCCTGTCCACCTTGCGCGTATAGGCGCCAATGGGCGCCTTCATGATCTTGGCGTGCTTCTTGAGCTGAGCCTTGAGGAATGCGTCGGAGCGACGTTTCTTAATATGCGGTAGGAGAGCTTCAATGAAGGGGATGACGTCGGAGTGAATCGGGTGGGAGACGTCGGTGCGCCGTCCCAGCTTCTCGGCGTGATTGTCTACCTGGACAGTGGTGGTCTCCGGTAGGAACTGGTCGTAGGGGAAGTCGGTACCCAGCAGAAGCAGCACGTCGGCGTCCTTCATGCCCTCGGCGGCGGCCCCGTATCCCAAGAGCCCCGTCATGCCGACGTCGTAAGGATTGTCGTACTGGATGAAGTCCTTGCCGCGCAACGAGTGGCCGATCGGTGCTTTGAGCAGGTCGGCCAGGGCGATGACTTCGTCATGGGCACCCTTGACGCCGGCACCTGCAAAGATCGCCACCTTCCGCGATTTGTTGAGTAGGGCGGACACCTCAGCTACGTCAGCAGGGTTAGGTGACAGGATGGCCGGCCGGACCTTGGAATACTCGGGAATGGCGGCTGTGGCTTTCTCGTCGGAGACATCTCCTGGCAATGTGATCACACTCACGCCGCCCAGGCTGACAGCGTGGCGGATTGCTGCGTTGACCACACGCGGAGCCTGCTTGGGAGTGGAGATGAGCTCAGAGTAGACGGAGCACTCGTTGAACAGACGATCCGGGTGGGTCTCCTGGAAGTAGGACTGGCCAATCTGAACGCTGGGGATATGCGAGGCGATCGCCAGCACCGGGGCGCCCGAGCGTTGCGCATCGTACAGGCCATTAATGAGATGAAGGTTGCCTGGACCGCAGGAGCCGGCGCACACGGAGAGCTCGCCAGTCAGCTGCGCCTCGGCTGCGGCAGCGAAGGCGGCGGCCTCCTCGTGGCGTACGTGGACCCAATCGATCCCACCCTTGGCAGAACCGCCGGTCTTACGGACGGCGTCGACGACGGGATTGAGGGAGTCCCCTACGATGCCGTAAATTCTGCGGACGCCGGCATCGACGAGCTGGGCCACGAGCTGTTCTGCAACATTCATGCGTTTCTCCCTAGAAGTCCTGCATTCGAGTGACTTCATCAGGCTACGCCCAGTGCGACCATAGTCCTAGAATTGATGGCCTGTTGTGAACGAGAAGACCATCCGTACATGGCACGATGGGCCCATGAGCGAGACCACCGACGGCACCGACCTCCCGGAGTCGAACGTCTTCGCCAAGCCATGGCCGCTCGACCTTGGCCTGCCCGGCTTCACGGCCGTGGACCACGCCGACATCGAACCGGCCATCCGTGCCGGGATGGCTGCGGAGCGCCAGGAGTGGGAGGCGATCGCCACCAACGAGGCCGAACCCACGATCGCCAACACCGTCGATGCCCTGGAGCGATCCGGGGAACTGCTGGAGCGAGCGCTGACGGTGTTGGACGCCCTGACCTCCGCCACCGACTGCCCGGACCTCGATGAGCTCGAGGAGGCGCTCGCTCCCGAGCTGGCGGAGCACTCCGACGCCTACCACCTCGACTCGCGTCTCTATCGGCGTTTCAAGACCCTTGACGACCTCGTCGCGGCCGCACCCGACGGCGAGGACGCACGTGACACCGACAACGCCGTCATCGACGCCGAGACCGCCCGTCTCATCCGTCTGACCGTCGAGGAGTTCGAGCGCAACGGCGTCGGCCTGGACGAGTCCGACACAGATGCCCTCAAGGCGATCAACGCCCGCGTCAACGCGCTCAAGATGCGTTTCTCCGTCCTGGCCACCGAGGCCATGCATGCCGCTGAGGTCGCCAACATCACGGTCCCGCCCTCCCTGGCCACCACCCGCCCCCACAGCGCCAGACGCGCCCTTCTGGAAAGGTCCATGAGTCGAGGGTTGGGTAAGCAGGACGACGCCGGCGACACCCGGGGCATCGTCCTGGAGCTCGCGGCGCTGCGTGCCGAACGGGCCGCCCTCCTGGGCTACCCGCACCACGCCGCCCTCGTGGCCGCGGAGTCGGCCGCACGAACCACTGAGGCGGTGTCCGAGATGCTGGCCCGCCTCACCCCGCCCGCCATGGCCAATGCCCGACGCGACGCCCAGGTCTACGCCGCCCGCATGGACAGTGACCCCCAGACCCAGGCGGGGGAGACCTTCGGCCCCGCCGACTGGCCCCTCTACGAAACCGCAGAGCGCAAGGACCGCTTCGGTGTCGACGACGAAATTCTGGCCCCCTACCTGGAGCTGTGGAGTGTCGTCACCGAGGGCGTCTTCTACGCCGCCAACCGTCTCTACGGCATCACCTTCCACGAGCGCGAGGACCTGGCCGAGCACATGTATGCCCCGGGCGTCCGGGTCTGGGAGGTGCGCGATGGCGAGGAGCCGGAGGCGCCGGTTCTGGGGCTCTTCGTCGGTGACTACTACGCCCGAGCCGGTAAGTCCGGAGGCGCCTGGATGGACAGCCTCGTCACCGGCTCGGCCCTCGCCGGCCGCAGGCCAGTGGTCATCAACTGCTGCAATATCGAGCAGCCCACCTCCGGCCCGGCCCTGCTGACCTGGGACGAGGTCATCACCTGTTTCCACGAGTTCGGACATGCCCTGCACGCCCTGCTCTCCGAGGCCCGCTACCCCTCGGCCTTCGGGACCGCCGTGCCTCGGGACGTCGTCGAGTTCCCCAGCCAGCTCAACGAGAAATGGGCCCTTCACCCTGAGGTGCTGTCCAGCTACGCACGGCATGTGGACACCGGCGAGCCCCTGCCGGCCGAGCTGGCCGAGCAGCTGCGCGGCCAAGGCACCTTCGGGCAGGGTTACGCCACCACGGAGTACCTGGGAGCAGCCCTGCTCGACCAGGCCTGGCACACACTGGCCCCCGCCGAGGTGCCACATGATGTTGCCGAGGTGGAGGGGTTCGAGCACCACGCCCTGGCCGAGGCCGGGATCAACGACACGCTCGTGCCCCCGCGTTACCGCACCACCTACTTCTCCCACATTTTCGCCGGCGGCTACAGCGCGGCCTACTACGCCTACATCTGGAGCGAGGTCATGGATGCCGACGCCATCGAGTGGTTCACCACCGATGGTGCGATCAACGGCGACCTCGGCCTGAACCGCCAGGCCGGGGAGTCCTTCCGCCGTGAGTTCCTCGCCCGTGGCGACTCCCGAGACCCGCTGGTCTCCTACCGCGCCTTCACCGGGCGCGAACCCAGCATCCTGCCCCTTCTCAAACGCCGCGGACTCACCTGACGGGCGCGGTCCGCCTCCTCACTCTCATCATTGGAAGGAACACAATATGGCTCGCGTCACCATCGTCGGCGGTGGATACGGCGGTATCACCGTCGCCAAGGCCCTCGACGACGTCGCCGAGGTCACCCTCGTGGAGCAGAAGGACACCTTCGTCAGCCATGCCGCAGCGCTGCGGGCGGCGGTCGACCGGGACTGGGCGGAGAAGATTTTCCTGCCCTACGACCGGCTCCTAACCAACGGGCGCGTCGTCCACGGAACGGCGCTGGCCGTGCGCGGAACCACCGTCGAGGTCTCCGGGCACGGGCCGATCGAGGCCGACTATCTGGTACTGGCCACCGGGACCGCCTACCCCTTCCCGGCCAAGCACATGGAGTCCTCCTCCACTATCGCCAAGGCCCGCATCGAGAGGGTGCACACCAACCTCGAGCAGGCCTCGCGCGTGCTCATCGTAGGAGCCGGCGCCGTCGGTATCGAGCTGACCGGTGAGATCACCTCGGCCTTCCCGGACATCAAGGTGACCATGCTGGAGGCTGCTGACAGGATCCTGCCTGCCGGCGACTACAAGCCGGAGATCCGCGAGGACATCTCCGCTCAGCTCGCCCAGCGCGGCGTGGAGGTCATCACCGATGACTCGCTCAGTTTCCTGCCCCCGGTCGACGTCGGCGTGCTCTCACCCTTCCGGGTCACCACCCAGGGCGGACGGCGCCTGGAGGCGGACATGTGGTTCCGCGCCTACGGCTCGGCGGCCGCCACCGGATTCCTCAGCGAGGACTACGACGAGGTGCGCCACTACGACGGCACCATCCGCGTTGACGAGTACCTGCGCGTCGTGGACCACCCCGGTGTCTGGGCCATCGGCGACATCACTGACGTGCGCGAGTCCAAGCGCGCCGATGCCGCCCGGGCCCACGCCCGAGTCGTCGCCAGCAACATCGCCGACCTCATCGCTGGGCGGGAGCCCGGAACGACCTACACGCCCGGAACCGAACGGATCATCCTGCCCCTGGGCCCCGACGGGGGCGCCTCGCAGATCCTGCGCGACGGAGTGCGCGTCGTCGTCGGATCTGAGGAGACCAGCAGGATCAAGGGGGAGGACCTCTTCCTGGGCTTCATCCGTCAAGAGCTGGGGATTGAGCAGGAGGCGTAATCAGAGGCGACGCGACCCCGTGTTGAGTTGCGCCTGTGTGCTGGGCGGGGGAGAGCCGGTAGTGTGTCCTGCATGACGAACGACCCGCGGTCCGCGCTCAACCGACTCATCGCCGCCTTCGAGGCGCATCTGGATGCTGCTGCAACCGGTGATGAGCTCTCCCCGGCCGTGGTCGCGGCTGAGAATGCTCTCCAGGACGCCTTCTTCACCTACGACGACTCGCTGTTCACCGCTTACGGTATCGAGCTCCCCTTCGAGGCCTTCGACTCCGACGGCGATGACGAGGACGACGATGATGATGACTATGCCGATGACGAGGAGTACGACGACGATGAGGACGAGGACTACGACGATGACGAGGAGTACGACGACGAGGACTGACTGAGGTCTTTTCGCAGTCCATCGCTCAGCAACGGGGCCCGCGCCAGGTGCGCGGGCCCCGCACTGTTCCGAGTCTCAGAAGCGCTCGGGGTAGCCGAGCTGTAACGAGGTGACCTCGTCCAGGGCGTGGCGGATCTGAACCGGAAGCTCCAGGTCGTCGGCTGAGAGCACGCCCTGGAGCTGAGCCGGTGTACGTGCCCCCACGATGGTGGAGGCGATCCCGGTGGCGTCACGGGCCCAGGCCAGGGCCACTTCGGCCGGCTTGCGGTCCAGGCCCGAGGCGGCGGTGGCCACGGCCTCGACGACGCCCCGGTGCGGATCTCCCAGATATGGGGATACGTAGGAGCGCAGGTGCGGTGAGGCGGCCCGTGAGTCAGGAGGAATCGTTGCCCGGTACTTGCCCGTGAGGACCCCCCGCCCCAGGGGCGCATAGCCCAGGATGCCGAAACCCAGGGCCTGGGAGGCGGGCATGAGCTCGCGTTCGATACCCCGGGAGAGCAGCGAATGCTCCACCTCGACAGCGGCCAGTCCCGGCCCCCGACCGTTTTCGCTGAGCAGATCGTGCATGCGCACCGACGCCCAGGCCGGGTGGTTGGCGATCCCCACGTAGCGAGTGCGGCCGGAGGAGACGGCCAGGCTCAGGGCATGGGCCGTCTCCTCCAGGGAGGTGGTGGGGTCGGGCACCTGAACCAGCAGCAGGTCGAGGTGGTCGGTGCCCAGCCGGGCCAGGCTGGTATCGAGAGTGTCGAGCAGCGAGCCGCGCGAGGCGTCGGCCACAGAGGACCGCTCCCCGGTGCGCCAGGTGCGTACCCCGGCCTTGGAGACCAGGACGAGGTCCTGGCGATCCACGTGCTCGCGCAGGAGCGTCCCGATCACCTCCTCGCTGACGCCCTCGCCGTAGGAGGCGGCGGTATCCACGAGCGTGCCCCCGGCATCGAGGAAGATGTCGAGCTGTTCCTTGGCCTCGAGCTCATCGGTGTCCCGGCCCCAGGTCATCGTGCCCAGGCCCACGGAGGACACACGCAGGCCGGTCCGGCCGAGTCTCCTGTGCTCCATAGGCCTAACCGTAGCGGCTCGACCTACTTGCGCACGGTGATGGTCCAGGCCGCGTCGCCGGTGCGCTCGAACTCGGTGACGGTGTAGCCGTTGTCGGCAGCCCAGGCGGGAAGAGTCTGAGTGCCCTGGGTGCAGTCGAAGCCGATGACGAGCTCGTCGCCGGTGTCAAGGTCCTCCATGGCCTCCTCCGCCTCGATGACTGGGAAGGGGCAGACCTGGCCGGTGGTCTCCAGAACAGTGCGCATGAGTATCTCCTTGGTTATCGTGCGTTGCCGTGACGTCGTCGGTGGGCTGTGGTGAGTGTCAGACGCTGGCGGGGACGCGGACGGTGGCGCGTTCGGCGCGACGCCGCTGCCGGGGACGGATGAGAAGGAACCAAGAGGCAGCCCCGACCCCCAGGACCTGGAAGACGAGGGCGGTCCAGCCCTGCCATGACAGGAGCGAGGTCTGCACCAGGGCGTTGCCGATCGAGCAGCCGCCGGCCCAGGCGGCGCCGATGCCCATGAGGATGCCGCCAATGATGGAGCGCTGAATGACCTGGGCACTGGGCACGCGGACGCGGAACTCCCCGGAGGCCTTGGCCGCGATGTAGGAACCGAACAGGATCCCCAGGACCAGGAGTACGCCCCAGTCGAGTCGCTTGGGGTCACCGGTGACGATGAGGTTCACCAGGTTCGAAGACGGAGCCGTGATTCCGAGCCCGTCCGGGCGCCCTGAGGCCCAGGACGTGGGCCAGGCGACGATGGCGACGATCCCGACGAGGAGTCCCGTCACCAGCGGGTTCCACTGCTTCTCCAGCAGTAGGTGAGCCAGGCCCGTGCGCTGTGCAGGCAGCTGGACCTGGGCGGGGAGGCTGCGTCCCAGGATGATGAAGCGGTGCACGACCACGCCGGTGACTCCGGCCAGGATGACGACGCCGACCCAGTCCGGTACACCGATGGAGGCGGGGATGGTGGTGAGGTTGGTGACCCATAGTCCCTTGACCCAGGTGGTCACTCCCGACAGGATTCCGGTCTTCGACGCGGCCGCAGCGGTGGCGTATGCCACGAGCGCGAACCAGGAGCCGACCAGGCCCTCGCCGGCGCGGTAGTAGGTACCGGTGGCGCATCCTCCGGCCAGGACGATCCCGACTCCGAAGAGGAAGGATCCGACAACGGTGGCAACCACTGACAATTTGGGGATCTCAGGTGTGATGGAACCTGCGCCGGTGAGTACTGCGACTCCGACCGCCTGAACGGCGATGGCCAGCAGGAAGGCTGTGAACCAGCGCCAGGAGCGGGAGACCCACAGGTCGCGGAAGGCCCCGGTGATGCAGAAACGGCCTCGTTGAAGGAGGAAGCCGAGGACGGCTCCAACGATGAGTCCGGTAAGGATGGTGGGTGATGGCACGGTGTGGTCCTTGTCCGGCTGCTGCTCTCAGGCACAAGCAGCCTGCATGGGGACCGGTGACGCAGCACAGGCGAAAGAAGAACTAGAGACAGGCCACGTCATCCGGTAGGGGAGTGAGGTGGAGGCCTGGCTGGGCGCGGCTAGTGGGGCGCCGTCTCAGGGGCGCTGGGAGCCGGAGAGAACGATCTGTCTGAGACCGCCTCAGAACGCCCGAACCAGGCAGCGCATACACATGCCGGCTCCGCGCAAAGCGGTGCGGGCGGTGTGAGCCTGGGCGACGTTCATGTGCTTCTCCGTTGGAAGTGGTTGGCGACGGTTGTCAACCGCCACGGACTGTAACCGACTGCTTCTCGCCGTGGCAATTCCTGAACGGTGGTCGAGATCAGGCGGCAGTGCGTCGGGCACTCAGGAGGCGGGTGACTCCGTCGTCGGGCATATGTGGCGTGGTGCCGCCGAATAACGGGCACTGGGCCTGGAAGGCGCACCAGTCGCACAGCCGGGAGCGGCGGGGGCGGAACTCCCCGGAGCGAGCGCAGTCCTCGACCTCGTCCCACAGGTGGGCCAGGCGGGTCTCGGTCCGTTCCAGCTCGGCCAGACGAGGATCGTGGGTCAGGACTCGCCCGTCCTTGAGATAGACCAGCTGGAGGCGGGCCGGCGCCTGTCCGCGCAGGCGCCACAGCACCAGGGCGTAGAAGCGCATCTGGAACAGCGCCTCCTCCATGAAACGCGTGCCGGGGCTGCGGCCGGTCTTGTAGTCGACCACGCGCATGGCGCCGTCGGGCGCCACGTCCAGGCGGTCGACGAAGCCTCGCAGAAGCAGGCCGTCGCCGGTCTCGGTCTGGACGAAGAGCTCACGCTCGGCCGGCTCCAGGCGCTGTGGGTTCTCCAGGGTGAAGTAGGTCCGGATGAGCCCGCGGGCCTCCTCCAGCCAGGTCTCCACCTGGCCGCTGCCCTCGAACAGTCCCATGACCTCCGGGTTCTTCTCCCGGTGGGAGGCCCACTGGCTGGGCAGCAGGTCAAGCGCCGCCTCGGGCCGGCGATCGGAGGGCGGCAGGTCGTAGAGACGCTCCAGCACACCATGAACAACGGTCCCCTTGTGCGTGGCCAGGGAACCGGGCTCGGGAAGACGGTCGACCGTGCGCAGGCGGAACATGAGCGGGCACTGCATGAAGTCCTTGGCCCGCGATGGTGACAGGGCGGCGCGGCGCCGGTTGGCGGAGGAGGTGGTGGCGGTGCGCGGCTCAGTGGACATGGGGGTGACGCTACCGCGGGGAGATGACAGGACGTCGGACATGAAGGCGGCTGCTCCACAGCGTGCGCCGCGGCCGGTACGGGAACCGGCTGTGGCCTCCGAGCCGATGCGGCGAGCTGCTCCCGACGGCGCTAGGCTCGCGCCCATGCCTGCCTCCTCATCGACCGGCGAGTGGGTGATCGCCCGTATCGGTGGTGCTCCCGTTGTCATCTCGCCGACATCCCTCCTGCTCGGCCTGCTCATCGCCGGCAGCTGGTACCCGCTGGTCTCCGCCGCCCTGGAAGCCTTCGGGACTATGACAGTGCTGCTGGTCGTGGTTGCCACGGTTCTGGGCGTGGCCGCCTCGGTCCTGCTGCACGAGCTGGCCCATGGGCTGACCGGTACTCTCATGGGACGGCGTCCCACTCGTTACGAGCTCTACCTGTGGGGCGGACGCACGTCCTTCGGGCCGGCACGCGAGTGGACCGCGTGGAAGGATCTGGCCACATCCCTGTCCGGTCCAGCCACCAACCTGCTCATCTGGCTCCTTGGGACGCTGGTGCAGGAATTCGCGCGCCTCTCGGTTCCCGTGGCCTTCACCGTATGGGCCGTGACGCTGGTCAACCTGGCCCTGGCCGTTTTCAACGCTCTTCCAGGGCTTCCCCTCGATGGCGGTTATGCCTTGGCAGCGCTCGTGGTCCAGGTGACCGGAAATCGCCGGCTCGGTCTCAAGGCCGCCGGTTGGGGCGGACTCATCGTGGTCGGCGGCGTCATGTGGTGGTGGATTCTGCGTCCACTCGTACTGTATGGGCGCCAGCCCGGCGCATTCAACCTCATCCTGGTCGTCATGGTGGGCTGGTCGATCGTGGCCTCCAGCTGGCAGGTGCTCGAGCTCGGGGGAGGTGCCCGAGCCGCCTCGAAGCTGGACCTGCGCGAGCTGTCCCGGCCCGTGCACGTCGTCGGACCCGATACGTCCCTGTCGCAGACACGCGAGGCGCTCGCAGACGGGACTGCCCTCATCCTGGTGATTGACGGCACCGAGCTCGTGGGCGCTATTGACGCGGCCTCTCTCGACGAGGTCGGACTGGGTGACACGGCAGGTACGACGGATCCCACATCCGTCGCCGGCGTGACCGCGGGTCAGGTCTGCACGGTGCTGCCCGCCGCGGCGGTGACGACTGAGCTGACCGGTCAGGCGGCTGCCGACGCCATGAAACGAGCCCGAGAGGTCTCGCGCTGGCTGGTGCTGGTGGACTCAGGGACCCTGAGCGGAGCCGTTCCCACCGGCGCGCGCTGAGGAGCAGCGCGACTGAAATGACTAAGCCGCCCGACCATGCGAAAGGATTGTCAAGCTCATCGGGGCCGAACGTACTGTGGATGATAACCTTCAGTTCGGATCAAATGCTTCCGGGCATCCGTATCAGCGTCATCTTCTAAGGTGAAACCAATGAGCGACGTCAACTCTCAGGACCTTTCTCAGGAGATCCTGGCTTCGCCGGCCAAGGCATCGATCTTCCTCACCGTGACCATACGGAGTGGGGGCGAGGCCCAGGTCATCGATCTGCTGACTGGTGTATCCGGGCTGACCCGGGCCGTTGGTTTCCGTTACCCCGAGACAATGCTCAGCTGCGTCGTCGGCATTGGGGCAGGCATGTGGGACC
>ERZ773075.713-NODE-713-length-22674-cov-10.6773_pt1 | contig 22674 bp, 18 predicted proteins | sample MGYA00580614_ERZ773075 | MGnify/ENA primary metagenome ERZ773075 (study PRJEB29015, sample SAMEA2738021) | human oral metagenome | biome: human oral; feature: human-associated habitat; material: dental | place: China | collected 2043 ... | reverse complement strand
GCCGAGCGTCTTGCGGACCCAATCGACGACGCCGCGGGTGTACGCCTCCCGAGCCGGCTTGGCCGACAGCGCTAGATCATGGCGGCCTCCCGGGATTTCGAGCATTTCGACGCGTTCGGACAGCACCGGCGCCAGACGTTTCATGTCCTCGACCCCCAGCACCGCGTCGCGCACGGCGACGTCGTCACGGCTGGGAAAGCGAGGGCGGCGGGAGGAGGCGTCGGAATGGGCGACGAGCAGCGGGACGTCGATTTTCACGTCGCCCGCTGCGATGCGCGCCTGCGCGCGGCGGACGGTTCGGATGAACCCCATGCGCGCGACGGCCCGGCGGAGCGGCTTGTGGCGCGGGTCGAAGGAGAACTCGCCGCCGAAATCCGTGTGGAGCGCGCGGGCGTAGCGAAGGAAGAGCGGGCTGAAGACGAGCCGGGGGCGGCGGGCCCCGACGCGGTCGATGAACCGCGTGAGCGGTCCGCGCTCGAAGGCGCCGCCGTTGTGGTCGAGCCACGGCGAGTTGAGGACGACGGCGTCGACCGTCCCGGGATTGTCCGCAGCCCACAGCGCCGCCTGAAGGCCGCCCGTCGAATGCCCGATCAAGGCGATTCGCCTGGCGCCGAGGGATCGCAGGCGCCCGATTGCCAGGCCGATCTCTTCCTCCCGCACGTAAATGTCGCGCAGATCGTCGCGGGAGGCGTTCGAGCGCACGGACCTGCCGCACCGGCGCATGTCGAGGCCCGCCAGCGGGATTCCGGCCTCGCGGAAGGCGGCGGCCTGCTCGACGTGGAAAAACGAATCGAGGAAGCCCGGCAGGTACAGGGCCGCTGCGCCGGATTTCTGTGCGAGATCGCCGGCGTCGGCCTCGTGGACGAGCACCGCGACGTCGGGGCGCCCAGGCGGGGATCCGCCGTCGTCCTCGGAAAGGGCGAAGGACGTGGCGACCCACGTCGGCCCCAGGCAATCCGTGCGGATCGACAGGATGTCGGAAGGGGAAGGCGGCCGCACGGATGCGGGCGCGGGAGGAATCTCAGCGGCCATGGGCGGAAGGGGGCTCGTTTGAGGCGTGCTCACCGAAGGGCACTCAGTCGACGATGCCGTAGAGCCGGTCGCCGGCGTCGCCCAGTCCGGGGACGATGTAGCCGTTTTCGTTGAGGCGCTCGTCGAGCGCGGCCGAGACGATCGTGACGTCGGCCCGATCGCCGACGGCCTCCTCGAGGTTCCGCAGGCCCTCGGGGGCGGCCAGAAGGCACACGCAGGTGACGTCGCGTGCGCCGCGCTCCAGCAGGTAGTTGACGGCGTCGATGAGCGTGTGGCCGGTGGCGAGCATCGGGTCCACCACGTAGCACTGGCGGCCCGAAAGGTCATCTGGCAGGCGGTTGGCGTACGTGTGCGCCTCGAGCGTGGTCTCGTCGCGTTTCATTCCGAGGAAGCCGATTTCGGCGGTCGGCAGGAGCTTCGACATGCCCTCGAGCATCCCCAGGCCCGCGCGGAGGATGGGCACGAGGATGGGGCGCGGATAGGCCAGGGACAGGCCCTTCGTCGGCGCGACGGGCGTGACGACGTCGACCTCGCGGACGGCGACGTCGCGCGTGGCCTCATACGCCAAAAGGGTGACGAGCTCGTCGACGAGCTGCCTGAAGACGGGCGAGGGCGTGTTTCGATCGCGCAGAAGGGTGAGTTTGTGAGCCACCAGAGGGTGCTCGATGATCTGAGTACGCATGCGTTGACTATATCAGCGCGATCCGACATATTTGGGGCGCTTCGAGATTGCTGGGCGCTTTGAGGCGTTGCCCTCGGACGCCCGCCGAACCGCGCGTGCGGCGCAGGGCGGACTGCACGACGAAAGCAGGCCCAAATGTGGTGCGGGCAGGCCCAAATGTGGTGCGGGCAGGCCCAAATGCAGTGCGGGCAGGTCCAAATGGGGTGCGCCAAACCGCGTGCGGCGCGGGGCGCGCCCGGGCACAATGGGGGCGTGCATGAAATTGAGCGGGAGTGGATCGGCCGGGCAATGGAGCTGGCCGGCCGTGCGGCGCTCGCGGGCGACGTCCCCGTGGGCGCGCTTGTGGTGCGCGGGTCGGCTGTGCTCGGCGTCGGCTGGAACACGCGCGAGGCGTGCAACGATCCCGCCGGCCACGCCGAGATCGCGGCGCTGAGGGAGGCGGCGCAGGCCGTGGGGAAATGGCGATTGGAGGGATGCGACCTGTACGTCACCCTCGAGCCGTGCACGATGTGCGCGGGGGCGATCGTCGCCTCTCGCGTGGCCAGGGTCGTGTTCGGGGCGTGGGATCCGAAGGCCGGGGCGGCCGGCAGCGTTCGCGACGTTCTGCGCGACGCGCGGCTCAACCACAGGGTCGAGGTTGTGGGCGGCGTCCGCGAAGACGAATGCTCGCGCCAGCTTCGCGCCTTCTTCGGGAGGTGACGGCGGCCGAGCCCGCATCCGCTTTCGCCTCGCCGCCTTCTTTTCCGCGCCTTCCTCATTTCCGTGCCGCCTTCACTTCCTTGCCTCCGGGTCTTCCGCGGCTGCGGCGGCGTCGATGACTCCCTGCAAAAGATCCCCGTAGACGCGAATGGCCTGCTCGCGTGTGAGGGAAGTTGCGGGCTCGAGTTCGAGCAGATACCTGCTGGTGACGAAGCCGGCGACGACGGCGATCGCCTGCGCCAGGCTTTCCTCGCGCACGATTCCATGTGGGAAGCCAAGGATGTCGGCCGCGCGGCGCCACTGCTCGACGATGACCCCGGCGTACTGGCGCGCGAGGGCGGGATTCTCTCGCGCGGATTCCACGACGAACTGCGCGACCTCCGATTCCCACAGGTCGGTGAGAAAGGCCATGAGTCGGCGACCGAGTCCGCGCCTGCCCGGTGTGATGACCTCGGCCAAGACCCGCTCGGGGTTGATGCCGATTCCGACGGACTGCGTGTAGAGCTGGACCTTCGAGTCGAAATAGTAGTGGACGAGGGCCGGATCGACGTTCGCCGTCCGGGCGACGGCGCGCAGCGACGCCGCCCGGAAGCCCCGTTCGTCGAAGACCTTCCGAGCGGCGTCGAGGATCTGCTCCCGCGTTGCGGGCGAGCCCTTGCGGCGGCCGCGAGTCACTCCGTCCTCCGCCGCAGTGTGAGCGAGGCCAAGCCGAGTGAGCCGATCGCGAATGCCGCGACAATGGCGAGGCTGGTCCAGTAATGGCCGGTCAGATCCGAGTAATCCGCCACCTCTTTCAACGCCTCGACCGCCCAGGTGAGCGGCAGCACATTCGACAGGCCTTCAAGCCATCCGGCCATCTCTTCGCGAGGCCCGAAGAGTCCGCACAAAAGCACCTGCGGCAGCACGACGATCGGCATGAACTGGACGGCCTGGAACTCGCTGCGGGAAACCGCCGAAGCGAGCAGCCCGAGCGCGATTCCCAGCAGCGCCGTCGCCAGGGAGACGAGCAACATCCACCCGATGCCGCCCCTCAACTGCATGTCCAGGCCCCAGTAGCAGACGGCCGTCAGCAGCGAGGTCTGCACGATGGCCAGCGCGCCGTAGGCCAAGGCGTACCCTCCGATGACGTCCATTTTGCGGATCGGGGCCGCCATGAGGCGTTCAAGGGTTCCGCCGGAGCGCTCGCGCACCGTGGCCACGGCTGTGAGCAGGAACATGAGGAGCAGGGGGAACATTGCGAGCAACGTCATCTCGACTTGCGAGGAGATCGGCTCTTCGCCGTCGAAAATCTGATGGACCAGCCACGCCAGAATAGACGGGACGAAGGTGACGAGGGCGAGAGTGCGCGGGTCGTGGCGCAGCTGGCGCGCCACGCGCGCGGCGATTGCGAGAGTCATTCTGCCTGCTCCTTCGCTAGGGCGAGGAAGGCGGCGTCCATGGACGACGTCGCCGTGTCTTTGAGGATGTTGTCGGCGGTCCCCGTTGCCAGGATGTCGCCTTCGCGAATGAAGACGAGGCTGTCGCAGCGCTGGGCCTCGTCCATGACGTGCGAGGAGACGAGCACCGTTGTGCCGGCGGCTGCGCGCTCGCGGATGAGGCCCCAGATTTCCTCGCGAAGCACGGGATCGAGGCCCACGGTGGGTTCGTCGAGGAGTAGCACCGGCGGGTTGCCGACCATTGTGCAGGCCAGGGACAGCCGGGAAGCCTGGCCGCCGGAGATGTCGGCGGCCAGGGCATGCGCGCGGTCCGTCAGCCGGAGCTGCGAGATGATTTCGTCTGCCGCCGACGCCGGCGCCCGCGCTATTCGAGCCCAGTGCGCGACGTTCTCGCGCACCGTAAGGTCCTTGTAAGCGGCGGAGGCCTGGGTCATGTAGCCGACGGAGGCGCGAGCGGCGCGGCTGCCCGCGGGACGGCCGAGAATCGTAACCGTTCCCGATTCGACCTTTTGCACGCCTGCGATCGACCGAATGAGTGTGGACTTTCCTGAACCCGACGGCCCCAACAGCCCGGTGATCGAGCCTTTCTCAAGGGAAATGCTCACTCCCTTGAGAACCCGCCGCGAACCTCGCGTGACTTTGAGATCGTCGATGACGATTGCTTCGTTCATGGCTTCAGGCTAGTGAAAGGCCATGCCCCGCCTCAATGGGTGATGAATTAATTTGATGTGTTGCTGGGACGGTTATTTTTGGCTGAGTAAGAGGTATAAGTGTGCCTATGTGACGAGACCGGAGCTAAATCTCTTCTAGATGATGAAATATTTGTCGCGACTGGGTGGATGCCGCTGTCGGCCAAGGCGTTTGGCGACGTCGGCGGGCGCCTTCAGGCGCGGTCTGCGTTTCAGTGAGCGTTCGTGTCGGTCTGTTAGCGGGACGGCTTTGCGCACGCGGGGCGCCGAAATGGACTCCCGCACTCAACATTTAGGTTATGGGGACGGCTCTGCGTACGCGGGGTGCCGAAATGGACTCCCGCACTCAACATTTAGGTTATGGGGACGGCTCTGCGTACGCGGGGTGCCGACGGCATGGAGAGACCCGAAAGACGGGTACGACGTCGGCGGCGTGCGGCGAATATGCGGCGTGACGGATTGAGGCGCGCTTCGGTCGCGCGGACCCGGGCATTGGTTCCACAATCGACGTGCAATCCGGCGATGTGTCCCGGCCTACAGGTTGCCGAGTGGCGCTGTGCGGGGTTATGCCGCTACGATAGTCGGCGGTAGCGTGTCCGAGCGGCCGAAGGTGCAGCACTCGAAATGCTGTGTGGTTTAGCCACCGCGGGTTCAAATCCCGCCGCTACCGCCACAGACGTTTTATGCGAACCCTGGTCATGGAGTGACCAGGGTTCGTTTGTTGGGGGGGCGGCGGGGTGGTTTCTTGGTTGTTTTGTTTGTCCGGTTTGTCGGCTGCGCTTCGGCTTTGCTCGGTGCGTGGGGTCTGGCAAGTGCGTTTAGCTGGGCGAAGGGCGGGTTTGAGGCAGTGGCGGTGCAGGCGTTTGTGCTGGCCGCGCCGACGGGCGTCCAGCACGGCCTGGGCCTGCTGCCAGGGGGCCTGCTCGACCAGCGACCGGTAGGCTTACAGGTTAGGCAATCCAGGAGGCGTAGACGCCGGGGGTGATTTCGAGGCCTGTGGGGACGGTGAGGGTGGACCCATAAACGATGGTTTCCTTGCCGATGTGTTGAATGGCAGCAGTGTGGGCGATGCTGAAGCGGGCGGAACGGGCGGCGTGTTGCGCTCGGGCAGGCGAACCCGGCGGTTTGGGGAGCGTCTGCTGTCTCTGAGGTGCTGTCCGTATCTCGAAAGTCCAGGCGGACCGTCCGCGCATTAATAGTTTGCAACCTTCTTCAAGATCGTCGATTTATGCGCCGCCTTCGACCGGTTGGAAAACAAACTGGTGCCGAAGAGGAGGAAAACACAAAAGGTTAAACATCTGTCTTCAACCCACTTTGTTACCATATCAGACTTAAATGCCTTGCGCCCTCTCTTCGAAGTTGAATAATGATGTTCCGAATGAAGCTCTTTCTCGAAAAGTCAGAAGTGATAAATAAGTCTCCTGGGATATGGAAAACTAGCTAAGGAAATTGCTTTAGCGAAACAAACATGTTTATGCGTCGTCGAAGACGGCCACGCGGTCAATGGGTGTGAAAGGCCCCGTTTTTCCCTTAGTGTCTGTTTGTTTCGGCAATAAAGGCATACAATAGACGCTATTAGACTAAGACATTCTACCTCAAGGGAGTGTGTATAATGGCTGATGTTAAAGTCGACTTGGATTCTCTAGGCTATCTTTCGGGAAGCTATAGAGGTCTTTCCGATACGGTGTCGAGTGCGAAAACCTATCAGAGTGCCCACATCAACCTCAATGCCAGTGGACAGGTTTCGGGTGTGTCCACTGCTGTCCTGGGTCAAGCGAAAAAGATCGAAGACGCTCTGGCCACGTGGATAAGCGATACCGAGAAGGCGACGTCCGGAGCTGCGGACTGCGTTGACGGCTGTGTCCGCAGTTATCAAGAGAACGAGCGTGTTTCGGCCGAGCTGTTCGACGGACACTACACGCCAGCAGATGTCGCATCGGCTCGATCCGGAGCCTCGTCGACGGCTCCCGGCAAGCTGACTGCGCCGGCGGCCCAAACGACTTTCGCGACGGTGTTCAACGCTTTGGGCATGGTCGGAAACTCAGTTTCCCCATCGTATTGGTTAGGCGCGGCGGCCGACGCCGTTCTGGACCTCATTCTAGGTCAAGGCGAGCACGACCCTTTTGCCGCCATAGGCAACACAATCGCGGGAGACTGGGAAACGTTCTCGGTCGCTTCGGACGCCTTGTCAAAGATGTCGGATTACTTCAAGGAGCTTGGCGCCGAGACAAAGAACTACTGGGGTAATGTGGATCCCGACTGGGACGGAGGCGCTTCTGACGCCGCCAGCGAAGCTTTAGGGAAGATGGGAACGTCTTTCGGCGATGCTTCTAGTCGTTTAAAAAAGATTTCAAATTCGTACCACGCCGTAGCGGTCGGTGTGTACAACACTGCGGACGCTTTGGCAGGGAGTCTGCGACTTGTTGCGGATATGGGGATCGCTGCCATCGCCTCTGCCGCTGCTGGCACAGCGACGTTTGCCACGGTAGTGGGCCCCATCGTGGGGTACGTGGCGGCGGGTGCCGCCGTAATCAGGATGCTTAGTGCGATACGACAGCTTTTCGATATTCTCGGGAAGGTCTGGACGTGCGTAGAGGCATTTACGGGCGTATGCAGCATGACCCTTGGTCTAGTTCATGGATCGGGCGGCCCTTTGACCATCTACAACCCCAATTTCTCAGAGCAATAGGATGATGTTGCGATGACAAATCAAGATGATCTCAAACCCGTCCTCCCGTCGATCCCGGCAGGATCGCCTATGGACGAGGCGCTTCGTGGTTCGCTCAGGAAGATGAAGAATGACGCTGATCCGCAGATCAGAAGGCTCATCGACGACATTCTTGCCGGTAAGCGAACAATGCGCGACCTGGCGGCAACGGAGTGGTTTGGAAGGCGAGTCCGCGAGGCTCGTCCGAATCTCGAGGCGATTCGGAAAGAAGTCGAGAAGCTTGAGAAGGAACCGGGTGCGGCCGACAGGATTATGGAAAAACCCGAATGAAGGCTGCTGGGAGCGGCGCAAGGGACGCGAGGTCTCAGGACGACGACGGACGTAAGAGCCGTGGGGTATCCGAAACAGAGGATTCGGGAGCCGTTCCGTCGTCCGGAAGAACCGGCCGTCCTCGCTTGGCCTTGGCCGTTGTCGCCGTCATAGCAGGCATTCCCGGATTCGTGGCGGCGGGCGCCGGATTTCCCAACGTCAAAGCCGTTGCCTTCGGGGCGACGTCGCTCATTGTCGCTTCCGTCATAGGCTGCTTTGCCCTGGTGTGGAAGGCGAATCGACGTGACGCCATCATGTCGGCGATGCTGCTGGCAGGAGCCCTCGGGCTCGCTTTCACCGCCGTTTACGCTGTCATTCACTATCAGGAGATACACGAGACCTCGATTCGCGGCGATTCGAGTCCCAGTGCCCGCAGGCAGGCCCTTGCTCTCATATGCGGCCCCGCCATAGGCGGCCTGTGGTTCCTCCTTCTCGGCTTGGGGGCTATGCGGAAGGCGCGAAAAAAGGGCGGCGGAGACAAAAAAGAGCCTGAGGCGAGAGAGCGCCAGAGGCAAGAACAGGGGGCTGAGGAGAACAGCCGACAAAGCTAGGACCGTGTTGGCGGCAAACAAACCTGGCCCGGGCGTCGCCTTCCTCGGCCCGGGCGTTGCTTTCCTCGGCCCGGCCTAGGCTCGCGGGACTCGGCTTAGTCCGCCGTCGCCCCGCCCGCTGCTCCGGACATTCCTGACGCTCCGGACATTTCTGACGCTCTTTTGCAGGGTCGTTCCCTCGGCGAATGCCGCCGCAAGGGCATCCAGTGGTCGCTCTCGGTCCGCGGGGCGCTCGGAGAAGCACTGGCTCGCCATCTCGCTGGCACTGCCGTTCCCTCAAGCTCACGGATCCGCTCGGGGCCCGGCATCCTGTCCTTCAGACCCTCTGAGCTCGCTCGTCCCTCAGGCCTTATTCGCGTCTTCTTCCTGCAAAAGTGGGTTCTTCCCCTATGGGCGGTCGTCCCGTTGCGCGCCTTCTTGCTGTTGCGCGTGTTCTTCCTTCCGCGCGCTTTCTTCCCGTTGCGCGCGTTCTTGCCGCAGCGCCTCGCGTTCGATCCTGCGCTGCGCGGCCGCAGCCTCGCGCTCCGCCTTGGGCATCCAGTAGGCCGGACGGCCGGGCGTGAACCACCACAGCAGCTCGATCGCGACGGCGCCGCATCCGCCCGCAGCCGCGGCAAGGACCATGACCCCGAGATTCGACGAGTCGAGCATGAAAGTCTTCTGGAGGGCGGAAACGCTGAAAATGAGGCCGTACCCAACGAGCGGCAAGACGATCAGGGCGATCTTCCACCACTCGTAGGGGCGAGCGACGATCGCCAAAACCCACGTCGAGGAGACGATGAGGGCCAAAAGCGCCGCCGTGGATGCCTGGGCCTGCGTTGCCGAGCGCAATGCGATCGTGTACGTGATGAAGGAAGGGATTGCGACCAGCGCGCCGGCGGGGAAGCCGAAGCCGAGCACCCGCCGCACAAAGCCTGGCCGGGCGCGCTCGTTGTTGGGCGGCAGGGACAGGATGAAGGCCGGGACGCCGATGGTGAACCAGCCCGTGATCGTGACGTGAATCGGCTGGAAGGGGGCTTTGACCGCGAAGATCACCGTCAGCATGGCGATGATGGCCGAATAGATCGTCTTCGTCAGGAAGAGATTCGCCACGCGCTCGATGTTGCCGAGCACCCGCCGGCCCTCGCGAACGACGTACGGGAGCGTCGCGAACTTGTCATCGAGCAGAACGATCTTCGCGACCGAACGGGTTGCAGCGGTGCCCGACCCCATCGCGACCCCGAGGTCGGCGTCCTTGAGGGCGAGGACGTCGTTGACGCCGTCGCCCGTCATCGCCACTGTGTGCCCGGCGCTCTGAAGCGCTGAAACCATCGCGCGCTTCTGCTGGGGCGTCACCCGTCCAAACACCTGGCGCTCGTTGACGACTTTGTTGAAATCGGCCTCGAGGATCGTTCGCGCGTCGACGGGCTGGCCGGAGTCCATACCGAGGGAGCGGGTGACTGCGCCCACCGAGTCGGCGTTGTCGCCGGAGATGACCTTCACCTGAACGCCCTGGCTGTGGAAAAACTCCAGGGTGTCGGCGGCGTCCGGGCGGACTTTCTGTTCGAGGATGACGAGGGCCAAGGGATCGACCTGTCCGGGGGCGTCGTGGGCCGTCACGTTCGTCTGGGCGTAGCCCAAAAGCAGCACCCGCAGGCCGGTCGAAGCAATCTCCTGGGCGCGTGCGACGTCGGGGGCGAGAATGTCCGGCGCCCCGAGCACGACGTTGCGGGCGGCAGAGCCTTCTCCCGCGGCAAAACTGATCCCCGACCATTTCTTCGCGCTCGTGAACGGCTGGCGTTCGGAAACCTCCCAGGCGGCCTGGGGGCTGCCGACGCCCTCGATGATCGCCGTCATGGAGGAGTTGGGCGAGTCGTCCGCCGCGCCGAGCTGGCGAAGGGCCTCCAAAGCCTCGTCTTGCGAATGCGAGCCGATCGCCTCCACCCCGCCGAACGCCATGGCGTTTTCCGTCAGAGTGCCGGTTTTGTCCGCGCACACGACGTCGACCCTCGCCAGGCCCTCGATGGCCGGAAGCTCGTTGACCAGGCATTTGCGCATGCCCAGCCGCACGACGCCGAGGGCGAAGGCAACCGACGTCGTGAGAATGAGGCCCTCGGGGATCATGGGGACGAGAGCGCCCGTGACCTTGATGACCACCTGGCGCCAATCGTTCTGTTCGATGCGCGTTTGGCTGATGACCGTCAGAATCCCCAGAGGGACGAGGACCCACGTGATCGCCTTGAGGATCTTGTCGATGCCCGACTGCAGCTCGGAATGCACGAGGGAGAACTTGGCCGCCTCGGCGGTGAGCTTGGCCGCGTAGGAGTCGGCGCCGACCTTCGTCGCGCGGTAGGCGCCGGTTCCCGACGCCACGAAAGAGCCGGACATGATTTCGTCGCCCGGCTTCTTGGCGATGGGGTCGGATTCACCGGTCAGCAGCGATTCGTCGACCTCAAGATAAGCGGATTCGACCACGGCGCCGTCGACCACGATCTGCTCGCCCGGGCCCACGACGACGACGTCGTCCTCCACGACCTCGTCGCGCTCGATCTGGGTCTCTTTCCCGCTTCGGCGGACCGTGGGATGGGCCTCGCCGACGACGGCAAGCGAATCGAGCGTGCGTTTGGCCCGCAGCTCCTGGACGATGCCGACGGCGGAGTTGGCGATGATGAGGAGGCCGAACGCGCCGTTCACCCACGAGCCGGTGGTCATGACCAGCACGAAAAGCACTCCCAGCAAGGCGTTGACGCGCGTGAAGACGTTGGCGCGGACGATGTCGAGGGCGGAGCGGCCCGACCGAGGGGGAAGCGTGTTGACCTTGCCCTGTTGAATGCGCTGGGCGACTTCGCTGCCGGTGAGGCCTTGCACGCCCGGGGGTTCCTTCACGTCGGTGAGGCTCTGTGCACTAGTCATGGCGACAAGCCTACCAATGCGGGCCGACGGTTTATCTTCCGGGCGGATGCAAGCGGGGCGGGGACGTCCCCCCCCGCTCGCCGGGGCCAGCCTTCCGCGCCGAGGCTGAGGATCCCGCCCTCGAGTCCCGCCCGCTCCGCCAGGGGCCAGCAGGGGAGTCGCCGGGCCTCCGCTGTTCGGCGTTCCCCGTTCGCCGGCGCCGAGCGCTCCGGAATCCGGACCGTGCACGGCCCGGCGGCGAACCGAAAGTCCGCCTGCGAGTCCGGCTCCCGGCCTGGCGGCTATCTGCGAGCGGTGTCCGTGCGCATGCGGCGAACCGAGACGATCCCGAATATGACGGTCCATGCGGCCACGCCCGCGGCCCACGTCCAATCGAACGTGCCCTGCAGCAGCGGCCACCGGGCGATCATCGTTATCCCATACAGCGGCGTGAATGGCGCGACGTCGCGGAAGAAAGACGGCATGGAGTCCAGGGGGATGAAGTTGTCTCCGAAGAAGGCCAGGATGGCGAAGCCTCCCAGGATCACCCCGTATGCGCCGTCGCTGCGCAGAACGTAGCCGACCATGATGCCCATCGCGGCCGTCGAAAGCGACCCAAGCAAGGTCAGGATGGGAGAGAGCGCCCACATCCTCGTCGGGCCCTCCGCGGTGGTCGCGCACCCGACGGCCAAAACGGCCAGGATGCTGAAAAGCGCCGAGGTTATGGACAAAAGGAGCTTGTTGACGAAGTTCGTGACGGGCTCGACGGGCGTCAGGGCGAGCTGGCGCGTCCAGCCTTGGGCGCGCTCGACCCCCACCTGCGCGCCGATCGTCGCCGAGGCCATTCCTGCGCCGTAGACACACATGCCGATCATGGCCTTGGCCGCATAGTTGCCGTCCCCGGCGGGATTGTCCGAATACTCCTGGAAGGCGCCGAACATGAAAAAGAGCATGATCGGCAGGAACATCGTGAAGACGAGGATCGGAATGTAGAAGACGGTGGTGCTCAGCTGCCGCCTGTAAAGAGACCAAAGGGCTTTGAGTTGCATGTTCATTCTCCCGTGAGCTCCTCGAAGGCCTCTTCGAGCGAGACGTCGGTGACGGATATTCCGATGATCTCCGGAAGGTCGAGCATCGCCCGGTTGAGAGCGAGGACGTCGGGTCCGGTCACGGAGACGCTGGTCTCCTCGAGCCTGCCCCCGATTGACGCCTGAGCCGCTTTCGCCGCCTCCTTCGTCGGGAATCTGCCCGTGACGGTCTGCGCCCCGAAGCTTCCGCGTATCTCGTTGGTGGGCCCGTCGGCCACGATCTTGCCGCGGTTCATGATGACGGTCCGTTCGGCGTACATCTCGGCCTCGGCCAAGTAATGCGTGGCGAAGACGATCGTCTTGCCGCGCTCAGCCTCGGCGTGCATCGAGTCCCAAAATCGGCGTCGGGCGGTCACGTCCATTCCCGTGGTCGGCTCGTCCAGGACGATCAGGCTTGGATCGGGCAAAAGCGCCAAGGCCAGGCGCACGCGCTGCTGCTCGCCTCCCGAGCACTTGCGCACGCGCCGCTTTGCGATCTCGGTCAGATTGGTCCTGTCCATGACCTCGCGCCAGGGGAGCGGTTTGGGGAAGGCGTCGGCCACCATGCGAACAAGGTTTTCGACGGTGTGGTCGAGGAGGAGGCCGCCCGTTTGGAGCACCGCGGAAACCTTGCCCGCCTTTATCGCGCGGCGGGGTGCGGTTCCGAAAAGGGCCACGTTGCCCGACGTAGGCTTCGACAGGCCGAGGGCTATGTCCAGAGTCGTCGTCTTGCCCGCCCCGTTGGGGCCGAGAAAGGCGACGACCTCGCCCGGGGATATCGAGAGGGACACGCCGCGAACGGCTTCGACGTCGCCGAAAGCCTTGACGAGATTCTCGATGGACAGAGTAGGAACGCTCACAGCTCACTATATTAACCCTCGCCCGGCGGGCGCCGCAATTGGTTTTCTAGCTGAATTTCGGAGAATTTTCATGTTCCGCAGCCGTTTGCCCGCCGGCCTTCGCCTCGGCCCGCGAGCCTTTGTCTCGGACTGGAGGTCTTCGCCGCGCCCGGTCACAGCCAGCCGTTGTCGCGGGCGATCATCACCGCCTCCGCGCGCGTGCGAGCCCCGGTCTTGTGGATCGCTGAGGAGAGATAGTTGCGCACGGTCCCTTGGGAGAGGAAAAGCGAACGGGCGACGTCGGCGGTGGTCCCTCCGTCGGACGTCGCCCGAAGGACGTCCTGTTCGCGCTCGGTCAGCGGGTTGCTGGAAGCGGCCAAGGACTCGGCCGCGAGGTCCGGGTCGACGACGCGCTGACCCGCCATCACCTTGCGCACGGCCGACGCGAGCGAGTCGGAAGGAGCGTCCTTGACCACGAAGCCGCTGGCGCCGGCCTCCATCGCGCGGCGCAGGTAGCCGGGCCGCCCGAAGGTCGTGACCATGAGGATTTTGACGTCCGGGTGCTCCTTGCGGATGCGGGACGCCGCGGCGATCCCGTCCATGACGGGCATCTCGACGTCGGCCAGGACGACGTCGACGTCGCCGCATGCAACCGCCTCGATCGCCTCGCGTCCATTGCCGGCCTGCGCGACGACCTCGATGTCCTCTTCGAGATCGAGCATCATGGCGATGGCGCCGCGAACCAGAGCTTGGTCGTCCGCCACGACTATCCGTATCGTCATGCCTCCAGTCTATTGGCTCGCGATTGGCTCTTCCCCCGGCCGGATGCGTGGCAAACTCTCCGGCGTCAAGGCTCTTCGGCGGCGTCAAGGCTCCCCGGCGCCGAATCTCGCCTCCACGGCCCATCCCCGTTTGAGCCGTCCGTAGGAGAGGACGCCTCCGGCCTCCCTCACCCTCTGGTCAAGGCCTGCGAGCCCGCTCGCAGGTGCCTTCACCGCGGGTTTCGACGCGTCGTCGGGGAGGCGGACGCCGTCGTCCTCGATTCTCACCCCCGAAGCCCGCGTGGCGATGACGCACCGGGTGGCCGCCGCGTGATGGACGACGTTGGCCACCGCCTCCCGAACGACGTGGGCGAGGACGCGCTCGGCCTGCTCGCCCACCTCGATCGGCTCGCCGCGGATCACGGGCGTGATTCCCGCTGCGCAGAGAAGCTCGCGCGCCGCCAAGATCTCCTCGTCGGGGCGCAGCCTCCTCGCGTCGCGAACGACGGCCCGCACGTCGGCCAAGGCCTGATGCGCCAGGGCCGCCGCCTGCAACAGCTCGCGGCGCGTGCGCTCGCGCTGATCCGGCATGTCCAAAAGGCGCGCCGAAAGCTGCGTCTTCAACGCGATGGCCGTGAGCGTCTGCCCGAGGATGTCGTGCAGATCCGATCCGATGCGCTCGCGTTCGGCTTTCTGAGTCAGCTGCTCAATCTTCTTGTTCTTGATCTCGAGTTCCTTGTGGAAGGCGATGGTGCCTCCGACGGCGTAGAACGTGATCGTCAGAACGCACAGAAGGGCGAAGGACGTGACTCCTTCTTGCAGGCTCGTCTTGCCGAGGCGGACGAGCAAAGTCGTCTGCAACGCGGCGAAAGCGAGCAATCCCGCGAGGGACAAGGTCCTCGCCCGCCCCGTCGTCGTGTAGGCGATGACGGAAGAGACGAAGATGAGCAGCTGAACGTTCCCGCCGTCGGCAAAGAAGGCCGCCATGGTCTCCAGCGCGATCAAGGCCGCAATCGTGCCCAAAAGGCCCGGAGAGAATCCGCGCTCCGACGTTGGAATGCTGGGATAGACCAACCACACTCGAAAATAGACGATGTCGAAGGTTACTACCAGCGTTAAGAACAGATATTTTTTGACGCCGTTTTCCGCAAGCAGCCCGTGAACGATTGGAATGAAGGTGAAAAGCAGCCACACGTTCGCATACACCATCGTCAAGCCCTTCGGATGGGTTCGCGCCCAGTCCGCGAACTTTTTCCTTGGGGGTTTCGCATCGTTTGCCGACAGCGCATTACGGGGTTCGTTCGAGTTTCGAGGCGCGTCGGCCGCCGTTTCGCCTTCAGTTGGGCCGACGCCCCTGTCTGTCGGAGCGTCGCCGATTGCGTGCGCGTCGGCTTTGCGCTCGCCGTCGACCTCTTGGACCTCCATCAGTCCCCCTTCCGGGCGTCGTTTGCGTTCTTGCCGCCGCGGCGCGACGGCAAAAGGCCCGGCCCGCCCTATGCGGGCTCATCCGAGTTCTTGCGGCGCTGTTCCGCTCCGACAACACTACCCGCCGCCGGCTCGCCCGTCGGCCTCGAGGCGAGTCGAGCCCAGGCCGGCCTCCGCGCAGGGCCCGCCTGCGGGAGGGCCAAGCGCCCGCTTGCGGGAGGGCCAAGCGTTCGTCTGCGGGGGCTCGCCTCTGGCAACGAGGCCCCCGGCGCGGGGCTTCGCCGAGCCCGCGGCGCCGAGGGCGATTGTCTCTGCTCATTGTCGCTGTGCGCGTCGAAGGGGTGCGTCTGCACGGGCAGGCCGCCGGGCCGCCCCCGGCCGGGAGAGGCGCCGGATTGCCGTCCCTATCGCGCCGTGTCCTTGCGAATTCTGCGAATTGCGATGGCCGCGAAGAACGCCGTCCACGCTGCGATGTTCACGATCCACGCCCAGTTGAAGGGACTGTCCTTGAGGGGCCACTGACTGAAATGGAAAAGGCCGTACATCGGCGTGTATGGGGCGAAGTCGCGGAAGAACTCGGGCATGTTGTCGAGCGGCATCCACACGCCCGCGAGGAACGCGAAGATCGCGCTGCCGCCGCCGATGATCGCGTATGCGGCGTCGGATCGGAAAAGATAGCCGAGGGCAAGCCCCATGTTCGCCGTGACGAGGCTGCCGAAGAGGATGAGGCCGGGAACAGCGACCCACATCGGGCCTTCCGCCTTCGCGGTGCAAAGGAACCCCACAGCCATCAAGCCGAGGAGGGACAGGAGCGCCGAGGCCAGCGCCAAAAGGATCTTGTTGGCGAGGTAGGTGGCGGACGTCGTCGGGGTGAGGGCCAGCTGTCTGCTCCACCCCGACGCGCGCTCGATTCCGACTCCGGCGGCTATGCTGGCCGCCGCCATCGTCGCGCCGTAGGCGCCCATGGAGAACATGACCTGTGCCGAGACGTTGCTGTGTCCGCGCCAAATCGAGGAGTAGCTCTGAAAGGCCCCGAACATGAAGTACATGATGACGGGCAGCAAAAGGGCGAAGCCCAGATTCGACGGATAGAGGACGGTGTGTCGGAACTGGTATCGCAGGAGCGGCCAGAGGCCGTGGAGAGGGCGGCGCGACGGCGCGGGGCGGACGGCTCGAATCGGCTGGCCCGCCGTCCTTTTCGTCTCCGGGTGGGCCGCACTCGCCTCTTGGCTGGGTTTCTTTGCTGACATGTCAAGACTCCTTAGGGGAAACGGCGGCTTCGTCGCCGACGTCGGTCAGCTGCTCGAACGCTTCCTCGAGCGACTGATCGGTGATCGAAATGGACGAGATTCCAGGGAAGGCGATGACTTCCCGTACGAGGGCGACGGTGTCCGGCCCTGAAATGGAGAGGGTGTCGGCCGATCGCGACACCGTTGCGCGACGGGCCATGTGGGCGCTCGCGGCGGAGAGGCTCTCCTGCGTGTCGAAGGTCAGGTTGATGTGCTGCGTTCCGAAATTGTGGCGTATCTGCGCGGTGCCGCCGTCGGCGACGATCTTTCCCCTGTTCATGATGATCGTTCGGGGGGCGAAGGCCTCGGCCTCGGCGAGGTAGTGGGTGGCGAAGATGATGGTCGTGCCGCCCTCGGCCTCGGCGTGCATCGCCTCCCAAAAGTGGCGGCGGGCGTTGACGTCCATGCCGGCGGTCGGCTCGTCGAGGATGATGAACTCGGGGTTGGAAAGCAAGGCCAGGGCGAATCGCACCCGCTGTTGTTCTCCCCCCGAGCACTTGCCGATCTGGCGTTTGGCGATTGCCGTGAGATTCGTGCGCTCCAAGATTTCGCCGATCGGGCGGCTTGCCGTCAGCATCCCGGAGACCATGGCGACGATTTCATAGACCGTGTACTCGCGAAGGAGGCCGCCGCTTTGCAAAAGGGCCGACAGTCTGCCGCTGTCTATGGCCTTGCGCGGATTGCCGCCGAAAACAGAGATCGACCCGGAGTCGGGCCGCGAAAGGTCGAGGACCATGTCGAGCGTCGTGGTCTTGCCCGCGCCGTTGGGGCCAAGAAGCGCGACGATCTCGCCGCGGTCGACGGTGAAAGACACGCCGTCGACCGCGTGGACCTTTCCGAAAGACTTGTGAACGTCCTCGACGACGAGGGCGGGTTCGACGCCGGAAGCGTGATCGCGCGGCGTTCGCCGCGCGGGCGATGATGTCGTACTCATGCTTCTATTTTCCTGATGGTGAAATCTCCGCGAAACCATCGGCAGTCACGAACTGCCGATGACAAGTGTCATGGGCCACTTTTTTGGCTCTGCCGGGCGTAAAAGCAAGGGCGGAGTCGAAATGGCTTGCCGCGCAAACGCCCGACGTAGACTTGTGTTCATGGAGAACACGGAGTTTCGCGTCGAGTTGGTGCGTTTGGTCGATGAGTCGTATCCCGTCGTCGTCGGACGGGGCCTCGAGGGGAGTGTCGCGGAGTTCCTCGCGGACAAGCACCCCGACCGGAGGGCGGCGGTGGTCACCGACTCGAACGTCGCCTCCCTGGCCGCCGAGAGTCTGATCTCCTCATTCGGCTCGAGGCCCGCGGACCTCGTCGTCTTCCCCGCCGGGGAGGCCTCGAAAACCCGCGAGGTCAAGGAACGCGTCGAGGACGAGCTCATCGCCAGAGGATTCGGGCGCGACACCGTGATCGTCGCCCTCGGGGGCGGCGTCGTCACCGACCTCGCCGGTTTCGTGGCTGCGACGTTCACTCGCGGGGTCCCTTACGTCAGCCTGACGACGACGCTGTTGGGGGCGGCCGACGCCGCGATCGGAGGAAAGACGGCGGTCGACACCCCCGCGGCCACCAATCTCATCGGCGCATTCCATCAGCCGGCCGCAGTGTTCATCGACCTCGACAGGTGGCTCACGCTGTCCGATCGGCAGATTCGCGAGGGGCTCGGAGAGACCGTCAAGCATGCCTGCATCGCCGACGCGTGCTTCTTCGAGGCCCTCGAGGGCGCGTTCGTCGAGCGGGGGCTCAGCCCCGCCGAGTTCGTCCGCGACGACGCCCTGGCGGAGCTCACGGCAAGGCGCAACTGTGAGATCAAGCGGGATTTCGTGACCTCGGACGTCCACGAGGGCAACAGGCGCATGGGATTGAATCTCGGCCACACGATCGGCCGGGCGCTGGAGACTGCCGCCGGGTACACCCTCAATCACGGCGAGTGCGTGGCGATCGGCTTGGCCCTTCAGTCCCGCCTCGGCGAGCGCCTGGGATACTGCAGCCCCTCCGACGTGGCTAGGATCGAGGCGCTCCTGAGCGCGATAGGCCTTCCCACGAAGATTCCCGAGGAAGTGTCGGTCGATCGGATCATGGAGGCCATGGCGCACGACAAGAAAGGCAAAGCCGGCGCCATCCGCTTCGTCTTCCAGGACGGCGTCGGGCGCCTCGCAGTGCACGACGGCGGATCCTATGCTCGGCCCGTCGCGGCGGAGGATGTGCGCGCCTTCCTGCAGTCGCAGGTGTGAGCGGCAATCGCAGGAACGGCCGCTTCACCCGATCTCGACGCCGCAGGCGAGCTTTCCCCGGCTTCCGGTCAGCGAGGCGCAGAGGCCGCGGCGTCGGCGGACGGGCCGTAGCCATTCGCGTTCGCCGAGCCGTCGACCTGCTCGCCGCCGTCCGCTTGCTTGCCGCTGTCCGCTTTTCCGTCGCCCTCGTCGTCGCCGTCGAAGATGGAGCTGAAGCGGGCGTAGGCGAGTGAAAGGCCGAAGCACACAAGGCCCGCCAGGAGGAGCGAGACGATCCGCACAAGCGAGTTCTGGCCGGCCATGTCCACGATCGCGAATCGCAAGACCATGACCATGATCAGCCCGAGCCCGTAGATTCGAAGGGCCTTGCCGCGCGCAATGAAGCCGATGAGCACGCACACGGTTCCCGCGGTCAGGAAGGCGATCGTCCCGAAGACGGAGGACCCGCCGGAAACCCCGCCGAAGAGGAAGAAGCCGCCGACGACGCCGATGGTCGTGTTCGCGGCGACGACGGCCGATCCGGCGACGTTCTTCGCCGCGGGCCACGCCATCCAGGTCAGCGCCATGTTCAACGCCAGGAGCGTGGCGAGGAAGGCGGCCTTCGCCGGAGGGCTCGCTGCGTCGCGGACGAGGAGGACGGCGAGGCACTCGTAGCAGAGCACGCCGAAGCAGATGCCCACCGGAGCCAGGAGCAGCACCGTGGTGGGTTTGACGACGATATTCGGATTGCCCCGGTCGATGGTCTGCATCATGACCACGCGAGTGAAGGGCGGGCGTTCGCCCCGGCCTTTTCCGCAGAGAAGCTCCGTGGGCGTGAACTTGCTCGTCGGCAGGCCCGCGTAGATGAGAAGGGCGACGGCCAAGTTGACCAGCGCAATGTGGAGGACCAGCCGCCATTCGTCCTGCAATCCGGCGGCGGACGCCAGGCGCAGCAGATGCACGGGCACAGCGCCGACGACGGCGACTGCGAGCGCCCAGCTAGAGGCGATGAGGACCGGGCGGTTTGAGGCGCGCCGGCTGACGACGAGCACGACGCCTACGGTGATTGCAGCTGCAAGGAGCGAAAAGACCTCGCGCGCCGTCCCGCCGGGCTGCTGGATCTCGAAGAGAAGCAAAGTCGCGGGCATGATCACAGCGTGCTCTGCGGAACGGCGTCTGACGGTGGGAACGGCGCTCAGCGCCACGGCCCCGACCACGATGAGCTGAAGAGCGGGGTGCACGTCCCTTGCGGGCGAGCTCCAGCGGGCGTTGAAAAGGTCGACGACGCCCAAAGTGACCGCGGTTGCGCTCGCGCTCAGGCCCGCGTACGCGCTCGATCGCGCGTTCAGGGGAAGGACGGAGACGGCGAGGGTTGCGGCGAGGACGGCGCCGAGCAAGGCGAGGAGCGCCCACGGCTCGTCGGCGCCGATCGGAAGGGGCGCGTTGCGCATGGCTGAGAAGACTTGCACGGCCGCGAGGCAGCCTGCGAACCACCCGCCGCACAGCGCGTCCGAGTACACAGGCCACGCGGCGATCGCCCAGTGGGCGACCATGGCGTACACGCCCAGGGTCCAAGCCAGCGTGGCCAGAAGCGCGGCCGAGGAGGAGACGGGCGAAACGGTCGCGGCGACGACGTAGGGGGTGGCTGCTAGCCCCGCCGCCGTGACGGCGAGGGCGATGGCCGCGTAGGCGGTACGAAGCTTGTAGGAGGCCTCTTTGCGCGCGACGAAACCGCATACGAGCGTGAGGCTTGCGACGTAGAGGAAGATCGCCCAAGTGGCCTTCGGGGCCTGGGCGAGGTTGTCGTAGGCGAATGTCCTGGCCAGGATGACCGTCACTATTCCGCCCGCACCGACGATGAGCGCAGCGAAGAACGTGCGTGCTTTGCCCGCGAGGAGAATGAGAACCACGGACCACGCGGTCAGCAGAAGTATGGCCGCTCCGGGTGGGATCGTGCCGCCAAGCAGCACGCCGCCGATGATCGCCACGAATCCGAGGCCGCCGCCCGTTCCCATGACCGTCGCGGCGGCCACCTTGTTGCCTACCGGGCGCAGGGACAGCCGGGTGCCGACGCCGGTGAGCGCCGCAGCGACGACGCCGATGATGAGAATCTTCACGTAGTGCGGAACCGCGTTCCACAACAAGGCGACGAGGCTCGCCGCCGCCATGAGGATGAGGAGCGAGGCCGCGAGGGACAGGAGGTAGCGGCCCAGTTGCTTTTCCCCGCCGATCCGCTTCCACAGGGATTGTTTGGCCGGCTGGGCTTCGAACGTCGGCCTCTCGTTTGGCCTGGCGGGCTGGGCTTCGAATGTCTGCCCCTCGTTCCCGAGAGAAGGCGCTGCCGCCTGGTTCGCAGACCCGTGGCGATAGTTCGCCCACTTGTCGAATGGGCCGCCGACGCCCCACCCGGCGACTTCGCCTTCGGCCGGCTCGACGTGGCCTTCGCCCGTTTGGCCGGCATCGATCGGCTCGTCGCCCGCGAATTGAACGTCGATCGGCTCGTCTCCCGCGACTTGAACGTTGGGCGCATCGTCTGGGAAATCGCCGCTCTCATTGGCGGACGCCGCGGAAACGGCGGAGTCGGATGCGGCCGACGCCGATGCCGCAGAAGCGGCGGACGCCGCGGAGCCTTCGAGGTGCGGATCGTGAGGAGTCTCCACGACGTAGCGAGCCGTGATCGCATCCGGTCTCGCATGGCTTGTTGGGACCGCCACGTAGGCCGTCGATTCGGGGAAGGGAAGCTCGCCGATCTTAGCGTCCGCGGAAGTGCGGCCGCCCGTCCGATCGACGCTGCCCGCCCGATCGACGTCGCTCGGTCGGCTTGCGCCGTCGGGCCGTCTCGTGTCGCCTGGCCTGCCCGGGTCCTCCTTCGGACCCGTGCGGTCTTCCGCCTGTTTGAAGGTTGCGGTTTCGTGGGGCGCCGCCTCAAGCGACGCCCGGTCGGATGCCGCGTCGTCCTGCGCCCTGGCCGGCCCGACGCCGACGAGAGGGGGCTCCGGCACAACGGCGTTCTCAATGCGGACCATGCTCGAAGATATTGAGTCGAGCTTTCCCAGGAGCAGATCGAAACGTGCGACGAGGGCCTCGACTGCGCCCTCCCCGTCCTGACTCTGCTTATGCGGTGTATCCATGCGAAGCCTTTCACTCTCAGCCTCTGAAAATGTTTAGCTATGGCACGATAGTAGTTCTATATGCGGCTGGACGCTAGGTGTTTCCAATAGGTAAAACTAGATGCAAGATAATTTAAAACATTGTGCATATTCGCGATCTTCTGCCGTTTCACGCCATGCGAGCGAGCGTCATTCGGCCTCGCGTGCAGCTTTCCCTAACGAGTCGCGCGGCCCTCCTCAACTGGGCGGCCACTGTCCATTTGAACCGAACGGCCGCTGTCCTTTCGAACTGGGCGGCCGCTGTCCTTCCGAACCGAATGGCAAACTCGCGCCGCCCTTGGGGCATCGCCCGTGTGGTTTGCGGTCCTCTCGCGCCAACCCGGCGCCCAGAATCGCCTACGTCGAACTCTCGGATCAGCCCAGACGGCGCTTTTGAGCCATCCCAGACCGCACTTTTGGGCCAGCCCAAACCGGCGCCTTCGGGCCAGCCGAGACCTGGGCCTTCGGGCGGGCCTGTGCCGAGCCTTCTCTCTCCGGCCTAGGCTGACCCTTGCGTGCCCGTCGGCGTTTGTTCCGGTCAAGGCTACTCCGACCAAGCCGCCAGCTCGTTTCCCGCGGGGTCTTTGAAATGGAATCTCCTGCCCCCGGGGAAACTGAAGATGTCCCGAACAATGACGCCGCCGTTTCGCTCGACTTCCTCCCGCATGTGTTCCAGGTCGACGACGTAGACGACGGCGAGGGGCGCCGACGTCGGCTCGTCGGAAGCAAGGCCGCTGCCGACGCCGCTGTCCGCGGTGTCGATGTAGTCCTCGCCCCATTTCTGGTATCTCCATCCAAAGGTGCGGGTGTAGAATTCCTGGGCTTGGCGCAGGGCCTCGCGGTCCGGCGCAGGGAACTCGACGAAGTCGATCCGATTGTGCACCGCCTTCCCGAACTCCTGTTCGCTTTGATCCTGCCCGCCCTGGCCTTGCCCGTCTTGATCGTG
>ERZ773075.709-NODE-709-length-22748-cov-84.8761_pt1 | contig 22748 bp, 24 predicted proteins | sample MGYA00580614_ERZ773075 | MGnify/ENA primary metagenome ERZ773075 (study PRJEB29015, sample SAMEA2738021) | human oral metagenome | biome: human oral; feature: human-associated habitat; material: dental | place: China | collected 2043 ... | reverse complement strand
TCGTGTTCCAGCAGGTCATCCCCTTGGACTGCGAGGTGCAGGCGTAGTCGGAGAAGGTGGTGGTCTCCCCGTACTGGAGCGTGTGGAAGGTGTCGCCCGGCTGCCCCAGATACTCCTCTCCGCAGCGGACCTCGGTGCGGCCGGCGAGCGCCACGATGGAGAACTCCCGATCGGCACAGTCCTGCATCCCCGAGGAGGCATAGGTCCGCTCCAGGATCGAGCAGCCGACTCCTTCGTTATAGAGGACGCAGGAGATATTCTTCGATGGGGTGTCCACGTACTGGTAGGAGTAGGTCTTGGCCGATGCGGGAAGAGTCGGGCCGCTGGAGGGTGACGACGCCGCTTCGTTCTCGGTAGTGGCCGCGGTGGCTGACTGAGTTGCCTGGCCTGCCGCTGTTCCCTCGGTCGGGGTCGGTGCAGCGCTGACGGACTGGGCGGCGTCGGCCTTCGTCTCCGAAGGCTGGCTCCGGTTCGCCAGCAGCATGCCCGCGAAGGTTCCGGCCGCGGCAACCACGAGGACCAGGGTGATGACCAAGGCGGTGATCAGTCCGGCGTGAGACCTGGGGCTGGAGCTGGGGCGAGACGCAGATGGATCGCCAGGCGGCGGCGCGGGCGCCAGTGCAGCCGCCGAGGCCGGTGCGGATCCTGGATCCGGCTGGTTCGCCCCCGATGCCGGTAGTGAGTACGCAACTGTCATCGGCGCCGCCGGCGAGATCCCCAGGACAGCCGTCTGGGGATCTGCGTGCGACGTCGTCCCCATAGAAGTCATGGTGTACGGGGAGATGCTGCTGTAGTCCGCGGTTGAGGCCGAGGGGAGTGCTGCTGTCTCAGCCGTTCTGAGCCCTCCCGATCCGGATACGGTTCCCGCACTCATCGGAGACGCAGGGGATACCTGAGGCAGGTCGCCCGAGCCCATCTGGAGAATCTGCTCGCGGAGCACCGCGGGGACAGCGGGATTAGCGGCGACGATGGGGCGCAGGTCGGGGAAGGCCCTGGCGAGGTACTCCAGCACCTCGGGCTCTGTACTGGGATCAGTGGCACGACGTTCATCGTCGGACGTGTGAGCAGGCACAGATTGAATGATAAATCCAGCAAGGATCTGGAAGCCCTGCCCGCAACCACATTGATATCAAGCACCGAGCTGGGCATATTTCGCGGTGCCCCCACAAAAGTCTGTCGGTCTCGGCGAAACATGCCCGGCTCGGGACGAGGAAATGGGGCCTCTTCTACTCGACCTCGGCCAGGAGCCTCTGAATCCGGCCCACGCCCTCGGCCAGGTCGTCGTCGCCCAACGCGTAGGACAGCCGCAGGAATCCCGAGGGCCCGAAGGCCTCACCGGGAACGACGGCGACCTCGGCGTGCTCCAGGATGAGCGCCGCCAGCGTGGCCGAGCTGTCGATCTTCGTGCCACGCAGCGTGCGCCCGAGCAGCCTCTCGATGGCGGGGTAGGCGTAGAAGGCTCCGCGCGGAACGGGCACCGTCAGCCCCTCGATCTGCGAGAGCATCTCCACCATGGTGCGCCGGCGCCGGTCGAATGCGGTACGCATCTGCTCGACGGCGGCCAGGTCGCCGCTGACGGCCGCCAGCGCCGCGCGCTGCGAGACGTTGGCGACGTTGGAGGTCAGGTGTGACTGGAAGTTCGTGGCCGCCTTGATGACGTCGCTCGGACCGATCATCCAGCCCACGCGCCATCCGGTCATGGCGTAGGTCTTGGCCACGCCGTTGAGGACGATCGTCTGCTCGGCCAGCTCGGGAACCAGCTTGACGACGTGCGCCGCCTGCGTGCCGTCATAGAGGAGGTGCTCGTAGATCTCGTCGGTGATGACCCAGATACCGTGCTCCAGGGCCCACTGGCCGGTGGCGGTCAGCTCCTCGGGCGTGTAGACCGAGCCGGTCGGGTTCGACGGCGAGCACAGCAGCAGCACCTTGGTGCGCTCCGTGCGGGCGGCCTCGAGCTGGTCGACGCTGACCTTGTAGTCCTGGTCCGCGCCGGCGAAGACCTCCACTGCTGTGCCACCGGCCAGGGTGATGGCCTCGGGATAGGTGGTCCAGAAGGGCGCGGGCAGAAGGACCTCGTCACCGGGGTCGACCAGGGCGGCGAAGGCCTGGAAGACGGCCTGCTTGCCGCCGTTGGTCACCAGGATGTCGTCGGGGGAGACCTCGTAGCCGGAGTCGCGCAGCGTCTTGGCGGCGATGGCCTCGCGCAGGACCGGCAGGCCCTTGGCGGGGGAGTACTTGTGGTTGACCGGGTCCTTCGCGGCGGCGACGGCGGCCTCGACGATGTAGTCGGGGGTGGGGAAGTCGGGCTCGCCGGCGCCGAAGCCGATGACCGGGCGGCCGGCGGCCTTGAGGGCCTTGGCCTTGGCATCGACTGCCAGGGTGGCGGACGGGGCGATCGCGGACAGGCGGGTGGAAACGCGGTGTGCGGGTGCAGGTGTCACGTCACTATGCTCCCACGGTTCATGAAACCTGCGCGTCCAAAACTGCCCGACCTACGGGTGATGCGCTTTCGGTGCGCGTCTGTGACACATGCTGGGCGGCATCCCTGCTGCCTCGCCCCGTCGAACCCCGGCGTGGCGCACCCCACGGGCTGCGGTTACCGCAAATGTCTGCTCGTGTGGCAGACTAGAGCACCGCTGAAGGGCAGTGGCGCAATTGGTAGCGCACCGGTCTCCAAAACCGGCGGTTGTGGGTTCGAGTCCCGCCTGCCCTGCTGAGAACGGCGGATCTGTCGGGAGATCCCGTCGGTTTCGTCTTCTCCCCGCTGTGCGGGAACTGACCTGACCGTCGACCCTGAGGACCCAGATTCATGAGCGAGAGCGCACGCGCCGCGGCAGGCAAGCCGGACAGGAAGCGCGGCTTCTTCGGGCGCATCGCCCTGTTCATCCGCCAGGTCATTGACGAGCTGCGCAAGGTTGTCTGGCCCACCATGAACGAGCTGTGGACCTACTTCACGGTGGTCGTCGTCTTCATCGTCGCCATCATGGCCTTCACCGGGATGCTGGACTTCGCCTTCAACCGGGCTGTCATGTGGCTCTTCGCCTGACCTCCCGGCTTGGGCGACCGCGCCCTCATCGGGGTGGTCGGCTTCCGCCTCAGGCCCTCTCTCTCACCGCCGCTGCCGCTCGCGCAGCCCGTCGCATCCGCTCGTCTCACGCCACTGGAAAGCAGGTACACCATGTCTGAGGACGTCTCCTCGCAGACCACCCCCGACGACGCCGAGGCCCTCGCCTCGCTCGTCGCCGACGAGGCCGTTGAGACTGACGAGGTCGCTGAGGCGACCGGAACCGATGAGGTCGAGGCGGTTGCCGCTGAGGCAGCCGAGCCGGCCGAATCGGCTGAACCGGCCGAGAAGGCCCCGGTCGTTGACCCGCTGGCCGAGTTCCGCCGTCAGATGTCCGCGTTGCCGGGGCAATGGTACGTGCTGCACACCTACTCCGGCTACGAGCGCCGCGTGGCCACCGACATCATGGCCCGCGCCGAGAACTTCGAGGTCGAGGACTACATCTTCGACGCCACCGTCCCCATGGAGACGGTCATCGAGATCAAGAACGGCAACAAGAAGAAGGAAGTCTCCCGGGTGCGCATCCCCGGCTACGTGTTCGTGCGCATGGACCTGGATGACCCGGAGACCTCGGACAAGGTGTGGCGCACCATCAAGGACACCCCGGCCGTCACCGGCTTCGTGGGGGACCGCTACAACCCGGTGCCGCTGACCTTCGAGGAGGCCGTCGCCCAGCTCGGCCCCACGCCCGAGGAGATCGCCGCCAAGGAGACCGCGGCCGTCGAGACCGCCGCCCCCGAGTCCGGCGCCGGCACCCAGATCGCCACGGGTGGCCAGGTCTTCGAGGTCGCCTTTGAGGTCGGCGAGTCCGTCATCGTCACCGACGGCCCCTTCGAGTCCCTGCCGGCCACGATCTCCGAGATCCACCCCGAGACCCAGAAGCTCCAGGTGCTCATCTCCCTGTTCGGCCGCGACACCCCGGCCGAGCTCTCCTTCACCCAGGTCGCCAAGATCTAAGGCTTACCTGAGGCGAGGCTTCCGTCATCCGCTGTGGCCCGACGACGCCTGCGCCGTCGGGCCACTGGCCGCCCGGCCCGCGAGGTCGGGTACCGTACGGGAGCCGCGTATCACAGGTCGTTGTCCTGTGATACCGCGCACCGGGCGCCCTGCGCGGCTCCGCAGAGGGCTACGATGAGCGCTTGTGCGTGCGCATGCACCCACGGCTGCACGGCAGGCGTGCAGCACATCCGGACAAGTAAGAAGGACCCATTCCTATGGCCCCTAAGAAGAAGGTCGCCGGGCTGATCAAGCTCCAGATCCAGGCCGGCCAGGCCAACCCCGCCCCGCCGATCGGCCCCGCCCTGGGTGCCCACGGCGTCAACATCATGGAGTTCTGCAAGGCGTACAACGCGGCGACCGAGTCGCAGCGCGGCAACGTCATCCCCGTGGAGATCACCGTCTACGAGGACCGCTCCTTCACCTTCATCACCAAGACCCCGCCGGCCGCCGAGCTCATCAAGAAGGCCGCGGGCGTCCCCAAGGGATCCGCCACCCCCCACACCGTGAAGGTGGCCTCCCTGACCCAGGCTCAGGTGCGTGAGATCGCCGAGTCCAAGATGCCCGACCTCAACGCCAACGACGTCGAGGCCGCCGCCAAGATCATCGCCGGCACCGCCCGCTCCATGGGTATCACCGTCGAGGCCTGAGGCACTCGCCGGCCCACCGGCTCTCTCAACTCAACCCCATACGAAACCGTGGAAGGGCCTCGCGCGGCCCGAACACCACGACTGCAAGGAGAAGCAGATGACCAAGCGCTCCAAGGCCTACCGCGCCGCGGCTGAGAAGATCCAGTCCGGAGTCCTCTACACCCCGGCCGAGGCCATTCACCTGGCCAAGTCCACCTCTATTACCAAGTTCGACGCCACCGTGGATGTCGTCTTCCGCCTGGGCGTCGACCCCCGCAAGGCGGACCAGATGGTCCGTGGCACCGTGTCCCTGCCGCACGGTACCGGTAAGACCGCCCGCGTCGTCGTCTTCGCCCAGGGTGAGCGCGCCGAGCAGGCCCTCGCCGCCGGCGCGGACGAGGTCGGTGGCGACGAGCTCATCGAGAAAGTCGCCAAGGGTTACACGGACTTCGACGCCGCCGTGGCCACCCCCGACCTCATGGGCAAGGTCGGCCGCCTGGGCCGTGTTCTGGGCCCCCGCGGCCTCATGCCCAATCCCCGCACCGGCACCGTGACGATGGACGTGGCCAAGGCCGTCTCCGACATCAAGGGCGGCCGTATCGAGTTCCGCGTGGATCGCGCCTCCAACCTCCACTTCATCATCGGCAAGGCCTCCTTCTCCGAGGAGCAGCTGACGGAGAACTTCCAGGCCGCCCTGGAGGAGGTCCTGCGCCTCAAGCCCTCGACCTCGAAAGGCCGCTACATCCTCAAGGCCACCGTGACCACCACCATGGGCCCCGGCATTCCGCTGGACATCACCAAGGCCTGAGGCTCTTTCCCTTCACGACGGCGTCGGCCGCCTCCTGCGCAGGAGGCCGCCGACGCCGTTCTATGTCCGGGGTTCTATGCCTGGGCTGTACCCGGGTGCACGGGGAGCGTCTTGAGTGTCCCCGGGTACTGCACGAGCCTTCCACGGGGGCATCTGCCCATAGCCCGCGGGGTGCCCTGCTGACTACGGTGCAGGCATCGGTTGAGCACCGGATTGGGGGAGTAGTAGAAGCCGGTTGTCCTCGTCCTTGTCTCTCCCTCTCGCAAGGACGAGGACGACCTCCCCGCTCGGCGGCTCGGGTGCGTCAGCTGTTTTTAACGGGAATGTCGGTGAGGCGGAAGGCGTAGGCCTCGTTGAACTTGTCGGCTTGGTGATCGAGAGTGATGGTGTCGCTCCCAGGATCGGGCCAGACGGCACAGATGGTGGCCACGGCGCCGCCTTTGAGCGCATCTTTGACATACAACTCTGTCAGGGGGATGTGTGCGGTGAGATCGGCTTCCTGGTAGTCGGCGGGGAAGATGCGCTCTCCACCGGCGATGAGGGTCAGTCCGTCGGAGGCCTTGAAGGTGGCGATAGCGCCGTGGGTCTCATCGCGCTGGTTTCCCAGGATCGTCCCCGGATCACCGAGCAGGGAAATGAGGTCGGCCCCGGTGGAGCCGTCCTTGACGGTGCAGGTGATGGTGCCCAGGAGATACCCTCCGGAACGGGTGACGTGGTCAAGAGTGATGGTGACCTCGCCGCTGGTCTTGGTGCCTCCACTGCCGGTCCCCTCGACGGTCAGGGTGACTCCGTCTGTTCCTTTGGCGGTGGGGCCCTTGACCTCGGGTAGCGAGTTGCTGCTGGGACTGGCTCCAGGGGAGGCTGTTACTTCCTTCTTGGCGGTGCCTCCGGTGGGGGTCAGGGTGATCTCGACTCTTCGGTTGGCGGCTCTGGCGTCATCGGAGGTGCCGGAGACACGGGGCTCGGACTCGCCCTTGCCAGTGGCGGATGTCTTCCACTTGTCGAGCGTGGTGAGCTGTTCGAGTCGGGTCTTGACAGCATTGGCTCGTTTCTCGGAGAGGGTCTGGTTGTAGGCGTCGTCCTGGACGTCGTCGGTGTGTCCCACGATGGTCAGGGTCCCGCCGTCGGGGTACTGGGCGAGCTGGCCGGACACGGTCTGGAGCTGAGCATCAGCGGCAGGCGTCAGATCTGCGGAGTCGGAGGCGAAGGTGACGTCTGATGCCAGGGTGACGGTGACGTCCTTGCCACCGGCCTGGGTGCTGGTGGAACCGTCCAGGGCCCGGGTGTAACGCTCAATGGCCACAGGCTCAGCGAGCGCAGAGACAGTGTCAGGAGACTCGCTGAGCTCCTTGTTGGCGGCGTTCAGGTCGACGTCGGCCTTCTTAGCGGCGTCGGACTCCAGGACCGAGACAGTGACGAAGCCGGCCATGGGGACCATGACGGTCACGGTGTCGGTGTCGACCTTGCCGAAGGACAGGTAGGAAGTGATCTTCTCGCCGGGGGTCACCTCTAGGAATCGACCGCTGCCGTCGGTGGCGCTCCACACGCGTCCTGATTCCAGGTCGAGGAGCCGGACCAGGGAGGCTCCAGCGGCGGGACGATACACGGATGGAGAGCCCAGGTAGTACGCAATGCTGAGCTTGTTGTCCTCGCCGCTGTAGGAATCGGCCTTGATGTCGTTGATGGAGGCGTCGTCTTTGGCGCGAGTCATCTCCAGGGCGATGATCGTGGTCTTATCATCCTGGCGGATGACGGGGGAGACCCGCACCGCCACCTTGTGGCCCATGATGTGAGCGTCGAGCTCCTGCCAGTCTGCGCCACCGGCCTTGGCTCTGCCCTTGGCTGAGGCCGATCCGCTCGCCGAGGCTGAGCCTCTGTCTCTCGATACGGCCGGAATATCGCACCCGGCCAGAGCCGGAAGCCCGACTCCCACCAAGACCGAAAGGGCCATGAATGACCGCCGAGAAGACCTCGTCGAATGAACGCGGGGTGAACGTTGAAATTCTGACGTCATGGGGGCTCCTGAGTACGAATGCTGGAATGTCTAAAACGGAACGTAGTCGCATTGGGGTTACTGAGGCAAGGGGTACTCCCCGTGCACTACCCATTGCTCCACGGGGAGTACCCGGATAGTCCGGATATCCCATGGGGACCCCGGATGTACCCGTGTACTACACGCTATCTCTCCGTGGGGGCCTCCCCATTTCCTGGATGAACAATGCTGCTTAGAGTTCTGACATTCCTCAGGCTGAGGTGGCCTGAGAACTAGTAGTGGAGGTTCCATCATGATGACTGTTTCTCAGCGGGTTCTGGCCGTTGTGAGTGCCATCGGTCTGACGGCGACCCTGGCGTCCTGCCAGTTGGGAGGCGGATCGGACTCGAAAGGATCAGGTGCGTCAACGTCGGCATCTGCGCCGAAGTCCGCGCAGGCCGGGGCGAGTGGCAATGGCGGTAACGGTACGGTCATCGAGTCGCACCCGACCACTATTGACAGTAAGCCCGGCACTGTTTCCCTGAACTCTGTGTCCGGTGCAGGAACGACGGTGACCGTCATGTTCTCGGTGACGAATGATGACAAGAAGGATGACATGTGGATCAGTAGCTCGTTCTCTGATGGAGATGACTCAGTTCCTCAGGCCAGTGGTAATGCAAGCCCGGGAGGGAGCACGAGCAATGCTGATGGTCTGACGCTCATCGAGCCGTCTTCCTCGAGCATTTACCGTGTCTCCTATGACTCCCAGGGCGGCTGCCTGTGCTCCGGTGATCTCTCCGAATTTATCAAGCCCGGCCAGACGATTGCGCTCCAGGCGACCTTCACCGGTGTCCCGGCGGAGGCGCAGAGTGTCACCGTCACCATTCCGAACGGAGGTACCTTCAGCAACGTGGCGGTGGCCCGATGAGACAGCAGGTACTCTCTGGAAGGTGGACGATGGGTGTCGAACATCGCCGTCGGGCTGGGGTGTGCGCTGCAGCACTCGTTGCTGTGAGTGCCGTGTCCTGGTCGGTTGCCGTTGGAGCTGCCGCTTCACCTGTGGCGCCGCCGGCGGGCCGTCCGGTGGCGGCTGCGACCAAGAGCGCCACAGCCGATCCGACGACGATCGTCAAGCAGCCCGGCAGCGCGGGCCCCGGCAACCCCAGGGTGGCTCAGACCGTGGACCGCGTTGTCACTCCGGTGTCGCGATCGAGCAGCTCGGACAGTGCGGTCACCTACTCCTCGGACGGCCAGACGACCGTGGCCTCGCTGTCCGGTGACGTCACCTTCGACGTCGACTCGGCCACCCTGACCGACCGCGCCAAGCAGGTGCTCGACGAGATCGTCACTCGCTGGAACGGCAAGCCACCGGCCACGGTCACCGTGGTGGGCCACACCGACTCCGTGGCCGACGACGCCTACAACCAGACGCTCTCCGAGCAGCGTGCCAAGGCCGTGGCCGACTACCTGACCTCCAAGGTGGCGTCACTGAACGTGCAGTCCTCCGGTAAGGGGGAGAGCGAGCCTGTGGCCTCCGAGACCAACGAGGACGGCAGCGTCAACGAAGCCGGCAAGGCCGCCAACCGCCACGTGGACGTGCGTTGGGGTTGGGGGTGAGAGGCGGATGTGTACGCGTCAGCGCAGCTCGATCCACTGGCCCACGGTTGAGATCTGCTTGTCGGTGATCTTCGCGCCTGAGAAGTCCACGAGGCAGATCTTTGAGTCTCGGCTGATGGCCCACAGGGAGCCCTTCTTCTGATAGGGCCAGGTGATCTGGTACTGCTGCTGCGCCAGGATGATGGATCCGTTGGTGATGGCTGTTCTCGAGCCAACGGGTTGGTACCCGCGAGTGACGGCCCGGGCGGCGTTCATCGCGAGGTCAAGGGCCTGGTAGCCGTCCTTCGCTTCGACGGACTGGGCTGTCATGAGGACGGCCGACTTGTCTGATGGGTCGGTCCACTTGGTGCCCCAGATGCTGGACTGCGCCACCGACTGGTCCCAGTCCTTGGGTACCGCAAGAAGCAGGTCGCCGTCCTCAAGGCGCTCCCAGTCACCTTCCGGGCCTGGGTGCTTCGTCAAGGAGCAGCTGGCAAGAAGCGCTGCGGCTCCGGCCGTCGAGGCTGTGAGAAGTGCGCGTCGTCGCTGGATCGTCATTGTTGCTGCCTCGTCAGAGTGAGAGTGTTCTCGATGCCGTTGCGAAGGCCGTCATCCAGGGCGGTACTCAGAAGAGTGACAACGCCGGTCCCCACTTCTGAGGCGAGCAGCCAGGTCCACCCCAGCCAGGATGAGTTGGGCCCCCAGTAGAAGGCGACCCTCTCAGTGGCGGGTGTGTTCCCGTCAGCCTCCCAGGAGACCCGGCCGATCTCCGAGTAGTTCTCAAAGAGGTAGGAGCTCATGAGATTGGCGGTTTGCCTGATGCCGTCAGCGGTGGTGCTCGCGTCGATGCCGGAGAGCAGCACCCGCTGCTCGAAGCTGGTGTCGTTGGTCTGCAGGTCGTAGGAGACGGCATACGGGGGCCATCCGCTGCGCCGAGTGGGGCCCTTGAGAGAGGACAGCAGACTGAGAGAGATGCCGGAGAAGTTGACGCCGGTCCACTCCTTGGGAGCGTCCTGAGGACCCTTGGACGGGGCTTGCGGCTGCTTCACGTCATCGACCGAGGTCATTCCTGAAACAGGCGTTTTTTCTGGTGAGCTGCTGCATGAGGCGACCGCGCTCAGCGAGGCGATACCGCCTGCGGCCATGAGGAGACGGCGCTTCATGAGGCGTTCACCGCCACGGATGAGAGAACGGACGACATGCGCTCCAGACTCTCCTGATTCTTCGGATCGGCGAAGACATAGACCCCGTAACTGTCGCCGCTCGGTCCGTCAACGATGACTCCCGCACACGTGATGGGGATCTCGGCGGTCTTACGGTCCTGCAGCCATGGTGGGATCGCCGTGGTCTGCCAGTCCAAGCGGTTCCCTCCGGTTCCGCCAGGAACCTCCGTGGGAGTGACCGTGGGCTGGATGGACTGGGCGGTCAGTGACTGCTGCTCCGCGGCCAGGACGCTTGCCGCTGATTTGACGCCGGCGGCGTAGTACTCGACGGCAACAGTGAGAGGGGAGCCGCCCCTGCTGTCGTAGTAGGTCTGCTGCATGCCGTCGTCATAGGTTGTGGTGGCCTCGGTAACGGCATCCCCCGGTATCTGGATCATGAGGTTTCCGGTTGGGAGAAGCATCATCATGCCGTCCGACGACGTGATGTCCGAGCCTTTTGATATCGATGGTTGGGATGTGGAGTCGGCGGCCGCTGCGGTGCTGGAGTCTGAGGCTCCACTGCTCTGGCCGCAGGCACTCAGGGTGAGTGCGGCCATCGCTGCCGTCGCAGCCGCTGTGGCTGTTACAGAAGTCTTCATGCACTGTCCTTGCGTTGTCGTCAGGCGTCTTAGGGAGGAGGTCACTATTGAGTTTGACTGGCCAGCTGCTGCCGACCCGCCGTGAGCTGGTCAGTGCTCCAGCTGCCGGAGAGGGCGTCGAAGCCGCCGTTGTCTGTGATCGCCGTGCCGTTAACAACGAGTTGCGTAGTGCTTGCCTTGGTGGCAAGGAGTGCGGCAAGTGTGTTTTTGGAGGAGGAGCCCTGTGGGTCGCTGACGGACAACGCGGCAGTTGGGACGTTGACGGTGCCTGACGACAGCAGAACGGATTTGGCGTAACTGTTGGCGAGATCCCGATCACTTCCGCTGAGTACTGATACGTCAAGAGTTGTGGTCACCACGGTGGTGACAGCTGTGCCCGCTGCGACTCCCGAGATGCTGCCGTCGGCAGAGCCCTCGGTGACATGGGTGAATGTCATCTTGTCGAGGTCTCCTCCGGTGTCATAGGACAGAGCGACGTTGCCCAAGCAGATGCGCTGACCTGCGGGGGGAGAGGAGATGCCGAAGGTGTTCCACGCGGAGTCGACCTCCTGGCTGTGCTCCGGTACGGGGACGTCGGCCTTGTAGGAGAACGTGTGGCTGACCGCACCGGTTCCGTTGGGCTCGGTAGTCGTTGCACGCCGGTAGGCGACATAGCCGCTGACAGTCAGAACGGGATAGGTGACTGAGGGCTCGGAAGGAGCCGTATCTTGAGCAGTGTTGCCTGACGACGTTCCACCGATGGTCAACCATCCCGCTGACGACTCGACCGTGGAGTCAGGCAGGGTCGCTGCAGAAGGATGCCCGTGCTTGACCCGTCCGGCCCCCATATTCTCCGCCTGCTTGGTGACCTCCTGAGACGAGGCCGAGGCGCAGGTGCGTTGATTGAAGCACTGCGATGTTGCTCGCTGAGCTCGCGTCTCAGTGACCTGTTTGGTGACTGGGTTGGACTTGGGGCCTTCTACTGTGTAGCCGCTGGACAGCGAACTGGTGGTGTCGATGCCCTGGTCAGTGCTGGAGTCCGACGCTGCGTCAGCTGGTTGGATGCTGACTAGTGAGACGCCTACGAACAGTGCTGAAAGGGCAACCCAACCTGACCGGGGGGCGTGGGAACGGCGGCGCACGGAGTGCGTCCTTTCGGTGAGGCGACAGGTGCAGAGCGGTGTCGTCGGGGTCGATACCGTTATCTGTCTGAGACTCTACGGACAGATGCGGGCTGGCGCCAACGTTTACGGAGAGTGGGTCTGTGCCCGTTTGTAGGAGGTGTGCCGCCATCGTTGATGTCCTCTTCTGCTCTGCGCAGGAGGACGATTGAGCTGGGAGTAGAACCTGCTGGGCCAGTCTCGATCATGCCTGGAGCGTCACAGTGCGACAGCGCTCACGATGGCGGCCTGTGACCCTATCGCTAGAGGCTAGGGAGGTGAGTGAGAGGGGTAGGGCGGTGGCAGGGCGTTCACCCCTACCTGAGGGGGTGGTGTCCGCATAGCATCGCAGTAGTGCAAAGTCACAATTCAATTCGGTGCGACTATCAGTAAGCCACAAGGTGATCGTGAGGTAGGTATGTGAGGCAACGACTTTTATAGGTGTCTCTTAATCCCAAAATAGGTGCTGTGGTTCTTCCGGGTGGGGAGAGGTGCCCATGTGTGATGCTGAAGCATCCAGCCCCGGAGTGAGTACTTTCGGGTATAGTCCCCGATGCAACTGAAAGATTGCGATTTGATTGCTATCTGCAAGAAGGGCTTGTGTAGTGGAGAGATCTACTTTAGGACTCCGAAGGCTTGCGGCCATGGATGGATGGAGTCTCTCAGTTCACCGTGAGATGGGGAATCCTCGTGTGTCAGGTGGCTGGCAGTCGAGGTGGACACCATGCTCCTGACTGCAGGTATCAGCATCGCGGAACTTGCCCCGGGTGTGAGGTCAACAGATTCTCTCGAAGAAGCATGCCAGTTCATCCCTCATCATCCCAGTGAGGATATTTTGATCATATGCGGCCCTCGAGACAGGAGCCGTGCGCCACGGGTTACTCGTGCTGTTGCGGAGCATGACCGAGTAGCAGTAGCAACGGTTTTGGGGACTCCTACCCGACAGGCTGCGATTGCCTCCCTTCTTCTCTCGATTCCGACGACTTATCTAGGTGTGGCGCAGGCAGTGGCCGATTCCGCGCAGAGCGTAGTGGAAACGCGGGTCGCGCTGACCTCAGTCACTCGGCTGGAAGCAGGGCGTCCCTCGATGAGGCAGCATCTGCGCAGTTTTTTTCCAGGCGCTAGCTTCGATGTCGACATCAGGACGCGGAAGGTTTCTTCCGTCCGTCCGGTGGATTGGTCCAGGCTTCCAACAGCGTTGACCATTGAGGCTCGTTCTGACCCGCCCGGCCAGGAGCGAGGGCTTGAGATAGTTGCACCGCAAGCGAATTTCTACCTTGGCCTGGACCATACAAGTTGGAATGCACGCAACTGGGTGGAGCGCTCCGCACTGCCTGATGCCCCAGGCCGAATGGCCATCGTTCTAGCGCAGCAAGCCGGATGCGAAGAATGCAGCCGCTGCGGCCGACCCGCAGGCCCTTCCGGATGTCTCTTCTGCGGGACTCATCATGATCCCACTCGCGTGCCGTTATCTGCGCAGTATACCCCGCCCGTCACAGAAGGAGCTTCGATCCGATGAACCCACGTCAGCGTAAAGGCATTATTCTCATCTTCTTCACCATTGTCGGAGCATTGATTACCTTCGCCCTGGTCCTATCCTATGTTAACTCTGTGGCGAGCCAGGTCGGACCGATGACCACCGTTGTCACTCTCGCTCGGGACGTGGAGACACTAACATCGTTGAAAGAGGAGGATGTGGAGGTGAAAGAAGTCCCGAAGCGGTGGGCTCCTAACGGAGCACTGCACTCTTTCAAGGAGACGTCTGGCCTCGTGACCGCAGGCACCTACCATAAGGGGGACATGCTTCAAGCTGGGATGCTTGAATCGCCGCCGGGGCTCCAATCTGGATATCGTGAGGTTGCCATCATTGTCGACGCTGAAACCGGTGTGGCAGGCAAGATCTCATCAGGTGAAACCGTTGATATTATCGCCACTCGAGAAGACCCTAATTCGAAGGTGCAATGGGCCGATGTTGTGGTAGAGAATGCTGTTATCCTCGATGTTGGTGTCGCTACTGACATCAAAGAGAAGGATGAGTCTGGCAACTTTACCGACGAAAAAGGAGTTCCAGTAACTTTCGCCTTAAGTACGCAGGATGCGCTCAAAGTTGCATACGCAGAAAGTTTTGCGGTCAAATTAAGACTGTCTCTCCGAGGTGAGGGTGACGATAGTGCATTGGGGCCAGATTCCACCCAGTATGGGGGAGGTTCTGCACCCGCTGCGCCTGCACCTGAGACTCCCGCTACAGGGAAGGGTGGTAACTGAAAAATGGCATTGTTCATCGTCTCTCAGGACCGAGAGGTCGTAGAACAGGTTCGTGCCACGCTGCTCGAGATTGACTCCTCCACCGCTATTAATTCCGTCAGCTCAGCGGAGGCTCTGCGTCTGCGTCTCCAGGACGATTCTGAGGGTCACGTGGTCTTAATCGATCTGCGTATTAACGACGGGCTAGGACTCGACTTGGCTCGCGAGGTCACTATGTCGTGGCCGCTGGTCGCTACTCTGCTACTGACAACCGAGCGTGGCAACCAGATCTACGAGAGTGCCCTGGAAGTAGGAGCTCGGGATGTGCTCCCCATCCCGGCGTCCCTGGAGGCCTACTCGACGAAAGTTCCGGCAGCGATGGCCTGGACGCAGGTTGTCCATCATCGCGTCGAAGGGGTTGCTATCGAACAGCAGCGTCAGATCGGGCGGGTCATCGCTGTCGTTGGGGCGAAGGGAGGAGTGGGCACCTCGCTGCTCGCACTTCTTCTAGCGCGCGAGCTCGCGCGCCGGGCGCCAACCTGCCTGATCGATCTCGATCTGCGCAACGGTGACCTTGCTGCTTACTGTGGGGCCAGACCACGGCGATCAGTGGCAGATCTTGCTGATGTAGGAGAGAATATCGGACGTCGTGAGCTCGATGAGGCGAGTTTTCCGGTGCCTGGCGGTGTCATGCTCCTAGCAGCACCTAAGCACGGTGAGGCTGGCGAGACAATGGGCGAACCTCAGGTTCGACGAGTCATCCAGGCAACACGGTACCAATATGCCTCTATCATTTTAGATTGCGGCTCACGTCTTGATGACGTACAAGCTGCAGCCTTGGACTTCGCTGACGAGGTACTGGTCGTCGCTACACCGGATATTCCTTCTCTGCGTGCTGCCAGGCGTCTTCATGAATCAATGGAGCGGCTAGATATTGCCCGATCCACCCCGTTGTCACTCATACTGAACAAGGTGAATCGTAAGGCGGAAATCCAACCTTCTGCAGCAGGGCGTTTGACGGGTCTGGCTGTGGGAATGGAGATTCCTGGAATCGAAAAACTACTCGAAGCATCCATGAATACTGCTACCGTCCTAGAACAACCGCTCGAACCGGTTACTGGTCCGCTCACGCAATGGGTAGAAAGTGGTGCTCGGCAACCCGGTCCTCTAGCGCCACAAGATCCGATGATGCTTGAGAAAAACACTCCACGCGCAGACCAGAGGTCCAGCCGACTAAACCAGACAAAACGAGGAGATAGGAACAAGACCGGCAAACGCGGTAAGCGTCAAGGAGGTTGGGGTCGACGCCGAGAACGGGGACAGATTGTCGCTGAAACTCCAGTTACTTTCGCTCTCATTACCTTAGCAATTTTGGTGTGTGTTCAACTTGTTTTTTGGGGGGTCAGCCACCTAGTTGTCGCTAATGCTGCTAAAGATGCGGCGCGTTATTATGCGGTGGGGATGTCCTCCAGAGAAGTGCAGGCTAAAGTTGCTGATCATCTTCCCTGGGGGTGGGAAGGCGGTCTCAATGTTAGTGCTCCCCATGGCAGCCGGGTAGATGTGAGCCTGTCAATCCCCTCGCCATTTGACCTTCCTCCAGTTGATGACAGCGCAAGTATTCAATGGGAGCGTTGATTATATGAGCACCCTTCAATTCTTTGAACGAATTTCAGGCCGCAGCTTGTACCGTAATCGTGAGCAAGGTTCGCTTTCGGTTGAACTTGCAGTAGCTATTCCTATTGTCGTTCTCGTCACCCTGTTCGTTGTACAGGGGTTCATGGCCGTCTCGGTAGTCTCCTCAACCCAGGCTGCCGCCCGAGACGGTGCTCGAGCCGCTATGACGCATCGAACCTCGGTCGACAATGCGGTTGCTGAAGCATTGCCCGACTGGGTGGTTATAGAGAATGTGAACAGAAACTGTGCAGGGGAGAATTGCGTAGCAGTCACTGCACGCATCCCTGTGGGTATTCCGTGGATCACTAGTTCGGAGTTAACAGTGACGCGCAGTGCTTCCTTCCCCAAGGGTGATTCCTGATGGCGCTGCGTGACAGAATTTTGCGGGATTCGGGCCATCCCACCAATGAAAATAAGCGTGATAGCCTCGTCACCACATATCGTAATCGACTCTTGGAGGAGATCAACCTTGACGAGGTCTCCTCCTTGTCGATGCCGCAGCGTCGTGCCCGGCTTGAGAGAATGCTCTCTCGTATTCTCTCCGCCGAAGGACCCGTGATGTCTTCTGCGGAGCGAGTTCGGCTCATCGAGCGAGTGGTTGACGAGTCCGTGGGGCTGGGAATCCTCGAACCACTTATCGCTGATCAGACTGTCACGGAAATCATGGTCAACGGGATGGGAAGCATTTTCGTGGAACGCTCCGGTCGGCTAGAACGATTGTCCCAAAGCTTTTCTTCTGAGGATGAAATTTATCGGACCATTGATCGTATTGTGTCATCGGTTAATCGTCGCGTTGATGAGTCCAGCCCGATGGTGGACGCACGCCTGGCAGGAGGTGAACGTGTTAACGTTATTATTCCTCCCTTGGCGCTCGATGGGCCGACCATTACAATCCGTCGTTTCCCTCAGCCATTTCGCCTCAACGATCTTGTAGCGCTTAAAAGTCTTCCCAACGATGCGGCAAGTCTTTTGGTGTCAATGGTTCGTGCACGTCTGAACATCCTGGTGTCTGGAGGAACTGGCACGGGCAAGACAACTTTTCTCAATGCCCTTTCCGGAGCGATTCCGGAGGCGGAGCGTATCTTGACCATTGAGGATGCGGCGGAGCTCTCCCTTCAGCAAAGTCATGTCGTGCGAATGGAAGCTAGACCCGCCAACTCCGAGGGGAAGGGACAGGTCACCATCCGTGATCTTGTACGTAACGCGCTGCGTATGCGTCCCGACAGAATAGTTGTTGGAGAGGTGCGTGGTGGTGAGACGCTTGATATGCTCCAAGCGATGAATACCGGACATGAGGGGTCCTTGACCACGGTGCATGCAAACAGCACCGTGGATGCTCTTAGCCGTCTAGAGACTCTAGCATCGATGTCGGATGTCTCCCTCCCCGTTGATACGATTAGAGATCAGATTAATGGAGCGATTGATGTCATTGTCCAGCTTGAGCGTGATGCAACAGGGGCTAGACGAGTTAGCGAAATAGCCGAAGTTACCTCTGAGCGCAGGGAATCCTATGTGACACAACCGATTATGCGCTCTCTCGTAGGTACTCCGACTGCTGAGAAGGATGGTGTGGCTCGTTTCCCTCTCTCAGAGAGGTTGGAAGGTCGCATGACGCAAAAACGAGAACAGGTTGTACCCGCATATCTAGGGAGTTCGGGAGGTACCCAGTGATGGTTTCGCCCTGGGTGATCCTGACGGCGGCGATCGTCTCTCTCGCGTTAGGGTTATGGGGGGTTGTCACCCTTTCCGGAGACCGCAGACGCACCCAAGATCTTGAAGATAGCATGGGGACTGTTGGGAATCGTGCATCCTCAAGCGTGGGTGGCCGTTTAGGGTACCGTCTGCAGAACACGCGCTGGGCTTCAGCGATGCAGAATAAGCTAGTAGCCGCAGGTCTCCATTGGTCTGCTGGCCGCGTGCTCCTAGCAATGGCTGGTGTTATAATAGCGCTTCTTACTGGTGGTCAGGTACTGGTGGGAAGGATCGCCTCGGCAGTTATGGCCGTGGCGCTTCCGCTAGTATTTATGCGATGGTTGGATCACCGTCGCATGAAGCGAACCGAGCGCTTTGTTGCGCAGCTGCCCGACCTTGCACGTCTACTGGCTAACGGAAGTTCTGCTGGACTATCGATGCGTCGATGTCTGGGAATGGCTTCGACTGAGTTGATGAGCCCTGCCCGTGAGGAAATTGGAAACGTGGTTACCCAGTTGGACATAGGATGGCCAGTGGATCAGGCGCTCCAAAAACTCTCGGAGCGGCTTCCCTCACGGGAAGTCGGAGTGCTCATTCGCACCATTGTTATTCAACAGCGTGCTGGTGGTGAATTGGTTCGCGCTCTGAATGATATTGCTGCTTCCTTGGAGGATCGTAAGGAACTTCGACGCGAGGTCGGTACTCTCGTTTTGGGGGCATCTATCTCAGGGTATGCAGTAATTATGATCGGTCTAGGAGCTATTCTCCTAATGAACTTAACAAAACCGGGGATTCTCGATCTGATGGCCTCATCTCTCATTGGACAAATAGCTTTAGGGGTCGCGGGTGTGTTATTTGCTGGAGGCATAGTAATGATGCGTCTTGTTTCGAGAGTTGATATCTGATGCATCCTGTATCGATTTTAGTTGCGCTGGTAGCATTTATTCTGGTTCTATGTGCGGCCCAGGGTGTGCGCATGGTCAGTTACGACGCTGCACAGTCCTTGTCTATGGAAGAGGATTCCTCTGTCCGGGAAAGGGGAAGCCTCGTCATCAAAGTTGTTGATAGGGCTGGTCTTCGATTCGGACGCTTGCTATCAGGGGTTTATAGCCCCCGCCGGCGTGAGCAATTGGAAAGACGGCTAAAAAGAGCTGGTCATCCGGCCGGCTTAACTCAGCGAAAGTTTATTCAGCGAGAAACAGGTTTTATTCTCTTAGGGATCCTCATATTTTTCTTCTTTCTTCTTGTTGGTGAGGTACTTATAGGGGTGGCGTGTGGCTTGCTGCTCGCTTGCTGGATGCAGATTTGGTTGATTAACACTGGACTTAGGCGGTCTCAACGAATTGATCGAGATCTTCCGGATTTTCTGGATGTTCTATCTGTAACCGTTCGATCGGGAATGTCGTTTCGCCCGGCCGTCGAGCGTGTGAGTTCTTTTCATGAGGGGCCTCTCGCCGACGAGATGAGGAACGCGATTCATTCAATGCGCTTGGGAGTGACGAGGCGAGATGCCTTCATTGCAGCTCGCGACAACTCCCGTAGTGAAAATGTTGCGATTTTTGTCTCAGCCTTCCTTCAGGCCGAGGAACTTGGTACACCATTAGCTGATGCGCTCGTGGATATCTCTGCAGAGATTCGCCGTGAGCGGGCACAGCAGGTCCGCCGTGCGGCAGCTAAAGCTCAGCCTAAGATCGCTATGGTGGTGACAACTATGATATTGCCGGCCACTTTGATTCTTATACTCGGAAGCATGATTCTGATGAATATTATTCCCGGAGTTGGAAACTGAAATGCTTCATCATGAAGAGGTCTCTCTGGCTAAGCAGGTTCAAACCGGGGCTATCAAGTCCACAGTGTCATTTTTTGCTTGTGCTCGACTAGGTGTACTTGCGGCTATTGGTGTTGTGGCGGCTTCGAAGTCGGTGGAATCTAGCTTGGCTGCAGTGCCACTTTTGGTGATGCCGATGAGCGCGCTCCTTCTATGGAGCTGGGAACGCGTGTCGAATGCTGTTCTCAATGGTATATTGTTTCCGATTATTGATGCTTTGATGGCAGGAGTTCTCTGTCTTGTGTCTCTCGTCAAACTTGACGCACCAGCTTTAGGCGGAGCCTATTTTTTACTATCTGTGGTTTTGATGGGGGTCGCCCGATCCTTTCCATGGGTTGTAGGGTGGTTTATGGCTGCGGGAGCTGTTGTTGTGCTGGGGGGAGGTGCGTCCTTTGTTCGTAGTCGCGCTCTGAGTCTTGTGCTCTTCCTTTTTTTTCTGGCAATGACGGCAGTCTTGGCGGTAAGGATGGGCAATCAGTTTCGACAGACCGGTCGCTTGACAGATGAGCTTGCCGAAGCTCGCATTCAAAGTGCGGCTAGTGAGGAAAGGCTGCTCATCGCTCGAGATTTGCACGACTCTGTTGCCAAGTCGGTTCACGGGATTCGCATGCTGGCCGAGGCTTTACGGGACGATCTTGGTGAATCTGATTTGGTTACACGGCGGCTTGCTGAGACTCTTTTCGACGCAGCTGATGAGGCCAGTAGAGAGGCTCGCGCTGTACTTGATGGCCTTAACTCTTCACAACAGATTCATGATCTGAGTGCGCATTTGTGTAGGCAAATTCAGGCGTGGGGAAAGCGTACCGGTCATAATATTGTCCTTAATGTGTCGGAAGATATGCTAGTGCATCGGCCTCAAGGGGAGTGGGCGTGGAATGTAGAACGCGTTGTCGGAGAACTTCTGAGCAATGTGGAAAAGCACGCTGAGGCAGATGGTGTTTGTGTGACGATGTGTTATCTTAATGACGCAATAACTGTTGTGGTTGAAGACAACGGACGGGGGCCTCAGGAGGCGATGCGAGGTCAGGAGGACCTAGTTCTGGAGGGGCATTATGGTCTAGCGGGCGTGCGGGAAAGGTTGCGTAAATTTGGAGGTGAGTTGCGAATCGGTAGTTGTGCAAATGGTGCAGGGACAGCGGCTACCATGACAGTCCCTTTACCTGGTTCAAAATAGTGGCGAAATGTAGCAAATGATGGCACTCAATGTGAGAAAGGATAATGCGATGCATGTGTTAGTTGTGGATGACAACCCGATTGTCAGAATTGGTTTAGTCACGCTTCTCCGTAGGATTGAGCAAGTGGAGGGTGTCGAAGAGGCGGGTGACGGTATTGAAGCGATTACCTCGGCTCGTCAGAAGACCCCCGATGTGGTGCTTCTCGATGTCGATATGCCTAAGATGAATGGTTTAGAGGCTTTGCCGGAACTAGCATCTAATTCTGCCGTTCTCATGCTCACTAATTCCAAGGATTCCGCACTGATCGTGCGAGCGTTGGAACAAGGAGCTAAGGGTTATCTAGTACATGGCTGTATTGGTGTCGAGGAACTGGCTGGGGCGCTGGCGACTGCTTTGATGGGGGGAATGGTTCTTGGTCCCGAGGCTGCGGAGGTCGTCGTGAATGGTCCAGAGCGGGAAGTAGTTAACCCTCTGCGCTCTAAGGTGACTGAGCGTGAAGCTGAAGTGCTCGAAGCCGCAGCACGAGGCATGACTAACGAGGAGATTGCTAGGGAGCAGTTCCTGTCGGCTAGAACTGTCAAAAATTATCTTAATGCTGCTTATCCGAAACTTGGAGTTCACAACAGGGCAGAGGCCGTGCTGGCCTGGGTCAACGGAGGAACGCCTGACCAAAGGGCAGCAAAATCGATGTAGGTGAGTATATAATATTTCGCCTTATGTTGGGTTGTTAGATGCTTTTCGGATATTATGGCCGTCTTTAAGTAGTATTCCTTTAGCTGATGTGATGGATAGGTGCTCGAAGTCGTAGTCGAAGGTGCTGCTGGTGATCTAGCTGGTGAATGCGGTGTAGATTTCCTCGCAGGTGCCTCGTTGGATGTTTGAGATGTTTTCCTTGTCGGTCCTGACTCATGACGCCTTAGTGAGCTGGAGTCTATAGGGATTTGAGGATGCTGGCTGCGTTTAGGTTGATTTGAGGCTGGTCGATGATCTCGTGACCGTTGAGGTCTATGGTGACGTTCTGGAGGGGTTTGAGGGTGTGGATCATGCGTTTGATGCTGATTCCGGTGGCATCCTGGAAGCGGTGGGCTACGGCCAAGGAGGCCATCACCACGGTCAGGTGAGCCTCGATGGCCTCACGCTGGTGGTGGAAGACCGGGCGGGCTCTCAGGGCGTGCTTGCTCATCCGAAAAGACTGCTCGACGTGCCACAGCTCGTGGCAGGAGGAGACAACCTCGGCGGCGTCCATCAGGCCTGGCTCGTGACGCCTTGGTGGGTTGTGGGTGGGATGGTGCGAGTTTTCGTTGGTATTACGGAGTCGGGGGTCTGGTGGTGGGGCACTAAGAGCCCGTATGGTGCGCTGGTATGAGCCCATTTGTGCGCAAGGTCAGGACCACGTCGGGGGCCACGGCGGTGCAGATCGCGGTCAAGGAGGACGGCTTGCGCCGGATCGTGGAACACCTGGGCTCAGCCCACGACGAGACCGAGGTGGCGGCCCTGCTGAAGGTCGGGCGGCAGAAGATCGCCGCCAGGCAGGGCCAGGGGCTGCTGGACCTGGAGTCCCTGAAAGCCAGCGCCTGGACGCACCGGCCTGGTAGGCGCAACGGTGGAGACCACGCGCTCGGGCCTGCTGTGGGACGTTCTGCACGCGGCCTACACCCGCCTGGGACTGGGGGACGCCACTGGGGGTGATCGGGCCTTTGAACAGATGGTCGCCGCCCGCCTGATCGAGCCCACCTCCAAGGCCCAGGTCCCCCGCGTCCTGGGCGACCTGGGACTAGAGTCGGTCAGCGTGCGGACCCTGCTCCGCTCCCTGGGGCGCTGCGGGCAGCGGGGCTACCGCGAGAGCCTGTCTGGGGCCCTGTTCGAGCACGTCACCGCCACCAGGGGCCTGGCCCTGTGCCTGTACGACGTCACCACCCTCTACTTTGAGGCCGAGCATGAGGATGATCTGCGGCGGGTGGGTTACTCCAAGGAGAGGAGGGTCGACCCCCAGGTCATCGTCGGACTGCTGGTCGACCGGGCCGGCTTCCCCCTGCAAGTCGGCTGCTGGGAGGGGAACAAGGCTGAGACCACCACCTGAGTTGCACAGTTTTTAGTGCCCTGTCGGGATGTTCAGGGCGGTGAGGATTT
>ERZ773075.705-NODE-705-length-22803-cov-7.79282_pt1 | contig 22803 bp, 19 predicted proteins | sample MGYA00580614_ERZ773075 | MGnify/ENA primary metagenome ERZ773075 (study PRJEB29015, sample SAMEA2738021) | human oral metagenome | biome: human oral; feature: human-associated habitat; material: dental | place: China | collected 2043 ... | reverse complement strand
CAATGGAGCGGCCGGGGCCATGATGGGCGGAGCGGGAGCCGCAGCGCTTGGGCGGCTCAATCGCATGCCGGGGCTGGAGGCGCTGGCAGATGCCGTTGCCAATGCAAAACCGGCAACAGCACGGTTGCGGCAGACTGGGGCCGTGGGGGATTTGAGTGGTTCCGTCCCTTACGGCTTGCCACGTCCCGGACTACTTGTGCCACAGGGACTTTCTCCTGCGACGTTCGACCGAATGTCGGCCACTGTGCGTCGCACAGCTGCGGAGATGGGTTTGGGAGATGATATTTATGTGATGGGTTCGCGCGCTGGTGGAACCGCAACTGCTACCTCAGATATTGATATCGCCATACGGGTATCGCCAGCGCAGTTTGACATGCTGATTGAGAGAGCATTTGCAAGGGCCAGGGGATCAACATTGAACACAAGAGCGATGGCTATTGAACGCGGCCGGATTCATACTGGTGAAGCAGGGCTGCGTGGATTGCGACGTCAGATTGCGATAGAAACAGGTTTTGATGTCCAGATCTCAGTTATTCGAGCAGGAGGAATGTTTGATAACGGCCCTCAGACACCTCTGGCATTCTCATTTGGAAAGAGGAAGTAAAACGTGGAAGATTATTGCAAGATATATATTGAAGCTGAGTGCTCAAAAGCTGATCTGAAATCATACGTCATGGCTAATTTAGGCGAAATTTTTGGCGAAGTCAACGATGTGCATGTGTTTGTCGACAAAAATGACAGCACAGAGTTTGAAAGACGGGAGCCGAGAGCTATCGTTTCACCAGCCATAAGGGCCACGCATTACATGGAGATAGATACCGAAGCAGCAACAGAAACTCTCGAATTTAAGAAGGGAATTGCGCAACTTATTATATTTCTGCGCAAGCGCTGGCCTTATGTCGTTGCCTCATGTGATTTTGAAGATTTTATTATTGAAAAGTCCGGTTGGAACTGGACGGAAGAAGAGCCGCTGCCACCTCCAATGATTGACGGCAGACCTGCTTGAGGCCAACAGTCGCGCGCCACAGGCAGCGCCTTGCAAGCGCTGGGCAACCCCAATGACCCGGCCGCTGCCTTCGCACAGGACTTTCTGGGCAGCGTCATGAGCGGCCTGCCCATGCCGCAGGCGCGGCCTGCCGCCACGCGGGATGCGCGCGAAGCCACTCTGGCGCTGCTGGACGAGACCTTCGGCAACACCGCGCGCGATCCGCGCGAGGCCTTGCTGCTGGCTGCGGGGGCGGACGCTGGCGTCTGGACAGAATTGCTCAGCCGCAGCTTTGACTTTGGCCGCGGCTATGCAGAAGGCAGTGGCATGAGCCTGCTGCAAACGGGCGAGGCCGTCGTCAGTCGCATCAACTTTCCATTTTGGCCACCTGAATTGCGAGCAAGCTTCGTTTGGCGGGTTTGCCCCGCCGCCGTTTTGGATTCAGTCTCAGATGGACGCGGGTGCTGCTGGCGAGGTTGTTTCTTCCTGCACCCATTGGGCGAAAGCGGGCAGGACTGCATCCAGAGGCCAGCCTGCGATGGCGGGCAGTTCATACGGATGCCACTGTGCCAGCGCCGCCTGTAGCGCGGGCCAGGCGCGTGCCGTGGTTTTGAATAGCACGCGCCACTCGGCTTCTTGCAGCACCTCGCCTTGCCAGCGGTACACGCTTTCGATGGCGCTGATTTGCGCGCATGCCGCAAGCCGTGCCTGCACTGCGGCTTGCGCCAGTTCGTGTGCTTGGGCGGCGCTGCCTACGGTGGTCATGGCCAGCCAGAGGGCATTGGCGGGTTCTTGCGCGGAGCGGGGCATGACGGCGATGGTTTCCTGTAAACGCGCAGATCAGCGTTGTGGCGCGGCAGCGTGTGGGCATTGGGCCAGCAATGCTGACAGCGTTTGCTGATCCAGCTGTCCTGCGTGGCGGGCGCAAGGCCGCCCGTTCGTCATGAGCACGGTAAATGGCAAGGCGCCACGGGTGTTGCCCGCCGCGCGCATGAGCGCCGTCAGGCCTTTGCCGCCGCGCGCGACGGGCAAAGTGCTGCCCACGCGCTGCATCGCGCGAGCTGCGGCGGTAGGCGTGTCTGCCGTGACCAGCAGCACGCGCCAGCCGCTGGGGCCGTCGGCCAGCTGTTGCAGCAGGGGCATTTCGGCCAGACACGGAGCGCAGTCCACGCTCCAGAAGTTGATGAGCAAAGGCCCCGGTTCCTGGGAGGCGGTGATGAAACGCCCGCCATCCAGCGAGGGCAGCGTGAAGTCCCAGTCATCTGGCAAAGGCTCAAGCGCTTGCGCGCGGGCGGTCAGAGCCGCGCTCAAAGCCAAGGCCGTGAACAAAAGGCGTATCAGGGCGCGTGTGAAAGGAAAAGGCATGCGGAGAAAAAGCATGAACGCAGTCCGTTATGTGGCAAATATGTTTTTGCGAATCGGCGTTGAATGCATGATTTTCTTTCGCAAATCATGCCCATTGAGGCGTATGGCGGCACGGCATGCTTTTGCGAGTTTTCAATATTCAGGAATTCCTAAAGCGGGGATTCATTTTCGCGATGCGGGCCACTGATACTGTGTGGCTGTGATGCCGGGCCTATTTGCTCAGGCATGCCAATACGGCAATAAAAATATTGGCGCTTATGTTTGCTGTGAAACGACTGGCCGTTTTCGCTGGCAGCGTACATTGAACGGGCTGTCAGAGGCGTCAGCAGCAGACGGTGCAGAGGCGAGATGCTTTTAAAACAGGAGCAAATTCAAAGCGCTGAAAAGGCATGTCGCGCAGTCTTAGCGCGGAGGTCTAGCTATTGAATAAGGAGCGGATTGAGGTGCTGAGCTGAACTTTGTGCCGGGCGCGGCTTTCGGGCTGCGCCCTGGAGCCGCCGTCCGCACTTTTTCATGTGAACGGTGGCTCTGAAAAGCATGGTCAGAAGTCCAGCTTCACCCCTGCGTAGATGTAGCGGCCCCGGTTCGGCCCCCACAGGTGGGTGACGTCCATTTCGCCTTCGCCGTTGATCCACAAAAAGCTCTCTTTGTCCACCTGGCGGTAGTTGAAAAGGTTGTCCACGCCCAGGTAGAGGGAGACGTTTTTGCTGATGCTGTATTGGCCGCGCACGTCCACGGTGGCGAAGGTGGGGCTTTTGTCGCGTTTTTTGGTGCCGTCGAAGTTGTAGCGGCCTTGCTCGCCGCTGCCGTCGCCGTGGAATTTTTTCAAGTCCATCGGGCCGGTGACATTGACTTTGGCGGTCAGCGTCCAGGGGCCTTGCTCAAAGTCCACGCTGGCGAAAAAGCGCGATTTGGGGCGTGCGAAGACAAGGGTGCCGGGGTCGAACTTGTAGTGATACAGCTCGCCGCCCGCTGAAAGAGTCAGCGAGGGCGTGAGCTGGTAGCTGGCGTTCACGTCCACGCCTTGCACAGTGACGGGGCGTTTGGCGCTGGTGAACAGGGTGATGGGGTTGCCCTGCGCGTCTTGCGCGCCCGAATCGAGCACGGCCATGTGCTTGATGCGGTTGTAGTTGTAGGAGGTGGTGACGGCAAAGCGGTCGTCGGCAAAGTTCAGGGCATAGCTGAGGTTTTCGGAAACTTCGGGCTTGGTGACTTCGCGCACGATGCGCGTGGTGCTCAAGATGCCGTGGTCTTGCTCGAAAAAGCTGGTGGGCGCACGAAAGCCCTTGCCCGCGCTCAGGCGGCTGGAGAGGTGCGCGGTGTGGTGGTAGAGCAAGTTGGCGCGCGGCGAGACGATGGTGCCGTATTCGTTGTGCCGGTCCACGCGCACGGAGGCGTTCAGCTCCAGCTGGTCGCCCAAAAAGGTGCGGTAGCCCTGCAAGTACAGGGCGGGGGTGCGGAAGGTGTAGTTGTCCAGCCCCACAACGGGCGCACCGCCTTGCGCGCCCAGCGTGCCGTGGCTGCGCAGGTCTTCATAGCGCCAGCTCGCGCCAGCGGTGATCAGCCAGCCTGCCGCCGGGAACTGGTAGTTGCCGTCCAGGTAGTACTGGCGCTGCTTGGCAAAGTAGTAGTCGCCTTCGTAGAAGCTGTCTTGCTTGTGCTGGGCCGCGCCCATGGCCAGGCGCAGGCGGCCATCGCCCAGGCGGCGTTCGCCCTGGTGCACGATTTGCGCGCGCTTGGTGAAGATGATTTCCGAAAAGCCTCCGCGTCCGCTGTCGTAGGGCAGGAAGTCGCCCGTGTCGGGCGCGTACCAGCCATCGGGCCGCTGCGAGCCGCCCGCGCCCCGGCTGAAGTTGAAGGGGTTGCCGCTCATGTTGTCTTTGATGGCCTGGTAGTCGCGGCCCAGCGCGCCGCCGCCGCGCTTTTCGTCCACCAGGTCAAAGCGGCCGCGCATCTTGAAGCCGCCCACGTCATCCAGGAACCAGCCCATGCCGCCCATGCGGCGGTCGTAGCCGGTGTATTCGGAAATGCCGTCGCCGTTGCCATCGACCGAGTTGTGGCGGTCGTAGTGCACGGCGGCCGTCACGGCGCCGCCTTGCAGGGGCTTGGCCAAAAACACGTCCAGCCGCCGGGCGCCGAAGTTGCCGCCTTGCACGCGCATCTGCGCCTCATCGCGCGTGGGGCGCTTGGTGACGATGTTGACCGTGCCGGCCAGCGCTTCGGGCGCAATCAGGCTGGCGCCCGCGCCGCGCGCAATGTCGATGCGCTCCACGCCATACAGGCCCACGCTGTCCAGCCCGTAGGCGGAAGACACGGAGGAATACATCGGAATGCCGTCAATCAGCAGCGTGGTGTAGCGCCCGGGCAGGTTGTTGAGCAGCACGTTGCGCACGTTGCAGATGGAGCATTCCACCTGCACGGCCACGCCGGGGTTCTTGTCCACGGCCTCGTTCACGTTGGTCGCGCCGGTTTTTTCGATGGCGCGGGCGCTCACGCTCTCGGTCATCACGATGTCATCGCGCAGCGCGCCGGGGCGCATCTGGCGCTGGGTGCTCGTGCCCAGGCTGTGCACCGTCACTTCGGGCAGCGTGCCGCCTTCTTTGGAGGCTGTGGTCTTGACGCGGGCCACGCGCTCCGGCTCATGGTGATGTCCGTCATGCGCCTGTGCGCACATGGCCCATGAAGCCAGCGCCAGCGCCGTGGGCGCAGCCATGAAAAAACGCCGCAGAGCGCGGCGGTCGGATGCAGACATGTGTGTACTCCTCTTATCCAGATGAAAGCAAAACGTTTGGGGCGGATTCTCAAGTTGCGAGCGCTTCGCATTTTTGAGAAATATCAAAGGAAGTTACGATATCACTTGCGTGGTATCGAGATTTTGCCAGCATCCGGCCCGAAGCGTTTTTTCTCCCTGGCGCAACCAGCCTCGTCCGCTCTCTTTTTGGGGCGCCTGCGTATGCCGCCGCGCGCGCCTTCAAACTCACCGCGATGGCAGTGGTGGCATTGCCGCGTGGTCAAAAATGGCTGCGTGTGTATCGCCAGACCACATCAGGAAAGCCGCCCATGCGCCCTCCCAAAAACCGCCCCGCCAGCAACACCCAAGTGCTGCACTTGCGCCCCGCCGTCGCTTCCTCTCTGAGCTTGCAGCACGCCTTCAACTTCCTGCGCCAGGGGCAGGGCGAGCGCGCCATGCCCCTGCTGGAAAAGCTGCTGCAAAACGATCCGCAGAACTTTGACGCACTGCACCTGCTGGGCCAGCTGCACCTGCAACGGCGCGAGGCGGCGCAGGCTTTGCAGTGCCTTGAAAAAGCGCGCGCGCTCAAGCAACCTACGGCTGCGCTGCTGAACAACCTGGGCATCGCCCTGCGCCTGCTGGGCCGCGCCAGCGAGGCGCTGGACTGCTACGCGCAGGCATTGGCGCAGCAGCCTGATTACGCCGAGGCGCTCGTCAATCAGGGCAACGCCCTGCGTGACCTGGGCCAGAGCGCCCAAGCGCTCGCCAGCTACGAAGCCGCGCTGGCCTTGCGGCCCGCGCACCCGCAGGCGCTCAACAACCGCGCCCTCGCCCTGCGCGAACTGGGCCGCCTGCCCGAAGCGCTCGGCTGCGCCCGCCAAGCCGCCAGCCAGCACCCCGGCTACGCAGAAGCCCGCTACAGCCTGGGCCTGCTGCTGCAAGAAAGCGGCGACGGCCTTGCCGCCCTTCAGGCCTACGAGCAGGCGCTGGCGCTGGCGCCGGGCGACCCCGAAACGCTCAACGCCAAAGGCAGCGCGCTCGAAGCGCTGCAACGCCCGCAGGAAGCGCTGGACTGCTACGCGCAGGCCCTGCGGCAAGCGCCCGCCCACCCAGACGCGCTGGCCAACATCACCGCCTTGCTGGAGCGCCTGGGGCAGCCGCAGGAAGCGGCGCGCTACCAGCAGAAAGCGGCCCAGGCTGGCGGGCCGGCGTCAGGCTGAAGCCGCTTGATTGATGCTCCTTCTTTTAGAGCATGATGTCCTAGTGGAAACTGCGCCAGACGGCATTTCGTACCCCTTATATTTGCTCCTCTTTTTAATTCTTCCTGGCGCTTGAATACGGAAAAAAAGCGGGCACGGATTGCTCCGCGCCCGCTGCCGTCATGCAAGCGTCAGGCTGAATCAGTCGTCCAGGCGCTCGCGCTCAATAGCGCCCGTGTAGGGGTTGATGTGCAGCTCCACGCGCTGGCCAGCGGCGTTCACGGCGTCAGCTTCCCAGCGGCCATGTTCAAACTCCAGGTCATGCACGTTGCGGTAGCCCGCAGCTTGCAGGGCTGCCACAACTTGCTGTGCCGTCAGAATGGGCGTGGGATTGGGGTTGCCCGGCTGGGCCGCATTGCCGCCGCGAGACACCTGGGAGATGACTTCCAGCGTGACGGGGTGCAGATGCAGCTTCACCTTGGCGCCGCGCTCGTGCTGGCGAACCTTGGCTTCCCAGAGGCCGTCGTCAAACTCCACGTCGTTGATGACGGCGAATCCCAGCTGGCGCAGCTTCTCAATCACTTGGGAGATGCCCGGCAGGCGCGTGCCGATGTCAGCGCGCGTGAAAGCCAGGAATTCACCTGTGGCATCGTTGAGCAGCAGGTAGTGGCGCACGCCTTCCTTGGAGAGGGCCTTGGCTGTCCAGTAGCCATGCTCGCGGTCAAAGTCTTTCACGCCGTAAAAGCCGTGGGCCTGCATGGTCTGCAAGGCTTCGGGCGCCGTCAAGGCAAAGGCCGGGCTAGATGCCAGCGCGAGGGCGGCGGCGGCGGCGGCGATGAATTTCTTGGCTTTGGTCATTTGCTTGCTCCTTTCAGGTGCTGTTGAGAAAAAACATGGTTGAAAAACCATGGCTGAATGATGAATCGATGCATCTAAATGCAATATGAAGACGCCGTTCACGGGGCATTTAAAAACCGTCTCCACAATCAGGAAGAGGTCTGTATCCACATGAAACACACCAAACTTTTTCTTTCGTGCCTTGTTTTCAGCCTCTTTTTGGGCGCTTTGGGCGCGGTCCAGGCGCGCGGCAGCGACCAGGAGCAGGCACGCCTGGGCGTTATCAGCGGCGCTTACCGTCCGCTGGCGGCCATCCTGGATGAGGTATCGGCCCAGCACGAGGCGCGCGTGGTGGATGTGGAGTCGCGCCAGGGCGCGCGCGGCGAGCTTCAATATGAAATCACGCTCATCACCCGGCGCGACGGCCAAAAGCGCGAGCTGCTGGTAGATGCCGCCACGGGCCGCGTGCTGGCGCAAGAGCAGGACTTCTCCCGCCAGGCGGCCTCCTTGTCGGCGCTGGCGGCCTGGCTGCGCCCGCTGGAGCAGCATGACCAGCGCGTGGTGGAAGCCGAATTCGAGCTTTCGCCGCAGGGCCTGCCCGCCTACCAGCTGCAAATCGCTCCGGCGGCGCAAGCCTCGCAGCGCATGCTGCTGGATGCGCGCAACGGCGCTGTGCTGGAGCGCGGCAATCAGTCCGCCGCTGGCGTCATCCGCCCCATGCATGAAATGCTGGAGACGCTGTCCCCGCGCTTTTCAGGCCTGGTTCGTGAGGTGGAGCTGGAGCACGACACGCGCAACCAGCCTTTCTACGAGCTGGAACTGCTCCAGCCGGACGGCAACACGCTGGAGCTGAAAGTGCACGCCCACACGCTGGAAGTGCTGCAACGCAAGATCAAGCGCGACTGAAACCGGCTTCACTCCTGCCAATTCACCTCTGCCAAAAAAAGACCTTTCCCATGCGAATCCTCATCGTGGAAGACGACGCGGCCCTGGCCGAGCAAATGCGCCAGGCCCTGGCCGAAGCGGGTTTTGTGCCGGATGTGGAGCACGACGGCGAATCCGCCTCCTTCGCAGGCAGCGTGGAGTCTTACGACGCGGCCGTGCTCGACTTGGGCCTGCCCGCCAAAGACGGACTTTCCGTGCTGCGCGACTGGCGCGAGGGCAACTGCCACTGGCCCGTGCTCATCCTCACCGCCCGCAACCGCTGGAGCGACAAGGTGGCCGGCTTCAACGCAGGCGCTGACGACTACCTCACCAAGCCCTTCATGATGGAAGAAGTGGTGCTGCGCCTGCGCGCCATGCTGCGCCGCCAGACCGGCAGCGGCTCCACCGTGCTGCGCGCGGGCGGGCTGGAATACGACGTGAGCGCGGGGCGTTTCACCTGGCACGGCCAGCCCTTGGGCCTGACGGCGCAGGAGCACAAGATACTGGCCTATCTCATGCACCACCCGGGCCAGGTCATCACCCGCGCCCACATTGGCGAACACGTCTATGCCCGCGATCTCGATCCTGACTCCAACACCATCGACGTGCTCATTGGCCGCATCCGCCGCAAGCTGGGCGACCCCAGCCTGATCGTCACCGAGCGCGGCCAAGGCTTCCGGCTGGTTGCGCCATAGCCTCGCGCATTCCGCCGTTTCGCCTGATGGCGGGCAGCGCTCCGCTCTTTTATTCATAGCGGCTAGCGCCCGCTCCACAAGGGCTTGCGGCCAATTCGGCATCTGAATTCAGGGCGCTGAAAGTGCCTGCCAGCAGCTGCGAGAGGAAGGGGCGGCTTTGTAAAATTTGAAGCTTTTCACTTCCCACACCTTGCTAGCGGAGCTGAATCTCATGGCAGACCCGACCCTCATGGCCAACGCCATCCGCGCCCTTTCGATGGACGCCGTTCAACAAGCCAAGTCGGGCCACCCCGGCGCGCCCATGGGCATGGCCGACATGGCCGTGGCGCTGTGGAGCCGCCACCTGCGCCACAACCCGGCCCATCCGCAATGGGCGGGGCGCGACCGCTTCGTGCTCTCCAACGGGCACGCTTGCATGCTGCTGTATGCCCTGCTGCACCTGACGGGCTATGACCTGCCGCTGCATGAGCTGAAAAACTTCCGCCAGCTGCACAGCAAAACGCCGGGCCACCCGGAGCACGGCGTCACCCCCGGCGTGGAAACCACCACCGGCCCGCTGGGGCAGGGCCTGGCCAATGCCGTGGGCATGGCGCTGGCCGAAAAGCTGCTGGCCGCCGAATTCAACCGCGAAGGCCACACCATCGTGGACCACCACACCTACGTCTTTCTGGGCGATGGCTGCCTGATGGAAGGCATCAGCCACGAAGCATGCAGCCTGGCGAGCGCATGGAAGCTCGGCAAGCTCATCGCCCTGTATGACGACAACGGCATCAGCATCGACGGGCAAGTGGCCCCCTGGTTTGCAGACAACACGGCGGAGCGCTTCAAGGCCTACCACTGGAACGTGATCGGCCCGGTAGACGGGCATGACGCCGCCGCCATCGACAAGGCCATCGCCCAGGCCAAAAAAAGCGCCAGCCAGCCCACGCTCATCATCTGCAAGACGCACATCGGCAAAGGCAGCCCCAACCGGCAAGGCACTTCCAAAGCGCACGGCGAGCCGCTGGGAGCGGACGAAATCGCGCTGACACGCCAGGCGCTGGGCTGGCAGCATGGCCCCTTTGAAATTCCGGACGAGGTCTATGCCGCCTGGGACGCCAAAGCCATCGGCGCCAAAGCCGAAGCGCAGTGGGACGCCGCCTTTGCCGCCTACGCCAAGGCTTACCCCGAACTGGCCGCCGAATTCACCCGCCGCATGGCCGGCGAGCTGCCCGCCAGCTTCCAGCAAGTGGCCGTCGATGCGGCCATGCACGCGCACGAAAGGGCCGAAACCGTGGCCAGCCGCAAGGCCAGCCAGCAGGCGCTGCAAGCCTTGACCGCCGCGCTGCCGGAGCTGCTGGGCGGCAGCGCCGACCTCACCGGCTCCAACCTCACCCAGACGGCCGCCACCGCGCCGCTGCGCATGAACGCCCAGGGCGAAGTCGAAAAAACGAAAGACGGCCAGATTGGCCGCCACATCAACTACGGCGTGCGCGAATTCGGCATGGCCGCCATCATGAACGGCGTGGCGCTGCACGGCGGCTTCATCCCCTACGGCGGCACCTTCCTCACCTTCAGCGACTACAGCCGCAACGCCATCCGCATGGCCGCGCTCATGAAGCAGCGCGTCATTCACGTGTTCACGCACGACAGCATCGGCCTGGGCGAAGACGGCCCCACGCACCAAAGCATCGAGCACGCCGCAAGCCTGCGCCTCATTCCCAACCTGGATGTCTGGCGCCCGGCCGACGCCGTGGAAACCGCCATCGCCTGGGCTGCGGCGCTGACAAGCAAAGACCGGCCCACCGCCTTGCTGCTCTCGCGCCAGAACCTGCCCGCGCTGCCCAAGGGCGACATGGGCAACATCAGCCGTGGCGCCTACGTGCTCAGCGAACCGGCGGACGCGGGCCTAAACAAGCCCGCGCAAATCGTGCTGATTGCCACCGGCTCGGAAGTCGATCTGGCCCTGAAAGCGCAGGCGCTGCTGGCGCAAAGGAAAGTGGCCGCCCGCGTCGTCTCCATGCCCAGCGCCACCACGTTTGACCGGCAGGGCGACGCCTACAAGCGCGCCGTGCTGCTGCCGCGCAAACCCCGCGTGGCCGTGGAAATGGCCAGCACCGCCGCGTGGTGGAAATATGGCGTCAGCGCCGTCATCGGCATCGACACCTTTGGCGAATCCGCCCCCGCCCCCGTGCTGTTCAGGCACTTTGGCTTCACGCCCGAAAACGTGGCGGCGCAAGCGCTGGCCGTGCTCAAAAAACGCTAATTTCCCTTTTCGACGCTTCAATTTCAGGAGAACGCAATGACCATCAGAATCGGCATCAACGGCTTTGGCCGCATCGGGCGCATGGTGTTCAGGGCGGCCGTCAAAAGCTGCCCCGACATCGAAATCGTCGGCATCAACGACCTGCTCGAGCCTGACTACCTGGCCTACATGCTCAAGTACGACAGCGTGCAAGGCCGCTTTGACGCCGACGTGCGCGCCGAAGGCAACACGCTCATCGTCAATGGCAAAAAAATCCGCCTCAGCGCCGAAAAAGACCCCGCCGATCTCAAATGGGGCGATGTGGGCGCGCAAATCGTCATCGAATCCACCGGCCTGTTCCTGACCCAGGAAGCCGCGCAAAAGCACCTGGACGCCGGCGCCGGCAAAGTCATGATGTCCGCCCCTTCCAAAGACGACACGCCCATGTTCGTCTACGGCGTCAATAGCGACGCCTACGCGGGCCAGCGCATCATCAGCAACGCCAGCTGCACCACCAACTGCCTCTCGCCCGTGGCCAAAGTGCTGCAAGACAAATGGGGCATCAAACGCGGCCTGATGACCACCGTGCACGCCGCCACCGCCACGCAAAAAACCGTGGACGGCCCCAGCAAAAAAGACTGGCGCGGCGGCCGGGGCATTCTGGAAAACATCATCCCCAGCAGCACCGGCGCGGCCAAGGCCGTGGGCGTTGTGCTGCCCGCGCTCAAAGGCAAGCTCACCGGCATGTCCTTCCGCGTGCCCACCTCGGACGTCTCCGTCGTCGATCTCACTGTCGAGCTGGAAAAACCCGCTTCCTATGCCGACATTTGCGCCGAAATGAAAGCCCAAAGCGAAGGCAAACTCAAAGGCATCCTCGGCTACACCGAAGACAAAGTCGTCGCCACCGACTTCCGGGGCGACGCGCACAGCTCCATCTTCGATGCGGGCGCCGGCATTGCGCTGGACGACACCTTCGTCAAACTCGTTGCCTGGTACGACAACGAATGGGGCTACTCCAACCGCTGCCTGGACATGGCGCGCGTCATGAGCCAGAAGTCGTGAGCCAGAAACAAGCCCGTCCCTGCCCCGGGAACCTGCCTGCAATCTGTCCGTGAGTGCGAAAAGCGGCCCCTGACGGCCAGGCTCTGAACAGGTTCTGGAAAGCCCATGCGTGCAAAAGCGCGCATGGGCTTTTTCACGTATGGCTCCAAGCGATGCCTGCGCGCCCTGCATCGCTCCGCGCTCCGGCGATGCGCAGCCCGTTTCATGCCCAAATCGGCCGCAAGTCCTAGTGGAATGGGCGCAGGCAGCTCTCTTTTTGATAGCGAATCAGGCTTTCAAGGCTCGAAAACCACCTTCAGCTGCGCCGTGGGCAGCGGTTGCAGCCGGCGGGCGTAAAGGCGTCCTTCGGCGACGCGGGAGAGATCGGCATGCCAATCGGCGCTGGCTTGGGGCTGGCCGCGCAGCCAGCTGAAAAGGGCGGCCACGGGCAGGGGTGCGCCAGTGGCGCGGGCCGTCATGTCTTGCAGGCTGGCGTAGGTTTCGGTTTGCGCGCCTTGCTGCAAGCTGGCCTGGCCGGGCTGCCAGCGCATAAGAGCAAGGGTGCTGCCGACGGGAGAAGTCAGGTGCAGCTCGCCCGCCTCAGGCGTGCCGGAGAGGGTGAAACTGGCTGCGTAAGACTGGGGCGGCTCGCTTTCCACTTGCAGGGCGAGGCGTCCTTGCCAAAAGCGGCGCCCGGCTTGCGCTGGCTGGCTGGCGGGCGGTTCAGGAGCGGAGGGCGCATGGGCGCATCCCGCCAGGGCGGCGAACAAGGCGGCGGCCAGCGCAGCGGCGGGCAAACGGCACGTCATGGCGCAGCGGCTTTGCCCAGCGCGCCGGGCTGAACGCCCAGGCGCTTGAGCGTTTGCGCAAGCGTCTGGTTGCGGGGGTCAATGCGCAGAGCTTCGCGCCAGATGGACTGCGCCCGCTCACGCTCGCCCTGCACCCAGAGCGCCTCGCCCAGGTGCGCGCCGATTTCGGCTTCGGGCTGGCGCTCGAAAGCGTCTTCGAGAATGCGGCGCGCTTCGTCCAGCCGCCCCTGGCGGAAGGCGATCCAGCCGAGGCTGTCTTGTATGAAGGGGTCGTGCGGAGCGAGGCTGACGGCTTTTTCAATGAGTTCGCGCGCTTCAGGCAGGCGCTGCTTGCGGTCGGCCAGCAGATAGCCCAGCGTGTTGTAGCCGGGAGCCGATTCGGGCCGCAGCTGGATGAGGCGGCGCAGCAGGCGCTCGGTTTCCGCCATGTCGCCCGACTGCTCGGCGGCCAAGGCGGTTTCGTAAAGCAGGTCAGGGTCATCAGGCGCCTCATCAAGCGCCGAGCGCAGCAGGGCGAACGCGGCGCGGGGCAGTCCCTCGCTGTGCAGCAGATTGCCTTCGGCCAGCACTTTGGCGCGGGCGTCAAGCGGGCCGTCTTCCGGCGCCTGGCGGATGAGGCTGACGGCTTCATTCATGCGCCCCTGGCGGGCCAGCAGGCGCGCGCGGGCGATGAGCACGGTGGCAGCGGCCTCGCCTTCGTCCAGCTCGATCTTGTCCAGCCACCGCGCGGCCTGGGCGTAGTCACCCTGGCGCTCGGCCAGTTGCGACAAGGCCAGGCAGGCGCTGGCGCGCTCCGGCTCGGTGGCTTCGCTTTCAGGCGCCAGCTCCAGATAGCGCCGCAGCGACTGGCGCGCGGCTTCGTCCTGATGCACGCCCGCCTGCGCCAGCCCCAGGGCCAGCCAGCTTTCCTCGCTTTGCGGGTGGCGCTGCGCCCAGTCGGCCAGGAACTGGCGGGAGGCGATGTCCTGCCCCAGTTCGCGCAAGGCGGCGGCGTAGGCCACGCCCATGCCGGGCGCGGCCTTCTCGCGCTCCAGATAGCCGCGCGCCAGCGCCTGGGCCTCGTCCATGCCGGCATTCACCCACAAGTGCAAGGCCAGCCGGGCGGGCCATTCGGAATCGGGCGCCTGCCGCGCGCCTTCCTGCGCGGCTTGCAGCGCGCCTGCCGCATCGCCCGCCTGCAAGCGCATGCGGCCCAGGGTGGCCCAGGCGGGGCCGGCGGCGCCCGGCTCGTCAATCACGGAGGAAAGCGCCTTCGTGATGATTTCAAGCGCTTTTTGTTTGTCGGACATGCGGCCATAAATGGCCGGCAGGGCGTTGATGAGCGAAGCGCGCTCCTCGTCTTCCAGCAGCGGCAGCATGGCGCGCAGGGGTTCGGCGGTTTCGCTGGCGCGGCCCATGAGCAGCAGGGTCTGCAATTGGTAGCGCAGCGCCACGGGTGAATCGGGATGGGCGCGCAGCCAAGCCTCCACGGCTTCCAGCGCCGCTGTGCCAGCGCCCGCTTGCAGGGCCATGGCGGTGGCGCGCTCGTAGGCCGCTTCGTCGCCCGTGCGGCGGGCGGCGTCGAACATGAAGCTCACGCCCGTGCGCGCGTCGCCGCCTTGAAAACTCAGCTCGCCCACCAGCAGCCTGTAAAGCAGCGAGGCCGTAAGGGCGGATTGCGGCGGCGCGGCCTTTTCGGCCTGCGCGGGCGGCGGCTCTTCAGCCGAAGAGGCGTTTGGCTCCTGCCCCGAAGCGGGCGCGCTGCAAAGCGCGAAACAGGCCAAGGCAAGGACGGAAGCGGCGGCGGAAATCGGCCGCCGCAAGGACGGGCGCGCTGGCGGGCGCAAGGGCTGATTCAAGGGCATCAACCCATAATAAGTCATGCCTGAACTGCCAGAAGTTGAAGTCACTCGGCGCGGCCTTGCCTGCCGCCTGCCGGGCGCGCGCATCGAGGCCGCGCGGCCCGGCAAACCCTTGCGCTGGCCGCTGGGCATTGCCCCCGAAACCTTGCGGGGCCGCACCGTGGCCAGCGTGGGGCGGCGCGGCAAATACCTGCTGCTGCGCCTGGCGCCGGACGGGTTGCTGCTGGTGCATCTGGGCATGTCGGGCAGCCTGGACTGGCAGGCCGCGCCGCCGCCGCCCGGCCCGCATGACCACTTTGATCTCGTGACCAGCCAGGGCGTTTTGCGCCTGCATGACCCGCGCCGCTTTGGCGCCGTTGTCTGGGCGCCCGACGAAAACTCCGGCATGGCCGCCAAGCTGCTGAGCGGCCTGGGCATGGAGCCGCTAGACGGGACGTTCGACGCCGCTGCCTTCCATCAGCGCCTGAAAAAGCGCCGCGCGCCCATCAAGCAAGTGCTGCTGGCGGGCGACGTGGTGGTGGGCGTAGGCAACATTTACGCCAGCGAGGCGCTGTTTCACGCGGGCCTGCACCCCGCCGTGCCCGCTTGCCGCGTCTCGCGCCCGCGCGCTGACCGCCTGCATGCCGCCATCCGCCAGGTGCTGGCGCGCGCCGTGGAGCAAGGCGGCAGCACCCTGCGCGACTTTGCCGCCATTGACGGCCATGCGGGCCACTTTCAGCTGGAAGCGGCGGTTTATGGCCGCGAAGGCCAGCCCTGCCGCGCCTGCGGCACGCCCATCCGCCGCATCGCGCAAGGGCAGCGTTCCACCTGGTTCTGCCCGGCGTGCCAGAAGAGATGAAACGGCGAAGCGCCCGCTTCCCGAGCAGGAACGAATCCACCCCGCATCAATACGCTGATGTCTAGGGTTTATTGAGAATTCCAGCTTCGGGCATGCTTTCCTTTCCCCCTGCTCCGCTGGTTGCGGCTACTCCTTTTCTTCTTCCTGCTGCGCCTTGAGCGCCTGCTGGGTTTCGCGCAAGCGGGTGTCCACGATGGCCGCCTCGATATGGTCGGCCTGCGGATGCTGGCGCACCCAGTCCTGCGCGGCGCGAAAGCGCTGGGCCGCGCCAGCCAGGTCCTGCCAGGCCAGCTGCGCCTGCCCTTCGGCGCGCAGAGCGTGCAGGGGCTGCCCGCGCTCGCGCCAGGCGGCGGCCAGCAGCTGCCAGGCCGTGCCGTCATCGGCGTGCAGGCTGACCCAGCGTTGCAGCCGTTCGGCAGCTTGCTGCGCCTGGCCGCTGGCCGTTTCGGCCTGCGCCAGAAAAAGCTGCTCGGGGCGGCCTTCGGCGCCTTCGGGCACGTGCGCTTGCAGCAGGGTTTTGACTTGGGCGTAGTCCTTGGCGCGCAGGGCCAGATCGGCTTGCAGCAGGCGGGCCTGGCGCGCGGCGGCGGGCTGGCTTTGCACCAGCGCGGGCAGCTGGGCGGCCAGCGCTTGCGCCTGGCCCAGGTGGCGCAGCTCGGCTTGCGCCAGCGCGGCGGCGTAAAGGGAGGCGACGCGCCGCTGAAGCGGCAAGCCGCGCTCGCCCGTGCCTTGCGGCGCCTTGGCCCAGTCGCGCAGCTTGTCCACGCCGGGGCGCGAGAGCACGCGGGCGCGGGCGGCAATTTGCGCTTGCGCCAGATCAGGCTCGGCGCTGGCTTTGCCCGCTTCGCGCGGGGCGCGCAAGCGCGCTTCGGAGATGCGCTCGGCCGTGAGCGGGTGGCTGCGCAGCCAGGGCCAGTCGCCCCGGTCGCTCAGGCGCGTGGCGTTTTGCAGCTTTTCAAACATGCTGGCCATGCCTTGCGCCGAAAAACCGGCCTGCTGGTAGATGCCGTGGCCGATGCGGTCGGCCTCGCGCTCCATGTCGCGCGAGTAATTGAGCTGCTGCTGCAAGGCGGCGGCCTGCCCGCCGGTGATGAGGGCCGCGCCCGCTTGCGGGTTGCTGCCCGCCGCCAGCGCGCCCAGGATGAGGCTGGCCAGCAGCAAGGGCGCCTGGCGCGCCTGGCGGCTGGTCATGCGCGAGATGTGGCGCTGGGTGACGTGCGCCATTTCGTGCGCCATGACGGAGGCCAGCTCGTCGCGCGAGTCCACCACGCCAATCATGCCCAGATACAGGCCGAAGTAGCCGCCGGGCACGGCAAAGGCGTTGATTTCGCCCTCGCGCCCCAGCAGCACGCGCCAGGCGTAGGCCTCGTCCAGCTCCGGCGGCATGTCGCCGCGCTGGCGGGCGGCGGCGCGCAAAGGCTGCCAGATGCCGTCCACCCACTGGGTGAGCACCGGATCGTCAAAAAAGGAAGGGTCGCGAAACATCTCGCGCGCGATGCGGTCGCCCAGCTTGCGCTCTTGCAGCGGCGTCATCTCGCCCGCATCGCCCAGCGAAGGCAGCGCCGCCGGCGCGGCCTGGGCCACCTGCACGGCGTGCGGCCAGTGCGCCGCGCCGTCATGAACGCCATGCGCCCATGCCACGGCAGGCAGCAACAAAGAAAAAGCAAGGGAGAAAGCGCCTGTTTTCATGGCATCTATGATGCCCCGCTTTTTTCAGCGCCCCTTGCGGCAACGGGGCCACGCCATGAAACACATTCCCCGCAAACGCTTCGGCCAGCATTTTTTGAGCGACGAAGCCGTGATTGACGCCATCGTCCGCGCCATCGCCCCCTGCCCGGGGCAGGCCGTGGTGGAAATCGGCCCCGGCCTGGCCGCGCTCACCCAGCCGCTGCTTCAGCGCCTGGGGCGGCTGACCGTCATTGAGCTGGACCGCGATCTGGCTGCGCGCCTTCGCGGCCAGCCCCATTTGCATGTCATCGAGTCGGATGTGCTGAAGGTGGACTTCGCGCAACTGGCGCGTGATCTGGCCGCGCAAGCCCCCGCCGAAACGTCTGCGCAAACCCCTGTCCCGGCCAAGCTGCGCGTGTGCGGCAACCTGCCCTACAACATCTCCACGCCCATCCTCTTTCACCTGCTGCCCTTCGCGCCCGTCATTGAAGACCAGCACTTCATGCTGCAAAAAGAAGTGGTGGACCGCATGGTGGCCGCGCCCGCCACGGCCAGCTACGGGCGGCTTTCCGTCATGCTGCAATGGCGCTACGAAATGGAAAGGGAAAGCGTGCTGCACGTGCCGCCCGAAGCCTTCAGCCCGCCGCCCAAGGTGGAATCAGCCGTCGTGCGCATGCTGCCCCTGCCCGCGCCCGCTGATGTGCCGCTGGCCGGTTTTTCCGAGCTGGTGCAAGTGGCCTTCAGCCAGCGCCGCAAGCTGCTGCGCCACACCTTGGGCCGCTGGCTGCAAGAGCGCGGCTTTGCCGGCGTGTTCGACGTGCAGCGCCGCGCCGAAGAAGTGCCCGTGCATGAATACATCGCCCTGGCGCGCCAGGCGCTAGGCCGCGCGCCCGCCAGCCCATAGGCTGAACCGGATGCGGGAGAGAGCTGGATGAAAGCGTTATTTCGCTCCGCTATTCATAGCAAGAGGTCCTAGTGGAACCTGCGCGAGACGGTGCTTTCGCCCCCCTTGAATTTGCTCCTGTTTCTGATGTCTTTCTTCAGGCGAAGCCGACCTGAAGGCGCTGCCTCATTCGTCGCGCAGGTTCGCCGCGCAGGCGGGCCGTGAACAGGTTCTCAGAAGGGAATGTCGTCGTCCATGTCGCCCAGGTCAGCCGCAGGCGGCTGCGCGGCGGCGGGCGCTGGCGCGGGAGCGGGGCGGGCAGGCGCGGCGGCGCGGGGGGCGGGCGCGGCGCGGCGCGGCGCGTCGTAGCTGGCATCGTCGCCGCCAGCGGCGTTGCGGCTGCCCAGCATTTGCATGTCACTCACGCGAATTTCGCTGGTGCTGCGTTCCTGGCCGCTTTGGTCCGTCCACTTGCGGGTGCGGATGCTGCCTTCCACGTAAATCTGCGAGCCTTTGCGCAGGTACTGTCCGGCAATTTCGGCCAGCCGGTCATTGAACACCAGGCGGTGCCATTCGGTGTGTTCGCGCATTTCGCCGCTTTGGCGGTCTTTCCAGCGCTCGGTGGTTGCCAAGGTGACGTTGGCCACCTGGCCGCCGCTGGGGAAGGTGCGCACTTCCGGGTCACGGCCCAGGTTGCCGACAAGGATGACTTTGTTCACGGCCATGATGAAGAACCTTTGCAAAAGCGGCAAATTATGCGGTGCCCGGCTCTTTGGCGGGCGCATGCACGGGCTGCTTCCAGCCCAGCGCCAGCCACAGCGCCGACAGCGCCGCGCCCGCCACGAAAACCGCTGCCGCGCCTTGCTCTTTCAGCAGCCAGCCGCCCAGCGCGCCGCCTGCGAACAAGCCCAGCGATTGCAAGGTGTTGAACACCCCCAGCGCCTGCCCGCGCACCGCCTGCGGCGCCAGGCGCGACACCAGGCTGGGCAGGCTGGCCTCGATGGCGTTGAAGGCCACGAAAAAGAGAAACAGCGCCACGCCCAGCGCCCACAGCCCCGGCTGGCGCGGCGCAATCCAGCAGAAGATGAGCTGCACCAGCAGATACAGCACGATGGAGCCGCGCAGCGCCAGCGCCAGATGCCCGCGCCGCTCCAGCGAAAACAGCCCGCCCAGCAGCACAAACGAGGCCAGCACCGCCGGCAGATACAAATGCCAGTGCTCGGCTTTGCCCAGCCCCGCGCCCACCAGCAGCCCCGGCACCACCACCCACATGGCCATTTGCACGGCCTGCAACACAAAAATGCCCAGGTTGAGCCGCCACAGCAGCGGATGCCGCCACACGCCCACGGGCGCGGCGGCGGGATGGCTTTCGGCCTCGTGCGCTTCATGCAGCTTGTGCGGCGGCTCGGCGGGCGTGACCCACAACACCAGCCCCACACCCGCCAGCGACAGCGCGCCCGTCAGCCAGAACAGCCCGCTCAGGCCCCCCAGCCAGGCCGACAGCGGCGGCGCGGCCAGCAGCGACAGGGCAAACATCAGCCCGATGCTTGCGCCCACCAGCGCCATGGCCTTGATGCGCACCTCATCGCGCGTTTGATCGGCCAGCAGCGCCGTCACTGCCGCCGAAATGGCCCCGGCGCCTTGCAAGGCGCGCCCCGCCATCAGCCCATACACGCTGCCAGCCAGCGCGCCCACCAGCGAGCCGGCGGCAAAAACCAGCAGCCCCAGCACAATGACCCGCTTGCGCCCGAAGCGGTCCGAGGCCATGCCCAGCGGCGCCTGAAACACCGCCTGCACCAGCCCATACAGGCCCAGCGCCAGGCCCACAAGCACCGGATCGCCCCCTCCGGGGTAGTGCGCCGCCTCCAGAGCGAACACGGGCAGCACCAGAAACAGCCCCAGCATGCGCAGCGCGAAGATGGACGCCAGCGAAAAGCTGGCACGGCGCTCGTCATTCGTCATGGACGCGCGGCGGGAAGGGGCAGATGGCGTGGCGGGCATGGATAACAAGGCAAAACCAATGCGGGCGATTGTCATGGATGCGCTGGCGGCCACGCGAAAATGCCGTCCAGCCGGCCACCCGCAAAACGCCAGATGCCGCGCTTTACCCATCTTTACCCCTCATTCATTCCGGCGCAGCGCCCTGAGGGCACCATGCCCGGCATGAACGACGCAGACATGCCCTCACGCCTTTTGATGATTGAAGACGATGCCCGCCTGGCCAGCATGGTGGGCGAATACCTGGAGCAGGCCGGCTTTGCCTTTGCCCACCAGGGCGACGGCGCCAGCGGCCTGGCCGCCGTGCAGGAAAGCGCGCCCGATCTGGTCATTCTCGATCTCATGCTCCCAGGCATGGACGGCCTGGAGGTGTGCCGCCGCATCCGCTCCCTGCCCGGCGCAGCCGCCAGCGTGCCGGTGCTCATGCTCACGGCCAAGGGCGACGCAATGGACCGCATCATCGGCCTGGAGCTGGGCGCGGATGACTACCTGCCCAAGCCCTTTGAGCCGCGCGAGCTGCTGGCGCGCATCCGCGCCGTGCTGCGCCGCCAGTCGCCCGGCGCCGCGCCCACGCAGCCCGTGCTGCGCTTTGGCTCGCTGGAAATCGACCGTGACGCGCGCACTGTCACCGTGGCGGGCAAGCCGGCGGAGCTGACCAGCTACCAGTTCGACCTGCTCGTCACGCTGGCCGAGCGCGCCGGGCGCGTGCTCTCGCGCGAGCAGATCATGGAAGCCGTGCGCGGCCGCGAGCTGGAAGCCTTTGACCGCTCCATCGACGTGCACATGGGCCGCATCCGCGCCGCCATCGAAACCGACGTGAAGCACCCCAAGCGCATCCTCACCGTGCGCGGCGTGGGCTACGTGTTCGCACGGCAGCAAGAATGAAAGCCCGCATCCCGCCCCGGCCTGCCCGCGCCCATGGCCTGATTTCACGGCCTGATTTCACGGCCTGATTTCATGGCCAAACCGGCCGCAAGTCCTAGTGAAACCAGCGCAGGCCACTATCAAAACAAGAGCAAAACGGGCGCACGCCCGCCACTTTCCGCCGCCTCCCCGCCATGCAAACCATCATCGCCCGCCACCTCTACGCCCGCATCTGGCTGGCCGCCGCTGCCTGCGTGACCGTGCTGGGCCTGCTCATCGCCTGGGGCTGGCACGCCGCCGAAGCCGAGCACGAGCGCGACCGCCAGCGCGAGCGGCAAAGCGCCACCGAACTGCGCCTGCACCCCATGCGCGAGCTGATCGTGCGCGACGCCGACGGCAGGCCCATTGGCCGGGGGCAGCTGCAATGGAAGCATGGGCGGGGGCATGAATTCGCCGTCGTGCTGACCGACGGGCGCGTGCTGCTCATCCAGCGCGCGCCGCGCGTGCAGGAAGACGCCGCTGCGCTGCCTCCGCCCCCTTCTTCCCCATCCGGCGGCGGCCCCCATGCGGCGCCGGATGAGCCTGGAAAAAACACTGTGGGAAAAACCGCCCCCAGAAGCGCCGGCCCGCGTGGCGGCGAGGGCGACGGCCCGCCTTTCTGGCTGCGCCCGCCCTTCGGCTTTCTCTGGGTCATCGGCCTGGCCGGGCTGGCTGTCATGGCGGGCATCTACCCTGTGGCGCGGCGTCTCACCCAGCGGCTGGAGCGCCTGCAACGCGGCGTGCAGCAATGGGGCGAAGGCGATCTCGCCGTGCGCTTGCCCGAAGACGGCCACGACGAAGTCGCCGACCTCTCGCGCCGCTTCAACGCCGCCGCCGCGCGCATTCAGTCGCTCATGGCCGCGCAAAAGTCGCTGCTGGCCAACGCCTCGCACGAGCTGCGATCGCCGCTGGCGCGCATTCGCATGGCGCTCGAACTCATGGGCGAGCGCCCCAGCCCCGCCGTGCGCGCCGAAGTGACCCGCAACATCGCCGAGCTGGACCAGCTCATCGACGAAATCCTGCTGGCCAGCCGGCTGGATGCGCAAGAAGCCGATCTGGGCAGCATCGAATCCGTGGACCTGCTGGGCCTCATGGCCGAAGAATGCGCGCGCACCGGCGCGGACTTCGCCCCCGCCAGCGGCCTGCACGAAGCCGCCGTGCCCGGCGTCGCCAAGCTCCTGCGCCGCGCCGTGCGCAACCTGCTGGAAAACGCCGCCCGCTACGGCGGCGAGCAGCCCGCCAGCGCCACCCTTGCGCTGGAGGCCGCGCCCGCAGGCAAGCCGGGCCAGCCGGGCAAGGGGCTGGCCGTCATCCGCGTCAGCGACCACGGCCCCGGCGTGCCGCCCGAGTTGCGCGAGCGCATCTTCGAGCCGTTCTACCGCCTGCCCGGCGCCAGCGAGCGCGAAGGCGGCGTGGGCCTGGGCCTGGCGCTGGTGCGCTCCATCGCCCAGCGTCACGGCGGCAGCGTGCGCTGCCTGGCCAGCGAAGAGGGCGGCGCCTGCTTCGAGCTGCGCCTGCCCCTGGCCTGAGAACCTGTTCAAAGCCTGTCCGCAAGCAAACCCCAGCCGTCGAACGGCCCCCAAGGCGCTGCTTTCGCTGCCTTTTTAATAGCAACAAAGCCCGCCAGCAGTGCGGCGAATGCGTTTTCAAGGGGCCTGAATTTGCTCTCAAACAAAGAGTCAAATGCGCCGAGGCTATACCGGCCTGGCTTGCGCTTTCGCGCCTGCGGCCAGACTTTGAACAGGCGCTGGAAAGCGCCCCCGGCCGCACGATTCCAATGGCAGGGGCTTTATTCCAACCGCATTTCCGCCGCCCTGGCGTGGGCCTGCAAGCCTTCGCCGTGGGCCAGCACGCTGGCGATG
>ERZ773075.704-NODE-704-length-22894-cov-70.7538_pt1 | contig 22894 bp, 21 predicted proteins | sample MGYA00580614_ERZ773075 | MGnify/ENA primary metagenome ERZ773075 (study PRJEB29015, sample SAMEA2738021) | human oral metagenome | biome: human oral; feature: human-associated habitat; material: dental | place: China | collected 2043 ... | reverse complement strand
GTGTGCATGTGCCGCACCACGACCTCGTCGCGGCTCAGGAGCTTCTTCGACAGTGTCATGGTCCCATCGTGCCAGGCCGCTGAGGGCCGCGCAGCAGAGTGGGCGGGGCCAGTGGGGTGTCCAAGCAGGAGGCAGTCAGTAACCGGGTAGGAACCAGACACTGCTGGGTCGCGGGTAAGTCATGGGCAGGACAGCAGCGGGGCGGTGCCAGGACGTCTGCTGGGCGCCGGCGGGACACCGGCGGGGCCCGCAGGGCGAGGAGCTTTCAACCAGTGAGCATTCCCATACCCACCGAAGCAACGACCGGGGCAATCCCCAGGATGACGAAGGCCGGAAGGTGACAGGCCCCCAGAGGCAGAACGAGGCGGACTGCGAGGCGCTCGGCGGCCTCTTCATCACGGGCGTGCCGTCCGGCGCGCAGGTTCGCCGCCGTCGCCGCCAGGAGGGCGACCGGCGAGGCGCCGTCCTCCCAGCCGGGGCGCAGACAGGACTCCAGACGGGTGCGTCGGCTCCGCCACGGCTCGTCCTCGGGCGCGGCCCAGGCCTCCTCCCAGTCCGCGCCCAGCAGCAGGGCCCGTCCCACGACACCGGCGTTCTCCTCCTGAAGGGCCTGCGCCAGGGAGGTCAGCACCCCTGGCACCGAGGCCCCCGCGCTCAGAGCGGCCGCTGCCAGGTCCAGGACGAGGGCCTCGTCGACGACGTCATCGCCGGCCACGGCGGCCTGCACCAGACGCCCGGTGATCAGGTGGCCCACCACCATGAGGGCGACACCGAGCGCTCCCAGGACGCTGCCCACACCACCGTCGAGCAGGAGGGCGGCAGGGTCGGCGCCCACGAGCATGCCCAGCCCCAGTCCCACCACGGGCAGGCAGGCCAGGAGCCGAGCGGTGGTGCGAGGACCGGTCAGGGCGGCCCGCCGTGAGGACTCGGCGCGCCCCGACTCGGCGACACCGCTCGCCACGGCCTCGAGGATGTCGGCCAGGGGAGTCCCCAGTGCAGTGGACAGACGACAGGAGGCGACGGCTCCTGGCACTCCGGCGGCAGTGGCTCGCCGTTGCTGTCCCCGCCGTCCCCTCGGGGGCGGACGCCAATGCAGGCGACCCTCCCTCCAGCAGGGCAGCCAGGAGTCGTGCTGGACATCCGCGAGCGCGCGCAGGGCGGGTGGAACGCCATCGTCGTCGGGCTCGGCGCCCTCGGTGAGGCCGGCGCGCCGGAGGACACGTGTCCAGGCCCGCTGCGGGGTGGCGCCGGCGCGCAGGAGACTGGCGACCTCGGTGAGCAGTAGCCCGAGGTCCGGCTCAGGTGGGCCCGCCCGCCAGGAGCGCAGGGCATTGAGAGCCCCCTGCGGGGTCGATGCTCTCGCACCGGCCGGCGAGGCGCCCGGGGTCCGCCCGCGCGGAAGACCGCGGCGGGCGGGAAGCAGGAGCACGGCAGCCGCCAGGGCGACCAGGACGGCTGCGATCCAGGCCTCCATCACCGGTGGGCCGGCTGTCGTGCCGGCCACGGAACCGGCTACTGGACGGGCCGCTGGACCAGTCACCATGAAGGTCGGGGGCGCGGTCGCGACCATGAGGGCCGGCCCGGTCATGGCAGTCATGTCGTCCTCCCCTCCCCCGATCCGTCCGGCAGACCGAGCCCGAGGCGTGAGAAGGCCTGAAGGCCGATCCGCTCCCGCAGCGCCGGCGCGGCCGGGCCTGGGCCGGGTCGACCGTCGTCGCCCACTCGAAGCGCCTCCTGGCACACCAGGACCGTTCCGGCCGGCGTCGTCTTACGTCGCAGCACGCCAATGGAGGCGACATAGCGGCGCGCCCCGGCCCCCGTATCCTGCCGGCGCAGGTGGACGACGGCATCGAGCGCGCTGGCGGCCTGGGCGGCAACGGCCGCCTCGTCGAGTCCCGCGAGCGCTCCCAGGGCGGTGAGGCGGGCGGGGACATCGGCGGGCGAGTTGGCGTGGAGAGTGGCCCAGCCGCCCTCGTGACCGGTGTTGAGGGCGGTGAGGACGTCGCGTACCTCGGGCCCCCGGCACTCGCCCAGGACGATCCGGTCGGGTCGCATGCGCAGGGCGGTACGCACCAGGGAGGTCATGGAGACCGCGCCGACGCCCTGGACGTTGGCGCCGCGCTCCTGGAGGTGGACGACGTGGGGGTGATCGGGGCGCAGTTCGGCGGCCTCCTCGATGCACACGATGCGCTCGCCCTCCGGGACGAGCCCGAGCAGGGCCGCCAGGAGGGTGGTCTTACCGGTTCCGGTGGCGCCGGTGACCAGGCAGCTGGCGCGACGGGCCACGAGGGCGGCCAGGACGTCGTCGAGGCCGGGGGCGATGGTGCCGACCAGGGTGAGCTCGGCCAGGGTGAAGCCGCGGCGGCGCTTGGTGCGCAGGCTGATGAGGGTGCCGTCGGCGCTCAGGGGCGGCAGGACCGCATTGAGCCGGGTGCCGTCGGGCAGAGTTGCGTCGACAACGGGACAGGCGTCGTCGAGGCGCTTGTGAGCGGAGGCGGCCATGCGCACCGCCAGGGCCCGCACCTGGGGCTCGTCCATGGAGGCCGCGGGGACGGGTTCGAGGCCGTGCCCCCGGTCGATCCAAGTGCGTCCTCCACTGACGAGGACGTCGGTGACGCCGTCGGTCTCGACGAGGGGCTGGAGAAGCGGCCCGGCGCCGTCGACGTCTGCGCGCACCCTCTGGCCGAGGCGGGCCATGCCGACCTGTCCGGTGGAGGGGGAGGCGGCGTCGCTCAGGGCCTCATCCAGGCCGGCGCCGCGAGCCAGGGCGCTACGTACGCGGACGACTTCCGAGTTGCCGGCCTGCGGGGAGCCGTGGGGGCCGTGGGGATCGGAGTTCACAGTGGCCATGACTCACCACCCTGTCCTCTAGTCGAGTCACTGGTTCGCCCGGTGGCTCGCTCCGTGATTCGTCGTGCGGTTCTCCCGGTGGGGGCCGCCACCGGCGCGGGCGTCTCGGGGATGAGGACGCCGGCCAACAGCCCTCGGGCCAGTGCGGTGGCGGCACGTCTGGCGGCCGAGCGGGCCCGGACCGGATCCTCCCCGAGCGCCAGGCGCTTGCTCAGGATCCGGTCGGTGGGAAACCACCCCAGGACCGGACAGCCGGTGATGAGCTCAAGGTCATCGGCGGAGACGTCCTCACCCGTCTGGCGCACCACGAGCCACACCTGCGTGCTCGAGCCCGAACCGTCGGGGGCGGCCGGGTCGTCGCCGTCGGCCTCCTCCTCTCGCAGCCGTGAGGCGATGGTCTCCGCGGCGACGGCCGAACGCAGGTCGAGCCCGGTAACGAGCAGGATCCGAGCACCCGGCGGCGCGGGCGCTCCTCGGGGCAGATCCACCAGGACGACATCGTGCTCGGTGCGCATCGCCCTCAGGACCGCGTCCGCGCAGGGAAGGGGCCCGCCGCGGATGTCGCCGGTGAGCACCGGCATGGCGTGCCACACGGGCAGGGCCCCGACCAGGTGCCCGGGGCGGAAGGCCGACTCCTCCCCCGGAAGGTCCGCCCAGCGCAACCCGGTGAGCACAGCCTCCCCGCACAGCAGGTCCAGACCGCCGGCGGGATCCAGATCCATCACCGCCACCCGCCGACCGGCCCGGCTCAGCGCCCATGCCAGGTGAAGCAGCACAGTGCTGGCTCCCAGACCCCCGCGAGCACCGGTGACGGCCAGGACCCGGGCCGCCGGACCGTCCCTCTGCTCCGGGGGCGTGTCCGCTGCTGCGCCTGCTGTCCTCTCCGGTGCCTCCAGGGCCTTCATGACGCTCCTCCGTTCCGTTGTGCGGTGGCGCCTCGGCGCCCGTCCTGCTCCTAAGAGTGCGGGCCCTCCCCCAGGGGCGCCCGTCGACCTCATCAGGCCTGTGGACACGGGATGCAGATCGATGACTGTGGCCCCGGGCGGCCCGCGGCCGGGCGCCGCGCGCGGCGGCCGCAACGTTTCCGACACGTTTCTGCAGCACTTGTCCGATTGAGGGGCTCACCCGCCTGACACCACGGGCGACCTCGTGATGAGATGGACCCATGAGCGCGCAAGCTCAAGCAAGCAATCACTCCCAGCCGACTGAGACGTCACCGGCGACGTCATCGACCGTCCCTCCGGTAGCGTCGGCGGAGCCGGCCGTCATCGTGCCCGCGCCTACCGGGCAGCGCGCCGCGGCCTACTTCGACCTGGACAAGACGATCCTGGCGACGTCGTCGACCTGGGCGCTGGGCACCCCGATGCGGCGCAGCGGCCTCATCTCCTCACGGGCGCTGGCCTACGGGCTCGTCGCCCAGATCCCCTACCTCCTGGTGGGCGCCGGCACCCGGCAGTCGACCAGCCTCATGGAGCAGCTGGCCCACATGTCCGCCGGCATCAGCCGCCACGACCTGGTGGCCGTCGTCGAGGGCGCCCTGGCCACGGCGATCGAACCGGCCGTCTACGCCGAGGCCCTCGACCTCATCGAGGCCCACCACCGGGCCGGGCACGACGTCGTGGTCGTCTCGGCCTCCATCAGCGAGATGGTCACCCCCATCGCTCGCCTCGTAGGGGCCGACCGCGCTGTGGCCACCCGCATGGAGGTCGGCGACGACGGACTGTTCACGGGGCGCATCACCCGTTCCATGCTGCACTCGGAGAAGGTCGTCGCCCTGAGGGAGGACGCCTCCGCCCACGGCATCGACCAGGCCCGGTGCTGGGCCTACTCCGACTCCATCTCCGATGAGCCGATGCTCAGCGCCGTCGGCCACCCCGTCGCGGTCAACCCCGATCGGGACCTGCGGCGCATGGCCCAGGAGCGGGACTGGCCGGTGCGCGACTTCGCCCGCCCGGTGCGGCTGCGGCCGCGCTGGGAGCCCCCGAGCCTGTCGACCCGAGCCTCCCTGACCATCGGGATGGCCGGTGTCCTCGTCGTCGCGGGCGCCGCCGCGTGGCTCGTCGCCCACCGCGGCGGGCGCAGCCGCGCTTGAGCGGACCGCCCACTGCCTGAGCTCACCCGGCCCGCCAGGTGCCCGCCTGCACCGCCCGGCACAGGCGCCGGGCCTCCTGCACCCCCACGAGCACCGCCTCGGCCTGCCACACCACCCAGGCGACGACCCCCTCCATCGTGCCGGAGGCGTAGGCAGCGGCGGCCTCGGCGTAGGCGGCCGGCACACGTCCCGGGTACAGATCGCCGACCACCGTGCCCGTCGGCTCGACCCCGTCGCGCACCAGCAGGTGGCGCACGAGCAGCCTGCCCACCGCGGCGTTACCCGCCGTGAAGGGTCGCGCCGAAAGCATCTCGGCGTGGACGATGGCGGCCCTCACCAGCGCCGGCACCCGCTCCGCCTCGATGAGCTCCACCAGCCCCTCCAGCCGCCCGGCCAGTTCCTCCCCCTGCGGGGCCCTCCCCGGGCCGCCCTCCCGGGAGCGCACCTGCCCGGAGCGCGGCACGCCGACCTCCTCAAGATCCACCCGGCCGCCTGCAGCCAGGGGGCCGACGACGTCGCGGTGCAGCATGGCCAGCAACGAGCGCGCCGGAGGCACCGCGGGCCGTCCCCGCCCCACCAGGTCCGGCATCCAGCCGACCAGGCGGGTCCCGGCGCGCCACAGTCCGGCGACGGCGTCCAGGCCCGGGTCGCCCGTAGCGGCCTCGGTCAGGTGTCCCGCGGCCACCTGCTCGCGCAGCACCTCGGCCAGGACCACCGCCCCCTCCACCGCCCCCGAGGCGATAGCGCCCCGGATCGCAGCCTCGGCGCGGGCCTCGCGCCATCGGCGCCGCAGGGCCTCGTTCCAGCGCAGTTCGGCGCAGGCCTCACGCACTGCCGCCTCGGCGGCGCGCACCCGCTCGTCGGCGGCCACCGTCCTGAGCGCCTCCACCGCGGGGGACGTCGCAGATGCGGCAGACGGGGAGGTCGCGGCGGACGGCGCCCCGCAGACACCCGCCCCACCGTCTGACCGATCGGTCGACACGCCGGGCGGGACCGACTCGCCCGCCGCGCCGCGTCTCCTCGGCAACCCGGCCGAAGACGGCCCGATCCCTACAGTTACTCGCACCACGGGCCCACTGTGGCACACCGCGGCCCCCGCCGGCCACAGGCCTCCCACCGCGCTCCAGGACCCAGGATCCCGGCGAAACCGACACGGACCGACACAGAGCGAACGCACCCCCTAGACTCGATCAGGTGAGTGACTCCCCCTCCCATGACACCCCGGGCTCCGCACCGCCCACATCTCCGGGCCCGTCAGGCCAACCGCCCCGCAGTCGCAGGCCCGACTACGTGCTCACCGCCGTCGTCGGGGTGGTCTTCGCCCCGAGTGTCTCCTTCCTCCTCGGCCTGGCCGACGCCGTACCGTCGTCGACCCCGGGCCTGCGCACCGTCCTGCTGCTCGGAGCGATCCTGCTGATCTCCTCCGCCGCCACCGCGCTGTTCGCCGGCCGCTCCTCGATGGGCGCGCTCGCCACGGGACTGACCGCCCTGGCGGCCCAGTCAGCCGTCTTCATGGCCCCCATCCATGCAGCCTCCCTGCCTCACACGTGGCTGCAGAAGCTAATCAGCACCGGGTTCATGCTCATCCTGGCGGGGCTGTGGCTCGGCGGCTCCTGGGGGATGCGCCTGGCCCGCCGTGCCGGCCACGCCCAAGGGCAGGCCGCCTTCCGCCTCACCCAGGCCGACCGAACCGTGGGCTCCACGCCGGCCCCGCCCCCTTCGCGCCGACGCGACCACCTCCTGTCCCTGCCCTGGGTCGTGGCCGGGCTGGCGCTCGCGGCCTTCCTGCTGCCCCGCTCCTACCTGCGGGCGGTCGCCCCCGGAATCCAAACCGGGCCGCTGATGCTCGCCGCCGTCCTGGTGTCCTTCATCGCCCTGGTCGCGGCAGGCGCCTCGACGGCGCGCTCCACCCTCGGGGCGCGCATCACCGGCCCGATCCTTATCCTTTTGACGGTTCCGACGCTCAGTAACGATATGATCCCTGGCGGCCATCTGGTCTCCAGGCTCCTGCCGTACGGCCCGGACGCCGTCGTGCTCGCCGCCATCGGCATCGAGCTCATGGCGATCGGCTGGGGAGCACATGTGGCTCGCCGGCAGGGCCGTGCCAACGCGCTCGCCAGGCTGCGTTCCGGCGTCTGAGGGGCCCATGCCCGAATTCGTGTCCTGGAGATGACCGGCCCCATCCGGCATCCCCCTCCTACTACCGTGTGCATGCGTAAGGAGACCTCGTGAGCACCGACAACACAGACCGCACCACCCCCCAGACGCCCAGCGGGTCAGACGGCGTCGCCCCGGCCGCCTCGAAGGCGCCGACGTCCGCCTCGAAACCGTTGGCATCGGACGCCCCCACGGAGGAGGCGACGGTCAACCTGGCCGACGAGGCTCTCGCCTCCCTGAAGAACCTGGCCGATACGTTGGCCCAGGCATCCCAGGAGGCAGCGGCCTCGTCGGCCACGCCGGTCACGGCAGCGACGATGGACAGTGGAGCCGGCGCCGGCAGTGCCGGCAGTCCCGCCGATGTCGGTATCCCCTCCCCGGCGGCCGAGGTCACCGGAGCCGACGAGACCGACGGTGTCGACGGCTGCGACACCGGTGATGCCGCGGACGGGACTGGCAGCAGTGACGCGGACGAGGCGGTCGACACGGACAGCGCGGGCAACGCCGGCAGCACCGACGACGCCCGTACCGTGAACATCCAGCAGGACGAAGGGCGACAGGATGCGACCGGGCACACTGTCAGCACCGAAATCGACACCTACGTCAACCATGACGCAATCGTCACCAACGCTGCGGACGAAGTCGGCGACGAGGACCTCTCCCCGGCACCGACCGCCCCGGGGGGTGCCGAGGTCGGTACCTTCCCGGTCGGCCGCCCCGCTCAGGACCCGCTGCGCGCCGACGACCCCTCGCCCCGCCCCGTGACGACCCAGGCGGAGCCAACGCCCTCCGAGCCGTCTGAGACCTCCGGGACCTCCGAGGCCTTCACGACGTCGATCCCAGGTTCTGCCGCCGGACCGACCGCGGACACCGGCACGGCGACCGCCAGGACGCCTCAGGGGCCCTCCTCCACGTCAGCCGATGCAGCCCTCGCCCCGGAGGACGACGACACCGGCGACACGCACACCGACGAGGCTCAGGTCGCAGCGGACCAGACCGTGACTCCTGACATGCCGCCAGCCATTCCGCCATCGTCGGCATCCGGCGGGTCGAAGGCCGAGCCGGTGCAGCCCGCGTCCGCGACCGCCTCCATCGTTCCACCCGCCGCTACAACCATCGTTTCGGCCGACGCCCCCGCTCCGGCAGTGGCCGAACCCACCGAGCCGGCCGAACCCGCTAAGCCGGTCGAACCAGTCGAACCGACCGAACCGACTGAACTCACCGAGCCGACCCCGGAACCGATCCGGCAGAGGGACCCGGTCCCCACAGCGCAGACACCGCCGTCGCTTGGACGGGACATCGATGAGGACGAGTCTCCGGCCACGGTTGCCGACGCGGCTGAAGCCACGGCCACACCGGTGTTCGCTCCCTCGGCCGGCACCGCCGAGGATCCCACGAGCCCGGAAGACACCACAGCCCTGGAAGACGTCGCAGATCCAGTGGGCCCGCAGGACAGCGATGGTCGGGCAGAGCTCTCCCCGGAGCCCGTGACCCCGACGACCTTCACAGCCCCCGCCGGCGCCCCCGCTGCGAAGGCCGCGCCTTTTGCCGTGACAACCAGCACCGTGGGAGCCCCGGACGAGCCCGCACACCACGAGGCGCCCCCCTCCCCCATCGTTGCGATCGGCGCGACAGCCGGCGAGGAGTCCGGGCCTTCGACGTCGTCCGCTTCAGCGCCACCGGCTCTCTCCACCGCAAGAACAACAGCAGCCCCGCCCGAGAAGCCGTCACCAGCCCAGCCGACCGCCCCGCCGGCAGCGGCGTCACCGGCCGAGCCCCTTCTCAGCCCGGCCGTGGAACCGGTCAAGGAGGCGACGACCGAGTCCACCCGCGTATCCCCGGGGGGCTCCAGGGCAGAAGCAGCGGCGGACGCCACGGCGGATACAGCGGGCTCCGCCGCGACTGCCACAAAGGAGCCGACCGGGGCCCCCGCCGTCAGACCGACCGACATCCGCCCCTCAGCCCCCTCGTGGCCGGCGACCCCGGCCGCCCGGTTGGCCCGGACAGGATCGGCGGCGAGCGCGTCCACGGCCCGTTCGGCCGAGCCGGCGCCCTCCGCATCCGTGACCTCCCCGGCAAGCAGTTCTCCGACTGCCGAGTTCTCGACGGACGGGCCCGCAGCGGCCGAGTCCACCTCGGCCCCGGCCGACTACCACCCCGAGGCCCCCGACCGCGAGGCTCCCCCGGCCAAGGCCCCGGTCGAGACCCCGGCCGCATCGGCATCGACATCCGCCGCGGTGACGGAGGAGCCCTCCTCGCACCAGGCACCCGCCTGGCTCGCGGCCTCCGCACCCCGGGGCCTGTCCACGGCCACCGGCGCCCTGGAGAGCGACGACCCCGAGGAACGCGGCCGATTGCGCGCCAGACAGGCCGCAGCCGCCATGACCGCCTCCGCCGAGGACGACGACGACATCCTCCTCAAGGGCGCCAGCGCACTGAGATCCCCGGACACTCGCACCGAGACCCACTGGGCCGGGGTCCTCATCGCCGTCGTCCTGTTCCCCCTGGCCTGGTTCCTCGTGCACGACGGCGCCGCCGCCCTGACCGGCTCCGCACCCTCCACCTGGCCGTCCGCCGCCTCACCGATGGGCGCCCTGGAGATCCTGGGGGGCACCGCGGCCTGCGCCGCCGCCCTGTTCATGATCTCGCGATCCGCTCTGGGCGCCTTCGTCGTCGGCACCATCAGTGCGGTCATCGGGTTGTTCTTCGTCCTCATACCGGGAGTCGCTCAGTCGGTCCTCGGCTCGACCATCGACCGGCTCCAGGCCCACTCCGACCTGGGGAGCTCCCTGTCCACCTACGTCATGGACGACGGCCTGTCGGGGCGCTTCGTCCTCATGGGCGTACTCACGATCATGGTCGCCGTCGTCGCCCACCGGGCGCGCCGGGCCGGTCGGCACGAGCAGGACATCGACGGGCACCGTCACCGTGACTGAACCCGACGTCGTCCACCCGCCGGCCGGGCCACGGCCGGTTCCGCGGATGCAGACCGTCGGTGACGCCGCTCACGATGCGGTTCCGATCGTGATCGGCTACGTAACCCTGGGGCTGGCCGCCGGGATGCTGCTGGTCGCCCAGGGGCTGTCCTGGTGGTGGGCGCCGGTGTGGAGCCTGGTCATCTACTCCGGAACCATGCAGATGCTGCTGGTACCACTGGCCGGAGGCGGCGAGTCACTGGCGACCATCGCCCTGTCCACCGGCTTCGTCTCGGGCCGGCACGTCTTCTACGGCCTGGGTTTCCCCCTGGACCGGGTGCGCGGCGGACTGCTCATCCGTCTCTACGCCGTCCACGCCATCACTGACGAGGTCTATGCGCTGCTGGCAGCGCGCGACCGGAGAACCATGAGCGGGCGTTACCTGGTGTCCGTCGAGGTGATCAGCCACTCCTCATGGGTGGCGGGCACCACCGTCGGCGCACTGACCGGGACGGCGCTGGTCTCCCTGGTGGGCGAGCGCATCGAGCTGCTCAGTTTCGTGCTCACGGCCCTGTTCGTGGTCCTGGCCATTGAGAACTGGCGCAACCACCCCGATATCGGGGTGCTGTGCCTGGGGCTGGTGGCCGGCGGCATCGGCCTGGCGGTGGGCGGCTCGGCCGCGCTGCTGAGTGCCCTGGTCGTTCTCGCCGTCGGCCTGGTGGGTCTGTACGCCTGGCGCGGCCGCGGCCACCGCCCCGAGTCTCCTGAGCCGATGTCGGAGCGGGGGACGGCCGCCTGATGCTCACCAATCCGCAGATCACGATCGCCGTCGGGCTCGTCGCCGCCATCACCTTCGTCTGCCGGATCGCCCCCTTCGTACTGCTGCGCGGACGCAGGAACAACGCGTTGCTGGGCTTCCTGTCCCGGGCGATGCCTCTGGGCGTCATGATCGTCCTGGTGGCCTACACGCTCGGCGGGGTGAGCATGACACCGTCGACCTGGCTGCCGGCGGCCGGCGGGATCGGCACGACAGCGGGACTGCACCTGTGGCGGCGCTCGATCGGGCCATCGCTCATCGGTGGCACCGGCGTCTACGTCATCCTCAGCCTCCTGCTGACCTGACCCCACCGGCAGGATGTCTGTCCCCGAACGCGTGGAGGGTCCCCGTCCGTTCGAGGATGCACCCGGCCGCGCAGAAAGCCCCCGCCCGCGGCAAGGCAGGGCGGCATCTCCCCAACGGTGACGAGGGCCCCGCGGGCGTGGCGGCGCGCCGGCCAGTAGGCTGCGACCGTGCCTGTCGACGTCAATCGCCCCGGCCCCTGGATGCACCGCGACCTCACTGCCCGCGGCACCCGTTTCCATGTCGCACTGGCGGGACCCGAGTCCCCGAGCGGCAGCGGGCCCCTGACCCTCCTGGTCCACGGCTTCCCCGAGTGCTGGTGGACCTGGCGCCACGTCATCCCCGCCCTCGCGCAGGCCGGGCACCGCGTGGCGGCCCTCGATCTGCGCGGCTTCGGCGGCTCGGACCGGCCGCCATCGGGCTACGACATGGTGACGCTGGCCCAGGACCTCGCCGCCGTGGTCCGCTCCCTGGGCCACGAGCGGGCCGTGGTCATCGGCGCGGGACTCGGCGGCCAGATCGCCTGGGCACTGCCGCACGTGGCACCGGGCCTGACGACGGCGATGGTTCCGGTGGGCGCCCCCCACCCCTTGGCGCTGCGGTCGCTGTGGAATCGGGCGCTGTCGGGGTCGGCGCTGCAGTACGCGAGCTTTCAGGTCCCGGTTCTGGCAGAGCGGCGTCTGCGCAACCGCGGCGCCCTGGAGGGGCTGCTGCGTTCCTGGGCCGGACCGCACACCCGGGAGGCGGTGGCCGAGGAGGCCTCTTACTACGCCGAGCTCCTGTCCCGCCCCGGCGCCGCCCGCACCGCCCTGGAGCCGATGCGCAACCTCGTGCTGTCCCGTGCGGAGACGGCGGCGCTGGAGCGGCCGGTGACAGTGCCCGTTCTGTCGATCCAGGGCGAGATCGACCCCGTCCAGCCCGCCCAGGCCTACGCGCGCGACACCCACCACGTGACCGGCGTCCTGCGCCAGGTGACGATCCGCCGCTGCGGCCACTTACCGCAGGAGGAGACCCCGGCCGAGCTCGTCCGGGCCCTGCTGCCCTTCCTGGCCGACGTCTCCCCGGCTGCCTCCTCCTGATCTCCTCTTCACGCCTCGAGCCGAGCATTATTCCGCGTAAGCCCTACGACTTTTCTGTAGGGCTACGCGGAATAATGCTCGGTTCGACAGGTGCGGTGCGGTCAGCTCGACGCCGTCGCCCGACTTCCAGGCGACGAGCGGCGCCGGCTCACACCGGCTGGCGCAGGTTGTCCATGAGGGGCCGGCGGTCGAGCTGCGCGGGCAGCCAGGTGGTCGCCACCGCCAGCACCAGCGAGATCCCGCTGACGAGCACCAGCAACACCACCGGGATCGAGGAGGACAGGACCGTCATCCCGCCTCCGGAGTACAACGCGGCGTTGACGGCGCTGAAGGCAGTGGCCGCCAGCCCGAAGAGGATGCCGGTGCCGGCGTAAATGACTCCCTCCAGCGCGGTGGAGGCCAGCACTGTCCTGGTCCGCGCCCCAATGACTCCCAGCAACGCGCCCTCCTGGCACCGGGCCCGCCCCACCATGGCGATGTTGGCGATCCCACCGACCCCGGCGATGAGGAAGATCGGCACCCCGATGGTGAGGAACCCGTTGACCGAGCCCTGCGCACCGACGGCCTGCCCGGCGCCGACGGCGGCGTAGGCGGTGCCGGTCATGGCCACGGCAAGGGCGAAGGGAACGATCGTCGTCATCGACACAGAGGCGCGGTGGCGGGCATTGGCGCGAGCGGCGAACCAGGCGGGGCTGCGACCCGGGATGAGCGCGGTCCACCCGGTCAGCAGCGGCCGCAGGGTCCAGTTCGGCACGCACAGGGCCGCGATCGCGGCGATGATCCCCATGCCTCCGCCGATCGTAGCGCGTTCCCCGGCCTGTCGAGGCATGTCCTCCAGGTCCAGCGCCGCCAGCTCCTCGGGGCTGAGGGGCAGGTTGATGAGGATGGACATGATGACCACGGGGAAGAGCAGCATGAGGGCGGTCCCCCACTGCCACCACCGGGTCCGGGTCTGCGGAGCCGTGGACTCCCGCAGCGCCTGCATCTCGGGGACCGACGCCGCCCGCCGGGCCGGCCCCATCCCGCCCAGGACGCAGAAGAGCGTTGTCGCTCCGATGGCCAGCGGCACCCCGAAGCCCGGCATGACCACCGGCAGGTCGTCCGGGAAGCCTCTGAACTCCCGCCAGGTGAGTAGGTAGACGCGGGTCAGCGGCAGCGAGGCCACCGCTCCGAGAGCTCCTCCGAGCAGCCCGACCACCCCGACCTGCCCCAGGATGATGCGGCGGATGCGGCTGCCGGGGATGCCCAGGACCTTCCACAGGGCGTGCGAGCGCTGCTGAGCCGAGACGGTGAGTCCCAGCGTCGTGGACAGGATGACGGCGGTGGCCAGCCCCGCGTAGGACACGAGGCTGGAGCCGATGATGTGGGAGGCATTGATGAGCTCGGCCGAGCCCTGGGCCTGGGCCCAGTTCAGGGCGCTGTACCAGGCGGTGATGATGACGCCGATGATGGCGCCGCCGACGGTGGCGACGAGCAGCGACCACAGCCATTGGCGGGCGTGGTGGCTCAGGTCGTTCCAGATGAGTGTGACCATGTTCTTCTCCTGCTCCTGTCTCGCTCAGGCGGCGCGCGCAGCTCGGGCCGAGTGGACGAGCTCGGCGATCTGGCGGGCGTCACGGCAGCTGGTCCACTGCACCAGGTGCCCCTGGCTCATGACGGCGACAGCGTCGGCCTTGGCGGCGGCCTCGACGTCGTGCGTCACCATGACCACGGTGGTCCCCTGCTCGGTGAGCCGGCACAGCCAGTCCAGGACGAGGGCGGCGGAGTCCAGGTCGAGGGCGCCGGTGGGCTCGTCGGCGAAGACGATCCGGGGCCGGCTGGCCATGACGCGGGCGATGGCCACTCGCTGGCGCTCCCCGCCGGAGAGCTGGTGGGGCTTGAGGCCGGCGCGGTGAGCGAGCCCGACGGCGTCGAGGGCCGCCCGGGTCTGGGCGTCACTCAGGGGACGCCCGGCCAGGCGCGAGGGCATGGAGACGTTGTCGGCGGCGCTCAGGGAGGCGATGAGGTTGTACTCCTGGAAGACGAAGCCGACGTGGCGGGCGCGGAACCGGGCGCGCTCGGCGGGCCGCATCCCGGAGGTGACGGTGCCGAGCATGGTCACCTGGCCGTCGGTGGGCTCATCGAGGCCGGCCATGCAGTGCAGCAGCGTCGACTTGCCAGAGCCGGAGGCTCCGACGACGGCGGTGAAGCTGCCCTCGGGCAGGTCGGCGTCGACGTGGTCCAGGGCGGTGACGCGGGCGTCCTGGCGGCCCGGCACGTCGTAGACGCGGGTGAGGCCGCGCAGTCGGATGGCGACGGACGACGAGGCGGCCATCCCGGGAGGCGGCGTGAATGGGGCGGAGGCAGCGGTCGGGTCGGAGGGCGTGAGCGGCGGGTGAGCAGTCATGCCCCCAGCCTGACGGCGCCGGCCCTCCCATCCCATCCTGCCATCTGGCGGACCGGGGGTGGGGCTAGCCCGACACCGGCCCAGGCCGCCTCCGCGGGCACCGCTCTCAAACGCCCATCAAACGCCCACCTGCGGGCACAGCCCGGCCTCGAGCAGCGCGCACTCACCGCAGCGCGGCGAGCGGGCCGAGCACACCCGGCGCCCGTGCTCGATGAGCCGGTGGCAGCCGTCGGTCCAGCGCCACGGCTCCCACAGGGACGCGATGTCCTTCTCCACGCGCACCGGGTCCTTCGACGTCGTCCACCCCAGGCGGCGTGAGAGCCTCCCCACGTGGGTGTCCACGGTGATAGCGGGCTGCCCGAAGGCGTTGCCGAGCACGACGTTGGCGGTCTTGCGCCCCACCCCCGGCAGGGAGACGAGGTCCTCGCGGCTGCGCGGGACCCGGCCGCCGAAACGCTCACCGAGCGCCTGGCCGATGCCCAGCAGGTGCCCGGCCTTGGCCCGCTGGAATCCCAGGGGCCGCAGGATCGCCTCGACGTCCTCTCGTCGGGCGGCCCCCAGGGCGGCGGGATCCGGGTAGCGCTCGAAGAGCTCCGGCGTGACCGTGTTGACACGCGCGTCGGTGGTCTGGGCGGACAGGACGGTGGCGATGAGCAGCTGGAAGGGGCCGTCGTGGTCGAGGGAGCAGGCGGCGTCGGGATAGAGGGCGATGAGCTCGTCGTCCACAGCGCCCGCCCGCCAGGCCCGGTCCGCCACGGCCGAGACCTCAGAGACATCGGGGGCCTCCAGGGCAGCGCCGGCCGATACCGCCGCGGCCTCACTGCTCACCATTCTGCCCACCTCGTCCTCCTTCTGCGATCTCGCCGGTGGGCTGTCGGCGCACCGGACCCCGCACTCCTTTTCTATAGGACCGCCATTGCACTCGATCCGGTCACCCGCCCACAACCACGCACGGTTCGCCATTGTCACAAGACGCACCCGATTTTGCTCACTCCTCTTTGACCTGCAACACACGGAGGCTACAATGCTCGACGGCGTGCCACAGGTCACAAGCCGTGGCAGGATAGACCCGAGGGCTCCCGCATGCGGGATGCCAGCCCCCTAACCACCAGGAGGATCTCCGTGGAAGACAGCATTATCTCCAGGATCCCGCTCTTCGAGGGCCTCAACCCCGATGAGCAGGAGGAACTGCGCGCCATGATGACGCAGACGACTCTGCGCCGTGGCGAGACCCTCTTCAACGAGGGCGACTCAGGCGACCGCCTCTACATTCTCCTCTCCGGGAAGGTGAAGCTCGGCCACGCCAGCGCCGACGGCCGCGAGAACCTGCTCGCGGTGCTCGGCCCCGGCGAGATCGTCGGCGAGCTGACCCTGTTCGACCCGGGCCCGCGCTCCACCACCGCCACCGCCGTGGCCCCCACCGAGCTCCTGACGCTGGACCACAACCAGCTCATGACCTTCGTGGAGTCCCACCCGCAGCTGGCCAAGGACATGCTGCGCGCCCTGGCCCAGCGCCTGCGCCGCACCAACACGGCGCTGGCCGACCTCGTCTTCTCCGACGTGCCCGGACGCGTGGCCAAGGCCCTGCTGGACCTGGCCGACCGCTTCGGCTCGCCCACCGACGACGGCGTCCACGTCCCCCACGACCTCACTCAGGAGGAGCTCGCCCAGCTGGTGGGCGCCTCACGCGAGACGGTCAACAAGTCGCTGGCGGAGTTCGTCTCCCGCGGCTGGATCCGCTTGGAGGGTCGTGCCGTCACACTGCTCGACGTCGATCGGCTGCGCCGTCGCGCCCGCTGAGGGCCCGTTTCGGGTCTCGAGCCCTCCCGCGCAGAAGCATCCACGCCAGATGCCGACGCCCCGGCACACCACTGACACGCCGCCGAATACAGCACAGACGACGGCGCGCCGCATCCGCGGCGCGCCGTCGGTGCTGCCGGTGCTCGCGCGAACGCCCCTCAGGGCCGGGGCCGCTTGAGGTAGGCGACGAGGTTGTCCGTGCCCGACGGCCCGGGCACGACCTGGACGAGCTCCCAGCCGTCGGCGCCCCACTGATCGAGGATCTGCTTGGTGGCGTGGGTGATGAGGGGAACGGTGACGTACTCCCAGGCAGTCGAGGGGGTGGCGGCACCGCCGCCGGACAGGTGATCGGAGGATGTAGTCATGGGGCTCAGCCTAGAGCCCGCACCGGGATGCCGAAAGCCCGACTGCGGGCGACCTCAGGAGGCACAGCGCACCCGGGCCAGGATGCGAGGGGCGCGGCGGGCATGGATCTCCGCGACGAGCTCATCGTCCTCGCGCTGAAGCCACAGCCCCCAGTCGTCGACCTCGGGGAAGCGCCGCAGCAGCGCCCGCCTCTCCCGCTCAGTGAGCCCGCCCCAGACGCCGAAGCTGGACTCGGAGTTGAGCGCCTCGGCCAAGCACTCCATACGAACCGGGCACGCGAAGCACAGCGACCTGACATCACGCTGCTCGGCCCCCTTGCCGAAAAGCTGGTCGGGCTCGACGGTTGCGCAGGCCGCTCGGGCCGCCCAGGTCTGGTCGTCTTGAGTCATCCTCACTCCCGATTCATTCAACGGCCGACGCCGCTGTCAGACGCGTCACAGCCGTTACCGTATGGCAACCGAGCGCCTCACACCAAATCCCACCCCTGCGATCCGGACACCCCCTGCGACACCAGCCCCATCAAGACCGGCGCACACCAGGCAGATCAAGAGGAGTTCTCTGAGAGCGAGCCGTTTACCGGGCATCACCCCACCCCGACCCCACCTTTCGCAAGGTTGGGAAAACCACTTGTCACGGTCCGGTGGAGCCGTCGGGGCCGTGATTTTCCGTCGACGAAGCGTGATCTCGACGTAACCTCTCCCTGAATATTTCTTGAGACTTCTCTGGGTGCTTGAGAATCACCTCACTGTTCAGATGCCCTCACTCCTCGCGGGCCACCCGCCGACGGCGCCCCGCCGGCTCGGGCCGCCCTCACCGAAGCAGGCCTGGGAACACTCCTAGGCTCTTCTCAGATCGCAGGGGGTCTACGCCACTGCAACACCGCGGGGATTCCACGTAGGCTGACGCCATGGCGAAATCCTCTGCGCGTGGGCGCTCCCTGACACCGCCCCAGGTCGTCTCGATGCTCGCGATCTTTCTGGCACTGTCAGGCGTTGGCGGGGTCCTGTCCGCCGGCTTCGCAACCCCCTTCGTGGGCGTCACGGCGGCACTGACCAAGGCCTCCGCCGAGCTCTTCGAAGAGCTCCCCAGCGACTTCGACGTCCAGCAGCCCAGCCAGATCTCGACCCTGTACGCGGCCGACGGCCAGGAGATCACCCAGTTCTACGCGGAGAACCGCATCGTGGTCCCCCTCAGTGAGATCTCGGTCAACATGCAGAACGCGATCGTCGCCGTGGAGGACCAGCGCTTCTACCAGCACCAGGGGGTCGACCCCACCGGCATGGTGCGCGCCCTGGTCTCCAATAACGCCGGCGGCTCGCGTCAGGGCGCCTCCACACTCACGCAGCAGTACGTGCGCAACACGCTCATCGAGACCGGCCTGAAGAACGATGACCACAAGATCATCAAGGACGCCACCGAGAGCACCGTGGCCCGCAAGCTGCGGGAGATGAAGTTCGCCCTCAGCCTGGAGCAGAAGTACTCCAAGCAGCAGATTCTCGAGGGCTACCTCAACATCGCCGCCTTCAGCCCCTCCACCTACGGGGTCGAGGCCTCCGCCCGGCACTACTTCAGCAAGTCGGCCAGTGAGCTGACAGTGGCGGAGGCGGCCCTCATGGCCGGCACCACCAACGCCCCCAGCGCCTACGACCCCGTCACCCAGCCGGAGCTGGCCAAGAACCGCATGGACTGGGTTCTGGCCAAGATGCTGGAGGAGAAGTTCATCACCCAGGAGCAGCACGACGAGGCCGTGGCCACCCCGATCGAGAGCATGCTCCATGTCTCGGATTCCCCGGCCGGCTGCGGCGCCGCGGGTACCGCCGCCTACTTCTGCACCTACGTGGTCAACGAGATCCTCGGGTCGGAGAACTTCGGGGCCAACGTCGCCGCCCGGCGCCAGGTCCTGCAACGCGGCGGACTGAAGATCACCACCACCCTGGACCTCAATCGGCAGAGCGCCGCCGATGGCGTGATTCAGGCCAACACCCCGATCGGGAACTCCGACGGGGCCAACTCCACAATCGCCTCGATCGAGCCTGGTACAGGAAAAATCCGAGCCATCGCTCAGAACACCAACTACGAGGATTCTCAACTCGTCTTCGCGGCGGACGCCAAGCACGGTGGAGTCGAGCTCCCCGACGGGAACGTCGGCTTCCAGCCCGGCTCGACGTTCAAGGCACTTATCCTGACCGAATGGCTCAAGAACGGCCATACCGCCGGACAAACAGTGAACGCCTCCGGGCCAAGAACCTACCCGCCCAACACGTTCAACGTTCCTTGCGACCCCGATCGCGCTGCCGGCTCCTGGACCGTGAACAACGTCGCCGGCACCACCGCCGGCGTCATGACCGTCAGGGACGCCACGAAGCAGTCCATGAACGTGGGCTTCACCGAGATGCTCAGGCAGCTGGACGTCTGCGAGGTGACACGGTTCGCCGCTTCCGTCGGCATTACCAAGGCGGACGGGACCCCATTGGATCCAGAACCCTCTCTGGCCCTGGGCGCCAACCCTGTGCCTCCGCTCAGCATGGCCAATGTCTATGCGACCTTCGCCTCCGGCGGCAAGTACTGCAAGCCCATCGCCATCGAGTCGGTCCTGGATGCGAGCGGCACCTCGATGGCGGTTCCCAGCGCCGACTGCACCCAGGCCCTGGAGGCGAAGGTCGCTGATCAGACGGCGACCACGCTCCAAGCCACGTCGGAACCCGGAGGTACTGCCAAGGACGCCGCAATCGGGAGGCCCATCGCGGGCAAGACCGGAACCACGGACGAGGCCGAGAACGCCTGGTTCGTGGGCTTCACCCCGCAGTTGTCCACCGCGGTCTGGATCGGTGACGCGAAGGAGAGCAGCAGGAGCCTCGTAGGCAGGACCATTGGTAATCGCTACTTCGATAAAATGTACGGAAGCGACTTGGCCGTGCCGATGTGGCGCGACTACATGTCGCAGGCCCTTGCCAATGACCCGTATCTGCCCATCCCCTCCCACTCGTGAGCGACGTGAGGTCGTTATCCGGCGTCACAATCACCGTGAGCCCATCCCCTCCCACTCGTGAGCGACGGCCGCATGGCACGGATGAACAACTGAACAGAAGAGGACTCCACTGTCCATGACGCCCTCCCCTGCCGGCCGCACGGTCCTGTCCGTTGTCGGCGCCACCGCCGCCCTGGGGGCGGCCACGCTGGCCTACAGCCTCATCGAGGCCCGGTGCCCCGTCCTGCGTCGCATCGACGTACCGGTTCTCGCCCCCGACGAGAAGCCCCTCACGGTGCTGCACCTGGCCGACCTGCACCTGACGGACCGCACTGAGGCGCGGGTGACGTGGGTGCGCCATCTGGCGCGGCTACGGCCCGATGTCGTCGTCAACACCGGCGACAACCTGTCCCTGGCCTCCGGGCTGGAGCCGCTGCGGCGGGCGCTGGAGCCATTGACGGACCTGCCCGGTGCCTTCGTCATGGGCGACCACGACTACCGCACCACCGTGTTCCGTCTGCCCACGCGTTACCTGTACCGCGACCCGCGCGGGGCCGCAAGTCGCGTGCGCGAGGAGGATATCGAGACCCTTCCCTGGGAGGAGGTCCGTGACCTGCAGGCGGCCGGAGGCTGGGCGGACCTGACCAACCGGCGCGGCTCGATCGTCGTTCGCGGGCGGCGCATCGAGCTGGTCGGCGTCGACGACCCGCATGCCAACCGCGACGTCTTCCCCGACCCCGAGGATGCTGCGTCGGTAGGGTCGGCAGGGTCAGCCACATCCCTCCCGGCGATCCGTGACCGGGAGGGCCGGGCGCTGAGGCTGGGACTCACGCACGCCCCCTATCGGCGGGTCCTGGAGGCGATGTGCACCGACGACGTCGACCTGGTCCTGGCCGGTCACACCCATGGCGGGCAGTTGTGCGTGCCCGGGGTGGGGGCGCTGGTGACCAACTGCGATCTGGACCGGGGGCGCGCCTCGGGGCTGTCGCAGTGGCCGGGACGACTCGGGGACCCGCGGGCAGCCGACCACATGTACCTGCACGTCTCGGCCGGGCTCGGCACGAGTCCCTTCACACCCGTGCGCCTGGCCTGCCGGCCCGAGGCCACGCTGCTGCGGCTGCTGCCTGTCTGAGGGACGGCGCGCGCCACCAGCACTTCGACAAAAACTTCATAAATGACGCGGAGCCGTGTCGTCTATGAAGTTTTTGTCGAAGTGTGAGGGCCTGGGCACGGCAGTCAGTGACGCCAGCGGGCGAAGCCGCCCTCGGAGCTGATGACCTGCCCGGTGACCCAGCGGGCCTCGTCGGTGAGCAGCCACGTGATGAGCCGGGCGGGGTCGTCAGGCTCGCCCCAGCGCCCCTGGGGGAACATGGCCGCTGTCGCCTGGCGTATCTCCTCTGTGACGTAGCCGGTGTCGACGGGACCGGGATTGACCGTGTTGACGGTGATGCCGGCGTCGATGAGCTCGTCGGAGATGGTCAGTGTGACGCCGGCAATGGCGGCCTTGGCGGCGGCGTAGGCGATCTCCCCGGGTAGGGGCGCCAGGCCCTGACCGGAGGTGAGGAAGACGATGGCGCCGCGGCGGCGCCCGGGGCCGGACGGGACGGGCGCGGCGAAGCCCTCCTGGGCGGCGAAGGCCTGTGCCAGGAGAATGGAGGCGCGGGCGTCGACCGCCCAATGGGCGTCCAGGACGTCCTCAGTCATCTCGGAGAGCGGTCCGTCGGGACTGCTCATGGCCTGATTGCACACGAGGGCATCAAGGTGGCCCACGGCGGCCGCGGCCTGCTCGACGACGCGGCCGGGCTCCCCGGGGACGGCCAGGTCGGCGGGGATGTCGACAAGGCGGGCCGAGCCGACCAGGTGGGTGCGGATGGAGGCCATGACGGCCTCGACGTCGTCGGCGCCCCAGGGCTGGGAGGCATCGTGAGAGCAGTAGTGGTGGGCGACGATGCTCGCCCCGTAGTCGGCGGCACGGCAGGCGATGGCGTGGCCGATGCCGACACGGCGGCTGACGCCGGTAACCAGCACTGTGCGGCCGGCCAGGGGAAACGGGTCGCGACCCGCGGAACCGGCTGGAGCGGCGGAGCGGTTGGCATGGTGAGCGTCGATGGCCATACCGGCGAGTGTAGAGGCTGCGCCAGTCGGCGGTGGTGATCGGGAGAGGGTCGTGCTGGTGACCCGGATCTGAATCGCAGACGGGGACATTCGGCATCGACGGGTGCGCGGTGTTCCGGCAGGGACTTCCTGCGCAACCGGGCGCAGGATTCCGCTCCCCGCAGGCGTCGCACGGAGCCCGTCGGTGCAGATCCGGGGTGATACGGGCCTCCCCACGGCGTCGATCGTCTCCAACCGCGCAGGAGGGCCAACGGACTGGCCGGGTCAGGCCTCGGTGCGGTCCAGCTCGCGGGCGAAGGCCTCGTGGTTGGTCTGCGAGGACAGGACGAAGCGGATGAGCTCAAGGCGGCCGGCGGCTTCAGGCTCGGTGCGGGAGCGGTCTTCGACGGCGCGGGCCCGGGCCACGGCGATCTCGGCGACCTGGGCGATGGGCCAGCCGTAGACACCGGCAGAGACGGCCGGCAAGGCGACGCCGACGCAACCGAGCTGAACGGCGAGCGTCAGGGACGCATCCAAACAGGCCCTCAGCAGGGCGGGGTCGTCCTGGCCCGCGTGACGGTTAGGGCCGACGGTGTGGATGACCCAGGACGCGGGCAGGTCGAATCCGGGCGTGGCCACGGCGCGGCCGACCGGCAGTCCGTCGGGCAGCTCGGCGGCGCGCAGCCTCTGGCAGGCCTCGAGCAGTCGAGGACCAGCGGCGCGGTGGATGGCACCGTCGACTCCCCCGCCGCCCAGGAGCGTGCTGTTGGCGGCATTGACAATGGCATCGACCTTCTCGGTGGTGATGTCGCCGACGACGGCCTCGATGCGCATGATGGGGACTCCTGTTCCACTGCGGGTGCTCGGGTCGGTCTCTTCGGGCCGGATGCCGGGGCCGGGTCTCATGAGAGACGACGCGGAGCCGGCCAGTCCCAAGCCGATCACGGGCAGCCTGCCATGGGCACCGTCGGATGCCAACCGGGCCAGGAAGGGGTGGGCGCCTACGTGACGCACGACTCAGCGGCTCCGATTTCCTCCCCGCGGTGGGTGGAGGCTATGCTGTCGCC
>ERZ773075.701-NODE-701-length-22953-cov-52.2051_pt1 | contig 22953 bp, 19 predicted proteins | sample MGYA00580614_ERZ773075 | MGnify/ENA primary metagenome ERZ773075 (study PRJEB29015, sample SAMEA2738021) | human oral metagenome | biome: human oral; feature: human-associated habitat; material: dental | place: China | collected 2043 ... | reverse complement strand
TGCCCACAGCAGCTGGCCCAGCCCCGGACCACCCGGGACCACCAACAAGGTAACGGGGCATTGCTGCAGCGCTCGGCCTCCATGCGGGAGCGCTCGTGTGCTTCTCACTCCTGGCAGGTGTCGTGGCTGCCTGGAGCGGCAGCGCCTTCGGTGCGGCGATTGGTGTCGTTGGCGTCGTTCTTCTCGCAGGTTCGGCTTTGTCGTCAGACGCCTATAAGTGGACGCCGATGTCACTCCTATCGCCCGGATCGGTACTCGCTGGATAGGGAATGACGCAGCTCACCGCTTGCGTTGCCATCACAGCGTGCGCTCTCACGGTTCTGCTCGCGCTCACCTCCGCACGTCCTCTGCGCGTCGTTAAATTGCTCTCGGGGCGGCGCCTCTTCATGCCGCTCAGCATGTCCTTATCGAAGGGAGATCACGATGAGTTCCACGACTACTACGATGAGTAGATCGGTGATCAGAGCCGACGCCGTGAGCCGGACCATCTCCGGTCGTCACGTGATCGATGACCTGTCGATGTCTGTCGAGCGAGGAGCCGTATTCGGGCTCCTCGGGCCCAATGGCGCCGGGAAGACCACCACGGTGCGCCTTTTGACGGGCTTGCTCGCCCCGGACTCCGGGACCATCGAGGTCCTGGGCAGGCATATGACTCCGAAACGGGCCGCCGCCCTGCGGAGCCGAATCGGAGTGCAGACCGACTACCGTCTGTACAAGGAGTTGACACTGCGCGAGAATCTCAGGTTCTGGGGTGAGCTCCACGGCCTGGATTCCGCGAACATCGATCGGCGGATCAGCGACCTGGCCCAGCTGTTCGCCCTATCGGAGCGCCTTGACAGCCGCGTCGGGGAGTTCAGTAAGGGCATGACCCTCAAGGCGGTCATCGCCAGAACCCTCCTGCCCTCGCCCGACGTGGTCTTCCTCGACGAGCCCACGGCCGGACTGGACCCGGAGGCCGCTGAGAGTCTGCTCGCGTATCTGCGCACGATAGCCAATGGCGGTACCAGCCTGTTCGTGTGCACTCACCAGCTCCACGGCTTCGAGGGCTTGTGCGATCGCATCGGAATCCTCGTGGATGGCCGCCTCGTCGTGGAGGGCGTTGTTGAGGATCTGATCGCCGACAGGTGGCCGGATCAATGGCTGGACATGAGGACCGATGATCCTGGACGTGCGCGGGAGGCGCTCGCGTCGGTGGGTATCTCCGGCGTTCCCGAGAAAGGGACGGTGCATGCGTGTGTCGGCAGTGCCGAGCGCGCCCACGTGGCCGTGCGCGCCGTCGTCGGGGCGGGAGTCCGACTGGACGCCGCGGTGCCCCGCCGTCACACATTGAAGGAACTGTATTTCGCGACTATCGAGGAGAAAGCATCATGATGGCGGAGTCTGCGAATTCTACGGGTCTCAGTCGGCGCCGTATGTTGGTCCTGATCAGGAAGGAGTGGCGTCAGGCCCTCCGGGACACCAGCGCTCTCGTGCCCGTCATCCTGTTCCCCGTCCTCTTCAGCATCGTCCTGCCCGGACTGGCCGTCAGGCTGGTCGTGCGCTCGGGCTTTCCCGGGGAGTGGACGCATGGCTTTGAGCCCTTCCTGGACCTCGTCTCCTCCGTTTCCAGCGCCGATACGGGGCCGCAGCAACTGCTTGTGACCGCCATTGTCACCTACGTATTCGCGCCTCTCATCCTCATTATTCCGGTCATCGTCTCCACCGCGAGCGCGACGGCGGCCTTCGTGGGGGAGAGGGAGCGAGGAACTCTTGAAGGAATCCTCTACGGCCCGATCACGGTGCGCGAGCTCTTTCTGGCCAAGACTCTGGCGTCGGTCGTGCCGGCGGTGCTGCTGACGTGGGCGGCCTTCCTCTGCTTCTCGGTGATCGTGGATGCTATGGCTTGGCCGGTCATGGGAGGGATCGTCTTCCCGGACGCCACATGGATTTTCGCCGCCCTGATCCTCGTTCCGCTCATCGCCTTCCTCGTCATCAGCGTCATCGTCGGTGTGTCGAACCGAGCCAAATCAGTGCAGTCGGCTCAAGGGGTCGCGGTATTCTTCATCCTTCCACTGGTGGGGATGGTGATATCGCAGGTCGCTGGCGCTCTCCTCTTCGATTGGAGGGTCGTGGTGCTGCTGGGAGTCGTGCTGGCGGTGCTCTGCGTGATCGCGTATCAGCTGGTGGCTCGTCTCGTTCAGAACGACGAGATCATTCTGAAGATCTGAGGGTGGGCGATAGCAGTGACAACAGTTGTGAAGTGTATGGAGAATCTCGACTTTTTTCTGCGCGATGGGAGTCCGGTTACCGTGGTCATGGACCCGGTTCTGCGTGGGAGTCCAGCGCATGAGCGGCTGAGGACAGCCCGTTCGCTCTCAGGAGCGCAATGGGTTGATCTGCCCCCCGGAGGCGGGCGGAATGGAGGCGGCTCGTGCGGTGGCGGAGCAGGTTTCCGCAGGGGGCTGGTGCTTGGCCCTGGGCGGCGGCACCACGATGGATACCGTCAAGGTTGCGCGGATGCTCTCCACTCGGGCCTCATCACGGGATTTCGCTGTCGGCGAGATGTTCCTGGACTGGCCGATGCCAATGAGCCGACCGTGGAGAATTGTCACTCTTCCCGCCACGATAGGAACAGCCAGCGAGGTGACTGCAGTGGCGGTGGTGCGGTACAGGGATCGGCGCGTTCTCCTGCGCGGTCCCGAGTTGCGGCCCGAGGTTGCCTGTTTCGACCCGCGACAGACTCATCATCATGGACAGGTGGGGTGCGCCGCGGCCTGCCCTGGCGGGTGTGAGTCCCAAGGACGTGCATGACCTTCTGTCCTCCTCTCTGGAAGGGCGTGGGGCATGACCGGGCAGGAGCTTGTCGGATACGCAATCGCCACAGAACAGTCCGCTCCGGCTGAGTGCGTAGAGTTGGCGCGGTATGCGGAAGCCCGAGGCTTCCACGGGTTCATGGTGGGCGATCACTTTCAGCCGTGGGTTCCCAGCCAAGGGCAGGCCGCCCACGTCTGGGCCCTGCTCGGGGCGCTGGGCTCCCAGGTGGAAAGTGATCTCGTCACGGGAGTCGCAGCACCGGGATACCGCATGCATCCGGCGCTCATGGCGCAGGCGGCCGCCACCCTCGCCTGTCTGTGCCCGAGACGGCTCATGCTCGGGCTCGGCCAGGGTGAGGCACTCAATGAGCATGTTGTCGCCCCCTACTGGCCGGAGACCAGAGAGCGAACGGATCGCCTGTTCGAGGCGATTGAACTCATCGACCGCTTATTCACCGCTTCGCTCCAAGGGAAGCAGTGCCGATTCAAGGGGCGCTTCCACCGGATGGAGCGCACGCGACTGTGGCCGATGCCCTCGGAGCCGCCCCCATTCTGGTGGCCGCGGGAGGGCCTGTTAACGCTCGTCGTGCAGGTGAGCACGCTGATGGGCTCAACACGGTGGCTGCTCCACTAGATCGTCTCCGCCGAGTTCTGGACGCCTTCCACAGCGCGGTTCCCGAACGGGAGCCCCGGTATCCGCGCGAGGTGTTTCTTCAGGTGCACCTCAGGTGGGCGTCGACGGAGCGGGAGGCGCTTCGTAACGCGCTTGAGGAGTGGCCGACGGGAGGCATACCGTTTCCGAAGGCGGGTATCCGTTCACCGGATGACTTCAAGACGATGGCTGCACGCGTCCGTCCTGATGACGTCGAGGGCCGGATGGTGATCTCCGAGGATCCTGATGTGCACCGACAGGCACTTCAGCACTATCTTGATATGGGGGTGGATAGGATCTTTATTCACAACGTTGGAAGGAACCAGGTTGAGTGGTTCGACGAGTTCATCCGGAGCGCGCTGCCAAGGCTGCGGAGATGAGGAACCGTCCGCACTGCGTGTGAATGCTCCTCGTTATGACGGGGAGATCGTCCCGGGCCAGGACCTCGCCGAGTTGCTTCTGGCACTGGTGAGCGGGTTGGAGGACGGCGACATCGTCGTCGTCTCTTCCAAGGCCGTTGCCAAGGCCGAAGGACGGGTCGTCGAAGTCGGGGAGTCGTGGGAGCGTCAGCGCCTCATCGAGCAGGAGACTGTTCGCGAGGTCGCCTGGCGCGATACGCCGTCGGGACGTGTGAGCGTGGTGGAGAACCGGCTCGGTGTTGTCGGGGCTGCCGCCGGAGTCGATATGAGCAATGTCGTTTCGGGGTCCGCCGTACTCCCGCCGGTCGACCCCGATGCCTCGGCACGACGTATTCGGGCTAACCTGCGGCGTCTGACCGGACGGAATACGGCTATCGTCGTCTCCGATACGCTGGGGAGGCCCTGGCGTATCGGCCAGACCGATGTGGCCATTGGCTGTGCGGGAATGCCTCCGCTGCTCGATCTGTCCGGGACAGTAGACCCGTACGGCAATACTCTCAAGGTCACTGCTCCCGCCGTCGCGGATGAAGTGGCCGCTGCCGCGGAACTCGCGATGGGGAAGTTGAACGGCTGTCCCATGGCGGTCGTGACTGGCCTGGTTCGTCTGGTGCTTCCTGCGGATCAGGACGGTCCCGGTGCTCGTGCCATCCTGCGCTCGGCTGAGGAGGACTGGTTCAGGCAGGGCAGCCGCGAGGCATGGGAAGCCGGGTATCGTGCCGGTATGGCGGGAGCTGCGGGTGAGCTTTGAGGAGGAGTGGGTCGTGCTTGTTCCGGTCAAGGCGCTTGCGCTGGCCAAGAGCCGACTTGTAGTGGATTCGGATCATCGTCGACAGTTGGCTCTGGACTTTGCAGCGCATACCGTCTCGGTGGCATCCCGGGTGCCTCATGTGAAGGACACGGTGGTGATCACCGACGACGATGAGGTCATCCGTAGGCTCATGGCGCCGGGAGTCTCGTTCCTGCCCGAACCCGTTGGCCGTCCGGGCCTCAATGTTTGCTTGGAGCGGTCCGCGACGGCTGTGCGCAAGCGGCAACAGGCCCCATTAGCGATTCTGGTGGCGGATCTGCCCTGGCTGGCGGATGCCGAACTCGCCAGGGCACTGGTTTGTGCCGTGTCCTGTGACCGTGCGGTCGTTGCGGATGCCGAAGGAACGGGAACGACCCTGCTGACTGCCGGTAGGGGGCTGATGCCGCACCCCTGTTTCGGAAGGGCCTCCTTCAGGAGACACATTGCCCGCGGACACACGCCTTTGATGGGCCAGTGGCCCGGTTTGCGCCGAGACGTGGACGTGCTTGATCATCTGCGCGCGGTCGAGGAGTGGAGGCCATGAGGATCACTGTCATCGCAGGCGGCGTCGGGGGTGCTCGATTCACCACGGGTCTGCGGGATCTTGGCGAGAATGACCTGAGCATCATCGTCAACGTCGGCGATGATGCCTGGATAGACGGCATGAGAGTATGCCCCGATCTCGACTCGCAGATGTATGCGCTCGCGGGGGTCCATGATTCCGATCGCGGATGGGGGCGACGCGGAGATTCCATGCGCATCGACACTGAGTTGCGAGCCTGGGACTTCGGTGCGCGTTGGTTCGCATTGGGCGATCTCGACATCGCCACTCACATCGTGCGCACGGCGATGCTCCATGAGGGCAAATCTTTGACAGAGACGACCGATAGGCTGTGCTCCCGTTGGGACCTGGGGGCGCGGTTGCTGCCCGCGAGCGACGACTGCGCGGAGACCTGGATTAATTGCCCCGAACTGAGCGAGCCGGTCCACTTCCAGGAGTGGTGGGTACGATATCGGGCTCGCCCTCGCCCGACGAATTTCTTGTTTCGACCGGGGGATGCCGAGTTGTCGGGCGCCGCTCGCAGAGCGGTTGCACAGGCGGACCTCGTCATTGTGGCGCCTTCCAACCCGGTGGTGTCGATCGACCCTGTTCTGGCTCTGAGAGGTGCTCGTGAGGCGCTCGCTACCTGTCCGGCACCGATTGTGGGGATTTCTCCCATTATCGGTGGACGAGTGCTGCGCGGCATGGGAGACGTATGCCTCTCGGCGATCGGAGTTGCCGTGTCGGCTGCCGGCGTGGCTGAGTACTACGGCGCTCGTGGCGATGGCCTGCTCGACGCCTGGGTGGTGGATGATGTGGATGTCGACGAGGTGCCGGCGATCAAGGCACTAGGCATCCACTCGGTTCCCACCATGACGGTGATGGACACGCCTGAACGGGCTCGTCGCCTGGCCGCGACGGTAGTCTCATTAGGTAGAGATCTGTCTGCTCGCCATTGTTGACTCGGCGTTGTCCGGTCGTCAGGCCAGCCGCCAGGACTGGGGGTCGGACACCGTCGGACTTGCACCGGAATGCCCGATCCGATGGGACATAGGCTTCGGCCGGTGGGATCACCGAGCCGGACGCCCGCCGGGCCGCACGGGCGCCCGTGCTGGCGAGCGGTATGCTGCGTCCTCGACCGGGGGCCGCAGCGGCATCGCGCAAGGTGGTCCCGGGCGCTCCGACCCGCCGAAGGGAGAGACCATTGACGAGCTCGCAGACCGCACCACTCGCCCACGAGGACGACGCCGTCGAGCTGGACCGGTTGCTCGCGCTCGCTCTCGACGCGGTCCGCGCGGGGGCGCGGCTCGGGCTCGACCCGGGGGAGGAGCTGCGCATCGACACCAAGCGCAACCGCAACGACGTCGTCACCCAGATCGATCGCGGCATCGAGGCCCTCATCGCCGAGCGCCTGGCCCCCACGGGCCACCCGCTGCTGGGGGAGGAGGGGCACGCGGTCGACTCCTGGCGCGGTCGCGTCTGGGTGCTCGACCCGATCGACGGCACGCTGAACTATGTGGCGGTCCACCGCCACTGGGCGATCTCGCTGGCTCTCGTCGAGGACGGGGTTCCGGTGCTCGGGATCGTGGCCGATCCGGTGGACGACCGCCTCTGCACGGCCGTGGTCGGACGGGGCGCCCGTGCGGGTCGGCTCCTCGGGGAGGATACCGACGGCGGTCGGCGGCTGCCGCGCATCGCGGACACCCCTCTGACCGACGGCGTCGTCATCGCCCACCTCCACGCCCTGGACTGCCTGCGGCACCTGCCCGGGATCATTCGATCCTCCCGGGGCATGCGCTGCTACGGAGCGGCGGCGCTGGAGCTCGTCGAGGTGGCCGCGGGACGAGCGGGGTGCCTGGTCCACCCCTGGCTGCGGCCATGGGACGCCGCCGCCGGCATGCTGATCTGTCAGGAGGCGGGCGCGGTGGTGACCCGTCTGGACGGGACGCGACTGGACGTGCGTGAGCCGGGCTCCCTGCTGGCGGGCACGCCGAGCGCCCACGCCGAGATGGCCGAGCGCCTCGTCCTCGGCTGAGGGCCGAGCACGAGGCGGACGCTCAGGACTGCTGGGCGGCGAGGGTCACGTGCATGTGCCCGGGATAGGACGGGTCGGGCCGGGATCGTTGGTAGCTCACCGCCATGCCCAGGCGGGTGCAGGTGGTGGCGAGCCAGGACGACGCGATCAACTGGGACTGCGGGGTCTCGAGGTCCACGTCCCAGTGGAGGCCGGGCTTCCGGCGGCCCTCGAGCGCCAGGTGCTCCACCGGCTGGATGGCGGGGGCCCCGGCGCCGACGAGGGACGAGGCCGAGCGCCGGACCTCCTGCGTGGAGATGATGAGGAAACCGCCCGAGCCGACGTGATCTCCGGCGCGCTTGAGTATCTCGCAGCGCTGGACGGCGTCGAACAGGGCGAGCCCGGCGGCCGGGATGTGGACGGCCTTGAACTCCTCGGGGAACCAGAAATTCCGTATGTCCGTCAGCCGCAGCTCGACGCGCGTGGCGATGTCGGCGCGCTCCGGCGTGGAGGGGACGAGCCGCTCGGCCATAGTGGCCAGGTTCTCGGAGTCGATGTCCGCGGCGAGAACATGATGCCCGGCGGCCGCGATGAGGAAGGGCGACCGGGGCCCGCCGCAGCTGAACTCGAGGACGCGTCGCTTGGCTAGATTGGGCGGACCGACCTGGGAGAGAACGTCGAGCACGCTCTCGATCTCGAAGTGGTCGTGCGCGGCGGCGGAATGAGCGCCCGCCGCGCTTGAGACGGGGCGCAGCGGCGCGGCCTCAGTGACGGGGGAATTCCATGGGAATTTCAATGGCATGCTTCCGGGGGAGAGTGGAATGAGCCGTGCGGGTGGAGTCCGTTCTGGACGAACCAACTCCACCCGCACGGGCAGGGACAGCCAGGGATGACCAGGGACCCTCAGGGAAACCAGGGGGTTTCAGGGAGACTTCAGGGCCCAGGGCATTCAGGGACTGTCAGGGGTGATTCAGGGACCGCATATGCCAGGGACTTCAGAGAAATGAGCGGGATCCCTCAGGGGGGGAACCAGCCGATGACGATGAGTCAGCGGCCCAACCACCACCAACTGGAACGCCAAATGTAGTACGCTCCCGAGGGAGATGAGTTCATCTACATCACCTTTCATTTCCTTGAAGTGAACCTGACAAGGACAATCATGCACGGTTCGCCGCGGCTGTACATCCTCCGGTCGTCTCCTCCGATAGGAGGATGGTCAGACCAGTCCGTTGCGCAGGGCGTAGACGACGGCGCCCACCCGGTCCTGGACGCCGAGCTTGCCGATGAGCGCGGAGACGTGGGTCTTGACGGTCGTCTCGCTCAGTCCCAGCCGGGTGGCGATCTGCTTGTTGGACAGCGCCTCGACCATGAGGACCAGGACCTCGGACTCCCGCGGGGACAGGGTGACGCCCGGCGGCAGGGCCTCCGGGACGTCGGGCGAGGGCGCGGCCGCCGGGGTGGCGGGCGCGGACCAGCCGCCGATGATGGCCGAGGAGGTCGGGGACAGGACCGTGTTGCCCGCGGCCACGTTGCGGATGGTGTCCGCCATGTTCGTCACCCGGTCCTCCTTGGCGATGAAGCCGCGCACGCCGGCCGCCAGGGCGCGGTTGAGCACGCCGTCGGCGACGAAGGTGGTCAGGATGAGGACGCCGACGTCGGGGTAGTCCTCCTGGACCCTCTGCGCCAGGGTGATGCCGTCCATGCGCGGCATCTGGACGTCCAGGAGCAGGACCTGGACGTCGGGCGCCTCGGGCGAGCGCAGCAGGTCGAGGGCCTCCCGGCCGTCGCAGGCGGTCCAGGCGACCCTGATGTCCTCGGTCGTGGCGAGGAGCTCGGTGAGGGTGTCGCGGACGAGGGCGTCGTCGTCGGCCAGGCCCACGCGGATCATGAGTCGCCCCCGGGGAGCGGGGTCCGCGAGTTGTCCACCGGGACGGTGGCGGTCACGATCCAGGAGCCGTCGTCGGCGAGCGTCGTCAGCTCGCCCCCGATGGCCGTCAGGCGCTCGCGCATGCCGAGCACCCCCGAGCCGGAGCGGGGCAGATTGCCGGGCGTCGTGCGGATCCGGTTGGTGGAGACCAGGCGTATGGCGTCGGGGCCCAGTCGCAGGGTCATGGTCACCGGGGCGTGCGGCTCCGCGTGACGAACGATGTTGGCGCCCATCTCGCGGACGACCCGGGAGAGGGTGGAGGCCTGGGAGCGCGTGGGGGAGGCGCTCCCGCGGCACTGGTAGGTGACGTCGAATCCGGCGACGGCGATGTCGTCGCTCACGGCGCGCACCGCGGCTCCGAGATCGGTGACGACGTGCCCGAGCCCGGTGGTCTGGGCGACGTCGAGGGCGAGCTCGGGGGTGGCCCGTCGCAGGGTGCGCAGCAGGAGGCGCAGCTCGTGGAGGGCGTCGGCGGCCGTGACCTCCAGCGCGGCGAAGTCCTTGCGGGCGGCCTCGGGGTAGGAGGTGTCCGCGGCGGCGCGCTGGGCCCTCAGGGCGGTCTGGGACATGGAGTAGGCGATGAGGTCGTGCATCTCCCGGGAGATCTCCAGGCGCAGCTCCTCCAGGCGCTCCTCCGCCTGGCGCGCCTCCTCCAGGCGCGACCGCTCGCTGGCCCGCATCATGGAGCCGATGGGAATGATGATCAGCCCCATGGTGATCTGGAAGGCCAGTAGCCCGGAGTAATCGAAGGCGCCGGTCGCGTCGCGCTGTATGGCGGGGATGTTGGCGCCGACTGTGATGAGGAAGACCACCCCCGCGTACCCCGGCGGGAGGAAGCGCCCCAGGAAGAAGAAAAAGGCGACGTGGGTCAGCGTCATGTCCGAGGAGTAGGTGTCCGGCAGGGCGAGCAGGAGGAGCCAGCAGACGAGGTAGGCGATGACGCCCCAGACGGGACGCAGTGGTATCACGGCGAGGATGAGGAGCGCCGCGACCGTGAAGGCGAAATCGATGGTGCTGGGGTGATAGGCGTTGAGACTCTTGGTCGCCAGCAGGATGTTCGCCATGCCGACGAGGATCCCGATCGACACGTACACGTGTCGGCCGGTCATGCGATGGAGGAAACTGGGACGCCACTGGGGTATGGGATTTGAGGGCCCATGCAAGGTCGTACTCATGGTGCCTTTATTCATCGAGTGCTTCTGCCACATGGTTACCATAACAAGTGCTCGCAAGGAAATATGGTAGCGACAAGGCGTGTCCTTCTACAGATCCCCGGTCCGCTGGAGGCGCTGCAGACTCAGCCAGCCCGTGGGGATGGGAATCCAGAAGGTAACCAGACGATAGACGATCGCGACCGGCAGGGCCACCCCGCTCGGGATGCCGGCCGCCACGAGTCCGGCGGTCAGCGCGATCTCGACCGGACCGATACCCCCCGGCGAGGGGACGACCGAGCCCACCGTGTTCGAGGCGAGGTAGGTGATGGCCAGGACCGAGAAGGGCAACGTGTACCCGAAGGCCCACAGACTCGCGCCGAAGGAGAGGATGTAGCTGAGACTCAGCAGGAGGGTGCCGCCCACGCCCAGCGCCAGGCGCAGCGGGTTGGACATGATCCACACCAGGCGCGGCCACACCTGCCGGTAGGTCGGCTCGATCTTCGCCCACACCCAGGTGCGCACGCGCGGTACGAACAGTGCCGAGCCGATGACGGCCATCAGCACGACGGCCCCCAGCACGAGCCAGGCCGAGGGCAGGGTCAGACCGGTGGACTGCCCGGTCATCGCGGCCAGGACGATGAGCAGCACGACCGCCACCAGGAACTGCACGACCTGCACGAGCGCGACGGTGGCCACGGAGACGGGGGTGGGCACGCCCTTGCGGTTGAGGAAGCGCAGGTTGATGGCGGCTCCGCCGACGCCGGCGGGGGCGACCAGGGCGACCACGGAGCTGGCCAGGTGCACCTCTGTCGATCTCCACACGCTCAGACGCACCGGGCTGAAGGCGACCAGTGAGAGGCCGGCGCCCAGGTAGGTCGCCAGGGAGAAGACGAGGGCGGCGAGGACCCACCACCCGTTGGCCGTGGACACGGCTTCGCTGATCTGCTCGAAGTTCATGCGCGCCAGCAGCGTCCACAGGGCCGTGAGCCCGACGACGGCCATGATGACGGTGCGCGGGGAGAACCGGGCGAGCCTGGCGGGCTCGGCGTGAGCGGTGGGGGTCAGGTCCACCAGGGCGTCGCGCAGCTCCTGGAGCAGCCGGCCGCGCCGTCCCAGGGCGTCGCGGGTGGCCGCGGGCAGCACGACGCGCTGGAGCATCGGCGCGATGGAGGCGAGCTGCGGGGTGGTCAGCGACCGGGAGGCCGCGGCGATGGCGCGGTCGACCCCGACGACGGAGGCCGTCAGGGCGAGGGCCTGAGCCAGGTCCACGCGCCGCGACAGCTCGGAGGAGATCGTCTCGCCCGAGTCCCAGTCCAGGAGCCAGACGCGACTGGCGGAATCGACGACCACGGTGGAGGAGTCGATGGCGCGGTGGGCCAGGCCCGCGGCGTGGGCGCGGCCCAGCTGGTCCCACAGCTGCCCCAGGATGTCGTTGGAGACCGACCCGAGGGATCCCAGGGAGCGGGCGCCGACGACGTGATCGGTCGCCAGCAGGACGGACTCGTCGGCCTCGGCCATCCCGAACGGCGCCGGCGTGCGCACATGGGCGCGTCGGGCCTCCAGGGCCATGAGGGCCGCGTGCTCGGCGGCGGAGCGCACGGACAGGCCCCGCTCGGGGGACAGCCCCTTGACGCGGATGCGGTCCCACAGTGTGGAGACGAAGCCGGCCACCTGCTGGTCGGTGTCCAGGACGGTGACGTCGTAGCGGGTGCCGTCGGCGTCCCACACCGCGTAGAGCCGGTGCACCGAGGGGCGGCCCTCGGTCAGGGCGGCCGAGGATGCCTCGGCCAGGACCGCCGTCAGATCGACGTCGTCGGCCCGCACGATCGTCGCGGTCTCCTCCGGCAGGAGTGTGGCGGCGACCTCCTCGTCGGCCTCGGCGGTCTCCATCCAGTCGTCGTCGGACTCGGCCAGGACGGCCGGCCTGGTCAGGGGGTTCTCCCGCACCCGCTCGGTGTAGCCCAGCGGGGTGTCGGTCTCGACGGTCCACGCGCGCGCCTCCGGCGCGCGGTCCATGCGCACCACCCGCACGGCGTCGATCCCGGCGCGGCGCAGGGCGCGCACGAGGGCGATGCCGTGGGCGCGACGGTCCTCCACGCCGAACGCGTAGCGGACCGCCAGGCCCGGGATCCGGCCCAGCAGCACGGACAGGATCGCGCCGGGCAGGGTCAGCGCGCTGCGCAGAACGGTCAGGCCGACGATTATCCATACGGCGGTCCAGCCGTAGCGCACCGTCCGCGAGGTGCGCCGTTCGCCCGAGCCGGTGAGCATGCCGGCGAGGATGGCGAAGACCGTGGAGATGCCGACCCGGGCGATGCCCGAGGTGGTGATCGTCAGGCCCGAGACGATGACGTGCGGGGCCCAGATGGTGACCACGACGAGCGTCGTCCACGACAGGAGGAAGCCGCCGACGCCGGCCAGCAGGGCCTCCCCGGTGGTGCGCCACGAGCGGCGCATGAGGTTGGGCAGGATGACGGCCACGGGCACCGCGAAGGTCGCCAGGCCCTCGACGGTCTGCAGGGGGAAGACGAGGATCTGGCGCAGCAGGATCGCCAGGGCGTTCTGCACATCGGCGGTGACCCCGGTGGTCGTCTCGCGGGCGTAGGCCGCCAGGATGAACATCGAGGCGGCGCCGACGGCGGTCAGGGCGACGTCGAGCAGGTCCTCGATGCGGCGCAGGCGGTGAGGCGCGGCGTCCACCAGGAGGGTGGTCGAGCGGGGCGGCTGCGCGGCCGGCGGGGTCGGGCGCTTTGCGATGATGGGGGTGAGACCGATCCGGGGGATGCCGACGGGCGAGGTCGCGGGCGTCGAGGAGGCGGCGCCGGCGACCCGCGGGTCCGGGGGCAGAGCGGAGGTCATGGTGGAAGTCTACGGGCGGGACCGGGGAGTTCGCCCAGTCCTATGGAAGATCTGCGGGCGGGGGACGGTGACGGCGCCGCGCCGGTGGGGGCGGGCGGTTGCGAGTGGTGGATGCGTTGTTACGTGGACGAACTGCGGGTGCTGAGGGAGCGTGGGGGTTGTTCTGCGGGAGCGGATGTGCTTGGGTTGCGTGCGTCACAGTGCGGTGGCTGGGCGGTGCGCCGTCGGGGCGGGCCGTCCGTGCCCGCCGCGTGGATCCCTGGACCATGCCCTCAGGAGGCTCGTGCGGCGTTGGTCGGCGTGAGTGGTTCGGGGTGAATCCGAGAGGGGAGTCGTCAGTGGATCTGCTGCTCACTGTTGTGCGCCCCGGGCCGGGCCCGGAGGTGCGCGAGGATGCGCTGGTCTCGGTGGGGGAGGGGGCGACGGTCGCCGATCTGGCGCGTGCGCTTGATGAGCGTGCGGGCGCGGGGGCTCAGCAGCGCCCGCATCCGAGCCTCCCGCACTCGCGGGGCGCGGCGCCCCCGCCCCCGTCGGATGGCTCGGGGACCGCAGCGGGCGCAGGACGCGCCGGGGGCGGGGTCGTTGTCGATCTCAGGTCCGGTGGGGCGGGTGGTTCTGACGGGGGCGGTGGGCTGAACGATGCCGACGGCCCGCCCGGTGTCGGGGAGGGGCGGGTCCCGGACCTGTGGGTCGGGGATGCGCTCCTGGACCCGGGGGCGCGGTTGGATGAGGGCGCTGTGCTCGACGGGGCGGTGATCGGCCTCGGCGGGCCGGTGGCGGGTGCGGGTGAGCCCGGCGGTCTGGTCGAACTGCGCCTGGTGGGCGGCCCCGGGGCCGGGGCGGTCCACCGCCTCGGCCTGGGCGAGTACACGATCGGGGGCGCCGGCTGCGATGTCGAGGTGTCGGGTGTCTCGGGGGCCGTGGTGCGGGTGAGTGTCGGCGTGGGGGGCGAGGCGCGCGTCGAGGCGCTGGGTGGTGCGCAGGGCCTGGAGGCGCCCGCGCGGCCGGTGCGCAGGCGGGTCCTGCCCGGCCCGCTGGTGCTGGGCCGCGGTGGCGCGGGCCAGGAGGAGGACTCCGGGGACGGGGAGGGCGCGGACGAGTCGTGGTGGGCCAGGCGTCGTCGTCGGCTCCGGGAGCGCAGGGAGCGCCGTCGGGAGCGCCGTCGCCTCAGACGGGGGGAGGGGGCGCGGGCGGTGCTGCCCGAGCATGTGGAGCTGGATCCCGATGCCCGGCGCGGGCTGGTGGAGCTGGATCGCCGCGGTCTTGAGGGATGCGCGCGGTGGCCCGAGGAGACGGTTCTGAGCGTGGGGGACGTGCAGCTGATGGTCGGGCCCGTCCCGGATGCGGATGCGGTGGTGACTCCGACCGCCGGCGCCCCGAGTGTTGATTTCAATCGTCCGCCGCGGCTGGCTCGGCCCGAGCGCCCGACGGTGTTCACGCTGCCGCGCGAGCCCAGGGATATGCGCAGGCCGCCCTTCTCGCCGGTGATGCTGCTGGCGCCGGTGGTGATGGGCGGGGTCATGTTCTTCGTCACCCATCGGGTGGCGTCGCTGGTGTTCCTGGCGTTCTCCCCGATCATGATGATCGCCAACCGTCTTGCCGGTCGGGCTAACAGCAAGAAGATGTTCCATCAGGCGATGGCCCGCTACGAGCAGCAGAAGCACGACGCCGAGACCGCGGCCTTCAAGGCGCTGGTGGCCGAGCGGGGGCTGCGCAGGCGGGACCACCCGGATCCGGCGGAGGTCATGCTGCGGGCCACCGGCCCGAGGGCGGGGCTGTGGGAGCGGCGCGTGTCCGATGGGGACTGGTTGGATCTGAGGGTGGGGACGGCGGATGTGCCCAGCGAGGTCGAGCTGAGCGTGCCCGAGCGGGCCTCGTACGAGGAGCCTTTGAGGTGGACCGCCCCGGACGTGCCGGTGAGCGTGCCCCTGGGGACGCTGGGCGTGGTCGGGGTGGCCGGGCCCGGGCGGCGGGGGACGGCGCGGTGGATGGTGTCCCAGTGCGCGGTCCTGCACTCCCCGGCCGAGCTGAGCCTCATGGTGCTGGTCGATCCGGCCATCGCCGGTGAGGCGGGTCGGTGGTGGGAGTGGGTGTGCTGGTTGCCGCACGCCCGGGTCCCCGACGGCGGTGGGGCGCGGGTGCGCGCCGCCGTGGACGAGGAGTCGATCGCCCGCCTGGTGGGCGCCCTGGGCGCGCTGATCGACCAGCGCGAGCAGGAGGGCGGCGCGGCGGGCGAGCGGATGGTGGTGGTGCTCGACGGGGCGCGGGCGCTGCGCCTGGTGCCCGGCATGGCGAGCGCGCTGCGCCGGGGCCCGAGGGCGGGCGTCATGTTCGTGTGCATCGACGCCGACCGAGTGGCGCTGCCCGAGGAGTGCCGGGCCGTGGTCATGGCCGACGAGCCGCTGGCCACCGTGGCCCGCACGGGGGCCGACGAGGTCGAGCAGGTCGTGCTGGATGCGCCCCCGCCGGGCTGGGCCGAGTGCGTGGCCCACGCCCTGGCGCCCGTGCGCGACGCATCCGCCCAAGGGGTCGAGGGGGCGATCCCGCGCTCCTCACGGTTGCTGGACCTGATCGGCCTGGAGGATCCCGACGCCGAGACGGTCCTGTCGCGCTGGCGGAGCGGGGCGCGGACGACCAGGGCGATCATCGGCGAGGACGCCGAGGGCCCCTTCGCCCTGGACGTGCGCGCCGACGGGCCGCACGCCCTGGTGGCGGGGACCACGGGCTCGGGCAAGTCCGAGCTCCTCCAGACCCTCATCGCCGCCCTGTGCGTGGGCAACACCCCGCAGGCGATGACGTTCGTCCTGGTGGACTACAAGGGGGGCGCGGCGTTCAAGGACTGCGCCCGCCTGCCCCACACGGTCGGAATGGTCACCGACCTGGACGGGCACCTGACCTCCCGGGCCCTGGAGTCCCTGGGCGCCGAGCTGCGCCGGCGCGAGCACCAACTGGCCCGCGCCGGCGCCAAGGACATCGAGGACTACGTGGCGGCCATGGGGCCGGGCGATGAGCCCATGCCGCGCCTGATGCTCATCATCGACGAGTTCGCCGCGCTGGTGGCCGAGCTGCCCCAGTTCGTCACCGGCCTGGTGGACATCGCCCGGCGCGGCCGCTCCCTGGGCGTGCACCTGGTCCTGGCGACCCAGCGGCCCGCCGGCGTGGTGTCGGCCGAGATCAAGTCCAACACGAACCTGCGCATCGCGCTGCGGGTCACCGACGAGTCCGACTCCCAGGACGTGGTGGAGTCCTCCGCCTCGGCGCACATCCCGCCGTCGATCCCCGGGCGCGCCCACGCGCGCCTGGGCCACGGACGGCTCATGCAGTTCCAGGCCTCCCGGGTGGGTGGGCGGCCGCACGGGGCGGTGCGCACCGTCGGGCCGCGCCTCGAGCCGCTGACACTCGAGGCCCTGTCCCGCTCCGCGCCCGCCGGAGCCATGATCGAGGAGGACGTCTCGATTCCCACCGACCTGGCCCGCCTGGTCGACCCCATGATCGGCGCCCACCAGCGCTCCGGCGCCCCCCCGCCCCCACCGGCCATGGCTGGAGCCCCTGCCCGACCTGATCACTCTCGACCAACTCGACCCCGACCCCGCCAGCGTCGGCCGCGACACCGCCGACGGCGCCGGGGCCGGCGTGGACGCGGGCCGGGGCTGGGAGGCCGGCCCGGACGCCGCCGGCAGGGTCGAAGCCGCCGTCGGCCCGGAGAGGGCGGATGGGGCCGGGGCCCCCGCAGCCTCCGCCGGCCCGGACGAGGACGACGACCGGGTCGCGGGTTCTCTGCCGCCGCTGCTCATCGGGTTGGAGGACGTTCCGGGCGAGCAGGCCCAGCGGCCGATGACCTGGGACTACACCCGCGCCGGCCACCTGGGTGTCGCCGGGGCCCCGCGCTCGGGCCGGTCGGCCTTCCTGCGCACCCTGGCGGTACAGATCGCCCGCACCGCCTCCTCGCGCGAGGTCCACCTCTACGGCTTGGACGCCGGCTCGGGCGCCCTGGGCCCGCTGGTGTCCCTGCCCCACACCGGGGCCGTGGTCACCCGCGACCGGTCCGACCGCATCCGCCGCCTGCTGGACATGCTGGGGGCCGAGACCGCCCGCCGCCAGCAGGCCCTCGCCCTGGAGGGCTACTCCTCCCTGGCCGAGCAGCGCGCCGCCGCCCCGACCGATGAGCGCCTGCCCTACCTCGTGGTCCTGATCGACCGCTGGGACGCCTTCACCACCGTCTACGAGACCCAGGACAGCGGCAAACTGATCACCCAGGTCGAGAATCTCCTGCGAGAGGGCGCCGCCGCGGGAGTGCGCGTGGTCCTCACCGGGGACCGCACCAGCTTCCGCGGCCGCATGGGCATGGCCCTGGAGGATCGCCTCGTGCTGCGCATGCCCTCGCCCGACCACTTCGACCTGGTGGGCATGCGCGCCCGGGACGTACCGGTGAGCATGCCGCCGGGCCGCGCCTTCCGCTCCGGGACCCGCCCCCGCGAGGTCCACCTGGCCCTGCTGGACGCCGACCCCGCCGGCACCGCCCAGAGGGCCGCCTTCTACCAGCGGGCCAGGGCCGCCGCCACCCGATGGGGCCAGATTCCCCGCGAGGCGCGCCCCGCCCGGGTCGATGAGCTGCCCATGGTCATCGACACCCCCCAGGCCCTGGCCCTGGGCCCCGCCGTGCCCCCCGGTCATCTCGCCCTGGGCATCGGCGGCGACACCCTGTCGGTGCGCACCATCGACATGGAGGACATCGGCAACGGCGTCCTGATCTACGGCCCCCGCCGCTCGGGGCGCTCCACCGCCCTGGCCTTCGCCCTTCAGACCGGCGCCCGAGCGATCCTCATCCTCCCGCGCCGCTCACCCCTGACCGCTTGGGCCCACCACCCCGGCGTGGCAGGAGTGCTCGACGCCACCGCCACGGTCGACCAGCTCACCAAGCTCCTCAACAATGACGACAACAAGAACAACGACACCCTCGTGGTCATCGACGATCTCGACATCCTCGGCAAGGACCACAAGCTCGCCGCGGCCGTGAGCAGCTACATGCAGACCTGCCGCGACCACTCCGGCGGCGTCCTCATCGCCTGCAATCTCGATGAGGTGCAGGGGTACGGCCAGAATCTGCTGACCTCGGTGCGCAGGAACCGCACCGGCGTCCTGCTGGCACCACGCGAGTCCACCGACGGCGAGCGGCTCCACACGCCCCTGCCCCGCTCGGTGGGCGGACCCGTCCCCCTGGGCCGCGGGGTCATGATCACCACTACCGGCTGGTCCTGGATCCAGGTCCCCCGCACCGCCGGGCCGGCACCTGTGGTGGGCGGTGGGATACGGGAGGGTGAGCAGAGTGGTGGGGGTTGATGGTGCGCGAGTGCAGCCAATACTATGGAGACGTCCTATCGCGAGCACCTGATGTGGAGACCTGGCCAGGCGGCGCTTCTTGAAGAGAGGGAGCCGCCGCTGGTTGTCTTCGTTCCTGGAAGAAGGTTCTCATGTCGTACCTTCCGTACGATGGTGGTGACGAGTACACCGACCCCGACGGCGCTGGCCTGGACGGCGCGGGTGGTGGCGGGGGCATTCTGACTGGCCGGAGAACCGCAAGCTGAAGGCGATTCGGAATGTCAAGGCCAAGGCCACTCAAGCCAGGACTGATCTGACCGAGGGGTGGACCATGTCGACCCAGACGATTCCCTCGGCGATGGGGTCGGGCGATTCGATCACGGTCGAGGGCGGTGGAACCGCTGAGAGCCTCAAGACAGCCCTGAGCGAGGAGATGTGGGACTCCCCGGCGGCCGAGGACTATCGGACTCGGGCTACCGAGGGTATCGATTCGATCGCCACCGTCATCGACACCATCATCGAGGACCTGACCACCGCCGAGACCAATCAGAAGTACGACCCCGGTGAGAGGGCCGAGCCGGGCTCGGCAGAGGCCGTGTGGAACGCCGAGGACTAGACGGCCTTCAGTCCCCGGGCCGGGTCCGGGCTCGGGCCGGGCGGTGGGGGTGCGTGGCGGAGGCAGAAGCGGTGGGGGAGTGGATGGAAGCAGGGGGAAGCAGAGAGATGAAGGGCAGGGGTTCTGATAACGTTCGTGAAGTTCGATCCCGAGTTGATGCAGGCCTACATCAATGATCTCAACAGCTACGCCGAGGCCGCCGATCTGGCGCGCAGCAGTATCCAGACCTCGAGCCGGAACAATGATCATCCGGTGGGCTCGGTGGACGAGGCCACGCGCACCTCGCCGTTGTTCATGGGGGCGGCCGTGGGCGCCGCTGTGGGATCGGGGACCTACGCCAGCACGGTCGCCACCACCATGGCGGCTCCGATCGCCGCCCTGACCAGTCTCGCCGAGGAGCTCGGGGCTCGTCGTCAGGCGATCATCGATCTCAACAGCAGCGGGGTGTCCATCACCGCCCCCGACGGCACGCCGGCCTACTACCTGCCGGACGGGGCCGCCGACACGTTGACCAATGTGCGCGCTTACAACACCCAGGCCGCTACCACAGCCACCGCCGACGCCGCCGCCCTGTCTCAGGCCAAGAGCTCCAAGGACGGCACCGCCGACGACGGGCGCACTACCGACCAGATCCTGACTGACATCGCCGAGTACCAGGACAGCCCCGCCTACGGGGCCGCCTTCGTCAATGCCTACGGCATTGATAAGTTCGTGGAACTTCCGATCGACATGCGATGGCACTATACGACGGCCACCAAAGGGCAGAAGGCTGCCGGGTACGGGGATTACGAGATCGATGAGGAGGCGGTGGACAAGGCCGACGGCACCCTGGGCCACCTGCTTGCCGCCGCTACGCAGACGGGCATGCCGCCGAGTGGTTTCGATTCATGGTCCCAGGCCCTCTACGACACGGTGACCGCCAAGGGTCACCGAGGCAGGGTCTCGAGCCTCAACGAGTTGCTGGCCGCGTCCGGCGCGGTCTACAACACCGATACCCTGGTAGACCTCGCCACCAAGATGGAGAACCAGGACAAGACCAACGGCGGTTACTACGACGGTGACGGCACGGTGAATGATGACGCCATCTATGGATGGTACAACGATGACTACGGGGGTCTGTTCAGCGGAGGGGGCTTCTACAACGAGGGGCGTGCGTTCAGAAGCGGGTCGATGGATCCGATGTACGGGGTGCTGTCAGCGATGGGCAACAACCCCGACGCCGCGCTGAAGTACCTGGCCGGAAGCGGCTCAACGGATCCGGAGGGCAACTGGCAACCCGATTCCACCATCACCGACCGGTGGAAGTTCCTTAAATCCCGCACCTGGGATCCTGATGTCGGCCTTGACGGCCTGACCGCTGCGGTCGCGGGGGTCTCTTCCAAGCGGGTGCAGAGCCAGGATGCCACTGATGAGCGAGCCGCCTGGGCCACCGAGCAGGGAGTCGAGCACTTCGCGGGCCTCAGTGAGAAGAGTTTCTCCTCGACGGCGAAGAACAATGTCGCGCTGACTCTGGGCAACTCCATGACGGAGTTGGAGCAGGTGGCGGACGGAGTGAAGGACAGCTCAGGGGCGAGGCCGACGGCGTGGTCCAAGGGGGCTCCCGCCTCCCTGCCGGGCTATTCCTCCTCCGACCTCAGCAGGCTCGTCTCGGTGGTCGGCACCGACGACACTGCCCTGACGACGCTGTCGGGCGCTGCGGGCAACTACTCCCAAAGACGGACCGAGACGATCATCGACCGCTACCCTGGGGCCATGGCCGGGCAGGACGAGCAGTTCTCCACAGAGCTCAAGAACGGCTCCCACGCCGACGGGGAGCTGCTCGGATACATCCGCCAGTCGGCCATCGACAAGCGGTCGGACGACGCGGAGACCGCGCAGAAGATCGACTCCACGCTCCTGTCGGCCTTCACCACCGGTCTGTCTGCCGCCGGGCCGGCCGGTCAGGGCTTGTCGACGGCCCTCAGCCTGTCCACGCCCTGGATGCCCAGCCCGGACGATCCCCGGACCGCCGTGTCCGACTTGACGGCGGAGGCGGAGAAAACCACTCACGGCTCGATGATGGCCCAGCTGTCCAACGCCGGACGCCTGCCGGAGGAGGCCTACACCGACCTGGACGGGAATAACTACAGTCAGTTCTACGAGTGGATGGACGACAACAACACTATTGATTTCGACATGGTGCGCGGCTCCGAGGAGTACCGCGGCCAGTTCACCAACTGGCTCAAGGACGCCAGCATCCCCTCTGTGGACATACACGACACCTTCAGTCAAGGCGTCGAAGACGGCGGAAAGACGGCCAAGTGATGACTGACGACTCTCTCGACGAGTCCGCTTGGCGGTGGTGGGGGTGGTTGAGGCGCCGGCGGCGTCTGGTGGTTGTGGTGGTGCTGGTGGTGGTTCTGGTCCTGGCCGCTGCGGGGGCGGGCTGGTGGTGGTGGGCTGCTCGGGGTCCGAGTGAGCCCTTGTGTCTGGGGCTGTATCGCAGTGATGTCGCCCCGGTCCTGGAGGCGCCCACCGAGATCGTCACTCTTGAGGACAGGCCGAATGCCGATGGCTACTGGATCTGCGGCATCAACGGGTCCAACGGCCAGATCCTCAACGTCCACATCACCTCCCACGTTGATGGTCTGGGTGGGTGGGATGGTATGTCGGCTCAGGATAGTCGGGCCTCCATTCCGGGGGCGGTCTCCACCCGTCCTCCGGGCACCGATGCCACGGTGATCGCCTGGACCGCCGGCGGTGATGCCGCGGCCGCCTGGTTCGAGGCCGATAGCGCCGTGATCATCTCCACCCAGGGCATGGGCGACGATCGGCTCGCCCAGCAGGCCGTCGTGCCCATCATGGGCACCCTGATCAGCCGGGCCCCCACCCTGCTGGACCGGGCCGGCTACCGGACCGAACCCAGACCAACACCCAAATCCACGTCCACGCCGACTCCCACGCCGAGCCCCGAACCAGAACCCGAACCAGCACCCGAGACGACGCCATGACCCGCGAGCAGTGCCGGCAGGCCGCCCGGGCCATCACGGACTCGGTCAACGACCCCGTCCTGGGCGGGGGCATCCCCTCTGTGGACATACACGACACCTTCACCACCGGTACATCGCAGGGAAAGGACCACGCCAAGAATGACTGACGACTCTCTCGACGAGTCCGCTTGGCGGTGGTGGGGGTGGTTGAGGCGCCGGCGGCGTCTGGTGGTTGTGGTGGTGCTGGTGGTGGTTCTGGTCCTGGCCGCTGCGGGGGCGGGCTGGTGGTGGTGGGCTGCTCGGGGTCCGAGTGAGCCCTTGTGTCTGGGGCTGTATCGCAGTGATGTCGCCCCGGTCCTGGAGGCGCCCACCGAGATCGTCACTCTTGAGGACAGGCCGAATGCCGATGGCTACTGGATCTGCGGCATCAACGGGTCCAACGGCCAGATCCTCAACGTCCACATCACCTCCCACGTTGATGGTCTGGGTGGGTGGGATGGTATGTCGGCTCAGGATAGTCGGGCCTCCATTCCGGGGGCGGTCTCCACCCGTCCTCCGGGCACCGATGCCACGGTGATCGCCTGGACCGCCGGCGGTGATGCCGCGGCCGCCTGGTTCGAGGCCGATAGCGCCGTGATCATCTCCACCCAGGGCATGGGCGACGATCGGCTCGCCCAGCAGGCCGTCGTGCCCATCATGGGCACCCTGATCAGCCGGGCCCCCACCCTGCTGGACCGGGCCGGCTACCGGACCGAACCCAGACCAACACCCAAATCCACGTCCACGCCGACTCCCACGCCGAGCCCCGAACCAGAACCCGAACCAGCACCCGAGACGACGCCATGACCCGCGAGCAGTGCCGGCAGGCCGCCCGGGCCATCACGGACTCGGTCAACGACCCCGT
>ERZ773075.695-NODE-695-length-23024-cov-117.123_pt1 | contig 23024 bp, 20 predicted proteins | sample MGYA00580614_ERZ773075 | MGnify/ENA primary metagenome ERZ773075 (study PRJEB29015, sample SAMEA2738021) | human oral metagenome | biome: human oral; feature: human-associated habitat; material: dental | place: China | collected 2043 ... | reverse complement strand
TTCAAGTTCTCCACCTACGCCACCTGGTGGATCCGCCAGGCCATCACCCGCGCCATGGCGGACCAGGCCCGCACCATCCGCATCCCGGTGCACATGGTCGAGGTCATCAACAAGCTCGCCCGCGTGCAGCGCCAGATGCTCCAGGACCTGGGGCGCGAGCCCACTCCGGAGGAGCTGGCCGTCGAGCTGGACATGACCCCGGAGAAGGTGGTCGAGGTCCAAAAGTACGGGCGCGAGCCGATCTCCCTGCACACGCCCCTGGGCGAGGACGGCGACTCCGAGTTCGGTGACCTCATTGAGGACTCCGAGGCCGTGGTTCCGGCAGACGCGGTGAGTTTCACCCTCCTCCAGGAGCAGCTGCACGCCGTGCTAGACACCCTCTCCGAGCGCGAGGCCGGCGTGGTCTCCATGCGCTTCGGCCTAACCGACGGCCAGCCTAAGACCCTCGACGAGATCGGCAAGGTTTACGGAGTCACCCGCGAGCGCATCCGCCAGATCGAGTCCAAGACCATGTCCAAGCTGCGCCACCCCTCGCGCAGCCAGGTCTTGCGCGACTACCTGGACTGAGCGGACCAGCAGTACCGGCTCGCTCACCTCAACGGCGTCGGCCCCGGAACCGAAAGGGTTCCGGGGCCGACACCGTCATCCGCGCCGGCGTGACGTACCGACCGATAGGTAAAAACAGTGGTAAGTTACTGCCACTGAGAAAACCTTGATAACTTCGTCGTGTCGGGAGCGATCAATGAAGAGAAGTACTCGTCTTCGCAGAACAACGAGTGCCGGAGCGGCACTCATGCTGATGATGGCGGGAATGATTCCGCTGTCCCTGGCTGCCGCATCGGCTGCTGGTACTGAGCCGGGGCAAGGTGGAGGAGCGGGGGCCTCCTCAACGGCGGTGACCGCTCCCACCAGCTTCGGTAAGAGCGCCGAGCCGATCCCCGAGGAACGACCTGCGGCCGAGGTGAGTCACGAGGCCGACCAGAACGTGGTGAACTACTGGACGCACGAGCGCATGGCCGCCGCCAGGCCCCTGGATACCGATGCGGCCGATGATCCCGCCCAGGAGCGACCGGCGGCCGCTGAGGGCGATGGGGACAGCTCCAGCTCGACCGATCCGGCCGGAATGACCGAACCCGTCGCTCCGGCCGCCGACGGGGGCGCGACCCTGCCGGCCAGGGCCAAGGGAAAGCTGTTCTTCAACGGCTACGAGGCGGACAACGCCTACTGCAGCGCCTCCGTCCTCAACACGCCCTCCAAGAGCGTCGTCATCACCGCTGCCCACTGCGTTTACAGCTCGAAGAAAGGATGGGCCAAGAACGCGGTCTTCGTCCCCGACTACGACCGCACCCAGGCCGATCCGGACCCGGTGGGAGTCTGGACGGCCCGGTCGATGCGCACCTTTGACAGCTGGCGAGCCGACCAGGCCGACTATCGCAATGACGTCGCCTACGTGACGCTCAATGACGGCGGGGACGCGAATAAGCCGGTCGTCGACGTCGTCGGCGGCCACGGGCTGGCTTGGGGAGGCAGCTACGTCTTCCGCGCCACTATCTTCGGCTACCCCACCAACAAGACGAACCCGGACGGTCGCGGCACCATCTACTCCTGCGTCAAAACCACGGAGGAGTCGGAGGGCAAGGTGCGGACCGAGGGCTGCGACTTCGGCTTCGGCGGCTCGGGAGGGCCGTGGCTCTACCGCTACAACGAGTCCACAGGACTCGGCTACGTACGGTCGTTGACTTCGCTGTGGCGGCCTCTGGGCGGCGTGAATCGCGGCCCCTATTTCACCGAGGCGGTCAAGACCATGCTGGATGCCACCGCCGGGGACTGATGCGGTGGGGCCTCAGCCTCGACTGTCGTCTGGAGCCGACGGTGTGGTCTGCAGTGGAACCGATTGCTGCGGCGTCGTTGCCGTAGACTCCATTCTGGCGGCCAGAAGAGTCATGGCCAGTACGAGTGCCGCGACCAGCGTCACCGAGGCGATCACCACGGCCGCCCATGCCGGTCGCCGATACTGGCTCGAGCTGCGCAGGTGCGCGACGCCCATGACGAGGGCGATGAAGGACAGCGGCACCCCGAGGAAGGGAAGCGGGATCAGTAGCACCGCACCTGCGGCCGCAGCAGTCAGGGCGCTGACAGTCAGAGAGCGGCCGAGGCGGGCCTTGGCCTTTAGCTGTTGGTCCACGGCGATTCTCCTCTCACTCGTCTCCTCGACTCGTGTCAATAGACCGCTGTCCATGATGGAAGCCGTCCCTGCCGAGCGCCAGGGCGAGGCCTGAATCTTCCAGATGAAACCTTCAGAGAATCTTCCGCGGTTGTGACCGCTCCCACCGGGCGCTTCTGCCCGTGCGACTCAGGATCGAGTTGGGCGGCGCACAGTCCGGACTCGTAGACTGGGGCCGGGAGACGTCTTCGCTCGGGAGTACTGAGATGGTTCATGCACGCACCGCCCTCGCCCAGTCCGACACCCTCCGCCTCGTCTGGCCCCAGTGGCAGGGGGCGGGAGAGACCTCGGTGCGCAGCCTGCTGCCCGAGCTGCCCTACGGGGAGGCGCGGCGCGTCTACGCACTGGGAACCCGGGTGCTGACGGCGCTCCTGCCCGAGCACGCCGGTCCCACGGAGATCGTCCCCGTCAGCGATGAACCCACTGGCGAGGAGGTTCTCGTCACTAACGGCATGGAGTCGCGTGCCCAGATCCTGGCCGGGATTCGTGACGCCCGCGAGGCGATCGCCCGGCACGACGCTCCCAGGATCCTCACCCTGGGCGGGGACTGCGCTGTTTCCGTCGTCCCCTTCACCGAGCTCGCCGCCCGTTACGGAGACGACCTGGCCGTCGTCTGGATCGACTCCCACCCCGACATCGGCACCTCGCACTCCCAGTACCCCGGCTACCACGCCATGGCGGTCTCCCACATTATCGGTACTGGTGACGTCGAGGTGATGGAGGAGCTGGCGGCCTTTGTCTCCCCGAGTCGGCTGACCCTGGCGGGCCTGCACTCCTGGACCGAGGACGGCTACCCCAACATCGCCACGTGGGGGCTGCACGCCTTCGGCCCGGCCGACCTGGGCGACTCGACGGAGCCCCTGCTGAGGTGGCTGGAGGCCACCGGCTGCAGCCGCGTAGCAGTCCATCTGGATGTCGACACCGTGGACGCCGATGAGGTCCGGCTGAGACTGGGCTACGATCGCGGCGGCCTGAGCGTGACTCAGACCAACCGCGTGATCAGGGATTTGGGGCGGGCGGCCGACGTCGTCGGCCTGACGATCGCCGAGTACGTGCCCCGGCAGGTTGTCTCCCTCGCCCGCCTCCTGGAGGAGCTGCCGCTTCTATGAGCGATCGGGACGAGGCCGCCCGAGCTCGCCTCCTGAGTGACAGGCGTCAATCGGTGACGATCTTGGCGCCGGTGGTGTTCTTGGCCGCGTCGATGGTCCCCAGGTCGGTGACGCTGGGGAAGCCGGCATTGCGCATGACGGCACTGGCCATCTTGGGCTGGTCATCAGTCCCGTAGAGCTGGTACTGGGAGTTGCGGTCCAGTCCCGAGAGCTCCTTCGGGAAATCGCCGGAGGAGAAGTCATAGTTGACGGCCCCCTCCAGGTGCCCCTCCTTGTACTCCTCGGCCGAGCGCAGGTCGATGATGACCACCGGGCCGGTGGCCTTCGCATCTGCCGGGGCGGTGTGCTTCGTGGCGGAGGTGTTAGAGCCAGAGGAGCCCGAGCAGCCGGTCAGCGCCAGTGCACCGCAGGAGACGAGCAGGATAGAGGTGGCCAGGACGCGGATGGGGCGTTTCACAGACGGTTCCTTCGAGAGTCACGCGGCTTTGTCGAGCCTGGATGGGATCAGGTGGGATGCTGGATCAGCGTGGTTAAGGCTCTGCGTCGGGAGACTCGGGGTGGGAACAGGGTCAGGGCCTTCAGAAACGAGGATAAACGGGTTCTGGTGGGAACCGGCAGTGATACTCAGCGAACCGTTGCGTGAATCTACAATCCACGTCATTCGCCGGCGAGCAGGCTCGCGGTCTCATCCTGGAAGAGCAGGGCGACCTCTCTGAGCTTCTCACCGTGTCGACGGGCGTGGTGAGCGCAGAAGAAGAGCTCGCCGGTCAACATGACGACCCGGACGTAAGCCTGTGCATCGCAGACGTCGCAGCGGTCGGCCGTGGTCAACGGGCGCTCTGAGGAGTCGGTGGCAGAGGCGGTCTGCTCGTCCAGGGTGGTCACCGCCTGAGCGGCGGTCGAGATTCCGGTTGTGCTCATGGACCGCATTGCATCACGCCTGAGGACTCGCCGGTCGACCGAAAGGGCCGTTTCCGCCTGAGGCGCACGTGCTTTCGCCCACGGCGCACCGCCGTCATGGCGCACCTCACCGTGGAGTTGACCGATCGGGTGAATGCTGGAGGTGGTATCGGCGGGTTGCCAACGGACGGAAATCGGGAGGGGAGCAGTCAGGATGTCGGTGGTGCAGGAGTTCCGCAACCGTGAGATCGCGCGCCTGGAGCGCTCGGGATGGGCGACCAACGCGGCTCTTCGCGAGGTGCTGGACGCCGTAGGCCTGAGGCCACCGGCCGAGGTCGTGGCCGAGTGCCTGGATGAGGACGCGGACAGTGCGAACAACGTGGCCGGTGGAAGCGTTGGAAGCCGCTGGGAGCGGGCCGAACGCGCGGTCGCCCATCTGCGCGAGCACTTCGCCTCCTTCCGCTTCGCCGACGACGTCGACTACGGGCTTCTGGCGATCCCGGCGATCGACCGGCTCGACACCCGCGGCGCCATGGATCCCCGCATCCGCTGCGGCCAGCGGCCCGACCTGGTCGGGGACCTCGTCGATCCGGCCCTGGGGGAAGGCGCTGACCTCGCTGACCTCACCGGTACTGTCAAGACCACGCTGGGCCAGGACGGCTGGACGGTGGTGGCCGGCGTCGTCGGCCAATACGGGATCTCGGCGGGAAGCTACGAGGAGATCGCCGCAGCCCCCGCGGAGCGCTTCGAGGTCGACGGCGTTGACACCCGCGCCCTCATGACCCGCCAGATCTGGGGCGCCCGCCTGCTGCAGTGCCCGCCAGGGCTCGTCCCCGACTCCGACTACGCCGAGCGGTGGACCTTCACCCTTTTCCCGGCCGAGGGCCTGGTGGAGGGCCGGGCCGTCTCGGGAACCGTGCTCAAGAAGCGGGTGCGCTTCCGCCTGGGGAAGGCGGACCGTGGAATCGGCAGCGCCCGCGTGAGCCCCGCGCTCCCGCTTGACTGAACGATCCGGCGGCGCTGGATGGCCCGACGGTGGCATGACGTATGACGCCACACGCCTCCCCGCGGCGGGGCACGAGGCGCGGGCGGTGCTGATCGGCTAGATTCCCAGCGTGCCCTCATCCGAGAACAAGACCAGCCGGGGCGACTACTCCGCCCGCCACCTCTCCGTCCTGGAGGGGCTCGAGGCCGTGCGCAAGCGCCCGGGAATGTACATCGGCTCCACCGACCAGCGCGGGCTTATGCACTGTGTGTGGGAGATCGTCGACAACGCCGTCGATGAGGCCCTCGAAGGGCACGGCGACGACATCTCGGTGACCGTCCACGACGATGGCTCCATCGAGGTGCGCGACAACGGGCGCGGCGTACCCGTCGACATCGAGCCCTCCTCCGGCCTGACCGGCGTCGAGCTCGTTTACACCAAGCTGCACGCCGGCGGGAAGTTCGGCGGCGGCTCTTACGGCGCTGCCGGTGGCCTGCACGGTGTGGGCGCCTCCGTCGTCAACGCCCTGGCCGAGCGCATGGACGTCGAGGTCGACCGCGGCGGCAAGACCTACGCCATGAGCTTCCACCGCGGCGAGCCCGGCGTCTTCGACGACTCCGCCGGGCGCAGTCCCTCCTCGCCCTTCACCGAGTTCACCAAGGCCTCCGAGTTGCGCGTCATCGGCAAGGTGCGCCGCGGCGTGAGCGGCACTCGCGTGCGCTACTGGGCCGACCCCCAGATCTTCCCCAAGCCCACGGAGTACGACGCCGCCGCCTTGCGCGCCCGGCTGCGCCAGACCAGTTTCCTCGTGCCCGGACTCACCCTGCGCCTGGAGGACAAGCGCCCCGAGGCCGAGGCCATCGCCGCCTCCACCACGCCGGCCGCCGACGCCGGCGAGACCGACGACGCCGTCCACGAGGTCACCCTGCGGGCGGCCGCCAAGAACGCCACCGAGAACCGCGGCGACCTGTTCGACACCGGCGATGACGACGGCGTCGAGGTCTTCCAGGCCCTGGGCGGCACCGCCGACTTCGTCGACTTCCTGGCCTCCGACGGCTCGGTGACCGACACCTTCCGCCTCACCGGTCAGGGCACCTACACCGAGACCGTCCAGCAGCTCGACCGCGCCAGCGGGCACCTGCGGCCCGTGGAGGTCGAGCGCACCTGCATCGTCGACGTCGCCCTGCGCTGGGGGATCGGCTACGAGACCACCGAGCGCTCCTTCGTCAACATCATCGCCACCCCCATGGGCGGCACCCACCTGACCGGTTTCGAGCAGGCCCTCACCAAGGTGCTGCGCAAGCGCATCGAGGCCGACTCCCGGGCCCTGAAGATCACCTCCAAGGACGGCCGGGTCGAGAAGGACGACATCATGGCGGGCCTGACGGCCGTCATCACCGTGCGCGTGCCCGAGCCCCAGTTCGAGGGCCAGACCAAGGAGGTCCTGGGCACCGGCCCCGTGCGCCAGATCGTCTCCAAGGTGGTCGAGCGCGAGCTCACCGCCCTGCTGACCTCCTCCAAGCGGGACCTCAAGACCCAGGCGCGCGCCCTGGAGGAGAAGATCGTCGGTGAGATGCGCGCCCGCGTCTCGGCGCGCCTGCACAAGGAGATCACCCGCCGCAAGACGGCCCTGGAGACCTCCTCCCTGCCGGCCAAGCTCGCCGACTGCCGCAGTGACGACGTCGCCGCCTCCGAGCTGTTCATCGTCGAGGGCGACTCCGCCCTGGGCACCGCCAAGAACGCGCGCAACTCCGAGTTCCAGGCGCTCCTGCCGATCCGCGGCAAGATCCTCAACGTGCAGAAGGCCTCCCAGGCCGACATGCTGCGCAACGTCGAGTGCTCGGCCATCATCCAGGTGGTCGGTGCCGGCAGCGGACGCACCTTCGACCTCGAGGCCGCCCGCTACGGCAAGGTCATCCTCATGACCGACGCCGACGTCGACGGCGCCCACATCCGCACCCTCCTGCTGACCCTCTTCTTCCGCTACATGCGCCCCATGATCGAGGCGGGTCGGGTCTTCGCAGCCGTCCCGCCCCTGCACCGCATTGAGGTCTCCGGCTCAGGTCGGCGCAAGAAGGAGATCATCTACACCTACTCCGACGACGAGCTCGTCACCACCCTGCGCCGCCTGGAGCGCTCGGGGCGCAGCTTCAAGGAGCCCCAGCGCTACAAGGGCCTGGGGGAGATGGACGCCCATCAGCTCGCCGAGACCACTATGGAGCCCCAGCACCGCACCCTGCGGCGCATCACCCTGGGGGACGAGGCCCAGGTCATGGAGGCCGAGTCCGTCTTCGAGCTCCTCATGGGCTCATCGGTCGAGCCCCGCCGCGACTTCATTGTCGAAGGCGCTCGTGATGTTGATCGCGAGCGCATCGACGCCTGACCAACGCGTCAGGTCTCGGTAATTCCTTAAGGTAGCCTCGGTAACCTTCGCGTCACGGCCCCCTGACGGCCGGGCGCAGCATCATCGGTTCCTACCGGTTCCTACTCGTTCCGCACTCATGAGGGAGGTGCACCATGGCGCCTGGTTACGGCATCCGCCGGGCCGGCTCTTCGCCGTGGCCCATCCTGCGCCCTGGGCCCCGTTCGGCCCTGTCGCGCGAGCTGTCCTGGCGCCCTCTGGGCCCCGAGGACAACCACGAGCTGGCCGAGCTCATCGCTCGGGCCGAGGCCGTCGACAACCCTCCCTACCGCACCAGCGAGCAGGAGACGGCCGAGTATTTCATCGACCCCACCTACTCCGGGGTCGCAGGCCGCGACGCCGACGGCGTCATGCGCGCCTTCGGCCTGGTGCGGTTGCGGCCCGCCGGAGAGATCTACGCCTCCATGACCGGCACCGTGGACCCCGCCGTGCGCAAGCGCGGCATCGGCCGTGCCCTCCTGCACTGGCAGGCCGAACGGGCCCGCCATCTCGTGGGCGCCGAGCGGGCCGGTTTCGTCCCGGGCAGAGGCTCGACCCAGGTTCCCGCGCACGTGGTCACCACCGTCTTGGAGGACGACGAGCGCATGCAGGGCCATCTCAAGGACATGGGGTTCAAGCCGATGCGCTGGTACCGCGAGGTGCGCCGCTTCCTCGGCGATGAGATCCCCGAGGTGGACCTGGATGGGTTCATCACCATCGACCCCTGGACTCCCGAGATCGACGGCGACGTCCGGCGCGCCTACGACCAGGCCATGGCCGAGACCTGGAAGGCCGAGAACATCACCCCCGAGGACTGGACCGCCGGTAGCGCCTACTTCGCCCCCCAGTGGAGCTTCGTGGCCATGGACCGCTCCGGTGACCGGGCCCGCGTGGCCGGATACCTGCGCTCGGGCCGCTACGAGCAGGACTGGGAAGCCCTGGGCTGGCGCGAGGGATACACCGATGTGCTCGGGGTCTTAAGCGACTACCGCCACCGCCGGATCGGGCCCGCACTGCTCGTGGCCGCTATGCGCGCCTACGCGGCTGACGGCATGGAGTACGCCGCCGCCGGTGTCGACACCGACAACCCCAACGGCGCCGTGGACCTGTACGAGTCCCTGGGCTACGTGCCCACCCGCGGCACTATCCTCTACGCCCTCGACGTCTGAGCAGGCCGCCCGGGTGGTTCAGATGCGCTGATGGGCCACCGCACCGGCCACGATCGTGGCCAGGGGACGTACCCGGGCCAGTTCCTCGGCTCCGAGGCGCAGGGGATCCTCTGCCAGGAGCACCAGGTCGGCCGGGCAGCCCACCGCCACCGGTCCGGCCCCGTTGACGCTGGCCGCCAGGGCCTCCTCGGCTGTGAGTCGTTGATCCGGTGACCACACTGAGCCGTCCGGGGTCTTGCGCCCTACCGCCGCAGACATGGCCAACCACGGGTCCAGTGGTGCCACCGGCGCATCCGATCCCAGTTGCAGCAGTGCCCCGCCGGCCACCATGTCCGCGAACGCGTAGGTGCGCCCCTCTAGCCCCGGCCACACCCGGCTCACGGCCGCCCAGTCGTCGATGAGGTGGGCCGGTTGAACCGACAGCTCGACGCCGCACGTCACGAGGCGCCTGAGGGCCCCATCGGGTTCATCGAGTGCGTCGGCGGGCAGCAGTTGGGCGTGCTCCAGGCGCCCGGCGGCTCCGGTGAGTGCGAAGGCGGCGGCGACGTCGTCGACGGCCGCGTCCCCGATGGCGTGGATAGCCATCTCATAACCCTGTTGGGCGGCCCGGGCCATGAGGTCGGTGAGCTCGGCCCGGTCGATATTGACCACGCCGCAGGCGTGCTCCAGGCCCAGCTCGGTCGGGTAGGGCTCGCACATATGCGCGCTGCCTGAGCCCATCGATCCGTCGGCGATCACCTTGAGCGGCCCCTGAACCAGCACCGCGGAGCCATCGGGCAGGTGCGGTGAGCCGGCCAGTTCGGTCCCGGTGCGCAGGCCCTTGGCGATCCAGCGTTCCAGCTTGTCGCGGTAGACCCCGATACGGATACGGGGCAGCACCTCAGGAAGAACGCCCTGGGCCGCCATGGTCTGTAGGCGCCGCGGCCAGTCGTCGGGGTCTTCCGACCAGCTCATATCGACCACGCCGGTCACGCCTCGGGCCAGCATGTCGGCCAGGACCTGCCGATAGCCGGATTCCCGCAGCTCACGTGTCCCTGGAACCTCATCGAGCCGGTCCAGCAGGGCGAACCACGGATCCTCCTTGAGCGGCGCCCCCAGATCCTGGGCACTGGCCCCCGGCAGGCCGAAGACGCGCAGCGCCGCGGAGTTCAGCCACCCGGAGTGCACGTCCCCGGAGATGAGCAGGGTGGGAATCTCCCCGGTGACGGCGTCGAGCTCGGCGACGGTGGGAACCCGGGGCCAGTTGGACAGGCGGTGCCCGAAACCCTGGATCGTGACCGGCTCGGCGCCGGTCGGCAGGTCCCGTAGCCCCTTGGCCACCAGTTCCAGCGCCTCCTCGGCGCTACGGGTGGCCAACGTATCGATGCGCGCCGAACGCGCCGCCTCCATGTCCAGATGGGCGTGCGCGTCCCACAGGCCGGGGATGAGAAAGGCCCCACCCGCATCCAGCACCTGCGCCCCGGGCGCTCGGAGGCCCCGCCCCACCTCGACGACGCGGCCTCCCGCCACGCGCACGTCGCCCGGCTCACCCGGGCAGGGCGGCGTATCCAGGGAGCCCGGGCCCGAACCGTCACGGCGCAGCGCGCCCAACTCGGTGCGGGAGCGGAAGGGGACGATGCGCGCGTCCCTGATCAGCAGGTCCGCGGATGGTAGATCGGCCATAAGCCACTCTAGGCACATCCGGCCTGCATACGCGCAGTTTCAGGAAGACCTGGTCGGCATCGCGATCAGCCGATTCCGACGATGGGGGCCGGCAGCGGCGAACCGGAGCCGTCACGCCGCTCATCGGCCTGCGGCAGCGCGACCGGCTTGCCGTCTTCGCTCAGGGCCCGCGCCGGTGCCACACCCACCCAGGCGGTCACCAGCTCGTCCTCACCGCGCAGGAAGCGGTGGGAGCGCACCCCACCCGTGGCCCGGCCCTTGGCCGGGTATCGGTCCAGCGGCGTGACCTTGACACTGCCGCCGCCGGTGCCCGGAAGCGAGCCCTCGGACCCGGCCACCGTTACCACCACGGCCTCGGCCAGGAGCTCCTCGGGAACCGCCGCACCGGCGATGACCCGGGCGCCCTCGCGCAGCGAAATCCCCGCCATGCCGCCTGCACCCCGTCCCTGCGGGCGCACCTTGGCGGCCTGGAACCGCAGCAGCTGGGCATCGGAGGTCACCAGGGCCAGGAAATCCGTGTCCGCCGCGGTACCCGCGAAGACCACCCGGTCCCCGCCGGACAGGGAAATGACCTCCCACGCCTCGGCGTTCCTGGGCTCATCACCGGGCTTGACCCGTTTGATGACGCCGCCCGCCGTGGCCAGGACGATCGGCGAGTGGACGGCCGGGCCCACCGGGACCAGACCCACCACCTTCTCCTCGGGATCGATATCCACCAGCTGGCGGGCCGGGGTCGCGCCGGCCAGGCCCGGGGCGTCCTCGGTGCGGGGCACCTCCGTGGTGGAGACGACGTCGAGCAGCACCAGCCGTCCGGTGTCGGTGACCGCGCCGATACGCCCCCGTGCCGTAGTGGCCACCTGGGAGGTCAGCGCGTCGTGGGGCCTGCGCCCGCCGATGCGGGCGACCGGCTCGGCGCCGGGGGTGCGTGCCACCAGACCGGTCGCCGAGAGCATGACCCGGCACGGGTCGTCGGGAACGGTCAGCGGAACCGGCGACGAGCTCGGCATGAGCGTCATCGGTTCCACGGACGCCCCGGCCCGCCACGCCATCCCGCCGGAGTCAGCGGATACCGAGGCGTCGTCCGGGGTTGCAGTGCTGCCCGCCGACGATGTCACGCGCTCACCGGAGGCCTCCATCAGCACCGTGCGCCGCGGGGTGCCGAACTGTTCGGCTACGGCAGCCAGCTCACGGGAGACTACGCGCCGCAGCAGGACGTCGTCGGCCAGGATCGCTTCCAGGGCCTCGATCTCCCGGGCCAGCTCGTCGCGCTCCTTTTCCAGCTCGATGACCGAGAACTTCGTGAGTCGACGCAGCTGCAGCTCAAGGATGTAGCTCGCCTGCGGCTCGGTGAGGTCGAAGACCTGCATGAGCCGAGTGCGCGCCGTGGCCGCGTCGTCGGAGGAGCGGATGACGGCGATGACCTCATCGATGTCGAGGATGGCGATGAGCAGGCCGTCCACTAGGTGAGCGCGCTCGCGGCGCTTGCCCAGGCGGAACCGGGTGCGCCGTGTGACCACCGTGAGGCGGTGGCGCACGAACACCTCCAGCAGCTCGCGCAGCCCCAGGGTGTGGGGTTGGCCGTCCACGAGGGAGACGTTGTTGATGCCGAAGGAGTCCTCCAGCGGCGTGTGCTTGTAGAGCTGGGCCAGGACGGCCTCGGGGTTGTAGCCGTTCTTGACGCTGATGACCAGGCGGGTGCCGTGCCTGCGGTCGGTGAGGTCGGCGACGTCGGTGATGCCCTGGAGCTTCTTGGAGCCCACCGCCTCCTTGATCCGGGCGATGATCTTCTCAGGCCCCACCATGTAGGGCAGCTCGGTGACCACGATGCCCTTGCGGCGCGGCGAGACGGACTCCACGTGGGCGGTGGCCCGGGTGAGGAACTTGCCGCGCCCCGTCCGGTAGGCCTCCCGGATCCCGTCCAGGCCCACGATCATGCCGCCAGCCGGCAGATCCGGCCCCGGCACGAAGGCCATGAGGTCCTCCAGGCTCGCCTCGGGGTGGGTCAGCAGGTGCCGGGCGGCCGCCACGACCTCCACCAGGTTGTGCGGCGGCATATTCGTGGCCATGCCTACCGCGATACCGGCCGCGCCGTTGACCAGCAGGTTCGGGAAGGCCGCGGGCAGGACCTCGGGCTCGGTGAGCGTGTAGTCGTAGTTGGGGGTGAAGTCGACCGTGTCCTCGTCCAGGTCCGCTGTCAGCGCCAACGCCGGCGCGGCCAGGCGCGCCTCGGTGTAACGGGGGGCCGCCGGGCCATCGTCCAGGGAACCGAAGTTGCCGTGCCCGTCGATGAGCGGCAACCGCATCGTGAAAGGCTGAGCCAGACGCACCAGCGCCTCGTAGATCGCGGTGTCGCCGTGGGGGTGGAGTCGTCCCATGACGTCGCCCACCACCCGCGAGGACTTCACGTGCGGACGGTCCGGGCGCAGGCCCATGCGGTCCATCTGGAACAGGATGCGGCGCTGAACCGGCTTAAGCCCGTCGCGCGCGTCCGGCAGGGCGCGCGCGTAGATGACGGAATAGGCGTACTCCAGGAAGCTGGTACGCATCTCCGTGGACAGGTCGAGGTCGACGATCTCCCCGTCGGTCGGGGGAGGAGTCTGGGTGGAGGCAGACTTCGGCATGGGCGCATTGTCCGGGGAATCGGGCCGAAAACAAACCACGACACCCGGGCGTGACAGGTCAGACGTACCCGCTGACAGCGATCGGCGGGCTTTGAACGGGGCCGCCGGCGCTCGACGACGATGGCCCAGACGATGGCACAATGGCGCTCATGACGACCCACTCACGCCAGAACTCGGCCGCAGGCCCGGTCCCCTCCGAGGAACCCCAGGACGCGGCCGCCGAGCTGGCGCAGCAGGTCGAGCTCGCCGGCTACTACCCCGACCTGGTGCTCGACACCCTCCGACTGGCCGCGGGCGAGGAGGAGATCGTCTCCGGCATGGTCCAGGCCGAGACCACCTTCGCCGAGGCCGTCCACCGGCACCTGACCGTTCTGTCCCTGACCTCCACCCGCCTCATCATCGTCCACGTCGATGACGCCCCTCGCGACGACGGTGGCCCCGGCGCCCTGGCCACCAGCGAGGCCGTCCCCCTCAGCCGCATCCGTTCCATGGCTCTGACCCGCGGCGTCTCCGATCCTGCCAGGGGCGGCGGCACCCTGACCGAGATGACGATCGCGATCTCCTGGGGCTCGGTGCGACGCATCGACATAGAGCCCGCCACCTGCGGTGACCCCGACTGCCAGGCCGACCACGGCATGACCGGCGTCTCCGTCCCCGACGACATCGTCATCCGCGTGGCCGCGGGCGTCGAAGGGGCATCCGCCTTGGCCCGGGCCGAGGCCTTCGCCGGCCGGCTCTCGCAGATGACGGCCCGCGCCGCCTCGGCGTGACGGGACCCGCGATGAGGCCTCAGATGCTCGCCGAGGATGATGCCGAGGATCCTGTTCCGACTCCCGTCCCGAACCACCCGCAGGATCCGGCACTCCGCTACGTCCTGGCGGTCGGTGCCGTCAGCGCCGGGCTGTCCCTCAGTGATACCGGCAACGGCGGCGAAGCAGTCCTCGGCTCAGTTGCCGATTCAGTCGTCACCGACGCCCGGGCCCGTCACATCGCCCGCAGCTGGGGGATCGAGCCGACCGGGAGGCCCGGTGAGACCCCCGCCGGTGGCCCAGGAACCGTCGTCGTTCTCGTGGACGGGCTGGGTCTGGAGATGCTCCATCAACGGCGCGGGCACACCCCCACTCTGCGCCGATGGCCGGAGCGGGGCTATCACGACGCTGATGGAGGCGACGAGGGAATCCTCACCTGCCGCCCCTCGACGACGGCCGCGGCCCTGACCATGTTGGGGACCTCGGCCCTGCCCGGCACCACCGGGATGGTCGGCTACTCGGTGCTCAACCCTCGCCTGGGACCCGCTCTTCCCGCCTCTACCGCGCCCAGCCCCGCCCAAGTCCTCAGCCTCATCACCTGGCAGGGCGATGACGCCCCCAGTCCCCGGGCCTGGCAGGACGTTCCCACGATCTTCGAGCGCGTCCCCGCAGGGAGCGCGGTGAGCATCGGGCCCGCGCGTTTCGCTGGCTCCGGCCTGACCGAGGCGGCCCTGCGGGGCGCCGAGCACCTGGGTGCCGATCGCCTGGAGGACCGGCCCGGTCTGGCGGCGGGCGCTCTGTGCCGCGGCACGCCCCTGGTCTACCTCTACGTCGGCGAGCTGGACAAAACCGGCCATAGGCACGGCTGGCTCAGTCCGCAGTGGCTGGCCCAACTCGAACGCCTCGACGCCGCCATGGCTGAGCTGATCCGTCGGGTCCCCGCCGGCACCCGGATCATCCTGAGCGCCGACCACGGGATGGTCGATACCGACGCCGACCATCGCATCGACCTGAGCGCCCACCGTGAACTTGTGCGCGACGTCGTCGCCGTCGCCGGTGAGCCCCGCCTGACGCACCTGCACGTCGCCGGGGGCGACGTGGACCTGGCCGCCGAGGTGGCGAACCGGTACCGCCACGTCCTGGGGGAACGGGCGGCGTGGATCGGAACCCGCGAACAGGCCGCCGAGCACCTGGGGACTCTCAGCCCACGGGCGCTCGGCGTCGTCGGCGATGTCGTCGTTGCGATGGCCTCCACCTGGGTGCTCGTGGACCCCCGGGTCCACTCCGAGGCCGCAATCGCCATGCCCGGCGTCCACGGCTCCTTCACACCGGCCGAAACCGAAGTGCCGCTGCTCGTCACCGAGGCCTGAAAGCCCGGGCGTTCCGAGAGGCCCCGAGAGATCCTGAGAGGCCCGGTCGCTTAGCTACTCGGGCCTGGCGCCGAAGACGATCTCGTCCCAGGAGGGGACGGAGCGGCGCGAGCGGCGACGCGACTTCTTCTTGGCTGGAACCGTCCTGGGCATGTCGGGCAGTGTCTCCTGGGCGCCCGCGGCCGACGGGCCTGGGGCGGCCTTGGCCATGACCTCCGAGCGCGAGGGCATGGGAATCTCCGGCACCGGCTCGGTGGGGCTGTCGGCTCCGACCGGGGCCTGGCTGCCCACCGGTACACGTCCGAGGGCGGGGCTCGGGGCCGACGGCGCCGCCGAGGGAGCACTGGAGGCCGTTACCAACCTGGTCCCGGCCGGATGGTTACCGGTGTGCAGACGCCGGCGCTCCGACATGGAGTAGACCTGCGCGTTCAAGCCCGCGGCCTGCTCGAGGGGATCATCGGCCGACCTGGCGCGAGTCTGGGTGTGGCGCTCCTCGATCCCCCTGGTCGGGGGCGAGGGGACTTCAGGGCTGTCCGGACTGCTGATGTAGTCGATGCCGTGAGGGTCGGTGAAGGCATCATCATTGCCGGGACCCTGCCCCGGGAGACCGCCCAGGTCGTCATCGTGGGGAATCTCGACCTCTACGCGCCGGCCCCGGCTGGAGGCCAGATCGGCCAGCAGCGCATCGGTGTCGTCCGCCGACATCGCCCCGCCGGTGGGACGGGCGTACTCCCGCACCGGAAGCATCCCGGCGGGCATTTCGACGGCCAAGCCGGTCGACTCGCCGGAGGCGGCGCCCGGAGCGGAGACGGCCGAGATCGCGCCGGTGCCGGGCGAACCGGCGGTAGCGGGGGAGCGCCCCGACTGGGCCGACGGCGCGGTGGCCGAGGCTCCGGGCGCCTTCGAGTCCTGGTCGAAGACCGCTGGGCGCCTCGAGCCCGCCCCCGCCTCCGTGAGCCAGCGCGCCTCGTCGTCCAGGGCGTGAACCGCGCGGGCGGTCAGGTCCAGTGACCAGCGTGCCTGCTTCTCCTCGGCGGACTGCACGAAGGTCACCATGATGAGCCAGGGGTCGCGGCCCTCGCGCAGCGCATCCCACTCAAGGCTGGAGGGGTCAACGCCCCGGGTGGCCAGTCGGTCCACGACCAGCTCGCCGAGAAGGGGGGAGTCCTTCTCCCAGCCGATACGGCAGGACTGGGCCTGCGAGACGGCCCACTGGCGCTCCGCGAGCACCGGCCCCTCGAAACGGCGCACGTGCTCCACGTCCATGCCCGTGCTGATCGCGACCTCGGCCGCGGTGGCGCCGGCGCGCATGTACGCCTGGAGCTGGCGGGGGCGCAGGGGCGCCGGTCCTTCGGTGGTCGTCCCCGATGGGGGCACGATTGCGCCGCGGTCACGGCGTACCGCAGCCCTGAGGGCGTCGTCGACGACGATGCTGTAACGCTCGCCGTCTTCGTCTGTCATGACAATCGTGTCACCGTTGGCACCCAGCAGCTCGAGTTCGACCATGGGTGGGGCCTCCTTCATCCCGATGTCAGCACGATATGCTCCACTACGCCTCACAGCCTGCCACCCGCAGACGTCAAGCCGTGGGAGGCGCAGCGGTGTGCCACATGTGAAGCACGTGTGAATACCCTCGTGAATACCCTCGGGTGGAGCGCACTGCAAGCGAACTGTGCTCTTTCATTGGGCGATTTGGCTTGACGGGCCGCCTGTCGGTGCTATTGTGCGCGTGCCTTCCGGGACGGATGGGCCGGTCGTCGTCACGACGCCAGTGTGCCTGCACGGCTCGACCGCCGTCCCCGGAGGCCACCCGAGAGCCGTCGACAGAAAAGAGTGACGAGGCCATGGCGACCGACTACGACGCCCCGCGCAAGAATGATGACGAGCCCGAGGCCGATTCCATCGAGGAGCTGACCTCGCGGCAGAAGGACCAGTCCTCCGCCGCGATCGAGGAGGACGAGAATGAGGCCGCCGAGGGTTTCGAGCTTCCCGGGGCGGACCTGTCCCGCGAGGAGCTGAGCGTTCACGTCGTGCCCCAGCTCGAGGACGAGTTCACCTGCTCGGAGTGCTTCCTCGTCCACCACCGCAGCCAGCTGGCCTTTGTCGACGAGGCGACCGGCCTGCCGGTGTGCGCCGACTGCGCCGGCTGACGATCCCACCCGAAACTCAGGAGAACCCCATGGGACTGTTCTCGCGCCGCCGTGACGACGCGTCCACCGAAACCGACGAGCCCACCCTCGACTCCGACGACGGCTCCGGCGAGTCCACGGCCTCTGGCCCCTGGGACTTGCACGAGCTGCCCGAGGACCAGGAGGAGGTGCCCCGCATCGATCTGGGCTCGCTGCGGATCCCGGCCGTCGACGGGATGCAGCTGCGCATGGAGCAGGGGCCCGAGGGCACCATCACCGCTGTGGTCCTCGCGTTGGGAGGCTCGGCACTCGAACTGAGGGCCTTCGCCGCACCGCGCACCGCCGGTATCTGGGATGAGCTGCGAGGCGACATCGCCGATGAGCTCGCCGGAAGCGGTGCCCGCTACGAGGAGAGCTACGGGGAGCACGGTACCGAGCTGGTCGCCCACCTGCCCATGCGCGGCCCCGACGGCAAGACGACCACCGGCACGATCCGCTTCCTGGGCATCGACGGGCCCCGCTGGTTCCTAAGGGGCGTCCTTCAGGGGCATGCCGCCTCCTCCGAGCAGTCGGCCCAGGCCCTGCGGGAGGTTCTGCGCGGCATCGTCGTCGTTCGCGACGGTCAGGCCCGTCCTCCCCGGGAGATTCTTCCCCTGCACGCCCCTGGGGCCGCGGCTGGCCCCGAGGCCGAGGACCTGCCCGGCATCGACCCGCTCGCTCCCGGTCCGACCATCGCCGAAGTGCGTTAGATGCCGGTGCTGTCCGTCCGTCTGAAGCGGCTCGTCCAGTCGCTGCGCACCAGCCGAGAGCACCTCGAGGCCGAGGACGAGGAGCGCTCCGCCAGCCGCCGGGGCACTGATCCGATCGGGGCCCTGGCCTCGCGGCAGCGGGCTCGCGTCTCGGGGGTTCTGCAAGCGGTTACCTACCGCTCCAGTCAGGACAAGCCGATTCTCGTCGGGCAGCTCTACGACGGCACTGGCAGCATCGACCTGGTGTGGTGGGGGCGACGGCGCATCGCGGGCATCAAGCCGGGCATTCACCTGCTGGCCGAGGGACGAGTCGCCGACGGCACCCACCGCCTGCAGATCCACAACCCCGCTTATCAGTTGCTGGGGCCGGGGCAATAGCGACCGGCAGCGAGTTTCCGGGGAAGGACTTACGAATGAGCGGCCGTTCTGCTGACACTACGCGCACGGGACTAGGCGCGATCGACTCCGAGCGCTTCGACGCCATGACCGCCGTGGGCGGATGGCGCGGCATCGTCGAGTCCGTCGTGCCCACTCTCGTGTTCGTCCTCGTCATGGCGGTGCGGCCCACCGCCCTGGTGATGGCCCTAGCCGCCTCCCTGGCCGTCAGTGCCGTCGGCCTCGCGGCCCGCCTGGTCCAGCGCCAGTCTCCGGCCCAGGTCGTGGGTGGAATCGTCTTGGTGCTTATCTCGGCCCTGTGGGCTTGGCGCAGCGGCGAGGCCTCCAACTTCTACGCCACTGGACTCATGATCAACGCGGCCTGGCTGGTCGCCTGCCTAGTCTCCCTGCTCATCGGCTGGCCGGTCGTGGGCGCCCTCATGACCCTGTGGCACCGGGTCGCCGACGAGCCGGACGGGAGCGGAAATCCAGAAGAGTCTGAGGCGACGGAAGCGATCGATGACCCCGACGCCACCGCCGACGATGATCCCGCCGCGCGCCCATCGGCCTGGCGCACCGACCCGGCCCTGCGCAACGTGAAACTCCGCTACCACGCGGGCACCTGGGTTCTGACGCTGATGTTCGCCCTGCGGCTCGTCGTCGAGGTGCCCCTTTACCTGGCCGGCGAGCGGGCCGTGTCCTACCTGGGCGCCGCCCGCCTCATCCTGGGCGTGCCGCTGTATGCCCTGACCCTGTGGTTCATCTGGCTCCTGGTCGCCCCCGGCCGGATCGCCCGGGCTGAGGCGCGCACTGATCGCACTGACCAGTAGCCCCGTCACCCTCAGTTCGGTGAACGCGGCTCAGGGCTGCACGGTCACGTGAAGATGAGGGGCAGTTCCTTCAGGCTGGACTCCCCCTCGCGCGCCGTGAGGAAGATGAGCTCGTCCCCGCGCTCGAAGCGCTCGTCGCGATCGGGCGTGATGGGGCGGTAATCGCGCAGGATCGCCGCCAGCACTGTGTGGGGCGGCAGCTCGATGTCGGAGACGAGCTCGCCGACGGCCGGTGAGTCCTCCGGCAGGGTCAGCTCGTGCATGGAGGCGCCCGACTGGTGGAAGTGGAAGATGCTCACCAGGCTGCCCACGCTGACGGCCTCCTCCACCAGGGCCGTCATGAAGCGGGGCGTCGACACGGCCACGTCCACGCCCCAGGTCTCGTCGAAGAGCCACTCGCTCTTGGGATTGTTGATCCGGGCCACGGTGCGGGGCACCCCGTACTCGGTTTTGGCCAGTAGGGAGATCACCAGGTTGGCCTTGTCGTCCCCGGTGGCGGCCACGATGACGTCGCAGGTCTCGGCCCCGGCGCGCTCAAGCGCCTCGATGTCGCAGGCATCCGCCAGCTGCCAGTCTGCCTCGGGGACAGAGGCGATGCGCATGGCCTCGGCGGAGCGGTCGACGAGTGTGACCTCGTGACCGTGGCTGATGAGCTCGCGGGCGATGGAACGGCCCACGGATCCGGCTCCGGCAATCACGATCTGCATGGCTCAGGCCTCCTGGGTCGGGGCGTGCGACAGGGCCCGGCGCACCTGGCCGATGCGGTCGGTGCTCACCGCGAGGTGCAGGCGGTCGTGCTCCTGGATGACGGTGGCGGCCTCGGGCAGCAGGGCCGTGGCATCGCGCGAGATCCAGGCGACGCGCACCCCCAGGCGGTCCTCGAGGGCCCCGATGGTCGTACCCACCCACTGCGGGGAGGCGCTGGGCTGGATGAGGGCGACCATGCCCGAGGGATCCTCAAGCTCGCGGGCACTGGAACCGGGAAGGATTCGGCGCATCATCTGGTCAGCCGTCTGGCGTACGGTGGCGACCGTGGGGATACCCAGGCGCTCATAGACGTCGGCCCGGCGCGAGTCGTAGATGCGGGCCACGACGTTGTCCACCCCGAAGCTCTCCCGCGCCACGCGCGCGGCGACGATATTCGAATTGTCCCCGTTGGACACCGCGACGAAGGCGTAGGCCTCATCGATGCCGGCCTGCTCCAGGGCGTCGTGATCGAAACCCACGCCCTTGACCTTGCGGCCGTTGAAGTCCGAGGGCAGACGGCGGAATGAGTCCGAGGACCGGTCGATGACGGACACCGAGTGCCCCATGCGGTCGAGCTGAACGGCCATGGACGCTCCGACGCGGCCACAGCCCATGATGACGAAGTGCACGAGGAGGACGGTACTCCGGTGTGGGGCCTCGGACGTAACATCTGGAGACGTGCGTGACTTCGCAGACCGCATCAAGCGGCTTCTCGTCGGCCGTCCCGTCCCCAGTGGGGCTCTGGGCGAGACGCTCCTGCCCAAGAGAATCGCCCTACCGGTATTCGCCTCCGATGCCCTGTCCTCCGTGGGCTACGCCCCAGATGAGGTGCTCATCACTCTGGCCGTGGCCGGAGTCGCCGCCACCTCACTGTCCCCGTGGGTCGCCCTGGCCGTTGTCGGCGTCCTGGCAGTCGTGGTGGCCTCCTACCGCCAGACTGTCCATGCCTACCCGTCGGGCGGGGGCGACTATGAGGTGGTCTCGGCCAACCTCGGCTCCCACGCCGGCCTCCTGGTGGCCTCGGCCCTGCTGAGCGACTACGTCCTGACCGTTGCGGTCTCCGTGTCCTCCGGCACCTCCTACCTCGCGGCCGCCCTGCCCGCCCTGGCCCCCTACAAGGTGGAGATCGCCGTCGCCGTGGCCACTGTCCTGGCGGTGCTCAACATGCGCGGTTCGAAGGAATCGGGGCGAGCCTTCGCCATCCCCACCTACCTGTACATGGGCGTCATCGGCATCATGGCCGTCGCCGGCTTCATTCAGGAACTCACCGGGAGACTCGGACAGGCCGAGTCCGCCGGTTTCGACGTCGTCACCTACCCCGCCTGGGAACAGGGGCTGACCGGCCTGGCCGGAGGCTTCCTGGTCCTGCGGGCCTTCTCCTCGGGCTGCGCGGCCCTGACCGGCGTGGAGGCGATCTCCAACGGCGTCCCCAGCTTCCAGCGCCCCAAGTCCCGCAACGCCGCCACCACGTTGCTGCTCCTGGGCAGCATCGCAGCCCTCATGCTCATGAGCGTCATCCACCTGGCCGGCGCCGTCGGCGTGCGCATGGTGGAGGACCCGGCCCATCAGCTCCTGCGCAACGGCGTCCCGGTCGGGGACACCTACCACCAGGATCCCGCGATCGGACAGATCGCCGCCACCGTCTTCTCCGGCTTCCGGCCAATGTTCTACCTGGTCGCCGCCGTCACCGGCCTCATCCTGGTCCTGGCCGCCAACACCGCCTTCAACGGCTTCCCGGTCCTGGCCAGCGTTCTGGCCCGCGACGAGTTCCTGCCCCGCCAGCTCTCCCAGCGCGGCGACCGTCTGGCCTTCTCCAACGGCATCATCGTCCTGTGGCTGGGAGCCGTGGCCTTCCTCGTGGGCTTCGAGGCCAACACCACCCGCCTCATCCAGCTCTACATCGTGGGCGTCTTCATCTCCTTCACGCTCTCCCAGGTGGGCATGGTGCGCCACTGGACGCGCGAGCTGACGATTGCCACTGACTCCAAGGCCCGCTCGCGTATGCACCGTGCTCGCATCATCAACGCCATCGGTGTGCTGGGCACCGGCACGGTCCTGGTCATCGTCCTGCTCACCAAGTTCACCCGCGGAGCCTGGATCACCCTGACGATCATGGCGCTGCTCTACCTGGTGATGAACCGGATCCGCCGCCACTACCGGCGAGTCAGCGAGGAGGTCGCCATCTCCGACCTCCACGACGCCCGCGTCCTGCCCGCCCACGTCCACGCCATCGTCCTAGCCTCTCGCCTCCACCAGCCGACGCTACGGGCCCTGACCTACGCCCAGTCGACCCACCCGACCGCCCTGGAGGCGCTGACGGTGGATACCGGGGACGGTGGCGCCGAGCGCCTCCTGGACGCCTGGGAGGAGGCCGACATCGCGGTGCCCCTGACGGTCCTGGACTCGCCCTACCGGGACATCACCCGCCCGGTCATCAATTACGTGCGCTCGGTGCGCCGCGAGTCCCCCCGTGACCTCGTGGTCGTCTTCCTGCCCGAGTACATCGTGCGCCACTGGTGGGAGCAGATCCTCCACAACCAGACCGCCCTGCGCCTCAAGACCGTCCTGCTGTTCACCCCGGGCGTCGTCGTGGCCTCCGTGCCCTGGCAGCTGGGACTGCCCGGACAACGGCACATCCACCACGGCGTGCGCGCCCGCACCGCCGAGGGCATCATCGACGCCGATGTCGCCATGCGCCGTCACGTCGACAGCCACCTCAGTCACCTCAACGGCTCCAGCTCCGGTGACGTCGGCGCAGACCACCAGGAGAACTGATGACCCCGCACCCCAACCAGACCGGTCGGCCCGCCCCCAGCCGCGGGCGGCCCCGCGAGATCACCCTGGCCGTCGGGGCACCGGCGCACGGCGGGCATTGTGTGGCCCGGCCCGTGGACGATCCGGGCGGCCGCGTCATCTTCGTGCGCCACTCCCTGCCAGGGGAGACCGTGCGGGCCCGGCTGACCGAGATGACGTCGCGGACCTGGCGCGCCGACGCCGTCGAGAT
>ERZ773075.693-NODE-693-length-23086-cov-57.9848_pt1 | contig 23086 bp, 19 predicted proteins | sample MGYA00580614_ERZ773075 | MGnify/ENA primary metagenome ERZ773075 (study PRJEB29015, sample SAMEA2738021) | human oral metagenome | biome: human oral; feature: human-associated habitat; material: dental | place: China | collected 2043 ... | reverse complement strand
GCTACGCGCAGTCTCGGTTGTTGGCAGTGTCATCGGGTTCCTTCCATTCGCTTGGCCTCCAGGCCTCGCGTCTTAGCCGCCGCCCGGACCGCGCGCTTGCGCAGCGCGGGTATGGCGATCGGAATATGGGTGGTGCAGACGTGCTCGCCTCCGGCCAGGGTGGCCAGGCGCTGGACAGGGACGCCCACGAGACGGGAGATCGCCTGCGTCTCGGCGTCGCACAGCTCGTGGAACTCCCCGGCGACGTCGCGCACGGGGCAGTTGCCCTGGCACAGCTGGATGGCGAAGGAGCCGTCCCCGACGTCGCGCACCGAGGCGGCGTACCCGTCGAGGGTCAAAGCGTCGGCGAGGGCGCGGGCGCGTTCCGATGGATCCTTGCCCGCCGACTCGACGACGGCGGCGTAGCGACGCTCGAGGTCACGCCCCCGTGCCGCAGCGAAGGAGTCGACCGCCTTGTCTCCGGCGACCTGGGACAGGTAGCGCAGGGCGCGATTGGCGAGGTCGGAGTAGCCCTCCGCGAAGGAGGTGCGGGCCTTGGGCGTGAGGACATAGTGCCGAGCAGGACGCCCGCGTCCGCGCTTGCCCGAGAGGGCGGGACTGTGGACCTCGATCTGCTCGGCCTCCTCCAACGCGGTGATGTGCCTGCGTACCGCGGCCGGCGTCAGACTCAGGACCTTGGCGAGCTGGGCCGCCGAGACCGGCCCCTTCTCAGCAATGAGGTCGAGAACGCGCGCCCGGGTCGAGTCATCGTCGTTCTGCGCCATGACTGCTCCTCCCCTAGTCGCTGCGACGCCTCGCTGCCTGATCGTGTGCGGCCGGTTCGACCACGTCCTTGTTGGCCGAGAGCTCCCAAGAACCGGCTTGGGGGCCGGCCCAGGATCGGCCGCGGGGCGTCACTGGTCGTCGTACCACGAGTTTAACCAAGATCATGCTTGCCGAATTCAACGCTGGCAAGTTCATGACGGGACGTCGCGAGGTGGGATTGAACACGTTACCCAATCAAAGGTAACCCTTACCCAGGAATGCCTAACTAGTCGGCGATCAGGGCGCCCGGTCGTGCGCATCGGGAACTGCGTTTCCCATCCAGAACGTACTTCTCCCGCAGACGACTGGGGGCAGACCCCAGTCGTCTGCGGGACAACGCAGTTCTCGATTGAAAGGTACGTTCCCGAGCTCGGCCGGCGCGGTCCGACGTAACCGTGGAGGCCGCTTTGAGCAGGCTGATCCAGGCAGAAGCAACCCGGCACCTGCCTCGCCACCCGGCAGAGCGCGGTGAGCTAAGGGCGTGCCCAGTCCTGGACCGGCACCCCGATCACTCGCTGTCCAGGCAACTGACGACGCGACCTCCTAGTGCCCGCCTCTTGGCAGAAGCTCGACGTCCGCCCACGGCAGCAGGTCCGGAGCCGCTCCGACGAATTCGCCATTGACGATGTTCTCAAAGCCCGTGAAGACCCAGCCTCCGTCGCGCAGCTGAAGCAGCTGGCCGGCGTAAAGGTGCTCTGGGCGCACATACCTGGCGCCGTCGACATCCCAGGGTCCCAGTGGCGCCTCCCCCTCGGCGATCCACACACCTCCAGGGCCAGCTTCAGCCTTCATGTCGTCGCCGCAGGAGAAGACGAGTAGGTGATGGCCGTCAACGCTCCGGCTCTGGGAGACCTCAAGCTGTCCGAAGACCGACGGACTGGTCAGCGGCGGCCCGACGTGCCAGTGGTCCAGGTCATCGGAGACGGCATGACCGATGACGCCGGCACCATAGTGCTCAGCTCCCTTCGCCCTGGCGGTGATGAGCATGTGCCAGCGCCCTTCATGCATGAAGACAAAGGGATCTCTCCAGTGCTCGGCGCCAGAGACGTCGGTTTCTCTCCTCTCGTACCACCTGGCGTCCGCCTCCAGAGGAGCATCGCACGTGCGTTCGAAGGTCACGCCGTCGATGGAGTCAGCCCAGCCGATGCGCTGAACCAGCCCATCCTCGGCTCGAGAGATGCCGGTGTAGAAGACACGCATAACGCCGTCGGGCTTGACGATCGTGGAGCCGGTCCAGATGGCCTTGTCGTCGAATGCCGGCCCGTCGGAATGCACCAGGGCGTCGGGCAGAAGTTCCCACGTACGCGCGTCGTTGGAAACGGCGTGCCCCATAGAGGCACGGAAGTGCCGCCGCTCCGGGTCGTGCAGCGCGCGCGACGCCCGCAGGAAGAAGAGGTGATAGCGATCGCCGTCGTCACAGATCCAGTGGTCCCACAGCCAGTGGTCAGTCAGTTCGAGTGCCATGTGATCGGTCTCCTCGGGGTCAGAGGGTTCGGATGGAGAGCCCGGAGAAGACCGCGCTCCCGTTGTCGGAGTAGAGGGCCAGGCCGTGATCGCCGGCGGTGGGATAGACCTGGTTGGACAGAACGGTGTGGCCCGCGTTGACGAAGACCTCGACGCTGTTGCGATCAACGACCACAGCGAGGTGCACATGACGGGCGGCGGGGTCGATCGACGCCTCGGACTGCGTGTACGGCGCGAAGGGCGCCGATACGGTCTCGCTCGGACCTCGGTCGACATAGACACGACCATTGAAGATGCCGACGTTGGTGTGTCGGGTTCCGTCTGAGCTGCGCAGGACCTCTATGCCTACGTTGGTTGCATTTGTCCAGGCAATGTCAGTGGTCAGGACGTAGGCCTCGGTCTTGACATCGAGTACCCGACGGCCATCGACGGTGACGTCGCCCAGGGACTTCTGCGAGAGGAGACTGGCCGCAAGCGCGGGCTTGGGGGTGCTCAGCAGGCTGTACCAGCCGCCGGGCTGTCGGCTGAGTCGGATTTCGCGAACGACAGAGCACTGGCCGTTGTACCCATCGGTGTCGAGGGTGGGAACGTGTCTGGCGGCGTATTTCCAGTTGTTCATCCAGGCGACGGCGTGCCTCACGTTATGTGGTGAGGTGGCACTCGGCCAGGTGACAGCCGCGCACCAGTCATACCCATGATCGAGCCACTGCGGCCTGAGGTTGTCTGTCATGAACCGGGTTCCATCCCAGCTCCCTATCCAGTATGCGTAGGTGCCGAGTGATCCAGCTCCCCATCCGCCCATTGAGGCGGCGAGGGCCCAGTGGCTGGTTCCGTCGTCGGCGATGATGCGGAACAGGTCAGGGCACTCCATGCCTCCGAGATCGGTAGCCCCGGGTGCGAGGTAGTCGAAGTTGGAGGTCCACCGCCAGCGGTGTAGGTCTGTGAAGACGAAGAGCGAGAGATACTTGCGCTGGCCGATGACACACACCCATTGGCTGCGCTCCTCGTCTCGGACGACCTTCGGATCACGGAACCAGCGGGCATTATCGATCTCCTCGTCCGTGGAGGCACTGTCAGCATTCGGATTCGGGATGACTGGTTCGGAGAGCATCGAAAAGCTGCGCCCGCCATCCGTTGACCAGTGGAAATACTGGGCCTGGCGAGTGAGGTCGCCATGGGGCACGTGCGTCACGAGAGCAATGACCGCCCCGCCCCCGAGACCGGCTGTGTTGTCGGTGTCGACGACGGCCGAACCGCTCCACGCAGGAGTGTCACCTACGAGTGGGATCGTATCGCCCACGTCGGAGAAGGAGACTTCGTCGGTTGAGGTCGCAAGTCTCCACCCTCCTGGTCCTGTGGTCTGGGCGGCCTGGAGGTGTGGGAGCTGAAGCCGACCGCCAAGGTAGTAGGGGCGTTGGGGGTCGCAGGCCCACCCGGTTATGGGGGTGAGATGAAGGAGCGCGCGGCGGCTAGCAGCCGCGCCTGCAGCCGGTGATGCTCCCAGGCCGGAGGCTGTTCTGGTAGCTGTCACGGTGGCGGCGCCGACCACCGTCCGTAACATGGTCCTCCGGCTGAAGCCGAGGGGTTCAGTAGTCACGGCTCTCTCCATTGAGATCGAGGCTGAGGAATTCGGACAGGAATGAACTGGGAGTCAGGACTGTTCCCGAGCACGCAAGTGCTGGACGGTACACGCTTGTGTGACAGGGGAGGGTGGTCGGTACCCAGCGTGCCTCGCTCGTTGGGTACCGCTTCCTCAGCCCTTGACCGCTGTGCCTGCCAGCGATGCCACGAAAGAGCGTTGGAACAGCGCAAAGATGATGAGGACGGGCAGAGTAATGAGCGTTCCGTAGGCCATGATCTGCCCCCACACCGGGTTGAGCTGGAAGAAGTACTGCATGCCGACGCTCGCGGGCCGCATCGACTCCTCCTGGATGACCATAAGCGGCCACAGGTAGGAGTTCCACGCGGGCAGCATCGTGATGATGGCGACCGTGGCGAAGGTCGGACCGGACAAGGGCACAATGATCCGCAAGTAGATCGTCCACCAGGACGCGCCGTCGACGCGGGCCGCCTCGTCGATCTCTTTGGGGATCTCTCCGAAGTGCTGGGCGAAGAGGAAGATTGACAGGGCGTTTGCGACAAAGGGCAGAATCTGCACCTGGTAGGTATTGAGCATGCCCTGCTTGACAAGGAAACCGTCGACGACCCACTGCAGTGACGGCAGCTTGGCAACCCAGTAGACGAGCGGCACGGCGATGGTCTCAAACGGCACCATGAGGGTGGCCAGAACGAGCGATAGCACGATGTTCTTACCCTTCCAGCGCATACGCGAGATCGCGAAACCGATCATCGAGTTGACGATGAGACCGAGTAGGACGATCGTGACCGTCACGATGAGCGAGTTCGTGATGAACCGCACCGCTGGGACCCGTTCGAAGACGCCGGAGTAGTTGTCCAGTGACAGATGCCCGGTCGGAAGGAAGGCCTTGAGGGAGCCGAGGTCGGCGAAGATCTGCTGATCGTCCTTGAAGGAGGAGAAGACCATGAAGAGCAGGGGGAAGACGGCGACGCAGGAGGCGATGACAAGGCCGAGGTAGGTCAGCGCCTTGGACCGTTTCCTGACAGCGGCGCGGCCAAGACGGCGAGGATTCCTTTCGACGGTCTCGAGAGCATCAACGAGTGAGGCCGCGGATGTTGCAGTGAACCCGGTTGTCTCAGTGGGCATGTCAGTCCTTCTCCCTGGTGAGCCAACGCTGTATGAGGCTAATGATCAGGACGGCAATGAAGAAGATGAGCGAGATGGCACTGCCATACCCCATATCCTGTTCTCGGTAGCCTCTGCGCACCGCGTGATAGACGATTGTGGATGTGGCGTCCTGTGGACCTCCGGAAGTCATGACGTCGACCTGGACGAACAGGCCCAGTGCGGCGATCGTGATGGTGACGAGGATGAAGACCATCGTTGAGTGCAGACCTGGCCATGTGATGTAGCGGAAGCGCTGCCAACCGTTGACCCCGTCGAGATCGGCGGCCTCGTAGAGGACCGGGTCGATCATCTGCAGACCGGAGAGCCAGATGATCATATGAAAACCGACCGCCTGCCAGATGGACAGCATGATGATGGCCGGCATAGCGGTACCGGGGTTGTTGAGCCACGCGACTGTGGTCCACCCTCCTCCGGTAAAGGTGTTGAGCATCGAGTTGAACAAGCCGTTGTCCTGATAGAAGAAGCTCCACAGGATGGAGACCACAACCATTGAGGTCACCACGGGCATGAAGATCATTGTGCGGAAGGCGGTGACCCCCTTGGCCTTCTGGTTGACAAGAATCGCCAGCGCTAGAGCAAGGCTGGATTGGCAGGGCACGACGATGAGCGCGAAGAAGACAGTATTCGTCAGAGACCGGATGAAGGTCGGGTCGTCGGTGAACGCTCGTACGAAGTTCTCAATCCCGATGAACTGCGGCGGGTTGGGTGAAATGAGGCGGGTGTTTGTAAAAGACAGGATGAAGGTGAGCAGGATCGGGATTCCCATGAAAAGCAGGAGGAGCAGGAGGGCCGGCGAGCTCATAAGCCACGCCGTCCGAGCCTCTCTGCGCAGTGCGGCGGTCCTACCGCGGCGCCTCATGGTACTGGGGGCTGCCATATCGGTTCCCTTCCCGGCGGGGCGCTCTCGCGCACCCGCCGGATCGGTGCTGGTGGTGTAGGGAGGTGGCGCGGCTGTTGACCAGCCGCACGATCAGGTACTCAGTAGTTCACTTGACCTACTTGGCCTTATAGCCATCGTTCGACTTGATGTCAGCGTTGATGTCCTTGGCTGCCTGATCGAGGGTCGCCTTGACATCGGAACCGGAGACAATGTCGCGGGCGGCCTTGTCAAAAGTCGACGAGATGACCTTGTAGCCGGGGGTTGCGGGACGCAGGAGGGCATACTTCTTGCCAATCTCATAGACGGGCTCCAGCGGCTTACCCTCGCCGTAGTACTTCGTCTTCGGGGTGGCCGACTCGATTGACGGGAAGTTACCGATCGCGTCGGAGTACTGGACGAGGTACTTGTCCTGCATGAGGAACTCAATGAACTTGTTCGCAGCATCGGCGTTCTTTGAGGAGGAGGACACGCCCCACTGCCAGGAGCCGCCGCCTACGTGAGCACCAGCGCCGAAGTCGACAGGAGGGAGGATGAGGACCTCGTCCTCGCCGAAGGTCTCCTGAGCCTTGAGGACCTTCCATCCGCCGGCATAGACAAGCGGCACCTTGCCTTGAAGGAAGTCCTGGCCGTCCTTGGCCGGGGTCTGAGAGGCGTAATTGGAGGTGAACAGCGAGCGGAACCAGGTACCCCACTCGACGGCCTTGTCCCCGTTGAGGAAGTCCTCGGCGGTCTCATAGCTGTTGCGGTCGATGAGGTCACCGCCGAAGGACTGGAGCATGGGAGCATAGGCGTAGGGCCACCACTCGGCGGTGTCCCACACCGACATGTCGATGGCGTAGCCGAAGCCGTCGAGCTTTGAGAGTTTGTCGAGGGCATCCATGAACTCGTCCTTCGTCCACGGCTTGTCAACCGTAGGGATAGTGACACCGGCCTTGTCGAAGGCTGACTTACGACCGAGGAAGCACAGCGAGGTGTCGTAGGGGCCGACGGAGTAGAGCTTGTCATTCCAGACCCCCTTGGCGGAATCGATGATCTTTCCCTGGAGGTCCTGCGAGATGGTCAGCGGCGAGAGATATCCGGCCCACGCCCAGTTCGGCATGATCGGGCCGTCAAGGTCGAGGATGTCGGGCAGGTTGCCGGAGACGGCGGCAGAGGCGATGGCATCGTTGTAGGACTCCTGCGGGAAGGACTTCACCGTGACCGGGGTGTTGGGGTTCGCGGCGTTGAAGTCCTTGACCGCGCTGTTGACGACGTCGAGTTCCTCCTTGTTGCCCCCGTTGTGGGTCCACAGCGTGATACCGCCGGAGGCTGAGCCCTTGCCGGACTGGGAGGAGCATGCGGCGAGCGTGGCCACGGCGACCGCGCTGACGCCGAGGAACAATCTGCGGGTGGTCATCATGATGGCACTCCTTTGTGTATCAGCGTGAGTGGTGGGGATCTGGCTCCGTCCATTGGGCGGAGGGCTGGTAGGGCCGACCTCGTGTGCGGTGCCCGGGCTACGGATGAGAGGCGGCGGGCGGCGCCGTAGAGGCGCGCTCGATGAGGGGGCAGGGGAAGCGAGTGACGTCCGGGAGCTCGGCTGCACGGCCCGCGGCGAGCTCGCGGGTGAGCCACTCGGCCATCTCCCAATGCGGCAGGCGCATTGTGGTGAGCCTGGGATCGAGATTCGTGGAGATGAGGGCGAGGTCATCGAAGCCGATAACGGAGAGGTCGTCGGGAATCGAGATCCCCAGGCGCACCGCCTGCCGGAAGACGCCGGCCGCCAGGGCGTCGTTGTAGCAGAAGACGGCGGTAGGACGATCAGGCCGGTCGAGGAGACGGCGGGCAGTGGTGTCGACGCTGTCGGGGTCGAGCTCCCCGGTGACGAGGAGCGACTCGTCAACCTCTAGCCCCGCCTCCCGGAGGCTGTGGCGGTAGGAGTCGGAGCGCTCACGCACGGCGATGCTCCCGGTGTCGTCGTGCCCGAGGTAGCCGATACGGCGGTGGCCGAGGCCGACGAGGTGGGCAACGGCATCACTGGCGCCTTGATGCTCATCGGGGACGACGCCAGGAACCCCGGGGCGGTCAGCAACGCCATTGAGCACGACGACGTCCTCGATCTGCTCAGGAACCGGAACGACGCGGTGGTACATCGAGGCAATGACCACCTGGCCGACGCGCCGGGCGACCATCTCCCGGACGGCCTCCTTGGCGGCGACGCCGTCGCGTCCTGCGTCAGTGAGGAGGACGGACCACCCGAGGCCCTGGCTGGTGGACAGAACCGCGTCGATCATGGAGACGGCGTAGGGAGTGGACAGGACACGTTCGCCGATGACCCCGATCGTCCGGGTCCGACCGTTGCGCATGCCGCCAGCGATGGCGTCGCGGACGTAGCCGAGCTCGTCGGCGGCCGTACGAACACGCTCGGCCTTGCGCTCACTCACGCGCCCCTCGAACTTGCCGGAGAGCACGAGGGAGGCCGCAGCCTTGGAGACACCAGCCGCGGCAGCGACATCGGCGAGGGTCGTCATCGTCCCTCTCCCCTCTTCTGGTCGGGAGACCCGGCATCGGTGCCGGACACAGGAAGATCATGACTCAGAACACAGTCATTCGTCAACCGGTTAACCACATTGAGTTGAGCGAATTAATCGATTTATGTTCAGGGGGTTCTTCGCGTGAGTCAGGCTCTCGCTCGTCGTAGCGGGCAGACTCGCCGAACCCTGGCTCCTATCCTGCCCAGGAACGCTGGTCCGAAAAGTGCTCCCACCGGTGGTGGACGGCCAAGTATCTTGACTCGTCTACAGGCTCTCGGGGCTGCGCAGCCAGGGGGCGTCGGCGGGGCGCAGCTCGGCCCAGCCGCGAGCGCGGGCCTGGGCTGTGGCCAGGACCCCCAGCACGGTGGAGGGGTTGTGCAGACGCCCGTCCATGACGGCGTCGAGGACCTCGTCGAGGCGCACCCAGGTGGGCACGAACTCGGCCTCCTCGGCCTCGCGCGGGGTCCGCCTCTCCTCGGGCAGCAGGCTCAGGTCCTGGGCGAGGAAGACCCGGGCCCCCTCGGTAGTGAAGCCGGGAGAGGCGTAGAACTCCGCCAGCGTGTTCCAGGTGGCAGCGACGTAGTCGGTCTCCTCTGCGAGCTCGCGAGCGGCCGCGACGGCGGGAGCCTCCCCCGGCACGTCGAGCAGGCCAGCGGGAATCTCCCACAGACAGGCTCGCACGGGGTGGCGGTACTGGCGGATCATGAGGATCTCCGGGGCGCCATCGGCTTGGGAGGATTCCGGCCCCTCGCGCATGGCGACGACGGCGACGGCGTCGTGATGGACGACGACCTGGCGGGCGACCGGCTCCTGGCCGGGGGCGAGGCGCACGTAGTCGGCGTCGACGGCGAAGATCGGTCCGCTCCAGACCCGCTCGCTGGAGACCAGCTCCCGTCCCGTCTCGCGCTTGTCAGCGAGGCTGCTCTCGGAGCCGTCGCTCCTGCGGGTCCCTGTCACCGGCTGGTCCACGGTTGGCTCCTCTGCTCACTGCAGGCGTCGTGGTCGATAGGCGCCTGGCCACCAACGATGCTACCGCTCGGGGCCGCTCGGCTCAGTGCAGGTCGAGAACCGCCTGGCGCAGCTGGGCGGCCAGGTCATCGTGGCCGGGCAGCTTCCGCGCGGCCTCGCGGGCGTTCTGCTGAGCTCGGGAGCGTGCCTGCGGGCCGGTCAGGAGTTCGGTGAGGGCCCCGGCGATGGCCTGGGCCTCGGGGGCGACGAGGATGGCCCCTCCCCTGGCGGTCACAGCGGTGCCGCCGACGTCAGTGGCCACGATCGCAGCACCGGCGCACAGGGCCTCCTGGATGGTCAGGGGCTGGCCCTCCCACAGACTGGTCTGGACGACGGCGTCGGCGGTCTCCATGAGAGAGGGCACGTCGGACCGCCGTCCCAGGAGGGTCACCGGAAGATGCTCAGCGGCGATGCGCTCAGCGGCCTCCTCGCGGCCGGGGCCGTCTCCGGCGAGGGCCCAGGTGAAGGCTGGCAGGCGTCCGGCCTCGACCTTGAGGGAGAGGGCCGCAGCGACGTCGAGGAGCAGCGACAGGCCTTTCTGAGGGGCCAGACGGGCGACGGTCAGGATGCGGGCACCCTCCTGGGGCCAGACATCCTCCGGCGCCGTGGAGCCCGAGGACGTCGGCTCGGAGGACGGATGCGGGACCGGAGCGGGGATGACGGCGAGTTCGACGCGCGCGGCACCGAGGCCCCGCGCCCGCTCGGCCAGGTCGGGGCTGACGGCCAGGACGAGATCGGCGCGCGAGGCGATGAGGCGTTCAAGCCCCTGCCCTACCAAGGTGGTCAGGCGGCCTCCGACGGTGAGGTTGTGGAGGGTGACGACCAGCCGGGTGCGACCGCGCCTGCGTCGGCCCAGGGCGAGGGCGGCCAAAGCACCGGCGCGCAGGCCGTGGGCGTGGACGGTATGGGCCCGGCGCCCCAGGCGACGCAGCCTGGCCACGACGCAAGAGTCGCCGAGACTCGGACGGGCCCCGATCTCGAGTGCCTCGGCGCGGGCAGGGGCGAGGTCCAGCCCGTCCAGGACCGCGGCGGGGGCCTCGACGATGACGTCGTGCCCGTCAGCGGCCAGGATCCGGGCGCAGTCGGCCAGGTGCGTGCGGACCCCTCCGGCGGCCGATCCGCTGACCTGGAGGATGCGCAGGCGTCCAACGGTCTGCTGCGGGGCGTCGGCCTCTTTCGAGCTGCTGACGGCGCTGGTGCTCATGCCTTCTCCTTCTTCTTGTCCGCGGGGTTACACATGTCCGTAGGCGCCGCGCATAGTCCTCAGGAGGCTACGGTCGGCCAGGTGGATCGCCGCCAGGACAACGCCGGCGGCGGCAACCGCCCCCACCACGGCGGTCAGAACCGCCAGGGTCAGGGAGGCCACGTGAGTGGTTGCCACCCGGATCGCCAGACCGGCAGCGAGGGCCACCGGGAGCCCCGTGGCGAGGGCTGTGAGGATCGGGCGCAGCACCCGGACTCCCATGATGCGGGCCAGGACTGTCAGCAGGCCGACTCCCGCAACCGTCATTCCCACGGTGGTGCCTACTCCGAGTGCAACGAGGGTGGCTCTACCGTCCCCGCCCAACGGCGCCATGAGGCGCACGCACGCAGCGGAGGCCAGTGCGACCGTCAACCATCCCGCCGCAGTGGCGTGTGCGGCGGGCCGGGAGCGGTCGGCGGCGAAGAGAACCCGGGTGACCTGGTAGATGAGGGCGTAGCCGATAAGTCCTGGGGCCAGGACGGCCAGAGCCTGTCCCATCCCATCGACCTGTTTGAAGGAGAAGAAGCGCTCGGCGGCGTCGCTGGCGGCCAGGAGCATGGCCGTCCCGGCGACGGCGACGGCGGTGACCAGAGCGGTCGAGGTGGCGACCAGGCTGGTGACGGTGCTGTCCGCGCTGTCGGTGCCGGACGCGGCCCGCTGGTGGGTGGCGGCCTCGAAGGCTGCAGTGAGGCGGGGGTAGAGGACGGTGGCCACCGGGACGGCCAGCACCGCGTAAGGAAGGACGTAGACGGCCTGCGTGTACTGGTAGACGGCTGCCGTGCCGGTCTGTCCTCCCCAGCGGGCCAGGGCCAGGACCGCCAGGACGCTCAGCTGCTGAGCCAGGATCGTCCACACTCCGGCTCCGCCCAGGCGCAGCGCCCGCCGGGCCTGGGAGCCGCCCAGCCTCAGGGTGGGGCGCAGTCCCAGTTCTAGTCGGTAGACCGGCCATAGCAGCGGCAGGCTGAGTGCTGCCACTCCGAGGGTCGTTCCCCATCCGAGGATCTGCAGGGCGGGGCCGGAGGCCGCGTCGTCGCCGTCGGCCAGCGCCCCGTAGAGGCCGTAGGTCGCCATGACTACGAGGCTGGAGAGCATTGGTGTCAGGGCGGGCCAGGTGAAGCGGTTGTGGGCCTGGAGGACACCGGTGAGAACCACCGCCACCCCGTACATGGGCACCTGGAGGGCGAACATGCGTAGGAAGGAGGCAACGAGCTCGTGCTGGAGCGCGGGGTCGACCCCCTGGGAGGTGGGGAACAGGGCGGCAATGGGGGTGGCGAGGACGATGAGGACCAGGGACAGCGGGGTCAGGACGGCCAGGACCAGTCCGAGCAGTCCGGAAGCGGTGGCGGTGACCTCCTCGCGCCTGCCCGCGGCGATCGGGGCGGCCAGGAGCGGGACGACGGTGGCTGCCAGGACGCCACCGACGACGACCTCGTAGAGGGTGTTCGGAAGCTGGTTGGCCGTGGTGTAGGCGCCCGCCACCGTGCCGGTGCCGACGGTGGCGGCCTGGACGAGCCAGCGCAGGAAGCCCAGGACGCGTGACAGGAGGGTCAGGCCGGCGACTGACCCGGCCACCGAGAGTAGGCCGCCGCGGCGTTGTTGGGTTGTCATCAGGGGCGGCGTCCCAGCCCGTCGAGCGCGGCCAGGGCCGGGGTGTCGGCGATGACGCGGGAGAAGGAGACCTTCTCGCTGGCCAGGATGAGGCCCACACCGCTCAGGGCGGCTCCGGCGCGCACCGCCCGGCTGGGGTGGCAGGCCAGGGCGGTTCCCAACAGGGCGCCGACGGCGTTGGCCCCGGTATCGCCCAGCATCGTGTTCTCCAGGAGGTCCTCGGGCAGGGCGCTGAGGCTGACCCCCAGCGCGCCTGCGGCCAGCAGTCGGGTGGGTTCGCCGTCGTGCCCGGGGGTGGCCAGCAATGGGGTGCTTACGATGGTAGCGGTCTTGAGCGCCCGGCCGGGTCGCAGGTCGAGGAGGTTGAGCAGGTTCGCCCAGGAGGCGATGACGACGGCGCCCGTTGCGGCGTCGACGGCACTTGCAGCCAGTGCCCGTCCGCCTGCGGCCGCGCTGCGGTCACGGGCCAGCAGGACCCCGCCGACGAGAGCTCCCGAGCCGATGACGGCGATCTTGAGGACCCCGGTGGTGACGCATCCGCGGGCAAGCGCGGTCAGGTGGCCCTTGAGCCCCTTGACGGGGGCGTCCCCGTCATGGGCGCCGGCGTCAAGGTCGTCGACCAGTCCGGCGCACCCTCCTGCGGCCGTCGCGAAGACGGCGGCGAGTCGCACCCGTGAACCGCTGCGCGGTGCCGAAGAACGTGACGCGGATGCGCCGCGCAGGAGACGGCCAGTCTCGATCGCGGCCATGACCGACCCGGCGGCGACTCCCACGCCCCCACGCAGGCTCACGGTGCGCCCGTGGAAGTTGGTCCGCTCCAGGCTCTGGGCAATGGGCGCCAGGGAGGTGGACCAGGACAGGGTGACGCCCGCCGCCTTGATCCCCGCCTGCGCCAGGCGTCGGGCGCAGGTGCTTACTCGCATGATCGTGCCAGCCATGGTCTCAGCCTAAGGCAGGGTGCGTCTGAATCGCCGCGACAGCGCCCCTGCGACGGGTCCGAGCCATCTGCACCATAGGGCTATAAGGGATATGAGGGCTATGGAAACTATTTCGTCACTGGCGGCATGACGGCGTCCGCGCCCTTGTCGAAGCCGTAGTGGCCCACGGTTCCCGCCTGGGTGGAAGCCAGTGCCAGGGGCGTGGAGACAGAAGCGGCGATCTGGCCGACTGAGTCGACGGTGGTGATCTTCTCGCCCTCGGAGCGGATGACGGCCACGACGTTGTCGTCGCCGTCGGCGGAACCGACGACGACCGTGGTCGCCCGAGAGGCCGTGCCCGCCAGCGCCTTGGCCCATGCCTTGGGGTCCTGGCCTGGGGAGGCCTCGACCGTGGTCTGCTTGGCGGAGGCCGCCTGGGGGCGGGGGCCAACGACGACGATCATCTCGGCCGGGCCGGTAGGAGTGGAGTCCACGGTGACGAACGGCGTACCGGAGGTGTCCACGGACAACAGGTCCATGAGGGCTCGGGATGAGTCGTCATTGCTGGTGAGGGCCTTGGCGAGCCCCTCGCCCAGGATGCCGTTGGCGTCCTTGGAGCCGGTGCTGCCCAGGTTGCCCTGGATCTGACCGGAGAAGGTGGAGCGATAGCTCTCGCGGGACAGGTCCACCCAGGTGGTGGTCAGGCTGACTCGGCCGGTGACAGAGGCGCCGGCGGTCTTGAGCTGGGTGGCGACGGCATCGGCGTCCTCGGCCTTGGCCTCAGGCAGGAGCACCAGCGCGACGTTCTTGGAGGCCAGGCTTCCCGGCAGAAGGCTGGCAGCGGCCTGGGTGATGTAGGAGTCGCGCTCGTTGACGGCCGTCTCGGTCTGCTCGAGCTTGGTCTGCGTGGCGTTGCGGTCCTCGCGCAGGGCGGTGACCTGGTCGTTGAGAGCGGTCCCCAGTGAGTTCTGCAGCGGACCGGCGCCCAGAACGACGCCGACGGCGAGGGCCAGGAAGACGGAGATGAGCGATACCAGGTGATAGCGGAAGTCGATCATGGTTGAGACCTTGAGGATGACCGTGAGAGGGGCTGCCTCTCGGATGGGCGGGAGTCGTTAGACGGTGGGCGAGTTCGGGGCCAGACCCACCAGTGAGCGGAAGAAGTTGACGATGTCGTCCCACACGGCACCGGACAGTCCTAGGAAGGTCTGCCCGCCCGGGGTGGCCATGAGGGCGATGGCCAGGGCGAAGGTGCCCGACAGCGCCAGGAGCAGCAGCCACCATCCTGAGATGCGGGTGCGGTAGAGCTGGGAGACGCCCTTGGCATCGATGAGCCGACCGCCGACCTTGAGCCGGGTCAGGAAGGTCGAGGACATGCCGGCGCGTCCCTTGTCGAGGAACTCCAGCAAGGTGGCGTGCGTTCCCAGGGCCACGATGATTTCGGCACCGGCCTCATCGGCCATGAGCATGGCGATGTCCTCACTGGTGCCGGTGGCGGCGAAGACGTGATGATCGACCCCGAGCTCCTCGACGTGGGCCAGGCCCGGAGCACGCCCGTCGCGGTAGGCGTGGACCACGATCTCGGCGCCGCAGGCGAGCGCCTTGTCGGATACGGAGTCCATGTCTCCCACGATCATCGTCGGTTTGAAACCGGCCTCCAGGACGGCGTCGGCTCCCCCGTCGACACCGATGATGATGGGCTTGTACTCGCGGATGTAGGGCTTGAGCGCCTGGAGGTCCTCCTTGTAGGAGTAGCCGCGCACGACGACCAGGACGTGTCTGCCGTTCATCTGGGTGGACAGCGTGGGCATGCCGACGCCGTTGAGGAGCAGGTCCCATTCGCCGCGCATGTACTCCATGGTGTTGGCGGCGAAGGCCTCCAGCTGAACGGCCAGTCCCTTCTGGGCCTCCTCCATGGCGTCGGCGACGGTCTGCTTGGTCTGGACCGTCCCTTCGGCGATGACCTGTTCCTTGCCGTCGATGCGCACGGTGCCGTCCTCAACCGCGATACGCTGGCCGTCGTGCAGACGCATGACATCGGGGCCCAGATCGTCAATGAGCGGGATACCCGCATCGAGAAGGATTCCCGGCCCGAGGTTCGGGTAGCGCCCGGAGATCGACGGGGAGGCGTTGAGGACTGCGGAGGGGCCGCACTCGACCAGCGCCTCGGCGGCCACCCGGTCGATGTCGGTATGGTCGATGATCGCGATCTCACCGGGCTGGAGGCGTTTGGTGAGCTTCTTCGTGCGCGCATCGACGCGCACGACACCGCTGGGATGCTCGGAGACAGACCCAGACTTTCTGCGGAAGGGATTCTTCACGGCTCGGATTGTCCCACGACTGCTTCCCGGAGAAGCTCAGCGGCGTGCCGGACCGCGACCTGGGAGTCCTCGTGGCCCGATAGCATCCTGGCCAGCTCGCGTTCTCTCTCCTGGCCTTCGACGACGAGGACCTGCGTGCGGGTGCGTCCGGGCTCGGACTTTCTCACATTCTCCCGAGGCTCTTCGGCGGGCCCCCAGAGCGCCGCGTCGAGAACGGGGGCCGGGGGCTCGGATCCGGTTTCCGATCCGGTCACCGGGTCAGAAACGGTCTCCTTGCGCACCACCAGGTGGGTATCAGCCCAGGCCGCCACCTGGGCCAGGTGAGTGACCACGACGACCTGGTGATGGCGCGCCAGACGCGCCAGGCGCCGACCGATCTCCCTGGCCGCGCGCCCTCCCACACCGGCGTCGATCTCGTCGAAGACGAGGGTTCGGGTGTGGGTTGCGGGGCGCGCCGAGGCGGAGGCGTCGGCGAGGACCACCTCCAGAGCCAGCATGATGCGCGACAGCTCCCCTCCCGAGGCGCCCTTGCCCAGGGGCAGGGCGGGGGCGCCGGGGTGGGAGACGAGCTCGAGAGCCACGCTCTCGAGGCCGGTCGGCCCGGGCTCATCGAGTCGGTCCAACGAGACGACGAGTTGCGCCCCTTTCATCTCCAGGCCTTCGAGCTCGGCGGTGACGGCCTCCTCCAGTTTCTCGGCGAGCAGTCGACGCGCCCGGCTCAGCTCCTCGCCGACATCGACCAGTTCCTTATCGGCCTTGGTCAGGCGCTCGGCCAGCACTGCGGCGGTGTCCTGGGGCCCATCGAGCTCGCCCAGGCGCGCAGCGGCGCGCTCGCCCCAGGCCAGGAGTGCGTCGACGTCGTCGAGCCGCTCTTGGGGGCCGCCGATCTCCCGGCAAGCGCGGGCGAGCTCACCGCGGCGGTCCTGGACCTGGGCGAGGCGGGCGGGGTCGGCACTCAGGGAGGACAGGTAGCCTCCCAGCTCGGCGGCGATGTCGGCGGCGTCAATACCCAGGCGCTGGGTGCGTGCGGCCAGCTCGGCCAGGGCGGGGTCGCGGTCGGACTCGGCGGCCAGATCGCGCTGCGCGCAGGCGATGAGCGAGACGACGTCGGGCGCTTGCCCGACGGCGGACTCCTCCCCGCTCAGGGCGGTGCGGGCCCCGGTGGCGGCTCTGCGCAGGTCCTCGGCGTGGTCGAGCCGTTCGGCCTCCGCCGTCAGGTCCCGGTCCTCGCCGCCGCGGGGATCGAGCTCCTCCAGGGCATTGAGCCAGGTGCGCAACTGCGCCACCTCGGCGTCCCTGGCCTGCGCCGAGGCCTGCCACTCCTCGAGGGCGTGGGCCGCCTGCCGGCGCGCCTGGTAGGCCTGGGAGTAGCGGCGGCACAGGGCGGCGTGGTCGGGACCCCCCAATGAGTCCAGGGCGGCGCGCTGGGCCGCCGCCGAACGCAGCCGCAGCTGGTCGGCCTGGCCGTGGACGGAGACCAGCCGGCCTCCCACCTCGCTGAGGACCGAGGCCGGAACGGAGCGACCTCCCAGGTAGGCGCGGGAACGGCCGGTGGACGGGACTGTGCGCGAGGCCAGGAGGAGGTCGTCGTCGAGGTCGGCGCCGGCCTCGAGGGCGCGGGCGGCGGCGCGCGAGTCGGGGTCGACGAGGAAGGCGCCCTCGACCAGGCTGCGCTGGGAGCCCGTGCGCACGATGGTGGTCTCGGCGCGCTGGCCCAGCAGCAGTCCGAGCGAGGTCAGCACCATCGTCTTGCCGGCGCCGGTCTCACCGGTCAGGGCGGTCAGACCGCGACTGAGGGGGAGATCGGCCTCCTCGATGACGCCGAGGTCCTCGATGTGCAGGGACTCGATCACGCCGGTCCTCCCGCGGGCGGCCGGCCGCCCGCTGCGACGGCCGGCTGATCCTCCGGATCGTCCGTAGCGTCATCGGCAGCATTGGAAGCCCGCCAGCCCTCTACGGGCAGGTCGAACTTGCGCACCAGGCGGCTGGCGAAGGGGGCCTCGTTGAATCGCGCCAGGCGCACCGGGCGCTCCGCGCGGCTGACGCGGATCCGGGCGCCGACGGGCACGTCCAGACTGCGCCTTCCGTCGCACCAGATCTCGGCGGCTCCGAAGCCCGCTCTTTGGATGACGACCTCCATGCACGACTCGGGTCCCAGGACCAGGGGGCGGGTGAACAGTGCGTGCGCGGCCACCGGCACCAGCAGCAGAGCCTCGACCTCGGGCCAGATGACGGGGCCGCCGCAGGAGAAGGCGTAGGCGGTCGAGCCTGTGGGCGTGGACATGATGAGGCCGTCGCAGCCGAAGGAGGAGACGGCCTGGCCGTCGACGCCGATGGCGACCTCGAGCATGCGTGCCCGGTCGCGCTTCTCCAGGGCGGCCTCGTTGAGCGCCCACTCGCGGGAGACAGTCCCGTCCGGGGAGATGACCTCGACGTTCAAGGTGGTGCGGGTCTCGACGGTGTAGCGGCCCGCGACAAGGTCGGCGACGACCTGCTCGATACCGTCGGGGTCGGCCTCGGCCAGGAAGCCGACGTGCCCGGTGTTGATGCCCACCAGGGGGATGTCGCGTTCGCGGGCGGCTTCGAAGGCGCGCAGGATCGTTCCGTCGCCCCCGAGCACGAGCACGAGGTCGACATGGGCGGTGCACTCCGGTCCGACGGGCTCGACTCCGTGGGCGCGCAGCGCCGCCGAAGCCCGGGCCACGGCGGTGGCCGTGGGCGCGCTGGGCCTGGGGACGGGCACGGGTTTGTCATTGAGATCGCGCTGCAGGAGCATGACGCGGGAGATTTTCTGACGGCGAGGTTCCGCTCCTGGCCGCCCCGAGGAGTCGGGGCGGCCGGCCGGCTCCACCGACTCAGTCGGACCGGCGATACCTGCGGGGCTCAGTTTGCTCATGTGTGGGTCCTTGTTCTGCTTCGGCGGGAGTCGTCTGCGGCAGGTCCCTCGGCGACGGCGCGCTCGACCTGGGCGCGCAGTTGGGCTCCACGCAGGTCCTCGGGGCCCCCTGCGCGGGAGGCGTGCATGTTCAGGAAGTACTCGACATTGCCGGCGGGACCGGGCAGCGGGGAGGCGGTCACGGCGTCGACGCCCATCCCCAGGGAGTGGGCACGCTCGGCCACGGTCAGGACGGACTCCACATGGAGCCCCGGGTCGCGCACCACTCCCCCGTGCCCGATCCGGTCCCTGCCCACCTCGAACTGGGGCTTGACCATGAGCAGGAGGTCGGCGTCGTCGGCGGCGGCGCGCAGCAGCGGCTCGAGCACCAGGGTCAGGGAGATGAAGGACAGGTCGCCCACCACCAGGCCGGGAGCCGGGGTGACGGCTGCAGGGTCCAGCGTGCGGATGTTAGTGCGGTCCAGGGCGGTGACGCGGGGGTCGGAACGCAAGGACCAGGCCAGCTGGCCGTAACCGACGTCGACGGCCACGACGTGCTCGGCGCCGCGGCGCAGGAGGACGTCGGTGAAGCCGCCCGTGGAGGCGCCAGCGTCCAGGCAGCGTCTGCCCTCGATGCGAGGCGCCAGACCGCGCTCACCCAGCGCATCCAGAGCGCCGGCGAGCTTGTGGGCGCCACGCGAGACGTAGTCGTCTCCGCAAGGGGTGTGGATCTCGATGGCCTGCGCCGGGTCGATCTGCCGGGCGGGCTTGGTGACCACAGCGCCGTCGAGGGTGACGTGTCCGTCGGTGATGAGCGTGGCGGCGTGGCTGCGGGAGCGGGCCAGTCCACGGCGTACGAGCTCGGAGTCGATGCGGATGAGTCTGGCCATGTCAGCCTTCCGCCTCATGCAGGACGGAGGCGAGCTCCTCGTGGATGGCGCAAAGGGCGGCGGCCCGATCCTCCAAGGGCATCTGCCCTATCCCGGTGAGCCGATCGGTGTGGTCGGTCAAGCCGTGGGCCATGGCCAGTGCGGCGTCGGCGCGCGGGGGCGCGGGCAGCGGAGGCCCGGGATTCGCCGGACCTGCGGGCGCACCCGTCAGCGAGGCCCCCCGGTTGGCGGCTTCCGGTTCGTTGTGGCTCAATTCCTGACTCACCTCGACGTGGTTGGCATGCGCGCTGCTGCTACGCCTCTTTCCCTCCCGCGGAGTATTCCCGACCTCGGCCGGACTCTCAGGGAGCAGCGACTTCGATGTCGGGAAGATCCAGTGCAGTGGCCCTGCCCCGGGCCTCCTGCGTATCGGCCCAGTCCCAGGCGGCAACAGCCAGGGCCCGGTAGGAGTCCAGGTCGATGCTCGTCGGGCCGCCGTCCCGGGAGGTCACAGCTCCCCCGTCCTGCAGTTCGAGCCCGGAGTCGACGACGCGGGCGCGCCGGCCGCCGACCTGCCACCACTGCTGGCCGCCCTGCTCGACTCGTACGGGTTCGGGATGCGGCTCGGTCAGGCCGCGCAGGTCGGTGTGAAGGAAGCTGGGACGTTCGGTGGCCGCAGCAGTGATGACATCACGCGCGTCTGAGACTCCGGTGAGGACGTGGAGCCCGGGAATGCCTGCGGCCCGGGCACCGACGTGATCGGTGTTGAGGCGGTCCCCGACGGCCAGCGGCCTCGTACCGCCGGCGCGTTTGAGGGCGCGCGTGTAGATTCCGGGGAAGGGCTTGCCCCCTGCGAGGGGCTCCTTGCCGGAGGCGTTGACGACGGCCGCCACGAGGCTGCCGTTGCCCAGGGCGAAGCCCCGCTCGGTCGGCAGGGTTGCGTCGAGGTTGGTGGCCACGTGGAGGGCGCCGGCGTTGATGGCGTAGACGCCCTCGGACAGGAGAGCCCAGTCGACTGCCGGGTCCCATCCCTGGACGACGGCGACCGGGCCGTCCTGTGCGCTGCCGGTCACCTGGAAGCCCTCGTCCAGGAGAGCCTGACGCACGCCGTCGCCGCCGACGACGAGAACGGTGGAGCCGGGCTCGATATGCTCGGTGAGCATCGCGGCCGCGTCCATGGCAGCGCTGAAGATTTCCGTGGTCTCGGCGATGATGTCGTTGGCGGCCAGCTTGTCCACGACCGTCTGAGGCGCCCGCGAGGCGTTGTTGGTGACGAAGGACAGGCGCATGCCGGCGGCGCGGGCGGCGTTGACGTTGTCGGCGGCGTGCGGGACTTGGGCCTCACCGGCGAAGCAGACGCCGTCGAGGTCAAGCAGTGCGACATCGTATTCGGTGCACAGGGGCCGCTCGCTGCCCAGGAGGTTGGCGGGAGTCTGCTGGGACGGGGTCATCGGGGCTCCTCCGGGACGTCGTCGGTCGCAGTCATCATCGGGTCCGGGGTACCGGCCGCGTCATCTGGGGAATCAGGCGACGGTCCACCCGTATCATCTGCTGTCGAGGACATCGAATCGTCCTCGGCGGCCTCCAGTAGCTCGGTCATCTCTGCCTTGACGCGCTCGGCGAAGGACTGCGGCCACTCGGCGTCCTCCTGGTCGGCAGGTTCGAGGTTCGACGACTGGCCCCCAGTAGGCGCTTCTGAGGCGGCTGGGGCCTCAGCGCCCCCGGCCCGATCGTCGGCCCCAGGAGAGCCCTGTTCCTGCATCTCGGCATCGTAGTCGTCCTCGATATCGAAGACCTCGACCTCGTCCTCCTCGATCGGCTCGGCGCCGATGCGGTCCCGCACGGCTGCGGCCTCCTGGTGACGGCCGAGTTCCTCGAGCCGGTCGGCGCGCACGGAGTGCAGGCGCCTGAGGGTGTCGCTGTCGGAGGGGCGGGCTCGGATGGCGTCCTCGATGACGATGAGACCGAGGTCGGTCTGACCCAGCTCGTGACGGAGGCCGGAGACGACCATGGCCAGCTCGGCTCGCTCGATCTCGTCAAGTTGACGCGGGTCGGTCGCTTTAGCTGCCTGGAGTGCCTTGTCCAAATGGCCCAGGGCACGTTCGCAGTCGACCTCGATGGCCCGGTGAAGGTCGAGTCCGGAGAGTCGTCTGGCCGCGCGGATCTCTCGAAGCGCCTCGCTGTAGTGTCCCGCGAGGTAGGCGGCGATGCCGGCGGTCTCGCGTACGACGGCCACGCGCCCGGCGTGGGAGGCGGCATAGCGTGCGTGCTCGTAAGCGGTCTGAGGGTCGTCGTCCAGCAGGCGCTGAGTCATCACCAGGTGGCGGGCGACGTTCTCGGCATTGGCGCGTCCCAGGGCACGAAGCTGGCCCTTTGCGCCCCGCTCGAGGTCGCCCGGTTCGACGTCGTCGGGAATATTGGGCTCAGGGATGCGCTGGCGCTGCGGCGGGCGACCTCGACGCTCGTTCTTCCCGTCCCCGGGGCCTCCGCTTCCGGAGCGGCTGTTGAAACGCCCAGATTTGTTATCACCGCGGACTGGGCGCCGTTCGTCCGAGCCTCCGTCCCTACGACGCTCTGCGCGCCAGTCGTCCCGCCGTCTGTGCTCTCCGCCGGTCTCGCCCTCATCGCGGATGCGGCCCTGGGAACGCCTCCGCCCATCGTGCGAGTCGCTGCTCCAACCGGAGTGATGGCTGCGACGAGAACGGTCGTCCCCGTCATCGAAGCGCTTGCGTCGACCGAAGCCGTGACGGTCACCGTCCCGACGATGCCGGGACGAGTCGCCGTGGTCCGCATGGTGCCGACGGTCCTGATACGCCATGGTCCTACTTTCGATCCGGGACTGCCATCAGTTCCCTTGCCGTTCTTGAATGCCTGGGAGGAGCCTACCCGGAGCGCCAGCAAGTGTCGTAACGGCGCCCGCTCCGACGGATGTGGCGCGTGGCGCGTGGGCGAAGATATCCGCGGTGTTGGTGTGTTTTGGTGTTGGTCCTGAGTTGCACAGGTTGGGGTGGTTTGTGTTTCAGAGTGGGGTTTTTCGTTGGGATTGTGGGGGTGGGGTGGTCGTTTTGGGGCACTAAGGTGGCGGTAGGATCTGGTGGGTGAGCCCGTACCTGCGTCAGGTCAAGACAGCCTCGGGGGCCACGGCCGTGCAGGTCGTGGCCAAGGACCATGGTGTGCGCCGGATCGTGGAGCACCTGGGGTCGGCCCATGACGAGGCCGAGCTGGCTGCGCTGATGCGCCTGGGGCGCCAGCGGCTCCTGGCCGGCCAGCAGGTCCTGGACCTGGGGCCGATACTCAACGACGACGCTGACGAGGTGGGTGGTCAGGCACCCGGTGACGGTGGTGCGGTGCGAAGGCCGCAGATCATCTCGCGCAGGTCAGCCTGGCTGATCGAGGCCATCAAGACGGCCTATACCCGTCTGGGGTTGGGTGACGCCACTGGGGGTGACCGGGCCTTTGAGCAGATGGTCGCCGCTCGTCTGATCGAGCCGACATCCAAGGCCGACACTCCCAGGGTCCTGTCCGAGATCGGCTGGCCGGCCCCGGCTCACCGCAACACCCTGTACGCGTCCCTGGGCCGCTGCGTCGAGCGGGGCTACCGCGAGAGCATCTCTGGGGCCTTGTTCGAGCACGTCACCAACACCTCCGGTCTGGCCCTGTGCCTCTATGACGTCACCACGCTCTATTTCGAGGCCGAGAAGGAGGACGACCTGCGGCGGGTGGGTTACTCCAAGGACAGGCGGGTCGATCCCCAGGTCATCGTCGGCCTGCTGGTCGACCGCCGTGGTTTCCCTCTGAGAATCGGGTGCTGGGAAGG
>ERZ773075.692-NODE-692-length-23161-cov-10.11_pt1 | contig 23161 bp, 19 predicted proteins | sample MGYA00580614_ERZ773075 | MGnify/ENA primary metagenome ERZ773075 (study PRJEB29015, sample SAMEA2738021) | human oral metagenome | biome: human oral; feature: human-associated habitat; material: dental | place: China | collected 2043 ... | reverse complement strand
CCTGCGCCTCGAAAAATACAGCAGCAACCCCGCCCGCGACGCAGCCCGTGAAGCCGACATACAGGAATTGGAACAAATGTGGCAGGAAAAAACCGACGGCTTAGTGAAACAAGGACAACCCGTTTCAGACGACCTCGCTGCGTTTAAGTGGATGATTGAGGAATTAAGGGTATCGCTGTTCGCACAGGAATTGAAGACACCGTATCCGGTGTCGGTGAAGCGGTTGGTGAAGGAGTGGGAGGGGTTGAATAAGTAGTGATATTATTCAATACATTTACAGGAAAATTTCTAACTTACATAAAAGGTACAACACAATGAAAAGCGAAAATAATTATGAACGTATTGTTCAAAATTCTAAAAAATTCCAACACTCTCAGAAGAATGAGATGCAGAAACGCATAACAGATTTGCTGCAACAACTCACAAATGGCATTCATGAACGCGACCAAATTATGGCGGTTTCCCTACTTGGTGCGATTGCCGGACATAATACTTTCCTATTTGGACCGCCGGGAACCGCGAAAAGTCTGATTTCCCGCCGTTTGGCATGTGCATTTGAAAATCCGCAATACTTTGAATACTTGATGAACCGTTTCAGCACACCTGAAGAAGTATTCGGGCCTGTGTCTATTAAAGCATTGAAAGAAGACCGATATATCCGAAAAATCGAAGGCTATTTGCCAACTGCCGATTTTGCATTTTTGGATGAAATTTGGAAATCCAGTCCTGCAATCTTGAATAACCTGCTGACCATTATCAATGAGCATATTTTTAAAAACGGCGATGAGAGGTTTAATGTGCCACTTAAAGCCCTGATTGCGGCTTCCAATGAAATTCCACCTGAAAATCAAGGTTTGGAAGCACTGTATGACCGCTTTATTATTCGTCTGCTTGTGCCGCCGATTGAACAGGAAGAGAACTTCAACCGTTTGCTGGATAGCAAGCCAAGCAGCGACAAACCTGAAATCAGTGAAGATTTACGGATTAGTTATCATGAGCTTGCCAAATGGCGCGAACAACTATACGCAGTTAAATTAAGTACAGATACATTACTGATTATTAAATATATCCGAGAAAATTTGGTTGCTCAGTTTGATAAATTAGGCGTTTATGTATCCGACCGACGTTGGCAACGTGCAGCCGTTTTATTAAAGGCTTCTGCTTTTTGCAATGGCCGTAAAGAAACCAATCATAGCGATGTGGCTTTACTGAAATATTGTCTGTGGACAACGCCTGAAAATCGAGAGTCAGTGGAACAAATTGTGATGAATGCCATTAAATCCTGTGGGTTTGATACAGGTATTGATCTGACTGAATTAGACAGAGAAAAAGAGAGTTTGGATAAGGAAATAAATAAGGAACTTTATCATTCACAAGATGTTTATGAGACGGTTGAAATGGGTGGAAAAAAATATTTTCCAGTACAGGCTGTTTTCAAAAACGTACATAATAGTCATGCTAACTATAATAAAGAATATGAGATTTATGTTCCATATAGCAAATTCCGTAGTAAAGATAAGTTTGCCCCAATAAACAGCGTAGGTAATGAAATTCAAGAAATTGAATGTGAATTTGATGGGCAAGGTAGCTGTAAATTGGAATTGAAAGTGCGGGGAGGTTACTGGAATGAGCAATATAAGCCATTCAAATTTAAACCTAACGTTTTATTCCATAAGGGAGATAAAAAACAAAGCATCAATGATAGGTTGATTTGGTCTTTATCACGTTCTGTTATGGAAATCAATAAAGCATTATTAGATGTATTGAAATTAGTCACCAAAAAACATGCAGAATATCAGCAATTCCTACAAAGCCCTTTTATTACCCAAGATGATATTGATATTGTGGTATCAGGAATTTTAGACCAAATCGACAAACTCAATTTACGAATTAAAGACTGCGAACGTTTGGAGTCACTATGTCGTTAAGCCGCAAACTATCCGAACAAATAAGATGGGTTAAGGCTTCTTTACAAACAGATTATGCGGATTTGTTTAAACAGCATGGTTCGTTAAATGGACAGATTCAGCAGCGTTTATCAGATTGGCAATATCAGACCAAACTGGCTTTGTTACAGAAAAACCCGTTTGCCTTACATGAAGAAAAGCTAAAAAAACACCAACAAACGGAAATTTTTAATCAACAGTCTGTTGATGATTATCGGTATTTTTGCAAATTAGCAGGCGTGCCATTTGAAAAAGAATTCTGGCAGCAGGAATTAACACAAAGCAAAAAGTCAAAACCCGATAAACAGAATTTGCCTTTGAAATTGCTAACAGAAAAATGGCAGCAGCAATTAGACTATGCCAAATCTCAATGGTATTTAGAGCAGCTTAATCAATTACGACAGGAATTTATAGACAAGTTAAAACAGGAACTCGACACTATCCGACAGCTTGCAGAACAGTTAGAGCAATTTGGTTTTGAAGCAGGGCTGTGGCTTGATAACAGTATCGGCAATTTAAGCCAGCAAAATATTGAAGAAATGAAACGCTGGCTGAATTACCTTTCCCAAGATAAAGCTGCCAAGCAGATTGCCGAACTACTGGGGAAGATGCGCCAAATCGAACAATCTGAAAAAATCGAACAGGTAAAACAGACTGTTTACACAAAAAGCCCACAAATTGATGTGAATTCGCGCGAAGAAATTATCGGATTACGTTTAGGTAAAGATTTAGAGTATGTATTGCCGTCTGAATTGGCTTTAATGGCAGACGAAGAAACATCGATTTTATTTGATTTGAAGTTTTTTGAATCAAAATTGATGTGCTTTGAATTACAAGGAATTACCTATCGTGATATGCCGATTGAAATCACAGTTAAACAAAAAAATCAAGAGAATGAAAAACTCGGGCCAATGATTTTATGTGTGGATACCAGCGGTTCTATGGCTGGGCTGCCTGAAAATATTGCCAAAGCAATGGCTTTATTTTTAGGAACAAAAGCCAAAAGTGAAAATCGTCCTTGTTTCGTTATCAATTTTTCTATGGGAATCAAGACTTTTGAAATAACGGATAAAACAGGTATTTCTAATTTGATTACTTTTTTACGTCAATCCTTTCACGGCGGTACAGATGCAGCCCCTGCCCTACATCATGCGCTAAAAATGATGGAACAAAAAAATTATCAAAAAGCGGACTTATTGATGATTTCCGATTTTGTTATGAACAACCTGCCTACGAATTTGTTGGCGGCAATCGCCACACAACGAGAAGCAGGCGGCAATCAGTTTAATTCTTTGGTTATTGGTAATGCTTTTATGAGTGAACGCCTAAAAACACATTTTGACCATGAGTGGATATACAATCCTAATACACGGAAAATCCAAGAATTAGTCCAGTTCAAGAAAGATGTTTTCGACAAACGAGTTAACAAGCTGTAACCTGCATCCCAACGCTAAAGGCCGTCTGAAACATCCCTCTGCGGAATTTTTCAGACGGCCTTTCATTCGGGTATCGACTATCTAATCAATCAAGCCCGACATCCATTGTTTTCTCTTTATAGCGCGTATTGGGTACCAAAACGATTTTGTCGTCCACTTTGCCGATGGCGCTCGCATCTTTGTCCGGATAGTCCAAATGATGCAGGAAGTAGCGGATGCAGTTGAGGCGGGCGCGTTTTTTGTCGTCGGAGCGGATGATGGTCCACGGCGCGTCGCCGGTGTGGGTGTGGAAGAACATGGCGTTTTTGGCTTCGGTGTAGTCGTCCCAGCGGTCGAGCGACTGGATGTCTACGGGGGAGAGTTTCCAGTGTTTCAGGGGATCGTCGCGGCGGGAGATGAAGCGGCGCAGTTGTTCTTCACGGGATACGGAGAACCAGAATTTGAAGAGGTGGATGCCGCTGGCGACGAGCATACGTTCCAATTCTGGGGTTTGGCGCATGAAGAGCAGGTATTCATTGGGTTCGCAGAAGCCCATCACGCGCTCTACGCCGGCGCGGTTGTACCATGAGCGGTCGAAGAAGACCATTTCGCCTGCGGTCGGCAGGTTTTGAACGTAGCGTTGGAAATACCATTGGCCGCGTTCGGTGGTGGTCGGTTTTTCCAGTGCGACGACGCGTGCGCCGCGCGGGTTCAAATGTTCCATAAAGCGTTTGATGGTACCGCCTTTGCCTGCGGCGTCGCGGCCTTCAAACAGGCTGACGATGCGTTGGCCGGAGTCTTTGACCCAGCTTTGCACTTTCAGCAATTCGATTTGCAGCTTCTTTTTTTCTTTTTCGTATGTGGCGCGGCGCATACGCTGTTTGTACGGGTAGCTATCGGGAAGCGGCGCGCTGTTGGAATCTTCGGAACTGACGTGTCCTTCGTGTGCCAAAACGGCTTTTTCAAATACCTGCAATTTTGTCTGCTGACCGTCCAATGCTACGTTTTCAAACGGTTCTAACTGATGATCTGCCATAAGGTCTCCTTGTTTGGGTTTTAATGATATGGTGTGGTTCGCTTTAATTTTACTCCTTTTCTGCCTTATCGCACTACATAAAATTACACAGCGCCGTTTTTCTCTGCCTCATCTGCTAATTTGTGTAAAACCAGCGTATAATCAGGCTATTTGCACCACAGCCATGCCCTATTTCGCCCTGTTTGACGATGCCGTGAGCGGCCGCGCAAAACTCTATCAAAATCATGTGGAAAGCTGCCTTTTCCATCATAACGAACTGGATTCGCTAAACGATACGCTGCAAAAGGGCTGGCAAAAAGGGCTGCATGCTGTGTTGTTTGCAGACTACGAATTCGGTTTACCGCTGATGGGGATTGAGTCCGAGCGCGGCGGCAATCTTGCCCTGCACTGGTTTGCCGACTGCGCCGACATCGATGCCGCAAGCTGGCTTGCCCAAAATTCAGACGACCTCCCCGCCGGCATTTCCACGCCGCAATCCTCCGTATCCGAAGCCGATTACCTCGACCACATCCGCCAAATCCACGAAGCCATCCGGCGCGGCGACACCTATCAAATCAACTACACCACCCGCCTGCACCTGCAAGCCTACGGCAATCCCGTCAGCCTCTACCGCCGCCTGCGCCAGCCCGTCCCCTATGCCGTCTTGTCCCACTTGCCCGATGCGGAAGGAAAATCCGCGTGGACGCTGTGTTTCTCGCCCGAACTCTTCCTCAAAATCGGTTCGGATGGCACCATCAGCACCGAACCGATGAAAGGCACCGCGCCGATTTTGGGCGACGGGCAAGACGAACGCCGCGCCGCCGAATTGCAAGCCGACCCGAAAAACCGCGCCGAAAACGTGATGATTGTCGATTTGCTGCGCAACGACCTCGGTAAAATCGCCCAAACCGGCAAAGTATGCGTACCCGAGCCGTTTAAAGTATCGCGTTTCGGCAGCGTCTGGCAGATGACCAGCACCATCCAAGCCCAAGCCCTGCCGCACATCACCGCCGCCGACATCCTCCGCGCCGCCTTCCCCTGCGGCAGCATCACCGGCGCGCCCAAACGCATGAGTATGCAGATTATCGAATCGCTCGAAGCCGAACCGCGCGGCCTGTACACCGGCAGCATCGGCTACCTGAAACCCTGCGCGGGCGGACTGGGGTTTGAAGGCATATTCAACGTCGTCATCCGTACCTTGTTGCTCAAACCCGCATCAGACCCGATTTCAGACGACCTTCCATTTTCAGACGACCTAGATAGTGGATTACATTTAAATCAGGACAAGGAGACGAAGCCGCAGACAGTACAGATAGTACGGCAAGGCGAGGCAACGCCGTACTGGTTTAAAGTTAATCCACTCTATCACGGAGTGTACGGCGTCGGTTCCGGCATCGTCATCGATAGCGACCCCGCCGCCGAATATCGGGAATGCGGCTGGAAAGCCCGTTTCCTCAACGAATTGCGCCCCGCCTTCGGCATCTTCGAAACCATGCGCGTGGAAAACAGGCAATGCCGCCTGCTCGACCTGCATTTAGGTCGTCTGAAAACCTCCGCCCAAGCCCTCAACCTGCCCCTGCCCGACGACTGCGAAACCCGAATCCGGCAGTACATCGCCAAACTGCCCGACGGTCTCTTCCGCCTGAAAGCCGAACTCGTTTCAGACGACCTCATCCTCAGCCATGCCGCCACCGCCGAGCTGCCCGCCCCGCAGCGCGTCATTCCCGCCCCGCAACCCCTCCCGCGCCGCGACTACCTGCGCCGCTTCAAAACCACCCGCCGCGCCCTCTTCGACCAAGCGTGGCAAACCGCCGAAACACAAGGCGCGTTCGACAGCCTGTTTTTCAATTCAGACGGCCTCCTGCTTGAAGGCGGCAGAAGCAACGTGTTCGTCAAATACCAAGGGCAATGGCTTACCCCGTCTCTGGATTTGGACATCCTAAACGGCGTCATGCGCCAAGCCGTGTTGCAGCAGCCGCAAACCTACTTGGGTGCGGACGCAGTCATCGAAACGCACATTACCCGCGACATGCTGGAACACGCCGAAGAAATCCGCCTCTCCAACGCCTTGCGCGGCGTGTTTCGGGCGGAATTAGCGCATGAGACCGGATAAGGGAAAGGCCGTCTGAAAAACAGTTTTCAGACGGCCTTGTTCAGATAACGGATTAGGCGCGCCGCCAAATTGGCCGTTTACAAAACCGCAATCGCCAAAGCGTTCAATACAATAGCAACAGGCCGTCTGAATTTTTCAGACGGCCTGTTTACCTTTACCGATACCGCTTCAATCAGTCTTTGAACCGTTTGAACACCAGCGTACCGTTGGTGCCGCCGAAGCCGAAAGAATTGGAGATGGCAACGTCGATTTTCGCGTCGCGCGCTTCGTTGGCGCAGTAGTCCAAATCGCAACCCGCTTCGATGTCTTGTTCGAAGATATTGATGGTCGGCGGGGATTTTTGCTCGTGTACCGCCAACACGCTGTACAGCGCTTCCACGCCGCCTGCCGCGCCGAGCAAGTGGCCGGTCATGGATTTGGTGGAGTTGACAATGACTTTGCGGGCGTGGTCGCCCAGCGCGCGTTTGAGCGCTTTGGTTTCGTTGGCATCGCCCAGCGGAGTCGATGTGCCGTGTGCGTTGACGTAATCGACGTCTTCGGGATTCAGTCCGGCATCTTTCAGCGCGCGGGTAACCGCCAGCGCAGGACCTTCTTCGTTCGGAGCGGTAATGTGGTAGGCATCGGAACTCATGCCGAAGCCGACGATTTCGGCGTAAATTTTCGCGCCGCGTTTTTTGGCGTGTTCCAATTCTTCCAGCACCAGCACGCCAGCGCCTTCGCCGATAACGAAACCGTCACGTCCTTTGTCCCACGGACGGGAAGCGGTGGCAGGGTCGTCGTTGCGGGTGGAAAGTGCCTTCATGGCGGCAAAACCGCCAACGCCCAAAGTGCTGATCGCACCTTCTGCGCCACCGGCAATCATCACGTCTGCGTCGCCGTATTTAATCAGTCGTGCAGAGTCGCCGATGGAGTGTGCGCCGGTAGTACAGGCGGAAACCATGCCGTAGCTGGGGCCGCGGTAGCCTTTGAGGATGGTTACATGACCCGCAATCAGGTTAATCAGCGAACCGGGAATGAAGAAAGGATTGATTTTACGCGCGCCGCCTTCGATAACGGCTTTGCCGGTGGCTTCGATGCTGGGCAGACCGCCGATGCCGGAACCGATGTTGACACCGACGCGGTCTTTGTCGAGGGTTTCCAAATCGTCCAAGCCCGAATCAGTAATGGCTTGCAGGGCGGCGGCAATACCGTAGTGGATGAACACGTCCATACGGCGCGCTTCTTTCGCGCTGATGTATTGGCCGATGTCGAAATCGCGCACTTCGCCGGCGATTTGGCTGTTGATGTCGGATGCGTCAAAGCGGGTAATCCGTCCGATGCCGCTTTTGCCTGCGAGCAGATTGCTCCATGCGGTGGCGACGTCGTTGCCGACCGGTGATACTTGGCCGAGGCCTGTGATGACTACTCTTCTCTGACTCATGATAATCTCGCTGTTGGTTTTCGGTGGGATGCGGCAAGATGCCGTCTGAAAATGATAATAGCGGTTCGGAATCGGATTCCGGGCGGCTATTATAACGGATTTTGCCCCACATATATAAGGTAACAGCCTCTATTGCGCTAACGCAGCAGAGGCTGGTGTGTTTGGTGCGACCGAATTAGCCGTTGTGGGCGTTGATGTAGTCGATAGCCAGTTGTACGGTAGTGATTTTTTCGGCTTCTTCATCGGGGATTTCGCAACCGAAAGCTTCTTCCAAAGCCATAACCAGTTCTACGGTGTCCAAAGAATCTGCCCCCAGGTCGTCTTGGAAGGAAGATTCATTTTTGACTTCGGCTTCGTTTACGCCCAGTTGTTCAGCAACAATTTTCTTAACTTGTTGTTCGATGTTTGACATATCAGTCGTTCCTTTTGCCTTGCGGCGGGTTGTTTAAGAGAAATAAATTCGTCGGTATTGTACCGAGTTCGGATAGAGTTTTCCATCTAAGTCTGCATTCTAACACAGATTATTCTGGAAAAACCTGTTGTTGTGCATATTAGCATAGCCTGATTTTAACCTACAAGCGGGAATTTGTTTTTCTTTGGTATCAATAAGTTAATAAGCGGAAAGGTCGTCTGAAAACTGATTTCCCCGTTTTCAGACGACCTTTTTATGAGATTAATGGGGGCTTGGAAGTTAATGAGTAGCGTGGGCCTCGTCCGCGAGCCTGTTGTCCACAATTTGAATTTAGCGGTTATTCTTGCATTTATATCGTGGGTAGAACCCACGCTACTCGTTGTTGCAACGGAACTTGTCCCTTCCCCCGTCCGGCGGGGGAAGGTTGGGATTGGGGTGGCTTTTGGAGTTTAGGTCAAATCAAATTCGTACAGTCCGCAGAGCCACCCTCTCCCCAGCCCTCTCCCGCGAGACGGGAGAGGGGGCAGGTTGCAGGCAAAAATAAGGTCGTCTGAAAACTTTGGGATTTGGGTGTTAGGGAAACCCGTTCGCGTTCATTTTCAGACGACCTTTTATTCAATCAAGGCAGATTTGGGATAACCCAAGTAGCGTGGGCTTTGCCCACGAAATCCACCATCCAACAACTAAATCCGACAACAGTCACATAGACTTTCATTTTGGCATTCATCTCGTGGGTAAAGCCCACGTTACGGCTTGCTGTAACGGCAACTTGTCCCTTCCCTCGTCCGGCGGAGGAAGTTTGCGGACGTATGCTAATATATTGTATATTGCGGGAAGTGTGCCTGTCAGATTTAGCCGTAATGGCAAGGCATTATTTCATTACTCAAAAATTCTTTATGAATTAGATGTTTAAAATAAACTATTAAAACTTTAGGATACGCATATGCAAGATCAGGAAGAAAGTAAAAATCAGGAAATACAAGAAAAGCAGAAACAAGAAGACAATGGTGCCATGACCAAGTTGCAAGATGTGTTCAATCTTGCGCATGACCAAGCTCATCCCGATAAGATCGATGCCACCATCCGTGCCAATACTCGGGTGACCGGAACCAGTATGTGGGTATTGATGTTTGCCATTGCCGTGTCGAGTATCGGTCTGAATGTAAACAGCACGGCAGTAGTGATCGGAGCGATGTTGATTTCGCCGTTGATGGGGCCGATAGTCGGTATGGGTTACGGTTTGGCGGTAGGGGATACTGCGCTGATCCGTCAAGCCGTGCGCAATATTATTATATTCGTCGTCATCAGCTTGATTACCGCTACGTTGTATTTCCTGTTAACCCCGCTTAAAGAGGCGCAAAGCGAGATTTTGGCGCGTACTCAGCCGACCCTTTGGGATGTGTTGATTGCCTTCTTCGGCGGTAGTGCGGGTATTGTGGCGCTGACCCGAAAAGAGGGAGGCAATGCCATACCGGGTGTGGCGATTGCTACCGCATTGATGCCACCCCTGTGTACTGCGGGCTACGGACTGGCACATGGCAACTGGCACTACTTTCTCGGTGCTTCATATCTTTTTGCCATCAACTGCGTGTTCATCGCTTTTGCGACCTTGTTGTTTTCCAAGCTGCTCAAGCTGCCGCGCAGGGGGTTGGTAAAGGAATCCAAACGCCGGTTGCACAGCATCATTATTACTGCCGTCGTACTTGCTGTCATGATTCCGAGCGGCTATATGGCATCAGGACTGGTGCGTCAGGAAATCTTCAACACCAGAGCCAATGCTGCCATTGCCACTGCGAAGCAACAGGAAGGTTTTTTCGTGCTGCGTAAGATGTTGAACCATAGAGAAAATAAAGTCAGTCTGGTTGTCAATGGAACGGGCAATGCCGAGAAAATTTCCGCCTTGCTCGTGAAAAGCCTTGAAGCGTCAGGTGTGAAAGAGCCGAAGGTCAACGTGGTCTATGCGGGAGGGGACAATGCCAAAATCGAAGAATTGCTGGCAAGCCAAAACAACCCGGTTCAGCAGCAAAATGAGCTGAAAGAGCAACAGGCCTATATCGATACCGTGCTTGCGGGCAAAACTGCCGATACCGCCGGTGCTGACGATGCTGCGGTACTTAAGGAAATAAAAGCCCAATATCCCGAAGCGGAAAAAATCGTTGTCGGACGCGGCTTGGTTTGGGAGAAAGCGCACACAGCGCCTGTTTCCGAGCAGTCTGAAAGCCAAAAAAACGCAGAACCGAAGACAGATAAATATGACGATATCATCGTTGTCTCTCTCGAATTGGAGCAGCCACTACCTGCCAAAGATCACGAGCGGATACAGGCGTGGTTACGCCAGCGTTATGAGGGTAAGGTAGTGCGCATATTGCAAACGCACAAGTCTCAGACAGATAAACCGTCTAACGAATAATCGCCTTCAGGCTTTATCCATTTCCGAGAAATCATTGATTGTTCCTAGTACACCAAATCCGCCTCAAACACGCCTCTCAAGGCGTTGGAGAGGCGGATTTTTTCTGCGCGTTCGAGCATGTCGCGGGTGATGTGTGTTTCGATGATGGTGTCCGCGCCCAAGTAGGTTTGCAGCTGCTGCAACACGGCTTGGCGCATGATGCCGTTGAGGATATCCAAATCCAGAGACGGGGTGAGACGGGTGTTTTTGTGCATGTTCATGTTTCAGTATTCTCCTGGAAATACTGTAAACAACGCTACTAGTTTCTACAGCATCGAGTTGATAACGTTCGCCCACACCGGCAAGGTTTTCTGCGCCAAGGACGAGTTTGAGTTTCTCAAAGTCGATTTGGTCTTCGCAAAAGACTTCGGGAAAGATTTGTTTGAGTTTTAATATATTGTTTTGTTTGAAATTATTTTCTAAATCGTGTATAATTTTTCGGTTCGGTTGCCATAATTGCGTCTTCCATCAATGATCACTTACAAAGTGTCCATTTTATCGGGATATGTTGAAAGTTAAAAGAAAAGAAGGCCGTCTGAAAAACTTTAATATTCGTTTTTCAGACGGCCTTCTTTTCACTTGCCGAAACAAGAGTATTTTGTTTCTCAACTTTACAAAACGGTCAGTCCTGCTGCTTGCTTCTACCCCAAAAACTCTTTCAAAAACAGCAACACGCAGGCGAGTTCGTCGGCGGCATCATGTTGCGTACCGTTGCCGGTATGGCCGCCGCCGTCCGGAGCGTAGAGCCACGATTGCGCGGAGGTTTCGCGCAGTTTGGCGTAGAACTTGAGCGCGTGGGCGGGATGGACGCGGTCGTCGCTGAGGCTGGTGGTAATGAGCGCAGGCGGATAATCGATGCCGTCTGAAAGATTGTGATACGGCGACAATTCGCCCAGCCAGCGTTTGCAGACTTCGTATTTTTGCGGATTGCCGTATTCGTCCGTCCAGCTTGAACCGGCGGACAGCAGCGTATAACGGATCATGTCGGTCAGCGGCACTTCGCACACCAGTGCGCCGATACTTTGTGGCTCGCGCACGAAGGCGGCGGCGGTAATCAGGCCGCCGTTGCTACCACCCTGCAAACCGATGTGTTTGGGCGAACTCATGCCGCGTTCGGACAAATCGCGCACGACTGCCAATAAATCATCAACGCTTTTGTGTTTGCTGATTCCCTGCGCCGCCTGATGCCAGCGCGGGCCGAATTCGCCGCCGCCGCGGATGTTTGCCAACACAAAGGCATTGCCCTCTTCCAACCAATATTTGCCGACACTGCCCAGATAATGCGGCAATTCAGGAATGCCGAAACCGCCGTAAGCATAAACCAAGGTCGGCGTGTCAGGCGTGGCGTTTTTGCCGACGTGGAAATAAGGAATGCGCTCGCCGTCGGCCGAATTCGTCCAAAACTGCTGCACGTTGATGCCGTCTGAATCAAACTGCTGCGGCTGACGGCGCATGACGGTCAGTTCCATCACGTTCAAATCCAGCGCAAACAGCGTCAGCGGCGTGGTGAAATCGCTGGCGGCAAGGTAAACCACGTCGCCGCCCCACGGCTGGTCGGTCATTTCCAACGCACCCGAAGGCAGGCGCGGCAGTTCGACTTTCTGCCATTTGCCGTCGGCAAACCGCCATGCTTTCAGACGGCCTTGTACGTTTTCCAGCAGGCTCGCCACCACAAAACGCTTGGTCGTTTCCACGCTTTCCAATGCCTGCGTTTCATCGGGCGCAAACAAAAGCTGCGCCGCGCCCAGTTCGCCTCGGTTTAATTTTACTGCCACCAACGAGCCGCTCGGATAGCTTTGGTTCGCGCGGTTCCAGTCTTTGCGCAGCGTCAGCAAAAGATGTCCCGCCAGATAGCCAACTACGTCGCAATCGTTGGGCAGGTTTAACGGTTTCGCCTCGCCTTCGGCTGACACCTGCAAATAGGTTTTGGTGTAAAAACCGTCCGACGCTTCAATCAAATCAATCGGCGAACCCTGCGGATCGAGGTAACGCCACGCGTTCACCATCATTGCGCCTTTATCGATTTGATACACCGGCAGGCTTTCCTCGAAACTTTTGCCGCGCTCCACCAGCCACACTTCGCGCGGATAGCCCGATTCGGTCAACTGGCGTTCGTCCCAAGCCGGACACACCCACACGCTGTTTTCATCGCGCCACGACACATGGTTTTTGCCTGCCGGAAAGTGAAAACCGCCTTCTACCAACTCCCCTGCTTCCAAATCCACTTCCAGCGTATACGCCGTATCGCCGCCCGATTTGCTCAGTGTTAACAACGCGCGGTTGGGCTTTTCCACCAAGTGCGAAACGCCGCCTAGATATACATCGTCACCGAGCAATTCGTCGAAATCCGCCACTGAAAACAGGATTTTCCACTCAGGATAGCCGGAACGATACGTCGCCGCGGTACACACGCGGTACACGCCCTTCGGATATTCCGCGTCCTGATGGAAATGGTACATCCGCGCGCGGTGTTCCTGACAAAACGGAATCTGCCGTGTGTCCTGCATCTGCGCCAAAATCCCGTCCGACAGCGCGCGCGCTTTATCGTTGTCCAAAAAACGCGCACGCGTTTCGGCATGCGCTTCAGCGGCGAAGTTTAGCGTTTCGGGGGAATCGAGGTTTTCAAAATGGAGATAGGAATCGGGGTAGGATTTCATAGAAGAGAGGCCGTCTGAAAATAGCGAAAGCGGGAATTATAACGGGAAAAACCTTGTTGCTAGACAAAAAGGCCGTCTGAAAACGAGTGTGGAAGGGTTCACTACCGCTTCCGATACACCGCTTAGCCATCAGCCGTCAAAGCGGGAAACACCAGTTCGGTATCCGTAGAGTTTGGGAAAAGATCATCTGAAAACAAGTGTGGAAGGGTTCACTACCGCTTCCGATACACCACTTAGCCATCAGCCGTCATTCCCGCGCAGGCGGGAATCCAGTCCTGTCGGCACAGAAATCTGTCAGGGAAAAAGGTTTCCTAAATTCTACGTTCTGGATTCCCGCCTGCGCGGGAATGACGGCTGATAATAGGTACCCGTATCGGAAATTAAGCAAACCAACCTACTTATTCGGCGGATTAATCGGCAGCGTCGAACGGGAGACTTTGACGTCGGGGCATTTTTGTTTCATCTGATAGCGGAACACTTCCGCCTTGTGTTGATTGCCGGTTTTTTCGTAATTCGTGCCCAAAATCACCTCGTCCGCCCGATTCCGAATATCGGCATAAGGGATATAGACGGATTGGGTCTTCTCGCAATATTCGATTTCCTCCGAATCGATCGGCTTGATGACCAGCAGGCGGAACTCTTCTTCGTCGCGGAAGGCGAAATCTTTAAACAGATAGCGGATGTATTCCAAATCGTCGTCGCTGACGGCGGATTTATCCTTGAAAAACCCGATAAGCTCTTCCAACGCTTCTTTTAATTTTTCCAAGCGGAACTGATGCCATTCTTCATTTCCGACGGGTTTCAGGCGGATACCGAATTTCAGTTTTTCTTGAGGAAGAAGCCATATCCCGCATTTCTTTTCCGCAATATATTCATCTTTGTAGGCGATATAGGCAACTTGATAAAGCGGCAGCTTTTCGTATTCATTATCTGAAAAAATAGCTTCCCGCAGGTCGTCTGAACTCTGACCAGACATTTCAGACAGGCCGCGAAATGGGACCGAAACATCCGCTTCCCTCAGCCAATCGCCGTTTTTATTGAATACCAGACAGCAGCCCGAAGCCTCCACGCCGCCTTCTTTGCCATACAGGCGGAACTGGTTCAAATCGTTGACGCGGCTGGAGAAGCAGGTAAAAAAAGCATTATGGGACGCGCCATCCGCTTTGTTTTCCAACTCCAAATCCTGCTGGTTCAGCAAGTCCAGTAGTGGCTTGCCTTCAGACGGATCGTTCATATAGGTAGAGCTGCCGAGCCGCATCGGACTGGCGGTTTCGTTGCCGCCGATGCCGAATAATTTATGGCATACATTGGGCGAAGTGTAATGGGCAAGCGGTATGGAACCCAATTCTATCGGCGGGATATGGAGAACCGCCAACACGGTTGAAACGGCATCTTGCGGTTGTGAAGTTTCGCCCTTGAAAAGCGATTCCTGTGTTTCTTGTTTTTTCTTTTCAAAATAGGAACTCCAATCCTCATTGAGGTAATCAATATCTCTTAAACTTTGACGGATTATTTTTTCCATTCCTTTTTTTTCTGCTTCATCACTTAATTGTGATGATTGTCCGTAAGCAGCCAAAAGATATTTACCGGCCTGTTTTTTGAAAAGTGCTTCCGCTTTATCCATATTTTTAGTTTTTTTAACCCGCTCTACATAACAATGGACAAGCCCAAAGCGAGCAGATATTTGTTTCTGAATGCGGATTTGTTCATTTTCCAGTTGTCCGGCAAGCCGTAACTGTCGTTTGAAAAATGCAGCAGCTTGCTTGAACAGTTTGGCCGCTTTGTCCACACCCTTGGTCCTTATTGCCTGTTCGAAATGACAACCGCCAAGCCAAGATTGGGCATTGATTTGTTCCTGAATGCTGTCTTGTTCGTCCAGTTGCTCGGCAAGTTGCAACCTTTCCTCATTGTGTTTAACGGCCAGCCTGAACAGTTCGTCTGCCCTGCCCGTATTCTTGGTTCTCTTAGCCTGTTCGACATAACAACGGCCAAGCCAAGATTGGACATTGGTTTGTTGCCGAATGCTGTTTTTTTTCTCAGCAAATTTCAACCACGCGTTATAGTATTTAACGGCTTCCCCAAACAATTTGTCTGCTTTATCTATATCTTTGGCCTTCATGGCCTGTTCGAAATAACAACTACCAAGCCAAGATTGAGCACTGATTTGCAGAATGTTGTCTTGTCCATCTGCCTTGGCAAGCCGTAATCCTTCTTGAAAATGTTCAACGGCTTTCCCAAACAGTTTGCCTACTTTGTCCGTATTTTTTGCCTTCATGGCCTGTTCGAAATAACAACGGCCAAGCCCAGACTGAATCCAGCTTTGCTCTGAAATCCGAGTGCTTTTATCCATAATCCCGTCCAAAGCCTGATACAGCTTTTCAAGCGCTTCAGCGTATTTTTTCTCATTAAGTAATTTTTTGCTTTCATCCATCAAATCAGTAACATTCATCATTTATCCCTTTATCAAACCAATCCATTAAAAAACAATCAGGCGGAAATTGTACCTGATAATAATCAATTAACTTACTCCGATGCGTTGTTTACCGGCTGCCGTCATTCCCGCGCAGGCGGGAATCCAGGATGCGGAATTGAGGAAACCTTTTTGCCCGATAAGTTTCCGTGCGGATAGGACTGGATTCCCGCCTGCGCGGGAATGACGGGGCTAAAGGGAATGACGAGGCTAAATAAGCTGCTGTATCAAAAGTTAAATTCCCCGCCATATGCCGAAGTTTCCCCTTTCTCATCCGTCGGGCTTGGGAAAAGGCCGTCTGAAAATCTGTTTTCAGACGGCCTCTCTTTATCCTTTAAACCCATCAAAACAGTTTTCTGACTTCCGCTTCGATGTCGTCAGCGCGCATGAAGGTTTCGCCGATAAGGAAGGTGTGCACGCCGCGGGCGCGCATGTAGCCGACGTCGTCTTTGTTGCGGATGCCGCTTTCGGTTACGACGGTTTTGCCTGCGAGGTCGGGCAGCAAATCCAGGGTTTGTTGCAGGCTGACTTCGAAGGTGCGCAGGTTGCGGTTGTTGACGCCCCAAAGCGGGGTGGTCAGGTTGCGGCATTTTTCGAGTTCGCCGCGATCGTGCAGCTCGAGCAGGACGGTCATGTTCAGGCTGTGCGCGGTTTGTTCGAAGCGTTCGAGCCGTTCGGCGTCGAGGGCGGCGGCGATAAGCAGGATGGCGTCGGCGCCCCAGGCGCGCGCCTGATAGACCTGATATTCGTCGATGATGAAGTCTTTGCGCAATACGGGCAGGCCGACGGCGGCCTTAACTTGTTTCAGGTATTCGGGCGAGCCTTGGAAATAGGGTTCGTCGGTCAGCACCGACAGGCACGCCGCGCCTGCGTTTTCGTAGGCGGCGGCGATGGCGGGCGGGTGGAAGTCGGCGCGTATCAGCCCTTTGCTCGGGCTGGCTTTTTTAATCTCGGCAATCACGGCGGGCAGGCCCTGCGCGTGTTTGGCGCGGATGGCGCCGATGAAGTCGCGCGCGGGCGCGGCGGCCTGCGCCTGCCGTTTGATTTCGTCTGCGGAAACGGCGGCTTTCTGGGCGGCGACTTCTTCTGCTTTGGTGGCGAGGATTTTGTTGAGGATGTCGGTCATGGCTGGCTTTCGGTTTGACTGTTTTTCAGACGGCCTATCTTACATTTGCGGCGCGGCGAGGTAAAGGCGGCGGCTTTTCAGACGGCCTCTCGGCCGTGCGTTTCGAAATAATGCAGCACGGTTTCGGGCATCCATTCGATGTTTAACCGGCCGCCCGATTTATTGACGAATCCGACGTGCCCGCCGTATGGCGGTTGCAGCAGCGTTACGGCATCGGACACTTCCGCCGCCGTCGGCAGGGCTTCGGGCGGGAGGAACGGGTCGCTGACGGCGTTGAGCAATAGCAGCGGCGTGCGCACCGAGCGCAGCAGGGGTTTGCACGAGGCGCGGCGGTAGTAGTCGTGCCGGTCGGTAAAACCGTGCAACGGCGCGGTAAACAGGTCGTCGAAGCCGCCCAGCGTTTTGCAGTTTTTCAAGGGGGAGGCCGTCTGAAAATACGGGAAGGCTTCGGCCTTGGGCACCAGCGAACGGAGGAAATAGCGGGTGTAGAGCAGGCGCGTCATGCCGCGGTCGAAGCGCGTGCCGGCGGCGGTCAAATCCACGGGCGCGGACACGGCCGCCGCCGCGCGCGGTACGGCGGCCGCGCCCTCTTCGCCCAGATATTTCGCCAGCGCGTTGCCGCCGAGCGACACGCCCGCGGCGTAAATGTGCGGATAGCGCGCCGCCAGTGTTTCCAGCATAAAGCCGATTTCGCGCGTATCGCCCGAATGGTAGAACACGGGCGCGGTATTGGCGATGCCGCCGCAACCGCGGAAGTGGGCGACCACGCCGTGCCAGCCCCTGCGTTGCACGGCCTTCATCATTTCCACGGCGTAATGGCTCATGCTGCCGCCTTCCAGCCCGTGAAACAACACTACCAGCGGCGCGTCGGGGCGGGCGGCGTCGACGAAATCATAGGCAATCTGCGTTTTGCCGGTGCTGTCGGGCAGCAGCTCGCGGCGGTAGGCGGGCGGCGCGGATTGCAGCAGCTTGGCGAAAATGGTTTCGGCATTGCCGTTGTGCAGCCAAAACGGCGTGTCGGGCAGGTTTATGTTCATTTTTCAGGAACCGTTCGGATGAACCGCCATTGCGGACGGCGCCGTTCCCGACCATGCCGAAATGCAACACTCCGGTGCGGGCCGGACGGCGGAATACCGCTGCGTAAAGGAATCATTAATTTTACCGGACGTTTTGTAAATCATTGCAATACAAAGACTAATTTCATAACAGCATTATAACTAAAGCGATATTCATTGTTACTGATGTTTTTTATTGATAACAATTGTTTTTTTTCTCACTGGAAAAACAGGTAAACCCTGCTGAAACAAGGCGGCAAAGACATTATGCTTTTTGCAGAACAAACCGCGGCCGTCTTTTTTCAGACGGCCTACAAACCAACGGGACGCCCGTCCCATACATTCGGAGTCATTGCTATGTCAGTATTTTTCTTCAACATCATCCTGTTTATCGGCATCTCTTCGCTCGTTTCGCTGGCGGCATTGTGGTGGTACGAACACAATTTGTAACGGAATGTCCTGATTCAATATCCTGAGGCCGTCTGAAAAGTTTTCAGACGGCCTCCGCCTTATCGGGGGCACTGTTACGATATTACTCGGCCCGCACCTTTCTGACCACCACGGTATCGGCAAATTCGTCAGGCATGGTGCGGCCGCCCTCGGTAAAAATCATCCGTTTCGCATTCAGCCAGACAAACAAAAATCCCGCGAGTCCCTGTCCGCCTTCGCCGAAAACCATACCGGCTGCCGTAATCATCACGACATCCCAAAAATCCGCAGGCGATCGGTCAGATTTGACGACTAGGTTGACTTTTTTAGACCGAGGCCGTCTGAAAAGTTTCAGACGGCCTCTCGGTGCGGAACGGATTAAAGCACGGGCGGCAACCGTATTTATTTCGTTTCCGAGCGCTTGAAATGACGCGGGCGGAAGCCCAAAGCCGCCAGCGAGGCGAAATACAGGCCGCCGCCGATAAAAATCAAGACAAACAGTTGGCCCGCCTTGCGCAGGCCGCCCGCGTGCTGCCAGTCCATCGGCAGCCAGTATTGCGCCGCCAGCAGGCCGCCGCCCATCACGGCAAGGGCGGCCAGCAGTTTGACGGAAAACGGCCGCCAGCCCTCGCCGGGCAGGTAAATGCCGTGTTTGCGCAGCAGCGTGAACAGCAGCCCCGCGTTCAGGCACGCGCCCAGCCCGACGGAAAGCGACAGGCCGACATGTTGGAGCGGGCCGACGAAGGCAAGGTTCATCAACTGCGTTACCACCAGCGTGAACACGGCAATCTTCACCGGCGTGCGGATGTTTTGCTGCGCGTAAAAAGCGGGCGCGAGCACTTTGACGGTAATCTGCCCGACCACGCAGAACGAGCAGGCCGCCAGCGCGTTGCGGGTCATGACCGCATCGTGGTAGGTAAAGCCCTTGCTCATAAACAGCGTGCTGATCAGCGGCAGCGACAGCACCGCCAAAGCCAGCGCGGCGGGTGCGGCCAGCAGGAAACACAGCCGCAGCCCCCAGTCGAGCAGCTTGGAAAACTCTTCGGGATTGCGCCCGCCCGCGTGTTTCGACAACGTCGGCAGCAGAATCGTACCGAGCGCCACGCCCAGCACGCCGGTCGGCAGTTCGGTCATACGGTCGGCGTAATACATCCATGTGATGCTGCCGCTTTGCAGGTAGGACGCGAAAATCGTGCTGATAACCAGTGAAACCTGCGCCACGCTCGCGGCGAAAATCGACGGAATCATCAGTTTGATGACGCGGTTTACCGCCGAATTGCGGAAATCCAGCTTCGGCAGCTTCAAAAAACCCTGTTTCGCCAGCCACGGCAGTTGGAACACCAACTGCAACACGCCGCCGATAAACACCGCCCACGCCAGCGCGGTAATCGGCGGGTCGAAATACGGCACGAAAAACAGGGCGGCCACGATGAACGATACGTTCAGCAGCACGGGCGTGAAGGCGGGAATCTGGAATTTGTGATAGGTATTGAGTATCGAGCCGACGAAAGACGAGAGCGAAATCAGCAGGATATAGGGGAACATAATCCGCAGCAGGTCGGCGGCCAGCGCCAGCTTGTCGGGATTTTTGCCGAATCCGGTCGCCGTCGCACGGATAATCCACGGTGCAGCCAGCACGCCGACGGCGGTAACGACGGTCAGCGCAAACGTCAGCATCCCCGCCACATACTGCACAAATTCCCGCGTCGCCTCCGGCGACTTCGTCTGGCGGTATTCCGCCAAAACAGGGACGAACGCCTGCGAAAACGCGCCTTCGGCAAAAATCCGCCGCAGCAGGTTCGGCAGCTTGAACGCGGTCAGAAACGCGTCCGTCGCATCGCCCGCGCCAAACACCCGCGCAATAATCATATCGCGCACGAATCCGAGTATGCGCGACACCATCGTCAGGCTGCCGAGCTTCGCCAAAGCACCAAGTAGATTCATAAAAAAACCGTTGTCGAAAATTTGCTAAGAGGCCGTCTGAAACGGGGTTTCAGCGGAGGGGACGGAGCCGCGGCCCCGAAAACAGCGCGTATTGTACTCCAGTGCGCCGCGGCAATTCAAAGACAGACGGTTTTTTTCCGGCGGTGCGGGCAGGTGGGCTATACCACCACATTCTGCGGCCGCCCTGCCGCAAAGCGGTTGATGTTTTCCAGCAGAATGGCAAACAGCCGGTTCCGCGCTTCCTCGCTGCCCCAGGCCATATGCGGCGTAACGATTAAATTGGGCAGGCGGGCTTTGAGCAGCGGGTTGCCGTTGCGCGGCGGCTCCTCGGTTAGAACGTCGAAACCTGCGCCGCCGATTCGGCCGTATTTCAGCGCGGCAACCAAAGCCTGCTCGTCCACCAGGCCGCCGCGCCCGCAGTTAATCAATACCGCGCCGGATTTCATGCGCTGCAATTCCGTTTCGCCTATCATGTTTGCCGTTTGCGGCGTGAGCGGGCAGTGCAGCGAAACGGCGTCTGCCGTTTGGATGGCCTCGTCGAAGGAAACGTAGCCTTCGCGGACGTTTTCGGCGTGTTTGTGTTCGCCGAACACCACGTTCATGCCGAAGGCGCGCGCATAGCCCGCCAGCGTTTGTCCGATATTGCCGCGCCCGAATACGGCCAGCGTTTTGCCATGCAAATCGCGCATCGGCGCGCCGAAATGGCAGAAAAACGGCGATTGCTCCCATATGCCGGCGGCGATGTCGCGCTGGTAGGCGGGCAGGTTGCGCATCAGGGCGATCATCAGCATAAAGGCGTGTTCCGCCACCGATTCGTTGCCGTAGGCGCGGATGTTGCACACGGTAACGCCTGCGGCTTTGGCGGCGTCGGTGTCCACGTTGTTCACACCCGTTGCCGCCAAGGCTATCAGCCTGAGCTGCGGATTGGCGGCGATGTGTTCCGCCGTGATGACGACTTTGTTGGTAACGACGACATCCGCCCCTGCGATTCGGGCGGCGGTTTCTTCCGGCTGCGTCGACGGATATTCGGCCACCTCGGCGGGGAAATCGAAAGCAAACGGCTCCGGCGCCAGCGTGGCACGGTCGAGCACGGCGATTTTCCAAATTTTCACGGTTTCTCCTGTTTTTCAATATGACCAAACCTGCCGCGCACCGGCAGGCGGGATTTGATTATAGCCATCGGCAGACAATAAGCGGAAGTCCGTCTGAAAACTCAGTTTCAGACGGCCTTTTATCATTTGGCAAACCGCATAACCGATTGCCCGATCATTTATATTTTTTCAAAACCGCCGCAATAGCCGCAAGGATTATGGGGGTCTCCGTTACAGACACACGGCCCTACCTGCCCGCCTCCAAAAAATCGGCCGTACCAATCCCAAAACGAGGCGGCCTGCACGTTGACACTGGCGGCCATCGCTATGGCCAAAAACAATGCGGATACTTTTCTCATCATTCACTCCTTAAGTAAAAATTAAGCAAATCAAATGTATATCAAAGGCAAAAAAACCAAAACATACGTTTTACCGACACATGAACCGCGTAAAAAGTTCCTGAACGGACAAAACCTTATGTTCAGGCGGGATCTGATTAGAACCATCGGCGGACAATAAGTGTAAAGCCGTCTGAAAACTCAATTTCAGACGGCCTTATTACCTACCGGTCAGGTTTTCCAACCATTTACCTTGTTGTGAGACCGCAATTGCCGCAAGGACTATTGGGAATGCTGCAGGCACACGGCCCTACCTGCCCGCCTCCAAAAAATCGGCCGTACCAATCCCAAAACGAGGCGGCCTGCACGTTGACACTGGCGGCCATCGCTATGGCCAAAAACAATGCGGATACTTTTCTCATCATTCACTCCTTAAGTAAAAATTAAGCAAATCAAATGTATATCAAAGGCAAAAAAACCAATACATACATTTTACTGACGCGTGAACCGTGTAAAAAGTTCCTAAACGGACAAAACCTTATTCTGCGGCGTCTTTGCCGATGCCTTTATCCAGCCCCTGCGTCAGACCGTTGATGTCGCCGCCGTTCAGACCCAATTCTTTCAAGAGACCGTCAACCAGCGGGGCTTGGCTGCGGTAGCGCAGGGCACTGTTGACCATTTGGTCGGCGAGGCTGGCTTGTGTGGTTTGACCGTCCGACACGCCTTCGGAGCCGTTGGCAGCGCCGCTGAATCCGCCCAAGCCGTTGACTTGCAGAATCTTGATGTCGTCGATGTTTTCCATCGGGCGCACGGATTCGCGGATGATATCGGGCAGGTGTTTCAACAGGGCGAGGCGCACTTGCATTTCGACTTGCTCGACGCTCAGGACGTTGGCGGCTTCGTTGACGGCACGGGTACCTTCGGCATCGACTTTGTATTGTTGCTCTTGCGCTTGTGCCAGCAGGACTTTGGCATCGGCTTCACCTTTGGCTTGCAGGCGTTGTTTCTCGGCTTCGGCTTCGGCGGCGATGCGCACGGCTTCGGCACGGTCTTGCGCGGCCTGTTTCTCGGCTTCGGCGGCGACGGTGAGCGAAATCGCGTCTTTTTGTGCGGCTTCTTCGGCGGCAATCAGTTCGACGGCTTTGGCACGCTCGGCGCGTTCGGTTTCGCGCACGGTAATAACGCTCTCTTCTTCACGCACGGCGGCGGCGCGGGCTTTGTCTGCCTCGGCTTTGGCTTCGGATTCGGCACGCGATTTCTCGGCAACGGCGATGGCGCGGT
>ERZ773075.691-NODE-691-length-23166-cov-4.49509_pt1 | contig 23166 bp, 13 predicted proteins | sample MGYA00580614_ERZ773075 | MGnify/ENA primary metagenome ERZ773075 (study PRJEB29015, sample SAMEA2738021) | human oral metagenome | biome: human oral; feature: human-associated habitat; material: dental | place: China | collected 2043 ... | reverse complement strand
ACTCGGCACCTTCGACGCGGTTCGACACGGCTCGCACAAGCGGATCGACGCCAGCTCTCCGGCAAGTCCCAGTTCCTTTTCACGATCAAGCGGCATCCCCCCTTTGGCCATGAAATGCTGCCACATCCGCACACGTTGCAGCATCACGTGCACGAGCTGCCCTTGGGCAAGAGCTGTGTAACCGTCCAGGCACGCGACGACATCCCTGACCATTTCCGTGAAAAGATCCGGGCTTGCCCCTTCCTTTCGGGACAGTGCAATCCAGGTCCGCCCATCGAAGGGGGCATCCGTCACTGTCACTCGAAAGCCCTTGCCTTCAGGTAGTGACAGGGAGGAGGACGGGATTGCATCCGGCAAGAAGCCGGCAAGCAGGGATTCTTCATTACCAGGATGCTGCCTCGCAGCCTTTAGAAGCACACGACCCGCGGGTTGAAGGGCAATGGCCTGCCATCCACCGATGTCCCGCTCGGGATCTGACAGTGCACGCCATGCGATGGTGAACTCCTCACTCTTCCGGACCATTGAGCTCCTCCCAAAGCAGGTGGTCAACCTTGTACTGTACTGTGGTCAGGGACTTGCTGACGGGGAAGCTGATGCCAAAACCCACCACCGGAGCTGAACCGGCAGGAAGCCCTGCGCCTTGGGGATCCATCGGATAAAGCAGCAGGAGTCCCCGATCCCGATGAGGTGGAACCTTGCTGCCCTCACCTCCGCCTCGAACATGCCGTATCCATATTCCACCAGGCGCTTCAGGACGCTTCTTCATCACGCGAATGCCTTTCACCGTCCGTTCCGGATTGGCCTCCCAGTCCTCCACAGTGAGACGCAGGGCGTCATTCCATTCCGCTTCATCCAGGTCGATTGACTCATCCCGTGGCGAGATCAGTCTGCCAATCGAGTAATGGGCGCCCTTGGCTTTTTCCTCCTGGTTACGTTCCACAAGGCGACCTATCCGGTACTTGTTGCAGAAGCTCCAGCCAGCGGAGCTGCCTCCATCCTGCCCGGCGCCCATCAGCGCGACGGTCCAGTTCACGAGCTCGCCCTCCTTCTGCTTCTTCCTGATGAAGTCGGCGAGCAACTTGCTGTTCACCTTCTGCGCTGCAGGATGGGTCTTGTATGTTTCAAGGAAGGCAATCACGGAACTTGCAGGAACATTGTTCCATCGGAAGCCATTCCAGACATGCGATTTCTCCCCGCGCTTCAGCGTGAACGAACCGTCTTCTTCTACAGGACGACCCAGAAGCTTCTCCGCGGCAGCAAGATTCTGCGCAATGATGGGTTCCTCCCGGTGCAATGAGACCGTTTCCGTGGATTGCCCGGAGAAACTGACCTGGACGGTTCCTGCGCTTCGCATCTTGAGGGCTGAGGTGACCATCAGGACAGGGTGAGACTGAACACGCATGCCGTAGTTTTCCGGCGTTTCCCGGATCTGGGCCATCCATTCGAAATCGCTTCGAAGTTCCTCCGCCGCGTCCGTGATGTGCTCAAACCACTCCACAACTTCTGGCGTTGTGTAAAGTCTGCACAGATCAAGATATCCCGGTCGGTACCCGAACCAGCGCCCCATCTGCATCAGGGTGTCGTACATCCTTGTGGACCGGACGAAGTAGCTGACGCACAGACCTTCCAGCGTGAGTCCTCGTGCCAGTTTGTCCCCGCCAACAGCGATGACCTTCAGACCGACTTCTTCGCGCGCTGCATAGTCCAGAACGTCACCGGCAGTTCCGTTGATCGTCTTGACGCCGACATTTACAAGGTCTTCAAGAACGTCCTGCAGGACCACGACGACCTCTTCCCATGAGGGAAGATTGCAATTGGCTGCTTCCTCTTGGACCTGGGACCGGATCTCATTCGTCGTAGGAACGAAGTCTCGCTCCCAGAGTGTTCGCCATTCCTCCAGTAGGCTCGTCTTTTCCTGTTCACCGAAGCCCCTGACACCTCCTCGAAATGCCGCGAGAAGATTGCTCACTTGCTCCTGTACCTTTTCCTGTACGGCAGTGAATCGTGTGACATGGATGAGCATCGAGCAGTGTTTTTTACCTTGGCCCCGCAGTTTTCGGACAGCGCAGCAGAGCACGAATGCCGAGATGGCTTCACGCAATGACGGCGGGACTTCGTAACGCCCGTCGAACAACGGGACGTGATGCTTGTCGTGTCCGACGGGCATCCATCTCAGTTCAGGCGAACTCACAGTTCCACCGAATTCCCGGATCAGTGGGAGCCCCGGATTCTCCTCCCTCTGGCCTGGTGCGCCGAATACACGGACCGGACCGATGTAGTTGGAAGGTGCGGGCAGATTGACAATGAAAGACTTCGGGAACAGGTCGGGGCCTTCCGCTGCGGTGGCTTTCCTGCGGTCGATGAAGATGTTGGCAAAAGGTGTTGCTGTATACCCTACATAAGCCTTCTTCTCGAAGTGATGAAGCAACTTCCTTATTCGCCGATTGATTGCCTTCGGTTCATATTCGTTCTGTGGATTCCCGTCTCCGTCGATGCCCTGATCCCCGGTATCGATCGAGGCATGGTCTGCCTCATCGTCAATCAGCAGAAGCGGGAACCTGGAAACCACGCGACGGCCATCCGGATCTTGCTTGTCTGCGACATGCTCGTTAACCCATTTAAGAAGTCGGTCCAGGACAGTCTTGTTCTTCTTGATGACAAATAGCCATGGGCGCTCTTCAGGACGGATTGCAAGATGGTTGGCAATTGCAGTCGTGAAGTCGCCACGCTCCGAGCGGTTTGTGGCGCAGTTGGGGCGGAGATCCGCGTCCTGCCCGGTGGCGCCAACCCCTATGTACCGCTTGACATTGTTGTTTCCGGATGTCTCGAATCCGAGGAACCCCTCTTCCAGCCTGATCTGGGTCTGTGCACGAAGATTGTTGTGCACGCCTGCCAGAACGATGATGATCTTGTATCCCGCATCCGCTGCCTTGCAGATCAGGCCGGTGTAGTTGGCAGTCTTTCCTGATTGCACATGGCCGACCACAAGCCCGCGGCGATCCCATGAACCTTTCCGTTCCGGGTCTTCAAGAAGGCCCAGTACCCGATTGGTCACGTCGTCAACGCCATCAACGGCCTTCAATGGCATCGACCTTTCCAGATACTCGCGATATCGCTGCCAGTAGCGCCATCCCTTTTTCCGGTCCGCTGTCAGCCATTCAACGTGATCGGCATCGTCGGAGAGCACAGCGGGGCTCTCAATCCAGGTGCTGAAGCGGCGTATGAGCTCTTCCTCGACCTTGGTCTTGTCCACAGATGATCCCTGATAAAGAGCGGACATGACGAAGTCAACTTTCTCGTGGATCAGCTCCAAGGTCATGGGCTTGCCCATGAGTTCCTTGCGCAGGAGCGTTTGTACAACGACAACGATGTCGAGAAGTTCTGTTTCCCTGCTTTCACTCATCTTTTTCTTCCACGGTTGACGTATTCAGAAGTGCTGGCAGTGAGCGCACAAGTTCAGCGTACTGATTGAAGGGTTCCTTGCGCAGCAGGGTTTCAATGGCGACATCCGGTGTCATTCCGATCCTCTCCGTCATGTCAGCGTACAGGGTTTTCAGAATGTCAGTGACTCCTTCAGGAGCATCCGCTGCGAGACTGGCAAAGCCCATCTTCGGTGTCTCCCTGTTCTCCACCGTGTCGAGCCAGATTCTCTGGACGGGTACCGTTTCTTCCAGAACCCTGATCATGGCCTTTACCAGATCACTTCTTTCACCACAGGCCGCAAGCACCGCAGCCACCGCCGGGTGAGTTTCATCCACCCGGTAGCAGACGCCGTTTCGCAGATCCCGTCTGACCCAAACGGACGAAACCGGTGCGCCGCCTTGAGAGGTTTTGTAGCTACCCCGGTAAGCAAACGTCCTGCGTGCGCGTTCACGAGTATCTTCGGCGAGGTTCGTCAACCAGGGGCGGATGGCAATCGGTGGATGGGCCATTGATTTTCGGACATCTATCTTCCAGTCTGCGTCCACACTGTTCGGAATGTCCACCCGGATGCGTGCCAGCTTGTGCGCCTCCTCGCGATGCCACGCCCTTCCCTTTCCCAGACCCAGCCAGCCTCCGGCCACGAGCAGACGCCTGTTCCGGTACACGTAGAATCCCTGTTGCGAGACCCAGCCTTCCGGACCTGCGGCACGATCAAGCTCTTCCGGCTTCAGCATGTCCTTGTGAGGCAGGACGTGGCATTGCACCTCAAGCGTGGCCCCTCCCACGACGCGCCGCTGAACGGGAGACTGCCAAGGCTTCGCCGGATGATCCATCATGAATGGATCCCAGGGCTTCAAGGGCCTGCCATTGACAAGGATTCTGAAAGCTGCCGATTCCCCCTCCAGCAGTCGGTGAAATACCATGACCAGGCGCGCCTCGGCATCCAGAATCACCTTGACGAATTCGTCATAGGTCATGTCTGCCGTGACGATCCGGTCCAGACCCTGCCACAGGACCAGTGTCCCGGATGCGTGCTCATCCAGAAGTGAAATCGTCGATGCTGCCTCGGGCTCGGCTCCCTCCAGAAGATTCCAGCCGCCCGTCGGATCACGTTCTATCGCGTCAAGATCCCATCGCAGGCAGGCGAGCATCCCCCCTTTCTTGCGTGACGCCACTGTCAGCTTCCTGCATTGGGAAAAGGATGCTGTTTTGAGCCCCAGTCCGAACCGTCCAAGATCGGAGGCAGCACGCTCACCCCGGGGGTTTCTGGATCCCAAGGTCATGGCGGCCTCCAGCTCCGGGTCCGTCATCCCCACGCCGTTGTCAAGAATCGAAACCCTGCTGTTGACACCGCGCCATTCAAAACGGACATGCACTTCAGTCGCTCCGGCAGCCAGGGAGTTGTCGATCACGTCAGCCAGTGCGGTGGCTGTCGAGTACCCCAGACCACGCAAAGCTTCCATCATTGCTGCCGCGTTGGGTGGTGCAAACCGGTTTCCTTTCATTGCCTTCATGCCCGGCTCGTTGTGGACTGGGGTCTGCATTTCAGAGAATCCGGAATCTCTTCCGAGAATGAACGTGAGTGACGAAATCCGGGATGGTGCTTCAGCTTTTGAAGCGCCTTGGCCTCGATCTGTCGGATCCTTTCACGTGTCACACCAAATTCATTTCCTATTTCCTCGAGTGTCATTGCATCGTTATCTTTAAGGCCATACCGGCACATGATGACTTCTCGAGCCTTTTCATCAAGGCTGTCAAGGGCACACACGATTTGTTGACGCAGAACTGCACTTTCCATCGCGTCACAGGATTCAAGATCAGTCACTTGTTCATGAATATCGTCAAGGTCATAAATGGAAGCGCAGGGGTCTTCCAGTGAGATAGCCTCTTCAAACTGGGAGATCATGATACGTACCTTGTTGAGTGGAAGCCCCGTCCTTTCCGAAGTTCGAATTTCAGATTCAACCTGCCCTGTCCTTTTGAACTCTTCCTCTCGACTTTGCATGAGTTTCCATCCGGAATCCTGCAAGTGAACCGGTGTCCGGACGATGCGTGCATGGTTTGCTACCGCACGATGGACGTTCTGTCTTATCCACCAGGTCGCGTAGGTGGAGAACCTGCTTCCTTTTTTCCTATCGTAACGTTCAACGGCCTTCATCAGACCAATGTTTGCTTCCTGAATGAGGTCATCCAGCGGAAGCCCGGACCAGAGATACTTCCGCGCAATCGCAAAGGCCAGTCTAAGGTTGCTGACGATCATCCTTTCGCGTGCAGATTCCTGTTTCCGGATTGCCATGACAAATTCCCTGCCGTCATTCATGCATTGCGCAGTATCGGCAAGAGTCATCAGGAATCCTCTGGAAAGGCGTGCCTTTTCCAGTGCCTTTTCACGACAGGAAATGTCTTCACCAGCCTCCTTCAGTTCTGCTGCGGCGGAGAGAAAAAGGGCCGCCACTTCATCGGTATCTCCATCAGTGCCGTCATCCGGATCAGCCCCGTGCTCTCTCGAGGGCTCGTCCTCTTGAGACGGTTCCGGCCCGGTACTGTACAGCTCTGCATCTGCATGGCCGGAAAGGACACGAGAGACTGCTTCCTGAACCAGCATGAGCCCGGCAGGCCAGCGGGACAACGCGCAGACTGCCTCCCGCCCTGCGTTCTCGATTGCGCTCGCGGTTTCTATTTCCTCCTCATTCGAAAGAAGCGGATAGGGCCTCATCTCGCGCTGATAGTGGCGAAGCGGATCTCCCGGGTTTCTGACGAGATCTTGCAGAAAGGTCATCGCGTCATCAAGGAGCTCTTCATCATCATCATTCAACCGGAAGGAAGAATCCTCCGTGATGACGTCACCTTCAATGATCCGGATTCCAAGGTCATTGGCCACAACTTCCAATGCCAGTTCAAGGTCATGGTCAACATAACCGTCTGTTCCTGTACAGACATCCAGGACACTCTTCCGGGAAAGAGTGCCTGTCAGCAATCCCTCCGCAAGCAACGGTCTGAACGGAGCTTCGGAATCTCCTGCCAGTGCGGCGATGATCGTGGCGCGGGTGGGGAGATCAAGCTCGATTTCATCCCAGCCTTCGCCGTCATCAACCGGCGTGTGGCTACCGATACGATGCTGAGCATCCCATGCCTGTTTGGCAACGTTCGGGTCGCCTGTCGGCGCGACTGGAGGGGGCTCAGCCTCCCAGTCATCTGGTTCCTCCAGTTCGACAACATCTTCATCGAGGACAGGATCTGACAGCACCGCAGGATCCGTGGCGGCCGGAAATGATGCAGGCAAGTCCGAAAGCAGCGGATTCTGCAGGGAAAGGGGAGCCGGGGTTTCGGCTGGCAGCCCCTCCCGTTTCAGCATCATGAGGCCTTGATGTGGCTCTTCCGGTTGGTGCGCTTCCTTCTCCTTTTCGGGTTCAGGAAGGAGTGGGGAAGCATCCTGCACAGGCACATCTGCCGTGTGCCTAGAGACTGGAGGATGGATGATCTCTTCCCCTTCCCAATCGTCGGCCAGTTCGCATTTCCCATTGGCCTCCGGTTCCTGTATTGCTTCTTGGGGGAAGACCGGCTCTGATGCAAATTCCTGTGCTGCCGAAGTCAGCTCGCCACATTCCACTTGTGGTGCAACGCCTGGTGCGCTGGGCGTTCCGCCTTCGGCAAGTCCACTTTCCTCAGGTGAAGGCTCAACGGTGGAAAACGCCAACTGTCCGTCGGGGTCAGGAGTCACCACCGGATCTGCCTGGGGGGCAAACGCAGGAACGGCACCCGTCGTCTGGCTGCGCCTCAGTCGGGCCTCCAAGGCGCGAGTCAGCGCCTCAACAATGTCCCAGGCTTCTTTCCGTGTGGCGTGGGCCAAGGCATCAAGTCCGCGGGAGTCGACTGCACGAGGATCTGCGCCCTCTCCCAGCAATAGCTCAACGACTGCAGCACGGCCTTTGCCGGCCGCGATGATGAGCGGCGTCGCCCCGGAGCCATCTCGCGCCTCAATATCGTCTCCCTTGTTCAGATGATGCCGGACGGCAGCCGGTACCCCGGACACGACGGCCAGCTTGAAAAGGGCGCTCAGCTTTTGATGGGGGCCATTCATCATCCGTAATCAGGTCATCAGGCATGCCAACAGCGCGCGGCACTCGAGCGCACTTGACCTGCCCTTCAGCTTCAGCTGACTGTAAAAGGGAGCATGGAAAACCTGGCGGGGCATGCCATTGACGCATGATTAAAAAACAGGTTTCAAGCGTATCTTTATGGCTACAAATGTTCAAATTTTTCGGTAGAAATCGGTTTTCCAGAAGCCATCATGGTTGTCCCGGAACAACGTGTCGGATTCTGGCAACCACCCGGACTATCGAGGAGACGCCTGGACAGCTGAGTACCGCGTCAGGGAGTTTCACGGACAGGTCATGCTGGCGAGGATTCATCGTTCTTTCCTCCTTTCAGCTTTCGTGGCTCGCGCCCCCACCCCATCAATCACGTACCGCGCTGGTCCGAAAGCCATCAGGTGAGACAGCGAGACCAGCGGGTTGAGGAGGCGACCCTCGATGGTCATGGTAGCGCTGGGTCCGCCGTCCAGGCGGATGGCGTTGGGAATGCCCAGTGCCAGGAAGACGCGGCACAGCTCGTCGACGTGGGTCTGGCCCTGTGAGGTGGAGGAGATGAAGACGCTTCTGCCCTTGCCGTCGGTGCCGAAGGCGGACCAGCGGGTGGTCAGGGCGTCCTGCGCACACTGGCCGTCGCGCACGATGGAGGTGGAGGAGCTGAGCACGACCGGGTTGTCGGGCCAGTTGCTCTGGGCATCCGTCCGCGTGTCCCAGGACGACTGGCGCTGATCGGTGGCGAAGCGGACGACGCGCTTGCGGCCAGTGCCGGCGGTTCGTTGGGTCTGCTGCTGAAGCTGTCCGGGCGTGCGTTTCTGCCAGGTGTTGTCGCCGATGGTCAGGCGTCCACGTCCGCTGCCCACGTCCAGCCCCCGTGCGTAGCCCATGGCCCAGCCGCCCTGCCCTGCGCCAGTACCCGGGTCGCCATGCCAGAGAAAGCCATTGATCAGGACGCTGAATCCCTTCACCGTGTCCAGCCGGAACAGCTGCAGCTCGTCAGGACCGGTGCGAAAGACCAGCTCGGTCTGCATCGGTGCCGCATCGCTGCCTTCGGTGACGGCAATGTGCACGTAGGGCGGCACGAAGCGGCAGCCCTGGGGCAGCGAGATGCCCTGGCGGACCTGTTCTGCAATCTTCCGTCTCGTTTCGGGATCGGTCAGGCTGTGCAGGCACGGGTCCAGCGTTCGGGGCTTGCCGATAAGGCGCTGGACGAGGCCGCTCATGGCCTGCCGATCACTGCCCTCTTGCAGTTGACCATTGATGATGACGCCCGTTCGGGAAAGCCGAAGTGTCCCGGGGTGCGTCTGTTCCCCGCTTTCGGGCGGATCGGGCATCCACTGCCGGTAGCGCCTAACGTCCTGCGGCTGCAGCGTGAGCGTGGCCGCGCTGTTCAGCGGCAGGTCGGGCACGATGTTGACGAGCGGATAGGCGTCGATGCCCGGATGAACGCCCACGATGAACATCGTGGGCGTGGCCAGTGCGCCGGCTGGCAGCGTCAGGTGTACGCCGTGGCCCAGGTCCTGTTGCAGCGGCTGGGCGGGGTCGTAGAACAGGTAGCCCAGGTCGTTGCGTGCATGCAGACCGGTGGCCATGACGGCGTCCAGGCATTGTGCCGAGGGTGGAGTCTGGCCGGTGCAGTGGGCCAGCTGGCGGCGCAGCGCCGCGTCAAGCGGCCGGCCATCCAGGGTGTGGGCAAGGGCCATGTCCTCACCGGCACGCAGGGTAGCTGCGTCGCCGGGGTCAGGCGGCGGGCCGCCGGCTGCTGCCGCTGCCGGCCAGAGGCCCAGCAACGTCAGCAGCGGCGCGGCGGCCCTGGCTCGCAGCCTCATGGCCTTACTGGAACTGCCGGCGCGCGTTGTGCCAGAGGCGCATCCAGGGCGAGTGGTCCAGACCGGATTCCTGCAGCGCACGCGGTTTCCAGGACCACTGGGCCAGGCGGAAGACGCGCTCGGGGTGCGGCATCATGATGGTGGCGCGGCCATCGGCGCTGGCAAAGCCGGTCACACCCCGCGGCGAGCCGTTGGGGTTGAGCGGATAGGTCTCGGTGGCGTTGCCCCGGCCATCGATGTACTGCAGCGCCGGATTGGCGGCCGCGATGCGGGCGGTCAGTGCCTCGTCCGACACCGTGCCGTCGGCGCCCTGTGCCTTCACGTCGGAGAAGTCCGCCCGCCCTTCGCCGTGCGAGACGACGATGGGCAGGCGGTCGCCCGCCATGCCGCTCAGCCACAGCGATGGCGAGGACAGGATCTCCACGCTGGCGAAACGTCCTTCGTACTGCTCGGAGCGGTTGCGCACGAAGCGCGGCCAGGCCTCGGCGCCGGGGATCAGGCCCTTCAGGTGCGAGAGCATCTGGCAGCCGTTGCACACGCCCAGGGTGAGCGTGTCGGGCCGGGCAAAGAAGGCGCCGAAGGCATCGGAGAGCTGCGGGTTGAAGAGGATGGTGCGGGCCCAGCCGGCGCCGGCGCCCAGCACGTCGCCATACGAGAAGCCGCCGCAGGCCACCAGCGCCTGGAACTGCGCCAGGTCGTGGCGACCGGCGATCAGGTCGCTCATGTGCACGTCGTAGGCCTCGAAGCCGGCCAGGTCGAAGGCGGCCGCCATTTCGCGTTGGCTGTTGACGCCCTGCTCGCGCAGGATGGCGACGCGGGGGCGCTGGCCCACGACGGCAGGCGCGGCCGGCATGTCACGCCAGGCCTGGATGGAGGTGGCGGACAGGCGTACCGACAGGTGGGGCGGCTCATCCTGGGCGGCACCTTCCAGGGCGAAGGCCTCGGCCGTGCAGGCCGGGTCGTCGCGCAGGCTGGCGATGCGGTGGCTGGTCTCGGCCCAGGCCTGCTGCAGCGTGGTGCGCGGCAGGCTGAACAGGCACTTGCCGTCGTTGTGGACTTCGATGGTGTCCTGGTTGTTGGGCGTGCCGATGACGTGGGAATGCACCGACAGGCCGTGGGCACGCAGCAGGCCCAGCAGGCGGTCGCGGTTGGCGCGGGTGGTCTGCAGCACGACGCCCGGCTCCTCGTTGAAGAGTGCGCGCAGCACGCGTGTCTGACGAAGCTCCGTCACCTGTTCGGTGCGGATCTTGTAGTCGCCCGCATCGGCCGTGAAGGGGTCGATGGTGAGCATGTCCAGCTGCAGCGACACGCCGCAGTGGCCGGCAAACGCCATCTCGCAGGCGGTGGCAAAGAGCCCGCCGTCGGAACGGTCATGGTAGGCCAGCAGCAGCCCTTCGGCCTGGGCCTCGCGCACGGCCTGCCAGAGCCGGACGAGCAGTTGGGGATCGTCCAGGTCGGGGACCGAGTCGCCGTCCCGGCCGGTGATCTGGGCCAGGGCCGAGCCGCCCAGGCGCTGCTTGCCGGCGCCCAGGTCCACCAGGATGAAGCTGGTCTGCATCTCGGGGCTGATCTCGGGCGTGAGTGCCCGGCGTACGTCGCTGACCGGGGCGTGGGCGGTGACGATCAGCGACACCGGTGAGCCGACTTCCCCATCGCCGCCGAACCCTACGGCACCGTAACCACCGATCAGCGACACCGGCGAGCCGACTTCCACGCGCTGTCCGTCGTCACCCTTCCAGCGGGCGCGCATGGAGAGCGAATCCTTGCCTACCGGGATGCTGATGCCCAGTTCGATGCACAGCCGGCTGGCCGCTTCCACGGCGGCGTAGAGGGCCGCGTCCTGCCCGGCGCTGCCGGCATCGGCCATCCAGTTGGCCGACAGCTTGGTCTGGCCCAGGTCGTCCGGCACGGCCGACAGCAGGTTGGTCAGGGATTCGGCGATGGCCAGGCGTGAGGCGGCAGCCGAGTCCTGCACGGCGACGGGCGAGCGTTCGCCCATGGAGAGCGCGTCACCGTGGTGGTTGCGGTAGTCCAGCAGGCCCACGGCGCAGTCGGCCACGGGCACCTGCCACGGACCCACCATCGGGTCGCGCACCGACAGGCCGCCCACGGTGCGGTCGGCGATGGTGATGAGGAAGCTCTTGCTGGCCACGGCCGGCAGCTGCAGGATCTGCGTGGCCAGCGTGTCCAGGTTCAGCTCGCTCAGGTCCATGCCCGGCAGTTCGGTGCGGGCAGGCGTGGTGCCCTCGCGGCGCAGCTTGGGCGACTTGCCGAACAGCACGCTCATGTCGATGTCGACGGCGGGCGGCTCGCCCGGGGCTGCCAGCTTCAGGTGCTCGGCGTCGGTGACGGTGCCGACCACGGCCATCGGGCAGCGCTCGCGGGTGCACAGGGCTTCCAGCTCGGGCAGCCGCTCGGGGGCGATGCCCAGCACGTAGCGTTCCTGAGATTCGTTGCACCAGATCTCGGCCGGCGACATGCCGCTTTCGGCCACGGGGATGCGGCTCAGGTCGAAGTCCGCGCCCTTGTCGGCGTCATGGGCCAGTTCGGGGAAGGCGTTGGACAGGCCGCCCGCGCCCACGTCGTGGATGGAGAGGATGGGGTTGTTGTCGCCCATGGCGCGGCAGGCGTTGATCACTTCCTGCACGCGGCGCTCCATCTCGGGGTTGGCGCGCTGCACCGAGGCGAAGTCCAGCTCGGCGGCATTGCTGCCCACGCCCATGCTGGAGGCGGCACCGCCGCCCAGGCCGATGCGCATGCCCGGGCCGCCCAGCTGCACGAGCAGCGTGCCGGCCGGCAGTGGCAGCTTGTGCTGGTGGCGGGCATCCACCGAGCCCACGCCGCCGGCGATCATGATGGGCTTGTGGTAGCCCCAGCCGGTGTGCGGGCCGTCGGCCGCGGCCTGCGAGAGCGGCGTCTCGAAGGTGCGGAAGTAGCCCAGCAGGTTCGGGCGGCCGAATTCGTTGTTGAAGGCGGCCCCGCCCAGCGGGCCCTCGATCATGATGGACAGCGGGGTGGCCAGGGTGGGCGGCCGGCCGTTGGCGGCTTCCCAGGGGTGCTCCCAGCCGGGAATGCGCAGGTTGGAGACGGTGAAGCCGGTGAGGCCGTAGCGCGGCGTGCCGCCCCGGCCGGTGGCGCCTTCGTCACGGATCTCGCCGCCACTGCCGGTGGCCGCGCCCGGGTGGGGGGCAATGGCCGTGGGGTGGTTGTGGGTCTCGACCTTCAGCAGGCGATGCACCGGCTCTTCGGACCAGCGATAGCGGCCGGTGGCCGGGTCCACGTTCCAGGCGGCCAGCGTGCCACCTTCCAGGATGGCAGCGTTGTCGGAATAGGCCACCACCGTGCCCTGCGGGTGGGCCTTGTGGGTCTCGCGGATCATGCCGAACAGCGAGCGTTCCTGCGGCTGGCCGTCGATGATGAAGTCGGCGTTGAAGATCTTGTGGCGGCAGTGCTCGGAGTTGGCCTGCGCGAACATCATCAGCTCGACATCGGTGGGGTCGCGTCCCAGCTCGCCGTAGACGCGGGCCAGGTAGTCGATCTCGTCGGCCGACAGCGCCAGGCCCAGCCGGGTGTTGGCTGCGCGCAGGGCGGCGGTGGCATCGTCGCCCAGCGGCACGGTGGCCAGGGGGACAGGGGCATGGGGCGCAAAGAGCCGGGCCGGATCCGGTGCGGTGGTGAACCAGCTCTCGGTCATCGGGTCATGCAGGCAGGCGGCCAGCAGGGCCAGCTTCGCCTCGGGATAGTCCTGGGCCTTGCTGCCACCCAGCAGGCCGTGCCGAAAGCCCAGCTTCCAGCGGATGCCGCGCTCGATGCGCGTGACATCGGCAAAGCCGGCATGGTGCAGGATGTCGATGGCCTTGGAGGACCAGGGCGAGAGCGTGCCCTGACGGGCCGTGACCCAGAGGGAGCGCTGATGCTTGCCGTCGGGGGCATCGGGCAGCGGGTGCTCGTCCACCAGCAGCTGCAGGCGGGCCAGCCGCTCGCCGGCCAGGGCGCCATCCGGCCCCGGGGCCGAGACCTCCAGCGGGTAGAACCATTCGGCATCGAGGGTCTCGATGGCATCGTCGATGGCCTGCAGTTTCTGCAGCAGTGCCTGGGCACGGAAGGGGCTCAGTGCATGCCCACCGGGCAGCGTTGGATAGGTCGGGGTGCTCATGGCCATGAAGGTCCGGATCGGGGGTCTGCGTCGGGAATGAACAGGCCGGCGGCAAGGCGGGTTGCCCCGTGCGGAGGCGTGTTCCAGGGGGTGATTATAGGAAAGCCTGAAGGGGTCCCCTGCCCTGCCATGCAGGGCTTTTCTGCAGTGCACCGGAGGCCGGGGCGCAGCCGTGTCGTGAAAGAGCACATGGGATGCCTGATTTCCCGGACGGGGGTAGTATCAGAGCTATTCGATTCCGATTCCGATTTTTCAACCCTAAGGAGACATCATCCATGTCTAACCTGTCGTATCTCAAGCCGCAACCCGGCAGCCCCTGGGATACCTATCTGGCGCAGGTGGACCAGGTCACGCCTCACCTTGGCCCGCTGGCCAGGTGGGTCGAGACGCTGAAAAAGCCCAAGCGCGCCCTGATCGTCGATGTGCCGATCGAGCTGGACAACGGTACGGTGGCCCATTTCGAGGGATACCGCGTGCAGCACAACGTCTCGCGCGGGCCCGGCAAGGGCGGCGTGCGCTACCACCCGGACGTGACGCTGGAAGAGGTGATGGCGCTCTCGGCATGGATGACGATCAAGAATGCGGCCGTCAACATCCCCTACGGCGGCGCCAAGGGCGGCATCCGGGTCGATCCGAAGAAGCTGTCGCCCAATGAGCTGGAAAAGCTCACCCGCCGCTACACCAGCGAGATCGGCGTGATCATCGGGCCGACCAAGGACATCCCGGCTCCGGACGTGAACACCAACGGCCAGATCATGGCCTGGATGATGGACACCTATTCGGCCAACCAGGGTGCCACCGTGACCGGCGTCGTCACCGGCAAGCCGATCGAACTGGGCGGCTCGCTGGGGCGCGTCAAGGCCACCGGCCGCGGCGTGTTCCTCACCACCCGTGAGGCTGCACGCAACATGGGTCTGGCCCTGGATGGCGCGCGCGTCATCGTGCAGGGCTTCGGCAACGTGGGTGGCGTGGCCGCCGAACTGCTGGCCCAGGCCGGTGCCAAGGTGGTGGCCATTCAGGACCACACGGGTTCGGTGAAGAACGACAAGGGCCTGGACGTCCCTGCCCTGCAGGCGCATGCCCGCAAGACCGGCGGCGTGAAGGGCTTTGCCGAGGCCGAGGCCATCGGTGACGAGGACTTCTGGGGTCTGCCGTGCGACATCCTGGTGCCGGCGGCGCTGGAAGGTCAGGTCGACGACAAGCGCGCCGAGCGCGTCAAGGCCCGGCTGGTGGTCGAGGGCGCCAACGGCCCGGTCACCAAGGCCGGCGACAAGGTCTTTGCCGACCGCGGCATCACCCTGGTGCCGGACGTGATCGCCAACTCGGGCGGCGTGATCGTCTCGTACTTCGAGTGGGTGCAGGACTTCTCCAGCTTCTTCTGGGGCGAGGACGAGATCAACCTGCGTCTGGAAGCCATCCAGCTCAGCGCCTTCCGCGACATTCAGCGGATCGCGGCCGAGAAGAAGGTGTCGCTGCGCACGGCGGCCTACATCATTGCCTGCCAGCGGGTGCTGCAGGCCCGTGCCGAGCGCGGTCTGTACCCATGATCATCGGCCGTTGACGGCTTGCCGGGGCGTTCGCCCCGGTGCCTTCACCCCGGTGCCTTCACCCGATGAAGCAAGCCCCTCGCAGGAGGGGCTTTTCTTTTGGTGGGGCCTGCTTGTGGATGGGCCTTTCTTTCTGGTGCTGCTTCCCTTGCTGAGGGCGCCTTTTGGGGGCGCTTCCCTATGGGGCAGCCGGGGGTCAGGACTCCAGCCGTTCCAGGCGTTCCGTCAGTGCGGCCACCTGCCGTTCCAGATCGTCCACGCGCAGTTGCAGCATCTGCAGGGCCTCGGCGTCGGCCGGGTTGGCGGCAGGCTGGCTCGGAGCGTCGTGCCCGGCGCTGCCCTGCTCCGCCGTCGCGGTGCCGGCCGGCTCGGACAGGCAGTGTCGCCAGCGGGCCTCGCGTTCGCCGGGCTGGCGCGGCATCAGCTCCACCAGGGCGCCAGCCGTGCGCTCGGCCATTTCCTGCAGATAGGCTTCCACCGATGAGGTATCGGCAAACTTCGCCTGGCGTTCCACGTGCGCGCGCAGCCCGGCTGCCGTCTGCGGGCCACGCAGCATCAGGACCGACAGCAGCGCTGCCGCTTCGGACGGGATGCCCAGCACGCGCGGCAGGTTATGCTCATAGCGCGTCACCCGCCCGCCACTGCTCTCGATCACCAGCGACAGGCTGCGCAGCGTCTCCAGCGCGTTCAGCAGTTCGGTTTCGTTCAGGTTCATGACCGGATCGCGGTTGCTGCGCTGGTTGCAGCCGGCCAGCAGGGCATTCAGCGACATCGGATAGCTGTCGGGAACGGTCTTTTCCTTTTCCAGCAGCACCGCCAGGGCGCGGGCGGCGTGGGCATCCAGTCGGGGCAGCGAGGGGGAATCCGTCATGGGCGAGGTCCTTGTCGTGGGAGGCGTGAGGGTTCGCGGAAAGGCCGGATGGGCATCGTCCGAAGGCCGTCGATGATAACCGGCTGCCTGCAGGATGGGCTCCTGACGCATGGGAAACAGGGAAACACCGAGGCCGTCTGTGGGGGCTCTATGGGCGGGGACCTTGCAACGGATCATGGCAGCTGATGGAGACATCGGCCGGGTGGCATACTGTCAGCATCAAGACAAGCTGCTTCGGAACCATGAAAACCCGTTCGATCACTGCGGCGGTCCGCCCGGCCCTTTCGCAGACCCCCGCCTGGGTGCTGGACCTGGCCACCATCCGCCGTCTGGAAGGCCGCTGGCTGGACGAGACGGAACCTGGCGAGCTGATGGCGTGCGCCGGTGCGGCCGTGGCCCGGGTGGCGATGGCCATGTGGAAGAACCTGCCGGCGCACGCGCCGGTGATCCTGCTGGTGGGACCGGGCAACAATGGCGGCGATGCGCTGGTGGCCGGACGCATCCTGCGTCGCGCGGGGCTGGCTGTGTGGGCGGCCGGCATGCCGGGGCTGGACACCATGCCCCCGGAGGCCGAGGATGCCCGCGCCGCCTGGGAAGCCTGGCAGGCCGACGGCCAGGTCATTCACGGTTTCGAGCAGGTGGCCGACTGGCTGTGGCCGGACGGTGACGCCCCGGATGACGAACAGGACGACGATGACGGCGACGTGCCGCCGGCCGAGCCTGCCCTGATCATTGACGGGCTCTTCGGCATTGGCCTGGCCCGTCCGCTGGCGGGTCGCGTGGCTGGGCTGGTCCGGCGGGTGAACCGCGCCCGGGTGCCGGTGCTGGCCATCGACGTGCCCAGCGGGCTGGACGCGGACCGTGGCGCGCCGGTGGGTGGGGCGGATGCCCCCGTCATGCAGGCACGCCAGACGGTGACGATGATTGCCGACAAGCCGGGGCTGCACACGGGGGCGGGCCTGCGGCATGCGGGCCGTGTCTGGGTGGCACCGCTGTCCGACCTGCCGCTGGAAACGGAGCTGGGGGCGCTGGAGGCGGCGGAGGCGGTGGACCGCCCTGCCGATGCGGGTGAATGGCGCGATGTGCCGACCGAGGCCGAGGCCGAAACGGATCCGGATGATGGCCACGACTTCGACGACTCCAGCATGGACGACGCCGACGCGGATGCCCCCTGCCCGGTCGATGAAGACAGCTTCCCGCACGACCTGCCGGGCGTATTGCTGACGGCTCCCCTCGCCGCGGCCCTGCTGCCTGCCCGTGCGCGCGATGCCCACAAGGGCAATGGCGGTGACGTGCTGGTGGTGGGCGGCCGGCTGGGCATGGCCGGTGCGGCCCGGCTGGCCGCGCAGGGCGCAGCGGGCGCTGGTGCCGGGCGGGTGTGGATTGCCGTCGAGTCAGAGACCTGCCCACAGACAGGGGCGACCGAGGATGCCGGGGCACTGCGGCCGGAAGATGATGCCGAGGATGTGCAGGCGCTGGCAGCAGACGCAGGCGCTTCGGACCCGAATGCATCGGTTGCGGTGCCGGAGGACGAGGCCGACGACGAAGCGGACGCGCCGCAGGACGCATCCGGCAAGGCACGGCAGCCGGTGGATCCGCTTCACCCGGAAATCATGCGCTTCGTGTGGGACGCCGATGTTGACTTGCCGGGGGCTGCACCCGTCCTGGCGGTGGGCTGCGGTCTGGGGCAGGACGAGACGGCGCAACAGTGGCTGGACCATGCGCTGTCCAGCCAGACGCCGCTGGTGATCGATGCCGATGCGCTGGGTCTGCTGACCGAGGCGCCGGAGGCACCCTGCTGCATCCTCACGCCGCATCCGCTGGAGGCCGCGCGTCTTCTGGGGGTGTCGGTGGCCGATGTTCAGGCAGATCGGCCGGCCTGCGCCCGCGCATTGGCTGCGCGTTTCGAGGCGGTGGCCGTGCTGAAAGGCGCCGGCACCGTGGTGGCGGCACCGGATGGTCGTCTGGCGATCAACACTAGCGGTCACTCGGTCCTGGCCACGGCGGGCACGGGGGACGTGCTGGCCGGCACCATCGCTGCGCTGCTGGCTGGCTTGCTGCGCGCAGGCTGCCCGCCCGATGAGGCGGCCTGGCAGGCAGCCTGTGCTGGCGTCTGGCTGCATGGCCGTGCCGGCGAGTGTCTGGCGCGCAGTCAGGGTCCGCGCGGCGTGCCGGCCGGGGCGCTGCCGGGGCAGTATCCGAGCATCATGGGCAGCCTGTCGATACCCTTTTCAAGGAAGGAGCGATCGTGAACGACATGGAACGCATCTACCACCAATGGCATGAATACGCCAAGGGGCGTGACACGGCGGCGTTGATCGGACTCTACGCCGAAGATGCCGTATTCGAGAGCCCACTGGTGCCGGTGATCATGGGGACCGACAGCGGTGTGCTGCGCGGACGGCCACAGATTCTGGCCTTCCTGGAAGAAGGCACCCGGCGGCGCCCGAACGAACTGGTCCGCTGGCATCGCACCGGCCAGTATCTGGTGGCGGGGGACACGCTTGTATGGGAGTACCCGCGTCAGACGCCCGAGGGCGACCAGGTGGATATCCTGGAGCTGATGCAGGTCCGCGATGGACTGATCAGCCACCACCGCATCTACTGGGGGTGGTTCGGCACGCAGATGCTCATTGCTTCGGCCATGAGCAAGGCGGGCGCGCGGTCTTCCTGAAAGCTTCATGACCTGTGGGGAACCTGACGACTTCGGGTCAAGCTGCGGGTGCACCAGGTGTCGAACGGCGTGCAACGCGCCGTCAGCCCGCCTTCAGGCGTCCCCGTTCGATCTCCAGCCGTCGGCCGCAGCGGGCGGCCAGGCGCGGGTCGTGCGTGACCAGGATCAGCGTGGCGCCAAAGTCGCGGTTCATCTCGAACAGCAGGTCGATGACGCGCTCGCCGGTGGCGTGATCAAGGCTACCGGTGGGTTCGTCGGCAAACAGCAGCCGGGGGGAGGACGCAAAGGCGCGGGCCAGCGCCACGCGCTGCTGCTCGCCGCCTGACAGCGTGCGCGGATAGTGTCCGGCCCGCTCGGCCAGCCCCACGCGGGCCAGCAGCTCGCGGGCGATGCGATGGGCTTCCGGGTGGGCGGCCAGCTCCAGGGGCAGCATGACATTTTCCAGGGCCGTCATGGCCGGCAGCAGCTGGAAGGACTGGAAGACGAAGCCCACCTGTTCGGCCCGCCAATGGGCGCGCTGCTCTTCATCCCAGGCAAACAGCGACTGGCCGTCCACCTGCACGTCGCCGCCGGTGGGCAGGTCCAGCCCGGCCAGCAGGCCCAGCAACGTGGACTTGCCCGAGCCCGAGGCGCCGATAATGGCCACCGTCTCGCCGGCCTGCACGTCGAAGCTCACGTCGTCGAGGATCGTCAGCATGCGTCCGCTATCTGGTACGTTCTTGTTCAGGTTCTGGACTTGGATGAGGGGCATGAGAACAGTGGCGCCACGACGTGGCCAGGCAGGACGGGATGAATGCGGTTGCCGGCAAGGCGCGGCACCGGATGCAATGGTAACGGCTAACCCGCAGCGGCGGCAGGTGCTGTCATGGATGGTCGTGCCGGCGCTGCTGGCCGCCCTGCCCTGGCAGGCAGCCGGTGCGGCAGACACGACTGAGAACCCCGTGCTGATGGTGCTGGGCGACAGCCTGTCGGCCGAATACGGTCTGTTACGCGGCGAAGGATGGGTGGCGCTGCTGGAGAAGCGTCTGGCCGGTGATGCCGCCCTGTCACGCTGGAAGGTGGTCAACGCCAGCATCAGCGGCGAGACCACAGCGGGCGGCCTGGCCCGGCTGCCGCGGCTGCTTCAGCAGCATCGTCCGGCGCTGGTGGTCATCGAGCTGGGCGGCAATGACGCGCTGCGCGGCCTGCCGCTGAAGGCTTCCACCGACAACCTGCGGCAGATGGTGGACGCGGTGCAGAAGGCAGGCGGGCGCGCCGTGCTGGTGGGCATGCAGGTGCCGCCCAACTACGGGCCGGCTTATGCACGGCAGTTCGAGCGGATGTTCCGCAAGGTGGCCGACGAGACCCGTAGCCCCCTGGTGCCCTTCCTGCTGGAAGGCTTTGGCGATGACCCGACCTGGTTCCAGCCCGACGGCATTCACCCGCAGGCGCGGGCCCATCCGCGCATGCTGGAGACCATCTGGACGGTACTGAAGGATGCGATGTGACCTGGTGCCCGAGGCCGGGATCGAACCGGCATGACCGAAGTCGAGGGATTTTAAGTCCCTTGTGTCTACCAGTTTCACCACTCGGGCAGCACGGCCTGCATTACACCACACTCCAGGGTCGGCAGCGAATCATCGGCATGCGCCGCCGGCCTCCACGAAGTGGCAGGGTTGGCGTTAGAACGCCCCGTTGATGTCGGTGACGCCCACCAGCTTGTGGTTGACGAACTCCTTCAGGCCCAGGCCGATCAGCTCGCGGCCATAGCCCGAACGGCGTATCCCGCCAAATGGCAGATCAGCCTTCACCGCGGTGGGATGGTTGATGTAGACCATGCCGGTGGAGATCTGCGCGGCCACCCGCTTGCCTCGCTTGATGTCCTGCGTGAACACCGAGCCGCCCAGGCCGAACGGTGAGTCGTTGGCCAGCTGGATGGCTTCGTCCTCGTCCTTCACCTTGAAGATCATCGACACCGGGCCGAAGAACTCATGGTGGTAGACCGGGTTTCCGGGCTTCACCCCGGGCGGGCGGAATCCGGGTGGTGTCCGGCGCGGTTGGCGTCGATGAGCAGCACTGGTCGCACAAAAGCGCCTTGTCTGGGTACTTCGGCCCCGATCACGGTGGCCGTGGCGCCGTGGGCAACGGCCTCGTCGATTTTCCTGCGCACGTCGTCGGCCGCCTGCTGCGACGACAGCGGGGCCAGTGTGGTGGACGCCTCCATCGGATCGCCTGACTTCAGCTGCGCCACACCCTCGGTGTAGCGCCGGACGAACTCGTCATGAATCGATTCATGCACGATGATGCGCTTGGACGAGCAGCAGACCTGCCCCCCGTTCCAGTGACGCCCGAAAACGGCCCACTTCACCGCCTTGTCCAGATCGGCGTCGTCCAGCACGATGAAAGCATCCGAACCGCCCAGCTCCATTGTGGACTTCTTCAGCGCCCTGCCCGCCTGGGCTGCCACCAGGGCGCCGGCCCCTTCGGAACCCGTCAGGGCCACGCCCTGCACGCGCGGGTCGTTGATGATCGTCTCGATCTGGCCACGGGTGGCGTACAGGTTCTGGAAGCACCCTGCCGGCAACCCCGTCTCCTGCATCAGCTTCTCGAAGGCGGCGGCCGACTGTGGCACGTTGGAGGCATGCTTCAGGAGAATGACGTTACCTGCGGCCAGCTGCGGCGCCATGATGCGGGCAATCTGGTAGTACGGGAAATTCCAGGGCTCGATGGCCAGGATGATGCCCAGCGGCTCGTGGACCAGCTGGGCCTCGGACACGACAGGATCCTCGCAGGGCAGCGGCTGCGGGGCCAGCTCTGCCTCGGCGTGCTTCACGTAGTATTCCAGGATGGCCGCGGACAGTTCCACCTCGGCTTCGGCCTCGGCCAGCAGCTTGCCCATCTCGGTGGTGAGAAGTTTCGCGTATTCGGTACGCTTGGCGCGCAGCAGGTCGGCTGCCTTCTGCAGGAACGTCACCCGTTCGCTGACGGGCTTCAGGCGCCACTGCTGGAAGGCGGTGTGGCCACGTTCCAGGGCCTGGGCCACTTCTGCATCGGTGGCATCAGGAAAGGTCCTCAGGATCTCGCCGGTATAGGGATTGGTCGTCTGATAGGCCATGATGGAGTCTCCGTCGTTCAGGATGCTCCGTGGGCTCTGTCGATGCGGGACGACGACAGGGGGCACGGACTTTTTGAGTGTAGGAGTCCGTGCTGCGATGAGGCGAAGTGTCGCACCCGGGATCAAGGTCTCTTCCGGGATGAGCATCGGGTGCGGGGATTGGGGGAGAAAAACGAAAAGGCCGCCAACAGCGTGCGCTGGACGGCCTTCGAAAAACTGGAGCGGGAAACGAGTCTCGAACTCGCGACCTCAACCTTGGCAAGGTTGCGCTCTACCAACTGAGCTATTCCCGCAAAGAGATGAAATTATGGCACAAAAAAGATGCGGTGTGCAAGCGTCTGATCAAAAAAATGTCGCGTTGCAAAAATGAAACGATCTGACGGGTGTCGTCAGCCCGGTTGCGCAGGATTCACCGGCGCCAGCACTTCCATCAGCAACCGCTTGTGCAGGGCGCGGAGCCGCGCCTGCGGAACCGGCGCGCCATCGCCAGCGCCGAACAGGACCTGCTGCATCATCCACAGCGCACCGGGCATCGTCCCGAAGAAATAGTCCTCGTTGCTGAAATCTCCGCGGTTCAGGCCCTTCTCGATGCAGAGATCCAGGAAGCGGCGATCACCGAAGAGACTGCGCTCCAGCATCCGCCGGGCCCATTGCTGCACCACGTCGGGAATGCGTCCGCTTTCGGTCATCAGCAGCCGGAAGGCCGCAACCGCACGCGGGTCGCTCAGCTGGGAATAGATGCGGTCCAGATAGCAGTCCAGCAGGTCGGACAGCGAGGTCGCCGCCTCACCTTCAAGCAGCGCTTCGCAGTGGTGGCCCTCCCAGGGAACCAGCAGCATGTTCAGCATGCCCTCGAAGACTTCTTCCTTGCTGCCGTAATGGGCATAGATGCCCGACTTGGAGATGCCCGCGCGCACGGCGATGCGCTCCAGCGACGTGGCGGCAAACCCTCCGATCGAGAACTCCTCGACGGCGGCCTCCAGGATCTCGCGCTTGCGCTCGGCAGCGGGCAGATAACGCCGCTTGCCCCCCGGACGGTTGCCATCATTTGGCAGGGAACGCTCGGCCAATTCATCCTCCTCTTGCATGGTCGGTCGACCTCATCATCTGGCTGGAAATCTCGTGGCCGGGCACACACACTGAACGTTGCCTTCCCCCTGAAGCCCCGCCGGGGCCAAGCACTGATTCTACTGTGATGACATGCCCTCAAACCGCCAATACTGCCAGAAATGTACCCACCCTGCTATAAAAAGTGGCATGACATGGGCAGATTGCAAAGGCTTGACGATTGCATTGCTCCATCTCACCGACAGGCATCGTCGCTCGGCCGATGGGCATTGCCCCAGTCGCACATCGCGCCCAGAATGGGAATCAGCGAGCGCCCACGCCCGCTCAGCGCGTATTCCACCTTCGGTGGCACCTGCGGATACTCGGTGCGCACCACCAGCCCGTCACGCTCCATCTCCTTCAGCGTGCTGGCCAGC
>ERZ773075.688-NODE-688-length-23316-cov-76.7403_pt1 | contig 23316 bp, 16 predicted proteins | sample MGYA00580614_ERZ773075 | MGnify/ENA primary metagenome ERZ773075 (study PRJEB29015, sample SAMEA2738021) | human oral metagenome | biome: human oral; feature: human-associated habitat; material: dental | place: China | collected 2043 ... | reverse complement strand
ATACGGATGACTACCGCAAAGCAGTGGAGACACTACTCGTTGGTCAACAGTCCTGGTCGCGAAGGCCAAGACTAAGCTCATTTCATTGCCCTATGGAGTTAAAGCTTGAACGAAAAAACAGATAATTAGTTTTTTAATCCTGCCATTTTATGGCAGGATTTTCTACTGTTTTAGAACAGGGAAAGGAGACAGACGATGCAAATTGACGACCACCCAGAACCGCACATACACAGCCAATCGCTGATTTGTGTCGTTCTGCCCTTATAAAGTGATTGGTCTCTGTGTATGAAACACATCATTCATACAGATAGGAGAAACCAATGAAAACTACAAAAGAAAGATTAGCAACAGCTATTCACACACCTTTAAACGAAACTCTATCTTTTTACAAGACAAGTCTAACAGGCTTGACTGAGGAGCAGGTAGAGAAAAATCGCGACCTATATGGTGAAAACACCATCACCAAGGGTCAAGAAGACAGTATCCTCAAAAAAATTTACGAATCTATTATCAATCCATTTACAATCATCCTGCTGGTCATCGCTATGATTTCCATGGTGACCAATGTCTGGTTGGCGAAGCCTGGACAAGAAGATCCGACGACCTCTATTATCATCGTTGTCCTAGTTCTCATTTCTGGTGGCATACGCTTTGTTCAAGAATTACGGAGCGACAAGGCTGCGACCAATCTATCAAAAATGATTGTGAATACAGCTACGGTGATTCGCGAAGACCAGAGTTTAGAGGTCGCAATTGAAGATTTGGTCGTTGGAGATATAGTCAAATTGAGTGCTGGGGATATGATTCCAGCAGACCTCCTTTTAATTGAATCACGCGATTTCTTTGTTCAACAATCTGGTTTGACAGGTGAAAGTGATTCGGTTGAAAAATTGGCTTTGTCAAAAATGAGTCAGTCAAATTTTGATAGTCTGCTAGAAGCAGAAGCGCTCGCCTTTATGGGAACCAACGTGATATCAGGAAGTGCCAAGGCTTTGATTCTAGCGGTCGGTGATGACACCATGATGGGAGAAATTGAGCAGACTCTCAATACCTATGACGAACCGACCTCTTTTGAACGGGAGATGAACAGCATCTCTTGGCTCTTGATCCGTTTGATGTTGGTCATGGTTCCCATCGTCTTTCTCTCCAATGGCTTGACAGATGGAGACTGGCTGGAAGCAGGTGTGTTTGCACTGAGTGTTGGTGTTGGATTGACACCTGAGATGCTTCCTATGATCATCACGGCCAGTCTAGCAAAAGGCTCCATTATCATGGCTAAGGAAAAAGTCGTCATCAAAAAACTCAATGCCATACAGGATCTAGGTGCTATTGATATCCTATGCACGGATAAAACCGGAACCCTTACCCAAGACGAAATTGTCCTTGAATATCCTTTGGATATACATGGAGATTTGGATTTATCTGTATTGAGACGTGCCTATCTCAATTCCTATTTTCAAACCGGTTTGAAAAACTTGATGGACCGTGCCATTATCAGTAGAACTGAAAAAGAAGCTAAAGAACACGCTATTTTACAAAATTTGGATACTAGCTTCCAAAAAATAGATGAATTGCCCTTTGATTTTGAACGCAGACGGATGAGTGTCATCGTCAAGGATGAGAACGAAGTTGTTAGTTTGGTAACCAAGGGTGCCCTAGAGGAAATGCTTGCGATTTCAACCCATGTGGAATATCAAGGTCAGATTAGCCCTCTGACGGATGATATCCGAGTGGAAATCTTAAAAGAAGTAGATCAACTTAATCAACAGGGATTGCGAGTCTTGGGAGTCGCCTATAAAACAGGCCTAAAAGAAGGTTTTGCTTACTCCGTTGAAGATGAAAAAGAGATGATTCTAACAGGCTATCTTGCCTTTCTAGATCCACCAAAACCATCAGCAGCACCTGCTATCCAAGCTTTGTTAGAACACGGTGTTCAAACAAAGATATTGACGGGGGACAATGAGAAGGTAACCCAAGCAGTTTGCGAAAAAGTTGGTCTAGACGTTGATCAAATTTTATTGGGTTCTGATATCGACGCCATGACGAACGAAGAGTTGGCCCAAGCAGTTGAGAAGGTGACGGTCTTTGCCAAACTTTCTCCGGATCAAAAAGCACGAATCATTTTACAAATCAAATCTAATGGACATTGTGTCGGCTATATGGGAGATGGGATCAATGATGCCCCTTCTATGAAAGTAGCCGATGTGGGGATTTCTGTTGATACAGCAGTAGATATTGCCAAAGAAACGGCTGATGTTATTTTGCTGGATAAAGATTTGATGGTGCTTGAAAAAGGTCTGGTTGAAGGGCGCAAGGTCTATGCCAATATGACCAAATACATCAAGATGACGGTCAGCTCTAATTTTGGGAACATTTTCTCTCTGTTAGTGTCTGGTATCTTTTTACCTTTCCTCCCTATGGCTCCGATTCACTTGATTGTGTTAAACCTCGTCTACGACCTTTCTTGCATTGCCTTGCCATTTGATAATGTGGATGAAGACTTTTTGAAGCATCCTCATAAGTGGGAGGCTAAGTCTATTACTCGCTTTATGATTTGGATGGGTCCGATTTCTTCTGCCTTTGATATTTTGACCTTTATCTTGCTCTATTTTGTCATTGTCCCAATGGCGACAGGCCAATCCTATGTTCACGGAGCAGAGTCTGCAACGGGCTTTATCATTCTGTTCCAGACAGGTTGGTTCATTGAATCCATGTGGTCCCAAACCATGGTCATCCATATGCTTCGTTCAGCAAAACTCCCTTTCTTACAAAGCCGTCCATCATGGTTTGTTCTTGGTACAACCTTGCTAGCAGCCAGTTTTGTGACCTTCCTTCCCTACTCTTCAATTGCTAGCCTTCTTCATTTAACCCCTTTGGAACCAATTTATTTCCTCTTTTTGCTTTTGATAATCGTTCTTTATATGATTAGTGTTACAGTTGTGAAACGAATCTATATCAAAAAATTTAAAAGTTGGCTATAAATTGATTTTGTCAAGAAAAAAGTACGAAAATAGCGAAAAAAGTTAAATTTTTTTAAAAATAGGTCGCAAGTCGGATGTTTTTTATGGTATAATAGATTAAACTGATAGTAACATGTAGCGAAAGGGGTAGGTACATGATTAAAATTTATACAGTCTCCAGTTGTACCAGCTGTAAAAAAGCAAAGACCTGGCTCAATGCCCACCAGTTAAGTTATAAAGAACAAAATCTTGGTAAAGAAGGAATTACAAGAGAAGAGTTATTAGACATTCTAATGAAAACAGAGAATGGAATTGCTAGTATTGTATCATCAAAAAACCGCTATGCGAAAGCTTTGGGAGTTGACATTGAAGATTTGAGTGTCAATGAAGTGCTCAACTTAATCATGGAAACACCGCGGATTCTAAAAAGTCCGATTCTTGTGGATGAGAAGCGTCTGCAAGTTGGCTATAAAGAGGATGATATCCGTGCTTTCTTACCACGCTCTGTCCGTAATGTAGAAAATGCAGAAGCACGTTTGCGTGCAGCTCTATAAACGTCAAGGCTGGGGGATTTCCTAGCCTTGTTCGTTTTTTAATCTAATAATCATGTGAGGAAATATGAAAAAAATAGTCATCAGCACAGCGGTTCTTCTTCTCCTGCTTGCAGGATGTGGGCAAAAGAAGGGAACAACTGCCACTTCAAAAACGTCATCAGAAGATCTCCAGTCTACTTTGCCTGTTTTAGAGAATGCCGAGAAGAATACGGTTGTGACCAAAACCTTGCTTCTCCCTGAGTCAGAAGGAGGTGTCAAACAAACTCAAACAATTATTTATAGAGGAAAGCAATTTTTAAAATTGGTTATCCGACAGACGCGACCAATAAGTGAAGAGATGAAGTCTTTTATTGCTGATCATGGTCTTGAAGCTACAAAGAAAGCCTTCGCAGAAGCGGAGGAGAAAGATGAAAGTCTCCAAGAAGCACGTAAGTTAGAAGGTTTTACGGTTGAGACTCAGTTAATCAGCGAGACAGAGATGGAAACTACGACGACTTATGATTTTCAAATTTTAGATGTCAAAAAGGCGGCGCAAGTAGAATACCTAAAAAATATTGGCTTAGAGAGTCTTTTGAAAAATGAACCAAGCCAATATATCGAAGATAGAATAGCAAATGGAGCGACAGAAGAGTAGAAAATCCAAATAAATAGACGGACTTATTTGTAGAACGTAAGGAAATATGTTATAATGGTACTATTCTAAGGAAAGAGGGTGTTGGAATGGGATTTACTGAAGAAACTGTACGGTTTAAATTGGATGATTCCAATAAAAAAGAGATTAGCGAGATGTTGACAGATGTCTATGCTTCTTTGAATGAAAAGGGTTATAATCCGATAAATCAAATCGTAGGTTATGTATTGAGTGGAGACCCTGCCTACGTTCCTCGTTACAACAATGCACGAAATCAAATCCGCAAGTATGAGCGTGATGAAATTGTTGAAGAATTGGTACGCTACTACCTTAAAGGACAAGGAGTCGATCTATAATCTATGAGAATTATGGGATTGGACGTCGGTTCCAAAACGGTAGGCGTTGCCATTAGTGACCCACTAGGTTTCACCGCTCAAGGCCTTGAAATTATCCAAATCAATGAGGAACAGGGCCAGTTTGGCTTTGAGCGTATCAAGGAATTGGTTGATAGTTATAAGGTGGAACGCTTTGTAGTAGGTTTGCCTAAAAACATGAATAATACCAGCGGTCCGCGAGTAGAAGCCAGTCAAGCATACGGAGCAAAATTAGAGGAACTTTTTGGTTTGCCAGTAGACTATCAAGATGAGCGCCTGACGACGGTTGCTGCTGAGCGTATGTTGATTGAACAAGCAGACATCAGTCGTAACAAGCGAAAAAAAGTCATTGATAAATTAGCTGCTCAGCTGATTTTGCAAAATTATTTAGATAGAAAATTTTAAGACAGAGGAGAAACTATGTCACACGATCATAACCATAATCACGAAGAACGCGAATTGATTACACTAGTAGATGACCAGGGCAATGAAACCTTGTTTGAAATCATTTTGACAATTGACGGTAAGGAAGAATTTGGTAAAAACTATGTTCTTCTAGTGCCAGTTAATGCGGAAGAAGACGAAAATGGCGAAGTTGAGATTCAAGCATACTCATTCAATGAAAATGAAGATGGAACGGAAGGCGAATTGCAACCAATTCCAGAAGACTCAGAAGACGAATGGAATATGATTGAAGAAGTTTTCAACACATATATGGAGGAGTGATACAGTCTGGGAGACTGTATCAGCCCAACTCCCAGAAATTGGAGAGAGTTGGAACATCCAGTGGATGTTTTTAGCCCACGTTGAAATTCATAGTGGCTAGTGATTAGCTAACCAGGTAAGAGGTCGGGATTTTTATCCCGACCTCGCTTTTTATTTGTAATCATACTTTGATGCGGTAGTTGATTGGACTTTTGTTAAGGAGACATGTATGTTTGAAGTAGAAGAATGGCTCCATAGTCGGATTGGTTTAAACTTTAGATCTGGACTTGGACGAATGCAGCGAGCTGTGTATTTGCTGGGGAATCCTGAGAAGACTTATCCTATTATCCACGTAACAGGGACTAACGGTAAAGGGTCAACTATTGCCTTTATGAGGGAGTTGTTTGTTGCTCATGGTAAAAAAGTTGGTACTTTTACCTCTCCTCATATCATCAGTATCCATGATCGAATCTGTATTAATGGGCAACCAATCGCTGGTGAAGACTTTGTCCGTATAGCCAACCAAGTCAAGGAGATGGAGAAAACTCTCTTAGAAACACATGATCAATTGTCTTTCTTTGAGTTGTTGACCTTGATTGCTTTGATCTATTTTAAAGAGCAAAGAGTTGACCTAGTCCTGCTAGAAGTGGGGATTGGTGGTTTGCTTGACACGACTAATGTCGTAACAGGCGAGATTGCAGTTATTACTTCGATTGGTCTAGATCATCAGGAGACCTTGGGGGATAGTCTGGAGGAAATAGCAGAGCAGAAAGCTGGTATTTTCAAGACTGGCAAGAAGGCGGTCATTGCTAAGCTTACTCCAGAAGCGGAGCTTGTCTGCCAAAGTAAAGCGAGAGAGTTAGACGTAGATCTTTATCAAGCTGGACAAGACTTCGCTTTGAAAGCTGGAAATTTCTCAAGTAAGCTAGAAAGCTTTTCACAGCTTAAAATCGGTTTGGAAGGCACCTATCAGCAAGAAAATGCCGCCTTGGCTTTAGAAACCTTTCTTCTATTTATGGCGTCAAGAGGTGAAAGGGTCGAAGAAGAGCTTGTTAGACAGGCTTTGAAAGAAACTCACTGGGCAGGTCGATTGGAACGGATTCGTCCGAAAATCTACCTAGATGGGGCTCACAATCTACCAGCCTTGACTCGTCTAGTCGAGTTTATTCAAGGAAAAATCCAGCAAGGCTACCAGGTCCATGTCCTTTTTGGTGCCCTTAAACGCAAGGATTATCAGGGGATGTTAGGCTATCTAACAGAGCAGTTGCCTGAGGTGGAACTTAAGGTAACAGGCTTTGACTACCAAGGCTCTTTGGATGAGAAGGATGTGGCGGGTTATGATTTGATTCCTTCCTATGGCGATTTTATCAGAGAATTTGAAGAAAAGGCCAATGACCAGGACTTGCTTTTCGTGACGGGATCCCTCTACTTTATCTCGGAAGTACGAGAGAGTTTGGTAGGAAGCGATGGGACTAGTTGACCTTATAGGTTTAAGTTGCTATACTGGAGGTAGGAGGTATATCTGGAAACGATTCCAGCAAAACATTGGCACAAAAGAAAGGAAATCGCTATGAAAACGAAAACATTCACACTTTCTATTGCTTCCCTAGCAATTCTTAGTCTTTTAGCAGCTTGTGGATCTAAGACACAAGCACCTACCCAGCAATCTGCTCAGCAACCATCTACTCAACAAGAATCATCTTCTAGCGCTGCGACAAGTGCTAGTCAACCACAAGCGTCCTCAAGTCAGGATACTACTGTAGCTCAACCTACTAACATCGATGGTACCTATACTGGAAAAGATGAGAATGACCAAATCACTCTTGTTGTAACAGGTAAGACTGGTACGTGGACTGAGATCGAGCCAGATGGAGATAAGGAAATCAAACAAGTTAGTTTTGATCCGGAAAATCAACGTGTCATCATCGGTGATGATGTCAAGATTTACGCAGTTAATGGTAATCAATTGATTATCGATGATATGGATCGAGAGGCATCTGACCGAGTAGTCTTAACGAAACAATAATCATTAAGTAAAAGTTCCAATGAGATGAAGTCCATCTTTTTGGAACTTTTTTCTTGAAAAAGTGGCTGGCTGTTCTTTACTAACTTTTTACTTAAAACGCTTACAAATGTTTGTAAAACTTCTTATAAGGTCGTATACTTATGGTAAATAATCAAATAGCGCAAAGGCGCAGGAGGAAAAGCATATGGCTACATTTTACGTTCCATCAGTTAACCTTATTGGTAAAGGTGTTGTAAATGAAGTAGGTCCGTATATCAAGGAACTGGGGTATAAGAAAGCCCTTTTGGTGACAGACAAGTTCATCGAGGGAAGTGATATTTTACCTAAGGTCCTAAAACCATTAGATACTGAAGGGGTCAAATATGTGATCTTTAGCGATGTTGAGCCAAATCCGACTTGCAAGAATGTCAGAGACGGAGTGGCTGCCCTGAAAGAGCATGGATGCGACTTCATCATCAGTCTTGGAGGAGGATCTCCTCAGGATGCGGCTAGTTGTATCTCTATCATCGCTACAAATGGTGGAAAACCACAAGACTACGAAGGTCTTCACAAGTCTGCTAAAAAAGGGTTGCCAGTGGTTGCGATCAATACAACAGCTGGAACTTCTGCAGAAATTACAATTAACTATGTCATTACTGACGAAGAACGCAAGGTCAAGATGGTAATGGTAGATAAGAATAGCCTCGCCCTTATCTCTGTTAATGATCCAGAACTCATGCTTTCAAAACCGAAAGGATTGACAGCGGCGACAGGTATGGATGCTCTTACCCACGCTGTCGAAGCCTTGGTAACACCGGGTGCTTATGATGTGACCAAGAAACTCTCTATCGGAGCCATTGAGCTCATCAAGGAGTATCTTCCTCGTGCTGTGGCAAATGGCCATGATATTGAAGCGCGTGAGGCTATGGTCAATGCCATCTTCCTCGGTGGTATGAGCTTTAACAATGCTGGTTTGGGTTATGTTCATTCTATGGCTCACCAACTTGGTGCGGTATATAACTTGCCGCATGGTGTCTGCTGTGCCATGCTTCTCCCAGTTGTAGAACGCGAAAATGCCAAACGTGTACCAGAAGCTTTCCGCAATGTAGCCAAGGCTTTGGGACTCCATGTGGAAGGGAAAACAGACCAAGAATGTGCTGACTATGCTATCGCTGAGATTGAGAAACTTTCTGAAACTGTTGGTATTCCGAAGAAACTCACTGAACTCGGTATCCAAGAAAAAGACTTTGACTTTGACTACCTTTCTAAGAATGCTTTGATCGATGCATGTGCGCCAGGCAATCCATTCATGCCAACTCTAGAAGAAACTATTGCTCTCTACAAAGAACTCTTCTAAAAATCAAGTAGAGTGGAAGCGACTTATTCCTCAAAATATAAATAGTATTAGAAAGAACTATCATTTTGGTAGTTCTTTTTTTAAAAATTTGCTATCCTAGACATATGAGAAAAATCAAAATTGATGTGGTTGTAGTTCCTTTGAGTGGGCATCTCTTCCCAACACTGAATTTACTTGCCCCTTTGTTGAAGGATCCCTTGTATGGGATTCGATTATTTACAGGGCCGCAACGAAAAACTGTAGCAGAGGAGATGGGATTCCGGGTGATTCCCATTTTAGAAAATTGTGTAGATGAGTTTGAGCGTGTAGCCAACAATGAAGGTCAATTAAACCTGTTTTCTGCTTATCGACAGTTGTCAGCTAGTCTTGATTTGATCAATGTGGTTTCAGATCAATTAGTGCAAGAGTGGCAGGAAAATAGACCGGATATTGTGATTGCGGACTTTATAACCCTCTCTGGAGGACTTGTTGCGGAACAGTTGAACATTCCCTGGATTACCACGATGGCGACACAGTTTGCCATTGAAACGACAGATGGACCGCCTTGTTTCTTTGGAGGAATGGGCAGTCCAAAGACTCCTTTCCAATCTATCCAGCAATGGCTAGGAAGAAAAGGGACTCGTTTAGGGAAACGAATCGTAAGCTTTTTATTGAGAGAACGATTGAAACGTTACGATTTTAAGCTCTACAATCAGAAAGGTCAGGAAACCATCTATTCACCCTATTCCATCTTGGGAATTGGGATGAAAGAGTTGGAGCTGAAAAGTGGTTTTCCAGAGCACTACCTTTGGGTGGGACCTTTTGGGTCTTCGATTGAGAGGGCAGAAAATTATCCCCTCGATTTGTCTCCTTATGCAGGTTATAAGAAGGTCCTTGTCTCCTGTGGCACTCAGCTAGCATGGGCTAAAGACAATCTCCTCTATCAGACACAACAATTGGCAGAAGCACATCCAGATTGCCACTTCTTTGTGACTCTGGGGTTTGGCGGACAAGACTTCCAATGTGAAGAGCTCATGGACAATGTTTCTGTGGTATCCTATCTTCCCTATAAGGAGTACATTTCTCAGATGGATTATGTGATTCATCATGGTGGTGCAGGTATTTTTTACCAGTGTATCATCTATGGTAAGCCTGCCTTGATTCTCCCCCATGACTATGATCAGTATGACTATGCAGTTCGTGGATTAGAGGCAGGGATTGCCTTGACTGCTAAACGAGAGGATACGGAAGCGATTGGACGCGCCTTTGATGAGTTGTTGGCTAGAGATGACTGGCCAGACTTAAACAAACTTAGTCGAGCAGCTCAAATCTATCAGCCAACAGAGATTCTGAAGAGCGAAATACATCGGCTCTTAGGGGACAAGGAGAAGTAAAGAATGAAGAAAGTATTGGTAACAGGTGCTACGGGCTTTCTAGGTAAGTATGTTGTTGAAGAGCTTAGTCAGCAGGGCTATCAGGTACGCGCTTTTGGACGCAATCGCAAGGTGGGTCAGTCTTTAGAAAACTCCTCTGTGGCATTTTTTCAGGGGGATTTGACCAAGCAAGAGAACTTGGCTCGGGCTTGTCAGGGGATGGACATGGTTGTGCATGCGGGTGCTCTTTCTACCGTTTGGGGGCCTTGGGAGGATTTCTACCTGACAAATGTCTTAGGGACCAAGTATGTTCTGGATACTTGCCGAGAGGCTGGTATTCAGCGTTTGGTTTATGTGTCCTCGCCTAGCATCTATGCTGCGCCTCGAGATCAGCTAGCTATCAAAGAAAGTGCTGCGCCTCAGGAAAATAATCTGAACAACTACATTCGTAGTAAGCTGGCTTCGGAGAAGCTGTTTAAGGACTATCCCGATGTTCCGAGTATTATCTTACGACCTCGTGGGCTTTTTGGGATTGGGGATACCAGTATTTTGCCCCGAGTTCTCAAACTCAGTCAGAAGATTGGCATTCCCTTGATAGGGGATGGTCGTCAGCTCATGGATATGACCTGTGTGGAAAATGTTGCTCTGGCAATTCGCTTGGCACTAGAGGCCCCTCAAGCTAGTGGCGAAGTTTATAATATTACCAATGGGGAACCAAGAGCTTTTAAGGATTTGATAGAAGAAACCTTGAGAGGGTTGGGCTATCCAATAACATACAGAAAAGTGCCAGCTCCTCTTCTTTCAGTTATTGCCAGTAGTTTAGAGTTTCTGTATAAGGTATTAAAACTCAAAGGTGAACCGCCTCTGACACGCTATACCTATTATCTGCTCCGTTATAGTCAGACGCTGGACATCAGCAAGGCGGAGCGAGACTTGGGTTATCGCCCTCAAATCAGTATTTCGGAAGGGATTGAACAATATGTCCAAGATTATCGAAAGTATTGATTATTTCCCAGCAGGCTACTGTACCAGCTACACAGGTTTGCTATTTAAGGGAGTCAAGAATCAAAAGATGACCTTCCCAGCAGGTGTTTTTCTTATCAAACACAGGGACAAGGGCTATCTCCTCTATGATACAGGCTATCATTACGATATTAAGACCCAGCTTCGCTATGGCTTCTATCGGCTAGGAACGCCCGTTCAAATGACGGAAAAGGACCAGATTTCACATTTGTTGGAAGCCAAGGGAATCAAACCAGAAGAAATTAACTATGTTCTTCTATCACACCTACATCCAGATCATCTGGGAGGAGCTAGTTTCTTTCCTCATGCAACCTTTATCTTGACAAAAGAAGTATATGAAGTCTACCAAAAACCCAAGTTGAAAGACTTGATTTTCAAGGAGTTTTTACCAGCTTCTTTTGAGAAAAATCTAACCATTATCAGAGCTGACCAGCAAGATTCAACTTTTCCCTATCGTCCGATTTGTGATCTTTTCGGAGATGGCAGTATCCTAGTAGCCTCTGTTGACGGGCATGCTAGGGGGCAAGCCTGTCTATATTTTCCAGACCTTAATCTCCTCATTGCAGCAGACCTCTGTTGGGGAATTGACCTCTTACCTTATACCAAGCAGATGCACCTGATTCCTTCCTTGGTTCAGGATAATAAGGCCGACTATATCAGGGGGACAGAGTTTCTGGAGGATGTCTTAAAGGACGGTATTGAGGTAGTTGTTAGCCATGATCCTGTAGAAAGGATAGAGTCAATCTTACATGAAAAAAATAACCTTTCTTAAAACCTTTATCCAAACTCGATGGCTTCATCATTTCAAATCTCGAGAAGCTTTAGAAAACTATCAGAAAAAGCAATTAACCAACTATATGGACTTTTTAAAGCGAGAGTCTCCTTACTTTAAAAATGGGGTTCCTAGCGACTTTGACCATATGGACAAGGCTTTTATGATGGAACATTTCAATGAGCTCAACACCCAAGGAGTGGATCGTGATGAAGCCTTATCCTTAGCTATTGAAAGTGAGAAGACCCGTGACTTCACTGAACTTAAAGGGGAAGTAGCCGTCGGTCTGTCTTCAGGGACGTCTGGACATCGGGGGCTCTTTATCACAACAGAGAAAGAGCGAAGTATGTGGGCTGCGGCTATCTTGGCAAAGATGTTGCCCAAGGGGCAGCTTTTTGGACACCGCATCGCCTTTTTCCTGAGAGCTGATAATGAACTCTATCAGACCATCAATACGGCGCTCATTCGTCTAGAGTATTTTGATATTTTCAAACATACAGATGAGCATGTCGAGCGACTCAACAACTATCAACCAACGATTATTGTGGCGCCAGCCTCGATGTTGATTGAATTGAGCAAGCGTCTCAAGGATGGAGAGTTAGCTATTCACCCACAAAAAATCGTTTCGGTGGCAGAAATCTTGGAAGATAGTGATAGGGAACGGATCGCAGAAGCCTTTTCTCTATCCATCATTGACCAAGTTTATCAGGCGACAGAAGGTTTCCTAGCCTGCACTTGCTCAGCTGGCAATCTGCATCTCAACGAAGACATTATCTTTGTGGAAAAGCAGTATCTAGACGACCGCCGTTTTTATCCAGTGATTACGGACTTTAAACGAAGCAGTCAGCCTGTTTATCGCTACCAGCTCAATGATATTTTGGTTGAAAATCCGGAGCCTTGTCCCTGTGGCTCCTGCTATACACGGATTGACAAGGTCGAAGGACGTTCTGATGATATCTTCTACTTTGAAGGGCAGAATGGGGGGCAGGTAACGATTTATCCAGACTTTATCAGACGTTGCATCCTCTTTGTGGAGAATGTAGGAGATTACCAAGTTAAGCAACATTCCGAGAAATTAGTGGAAGTTTGTCTAAGCCAACGAGATGAGGACGTAGAGACAGCAATTTTAGCACAGTTCCAACTCTTGGCCCAGCAAAAAGAGTTCATAGTTCCTCAAATCCAATTTTCAGATTATCACTGGGATACTAGCCGTAAACTCAAACGTATCCAACGTTTATGAAAGGAAAAAAGACAATGACAGAAGTAAAAAGACATGTAGAAATAGCAGGTTATGGCATTTGCCTTCCAAAGCATACAGTGCAATTTAAAGACCAGACCCGTTATCGTGTAGTTGAAAATGAAGAAACGCAACTTGACTTGGCAGAAGGAGCTATCCAGCGTGCACTTGAACATGCAAATCTGGATATTAAAGATATCGATTGTCTTGTATCAGCTAGTGCAGTTGGTGTTCAGCCTATTCCTTGTACGGCTGCCTTGATTCATGAGCGCGTGGCAAAAGGACTCTCAATCCCGGCTATGGATATCAATACGACCTGTACCAGCTTTATTTCTGCTCTATCGACCATGTCCCACTTGATTGAGGCGGGCGAATACAATCGTGTCTTGATTGTGTCTAGTGAGGTTGGAAGTTTAGGGCTGAATCCCAAGCAAAAAGAAAGTTTTGAACTCTTTAGTGATGGGGCAGCAGCCTTTATTTTCCAAAAAAGTCATCAGGAAAAAGGGGTCATTGCAAGTCTCCAACGTACTTGGTCAGAAGGGGCTCACGATACGGAGATTCGTGGAGGTCTGACTTCTTTTCAACCAAAAGAGTACTCTGAAGCGACTAAGACCAACTATATGTTTGACATGAAGGGGAAGAAAATCCTCCTCTTGTCTGCTCGTAAAATCCCAGTCATGTTTGAAGAGTTTCAAGAAAAAACACAGCTAGCCTTGGCAGACGTGGACTATATCATTCCTCACCAAGCAAGTCGTGCTCTTCCTTTGGTCATGGAAAAACTAGGTGTGGCTGAGGATCAGTACCTCAATCTCGTCACTGACTATGGAAATATGGTGTCAGTCTCTGTACCGTTTGGCTTGGCTTATTCTTTGGAGCATGGACTTATCAAGGAGGGAGATGTCGTCTACCTTATGGGGACTGCAGCTGGTATGACGGTCAATATGTTGGCTCTGAAATTGTAATAATCATCTAAACACGGAACGACTGGAACTTGAGCAAAGGTAAACGGTTGCCATCTACCCCTGAACTGAGGTATACTAATAGAAACATTAGTTTAGCAAGCGGTTAAGGAGAATGTTAGAAAAGGAAGGGGATGTATGACAGCTAGAAAAATGCAGCTACTCATGTCCAAATATGGTTTTAGTATTACCATCATGTTGGCAGAGTTGTTTATCGTCTTTGGTTTATTTCTCTATCTAGGGCAGATGGCACCGATTATCTGGATTATCCTAGTCATTTTAGTGAGCTTAGCGACCATTGTATCGATTGTCAATCGGTCAATGAATCCGGAAAGCAAGGTGACATGGCTGTTAGTAGCCTTTGTGCCAGTGTTTGGTCCCTTACTCTATATCATGTTTGGAGAGCGTCGTTTATCTAAAAAAGAAATGAAGCAGCTAAAGCAGCTCCAATCAATGGTTGATCGAGAGGACAATAGCAGAGCTCTCCGTTTGGAGTTAAAAGAGCAGGACAAGTCGGCTTACGGAGTTATCAAATCTCTCCTCAGCATGGACACGAATGCCGATGTCTATGATCGAACGGATACACAATTTTTTGCATCTGGTGAAAGCATGTGGCATCAGATGCTAGAGGATCTCAAGAAAGCTGAGAAGTTTATCTTTCTCGAATACTATATCATCGAAGAAGGTTTGATGTGGAATAGTATTTTGGAGATTTTGGAAGAAAAGGCAGCTCAAGGAGTAGAGGTGAAGCTTCTCTATGATGATATTGGTTGTATGGCAACCTTGCCTGGAGATTACACCATCCAGCTTCGTGGTCGAGGGATTGAAACCCACAAATTTAACAAGGTGATTCCACGTTTGACTGTTGCTTATAACAACCGTGATCACCGTAAAATCATGATTATCGATGGTCAAATTGCCTATACAGGTGGTGTCAATCTGGCCGATGAGTATATCAACCATATCGAGCGCTTTGGTTATTGGAAGGATAGTGGTATTCGCCTAGATGGATCGGCAGTTAAGGCTTTTACTAGGCTCTTTTTATCCACCTGGTATATCAACCGTGGGGAAATTAGTGACTTTGACCAATACCATCTCGAAAATCAGCCCAAAGATGGGATGGGGCTCTGTATTCCCTATAGTAGTGGACCAAAACCCATCTACCGAGCTCAGGTAGGAAAAACGGTCTACCAAAATCTTATCAATCAAGCTACAGATTACGTCTACATCACGACTCCCTATCTGATCGCTGACTATGATCTAACCGAGAGTATCAAAAATGCAGCATTGAGAGGGGTAGATGTGCGAATTGTTACGCCGTGTATCCCAGATAAGAAGGTTATTCAGTTAGTTACTCGAGGAGCCTATCCAGACTTGCTATCTGCGGGAGTTCGCATTTACGAGTACAGTCCTGGATTTCTTCATAGCAAGCAAATGCTTGTCGATGGAGAGGTGGCTACTGTGGGAACCATCAATTTTGACTATCGGAGCTTGCTCCATCACTATGAAAATGCCGTCTTGCTTTATAGAACGCAGTCTATCATCAATATTGAAAGGGACTTCGAAGAGATTTTTAAAGTTTCTCAAGAAATTTATCCCCACACCATCAAAACCAGCTGGTATCAAAGCCTCATCAAGGAAATTGTCCAGTTGTTTGCACCCATGTTATAAGAAACAAAATTAAAGGTGTTTGATGTGACCGATGATAGGTCCTAAACTGCTAACGAAGATGCCATCTCAGTTTTCTACGAAACGTTTGGGAATGACTTTGACTGGCCATTCTATAGGTCGTGATGATTCAAACATTCTATTTGACAAAATGCTCTTAAATTGCTATCATATTTCTAATAAATATTGGTTAAAAAAGGGGAAGGCTTTTATGAAAAGTTATAAACGTTCTTTATTTTGGAAATGCAAGTCGGCTTTACTTACAGCAGCATTAGCATCTGTAGTTGTAGCAGTGGGACAAGTCGGCGCTGATGAAGTAAAAAACCCTAGTCAGACAGCTAACGATTTGGCTCAAACAAGTTCAGATACGGCCAAGCAAACTCCGTCTAGCAAATTAGCTGATGAAACTGTAAAGGAAATCCAAGCTAAGGCAACTACTCCAGTGGTACCAGCTGATAAAGCTCAACCTGGTGATGTTGTTAAGGTGGCTACAACCTCTACAGAACTTAAAGTTGATACGAAAGAAAATGAAACTGGCACAGAAGCTGTAGCTAAAGCAGAAGCTTCTGTAAATGTTGAGACAACTATCTTAGCTGCCAAAGGAACTCCTGTCGGAGAAAAAGCGCCAGTTGTCACTACAAAGACTGCATCTGATCATATCGAGACTGATGATTATGTAGCGGATGTAACTCAGACTGTCAAGAAAACTCGAATCGAAAAAGTTTTGAAAGAAGCAGATGTGACAATCACGAAACAACAATCTGGTACTGCGGATATCGTTTTTGCTATTGATAAATCAATTTCGATGGATACATCTATTCGAAATGTTATGCAAAACATCGAAACTTTTGTTCGTGATTTGGCTAATAAAAAGGTTGATGCTCGTCTTGGTTTAATAGCGTATGAGTCTGCTAAGGATGTTCAATATTTCGATTTTAATGGTTCTAAATTCACTAAGAATGTGGAGGAATACATTAAGGCTCTTAAGTCTATTCGAACAGGCGGTGGAACAGAAGAACCTACAGCTCCTCTTCATCATATTGCAACTTCAAAAGATTACGATTGGTCTACAGCTTCTAATAATCGTCGTTTTGCTTTCTTGATTACTGATGAAGGTATTGATTTCAGTACTCCAGGCATTCCAACAGTAGACGAAACAATCAAGGCACTTAAGGCAGCAAATATTTCCCTATCAGTTGTAGGAATGAAATACAAAGAAGAGACTTTTAAACCTTTAGTTGAAGACACAAAAGGCCTTTACCTTGATATGAGTCAAGAATTTTCTAGTCTTTTAAATCGTGATTTTACAAATCATGTTGTTAAGACTGTCCAAGAAGGGCGTGTTTACCGTGTCGTAAATGAAAAATACGATTTCTTGGCAGAGGCGCATGTGGTACTTAAACCAAAAGCACCAGTTCAAGATCCGGTAGAAATGAAACCTGTAGGAAATACTACACCGGTTTATCATACTGAGACTAAAAAGGCTGAATTACCAAAAACAGGTGCTCAAGCTTCTTCAGGATTGGCTGCAGCTGGCTTAGTTTTGCTAGCAGCAGTCTCAGGATTTACTGTAGTGACCAAGAAAGAAGAGAAATAAAATATTATCTTTTTATCAATCTTAGTCATGTTGATGAAGGATTAAAAACAGGGGAGAACGAGTTTGTTCTCTCTTTTTTTAGATTGACAAAGGTAGATTTATACTTCCTAGTGCTTTCTTGTGATTTGGATATAATAAGGGCAGTATTTGATGAAGCAAGAGCATTAAAATCTCTGAGAGGCTAGAGCGCGTGAAAGATAGGAGACGATACATCTTCCTGTTTTAGAGTGAAATTATGGTATTTTTGCGTTATGATATGGTCAATATATAATTAAAAAGGGGAATTTGAAGATGCATTTACTACAGCTTACAATGAAAAAGGGGCTATTTCCGTATTTTAACAAAACATCTGGAGATTTTGACTGTTAATAAGCAAGTTTTCTATATTATGACCATTGAAATTGCCGACTACCATTGATAGTCAGATTAGCGAAGGTGATAAAGAGAGGTGGTTAAGTGTGGAGAAATTTAAAAATCAGCATGAGGATGTTCTTTTGATGAGTTATGAATAGGCTAATGAGATGAGTCTTGAAGAAATTTCGCTTGCGGACGATGTGAGAGACCAAATCTGGGCAGAAGACAATCGCAGATTAGATGTTTATAAGGGTAAGTGCTATCATGCTATTAGTCCAATGGATTATAAAATGATCAATCAAAGTTAGAACTTCAAAAGACAGTCTTGATAAAGAGTTATTGATTCATTTAGTAAAAAGTCTCAGAAAAAGACGTATATTTTTTCTTATACTAGAATCAATGGTATATTGAGCAATTTTGATATGTGTTTGCCTATTTCTATCGAGTATGTTTAAAGATGTCTTTTTTATATTTCTGGTTATTTGGATAAAAAGAGTGATTGTGGAGAAGATCGTTTCGGTTTTCTCCTTTTTTTGTATACAAAGATGTAAAAACCTCTAGATTTGAGAGGTTTGACTAGTAGCTGAGTTAGATTTCATTTTGCTTCAGCTAAATCAATCTTTTCAGTTTTTGAGCCAAGGAATAGGCCGATTGTTTTTTGGCGAATGAATAATATGCATTTTTTGCATAAAGTCTGTATTTAATTATTTGCAATAGGATGTTACACTTTTGTTACAAAGAAAAATTAGACGATAAAACTCTTGATATAATAGGGAAAAACAGGTATAATGATAAGTATGGTTTGGTGTCGAAAGTTTGGCATTATAATCAGCAGCCACATATTATTATATGTTTTAAATATCGAACGTTTAAAATATTACGTAGTAGGTGGTTGGACTATATTTAAAACAAGGAGAAACGTTCATGGATAAAAATGCGCGACGCAGATTACACAGAGCGAGTGCTGAGAAACGACTTCGATACTCAGTGCGTAAGTTTAATGTAGGTGTGGCTTCCGTAGCCGTCGCAGCTTTCATGTTCTTGGGTGGGAATGCTGTTGCAGCAAACACATTAGCTAAAACGGATTCCCCGAGCACTTCTACAGAGAAGACGGGAACTGTACCAGATTCGGAAGGGAAATCAGGTCCAGATACTTCTAAGTCTACCGCAGAGTCTGTAGTAAGCTCTGAAGCCCCATCTAGCCAAGTGGCAGATAAAGCTGTGAAGTCAGAAGCGACTTCAAAGAGTGAGGCTGCTTTAAAAGAAGCAACTTCTCAAGTATCAGAGGCTTCAGTTGCAAATAGCCAATCAGCAACTTCAGTAGCTAAATCTGAAGCTACATCAGAAGCGACGTCAACTGCTTCTTCGTCTGAGACTGTTGCACAATCTACTGCTGTAGAATCTGGCAAGTCTTCAATCGAGAACGTGACGAGCAAAGCGGCTAGTCTTGCGACTACTAGTCAAACTTCGACTGCAATAGCACGAAGCGAAGCAAATTCTACATTGGCTGCTGCCCAACGCGAAGTAGATAAAGGTTATGCTGATTTCCGTAAATCAGGAGAAAGTGGTTTCCGTTCGTTTGACCCACAAACAGGGAAGACAACTGTAACGAAAGAAAACTTCCTTGATTACTTTAGATTGAATGGTTCAGCTACCTATAATTCATATGATGGTATCGTAACTCTTACTCCAGACGAAAACTCTAAGACAGGTAACTTCAGTCTGAAGAGTAAGATCAATATGAACCAAAGCTTTAAGCTGACTGGTGGGGTTAACCTAGGTAGCAAGACGCAGGAACGCTATGGTGCCGATGGTATCGGTTTTGCCTTCCACACAGGGAATACAACAGACCTAGGTGCCGATGGTGGTAACCTTGGTATCGGTGGTTTGCGTAACGCAACTGGTTTCAAACTGGATACTTTCTGGAATGTCCACACACCGCCAAAAGGGAACCGTTTTGATACTAACAACACGGACTCATTCCAATATGGTTGGGCAGAAGACCCTCGCTTGGGACAATTTGGTGCTTGGGTAAATACAACTCATAAAAAGGTTAGAGGTCAAGGTTGGTTTGCTGACGAATATGACCGTTGGTGGGCTGAGACAGATGCTAGCAGTGCCCAACGTCTAGATTCAAGTGACCTAGACGGTCGTTTCCACAGATTTGCCATTGACTATAATGGTACAACTAAGGAATTGACAATTGCTTATGAAAGTAATCTTGGTATCAAGCAATGGAAGAAGAAAGTTTCTACTCCAGAAGAAATCATGTCCATGGTGGTTACGGCGACGACTGGTAACTACAAGAACTTGCAACAGTTCCAAATCAAGCGTTTTGACTTCTATCAAAGTGCCTCTGTCGATGTACGTTATGAAGATGAGCAAGGCCGAGAACTTGCAGAAGGTACAGTAACCTACCCACAAGGTGCCTATAAAGGTAAGGCCTATACAACTGAACAGAAGAAAATCAATGGCTATGGTTTCATTGGAATGAAGAGAGGTAGCTTGCCACCTTCAGGAACTCTGGCTGACTGGGGAACAAACGGTACAGTAACCTACGTTTATCGTAGAGGTGCTGCCGATGTTAAGACAGAAAAACAAACTGTTACCCGTAAAATCGAATACCGCTATAGAGATGGTCAAACAGCAGGACGTCCAGCACTTCCACAAACAGTTACTCAAACAGCTGAGTTTACTCGAACAGTTACAGGCGGCAGACCTGGCCCATGGAGCCCATCCAGCCAAAATCTAGCTGCAGTAAATACACCAAGCATTACTGGTTTCACACCAGATAAAACTCGTGTAGATGCTACGACTGTCAATGCAACGTCTAGCCCAGGCACTGAAATCGTTTACTATGATAAGATTGCTCCTAGAGTAACGACCGAAACGAAAGATGTTACTCGTACAGTTGCTTACGAATACGAAGATGGTGTAACTTCAGGTCGTCCAGCCCTTCCACGTGAAGTGCAACAAAATGTTCAATTCACTCGTCAAGTGTCAGAAGATCCAGTAACTGGTCAGAAGACATACGGCAATTGGACACCAACTCGTCAAACTGTACCTGCAGTTGATACACCAGCAATTAAAGGCTTTACACCGAATAAAACACGTGTGAATTCAGCTACTGTTTCACCAACAGATCCAAGCTGGCGTGAAATCGTTTCATACCGTAAGAATGATCCAAAAGTAACAACTGAAACAAAAGACGTTACTCGTACAATCGCTTACGAATATGAAGATGGTGTGACTAGAAATCGTCCAGCTCTTCCGCAACCGGTTGAACAAACAGTTCAATTTACTCGTCAAGTGTCAGAAGATCCAGTAACTGGTCAGAAGACATACGGTAACTGGACACCTAGCCGTCAAAATGTTGTTGCGGTTGATAGCCCAGAAGTGTCAGGATTCACACCTAATAAAGCACGTGTAAATTCAGCTTCTGTTGGTCCAAATGACCCAAGTTGGCGTGAAATCGTAAGCTATGCACCGGCTACTCAACGAGGAACTATCGTTTACCGTACAGATGGTAAAAATGGTGTTCCAGCTAAGACCCTTCACACAGACAACGTAACTGGTAAGTCAGATACACCTGTAAACTACACTACAACTGCTAAAATCAATGAATTCAAGCAACAAGGTTATGATCTTGTTAGCGATGGCTTTACTAAAGCTGGTGGTCAAAGATTTGACAGCAATAATAATGTAGACCAAACATGGGAAGTTGTTCTAACTCCACGTATTGAAACAAAACAAGAAACGAAAACTGTTACTCGTAACGTTCGTTACCAATACAAGGATGGTGTGACAGCCGGTCGTCCAACACTTCCTCAAAATGTTACTCAAACAACAACATTTACTCGCCCAATTTCTGTCAACAAGGTGACAGGTGTTGAAACTCCAGGTGCTTGGAATAAGAACACTGAGAACCTTCCAAAAGTTGACTCTCCAGCTGTTACTGGTTTCACACCAGATAAACCAAGCGTTCCGGCTACAAGCGTTACTCCAACATCTCCAAACGTAGATGAAGTGGTAAACTATAGCCAAGATGAGCAACGTGGTCGAATCGAGTACGTAACAGATGGTCAAAACGGTGTTCCGGTTAAGACTCTTTACACAGACTCTGTAACTGGTAAGTCAGGTGAGAATGTTGACTATACAACTACTGCTCGTATTGAGCAATTGAAACAAGCTGGCTACAAACTTGTAAGCGATGGCTTCACTCAACCAAATGGTCAAAAATTCGATACTGACAAGACACAAGATCAAGTCTGGAAAGTTGTCGTTACTCCAATTATTGAGACAAGAAGTGAGACAAAACGAGTTCTTCGTACTATTGAATACCAATATGGCGATGGTGTAACAGCGGGACGTCCAGCACTTCCTCCTACTGTCACTCAACCAGCAACATTTAACAGACAAGTCTCTGTAAACAAAGCGACAGGTGTTGAAACTCCGGGTGCTTGGAGCAGACGAAGTGGAACTCTACCAGAAGTAACTTCTCCTGCTATTACAGGATTTACTCCAGACAGAGCAAGCGTTCCAACTATCACTGTAACTCCTGCTTCCCCTGATTCAACAGAAGTTGTTAAATACAATTTGGATGAGCAACGTGGTTCTATCAAGTATGTAACAGATGGCAAGAACGGTGTCCCTGTTAAAACTCTTTACACAGACTCTGTAACTGGTAAGTCAGGTGAACCAGTAGCCTACTCAACAGTAGCTCGTATTGAACAATTGAAACAAGCTGGTTACACGCTTGTAAGCGATGGCTTCACTCAACCAAATGGCCAAACGTTTGACAAAGATAAAACACAGGATCAAACTTGGACAGTTGTTGTAACACCACGCTTGGATGACAATACGAACCCAGCTGAGTTGAATAGCAAGGTTACTCGTACCATCAAGTACCAATACGCAGATGGTCAAACAGCGGGTCGTCCAGCTCTGAAAGCTCCAGTGACTCAAGAAGCAGCCTTCACACGTACAGGTGAACGTAACCGTGTAACTGGCGTTGAAACCTTCGGCGCATGGACACCAGCTACGAAAGAATTGGCACAAGAAGCTACACCAGTAGTAACTGGATTCGTGGCAGACAAGGCCAATGTAGCAGCGAAGACAGTAACTCCTGATGATAAGGATAGCGAAGAAACAGTTAAGTACAGCAAACTTGGTTCATATGTACCAAATGTACCAGACGGACTTCCAAAAGTACCAAATCTTCCATATCCAAACGATCCAACAGATCCAAGCAAACCAGGTACTGATCTTCCAGTGATTCCACATGTACCAGGAACTACACCAGTAGGCCCAGATGGCACAACACCATTGACACCGAAAGATCCGAGCGATCCAAGCAAGGGTTACAACCCACCACCAATTCCAAGTGATCCAACTCAGGATACACCAATCAATTATGTTAAAGATGGTCAAAAAGCGATTATCACCTTCGTAGACCAAGATGATAACAACAAGGAAGTTGGTAAGGTAGTTGAAAGCGGTAAGTCAGGTGAGCCAATCGGTACAACCAACTACGCAGCTCGTCTGAAAGAATTGACAGACAAGGGTTACGAAGTTGTGAACGATGAGTTCAAGGGACCTAAGACCTTCGATAACGATGATAAGAAGGACCAACAATTTGTGGTTACTCTTCGTCAAGGTAAAGAGCCAATTACAGACCCAGCTAAATTGAATAGCAAGGTTACTCGTACCATCAAGTACCAATACGCAGATGGTCAAACAGCGGGTCGCCCAGCTCTGAAAGCTCCTGT